>Ga0187871_10001083_pt1 | contig 24315 bp, 20 predicted proteins | sample June2016WEW_16_1_FD_132988 | JGI IMG/M metagenome (GOLD analysis project Ga0187871, IMG submission 132988) | Peatland microbial communities from SPRUCE experiment site at the Marcell Experimental Forest, Minnesota, USA - June2016WEW_16_10 | ecosystem: Environmental > Terrestrial > Soil >...
GCAAGTCGCTGTGCTACCAGTTGCCGGCAGTCGTTTCGGAGCGGACGACAGTCGTGATTTCTCCACTGATTGCGCTGATGCAGGATCAGGCGGCGCAACTCGCGCAGATGGGCATTCCGGCCGCCGTCCTCAATAGTTCCGTCAGCAGCGAGGAGCAAAGCCGCGTCATGCGGCAGGCGCGGGACGGCGCCTTTCGGTTGCTCTACCTGTCGCCCGAGCGCCTGCAGCGCGCCGACACGCTCAGCTGGCTGCAGCAGGTGCCTATCTCGTTTTTCGCCATTGATGAAGCCCACTGCATTTCCGAGTGGGGACACGAATTCCGTCCCGAGTACCGCCAGTTGAGCAGCCTGCGCGGGAAGTTCCCGGATCATCCCATCGCGGCGTTCACCGCGAGCGCTACCAGGCACGTCCGGCACGACATTTTGGCGCAACTCGACTTGCGTAATCCCGACAAATACATTGCCAGTTTTCATCGCCCCAACCTGCGTTACCTGTTGCGCCAGTGCGACAGTGTCGAACACACCGCGCTGCTGGTCACCGCGCTGCGCCACTATGACGAGGGCAACGTGATCGTCTACTCACCCACCATCAACAAAGTGGAAGAGACAGTCGATTTTTTAGAAGACCAGGGCATCGCCGCCGTCGGCTATCACGCCAAGATGGACTCAGGCGACCGGCGCCGCAATCAGGAGCGCTGGATGTCGGACGAGGTCCGCGTGCTGGTGGGCACGATTGCCTTCGGGCTGGGCATTAACAAGGCGACCGTTCGGGCCGTCATCCATCTGGCGCTGCCCAAGTCGGTGGAGCAGTTTTATCAGGAGGCGGGACGCGCCGGGCGCGACGGACAACCGGCCGACTGCATCCTTCTCTGGCGGAAACAAGATGCCGGCCTGCTCGGATATTTTGCCAACCAGATTCTGGATTCGGCCGAGCGCGACCGCGCCTGGCAGCGCTATCACACGATTCGCGCATTTGCGGAATCCGCGAAGTGCCGCCACCGGCAGATCTGCACGCACTTTGGAGAGACTCCGAAGTGGTCTTCGTGCGGGTCCTGTGACGTGTGCGGGGCTGCGCCCGAGTGGTTGACCGAAGTGGTGACTCCGGCGGTGGTGCGCCGCGCGGTTGCCGCGTCTGGTGGTGCGCGAGTCGTGGCGAGCGTTCCTGAGGCGGATCAGGAGTTGAGAGAGTATCTCCGGGAGTGGCGGCGCAGGACCGCCAAAGAGCAGGGCGCGCCAGCCTATGTGGTGCTGCACGATACTTCGCTCGACGAGATTTGCCGGTCAAAGCCTGACTCGATCGGAGAACTGCTGAACATCACCGGAATCGGCGAGCGCAAGGCGGAACTCTACGGGCAGGGAATTCTTGCAGCCCTGCGGCAATATCGTGAAGGCGCGCGGGCAACTGCGCCGCCGGAAAAGAAAACCGCTCCCGCTGTCGAAACTCTGCAACTGTTGGCACAGGGTAAGAGTTTCGAGGAGATCGCTCAAATCCGCGGGCGCCAAGTGGCGACGGTAGTGAACGCCGTTGCCGGTCTGGTCGAGAAAGGCGAACTGGAATTCCACGCGGAGTGGATTGATCGCAATCGCCTGGCGGTAATCGAAGCCGCTTGCGAGCGCTTGGGACTGGCGCAACTGGAGCGCCTCAAAACACTCAAAGATGCTCTGCCCCCCGAAATTTCCTACGACGAAATCCGGCTCGTCGTGGCCCGCCTGCGGCGCGAGGCGAGCCGGACCAAGACCTCGACGTCGATTCCCGCCTGATCGACCGTTTTCCAAAACGGGAAGATGTTAGTATCTCAATAGGCTCTAACGCGACGACTGATAAACTCTAGGCTTGCAAGCGGGTGTACAATTCCTTGGGTTCTGATTCCTACCCTGTTCTCACCAGAAGATTTAAGTAGAGTTTGCCATTTTTGGCATCGCTCGTGACGCTTCCGTGCGGTGAAGCACGTAACTAAGTGCGATAGCGCACTTTGGTTTCTCGAAGGGAGCACTCATGAGAATTCTGCTATACAACCCCGACAACGGTGTAACCCGCAATTTCATGCCGCACCTCTGGATGTTTCTGCTCCAGTCGCTCACGCCGCCCGGACATGAAGTCCTGCTGATCGACGGCAACGCGAAGCCCATGAATGAGGCTCAGATCGCGCAGTATGTCCTCGACGAGAAAATCGATCTGGTCGGCATCGGCGCCATGACCCGCATGATCGCGAAAGCCTACCGCATCGCCGACGCGATTCGCGCCACCGGCGTGAAGGTCGTGATGGGCGGACCTCACGTCACCGAATTGGCCGATGAGGCCCTCGGCCGCGACGGCGGCCCGCGTCATGCCGACGCCGTGGCTCTGGGCGAAGCCGACGAAACTTGGCCGCAGATGGTGAACGACGCGGCCCGCGGCGCGCTTAAGGAAGTCTATATCCCGGTCGATGAAACCGGCAAAGAGCGCAAGCCCTCCCTCAAGCAATACCCCGTGATTCCCTGGCAGTCGATCGATCTCGATCAGTTCAACCTGGTGCCCAAGGCCGCGCACGCCATGCTGCAGAAAGTCGGCGAAGGCTGGGGAACATTCCGCATTATCCCCGTCGAGTCGGGCAGAGGCTGCCCTTACGGCTGCGAGTTCTGCACCGTGACCGGATTCTTCGGCGATTCCATTCGCTTCCGCACCAACGAAAGTGTTGTGAACGAGTTGCTGCTGCTGAAGGCCCGCGCCCGCAAAGAGAAAGGTCAGATGGCGGTGTTCTTCATCGACGACAACTTCGCCATCAACGTAAAACGCACCAAGTCTCTGCTGCGCGACATTATCGCCGCCGGCGCGCAAGTACATTGGGTCGCGCAGATCAGCGCCAACCTGCTGCGCGATGAGGAACTGGTCGATCTAATCGCGGCCTCCGGAGGCAAGTGGGTCTTTATCGGAATGGAGTCGATTGATCCGACGAACCTGAAAGATGTTAACAAGGGATTCAACAAGCCGGGCGAGTATGCCGAAGTCCTGGAGCGGCTGGCGAAACGCAACGTCTACGCGATCACGTCATTTATTTTTGGCATGGACAACGACACCACCGGCGTGGCCGAACGCACGCTTTCTCAAGTCCGCACCTGGCCGCCGGGTCTGCCCATCTTCGGGCTGCTGACTCCGTTGCCCGCAACGCCGCTCTACAAGCGGCTCGAGGTCGCTGGCCGGCTGACTCGCCCGAAACACTGGAAGGAGTTTATCCCCTTCGCCATGGCGCATACTCCGCTGAAAATGACCATCGAAGAGGCACATGCCGAAGTGAAATATGGATGGGCGCACGCCTACAGTCCGGAAGCTCTGGCCCAGGCGGTTGATTCGCTGGACGACCAGCCGCTGGGGTACCGCATCAATATCTTCCTCGCGCGCCTGTGCTTCCGCGGAATCTATTTCCCCATGATGAGCAAGTTTTCCTGGCTAAGAGTGGTCGCGGAGAACCGCCACACGATTTTCAAGCTGGTGAAGGAAGGCTTCTTCGGCCGCAAGACGCGGCCGCAGAATCCGGCGGTAGCGTATGACGAGGCCGCTCCGGAATCGCAAGCCAGCGCTTAACGCGATTATTTCAATCGAAAGTCGAATGCAAAATACAAAGTGAAGATGGCCATCAACCCTTGATGGCCATCTTTTTCGCTGCGGCAGAGTGCGAGCTATGCTTCTGCGAGTTGTTTCGCCGCGTCGCGGCCGGAGCGCACGCAGTCGGGAACGCCGATACCCCGGTAGGCGTTGCCTGCAAGCGCGACGCCGGGCAACTGCTGCCGCAGGCGTTCGATGCGATCGAGACGATCGAGATGTCCGACGCCGTACTGCGCCATGGCAGACTTCCACTTGTAGACGCGCGCAAACAGCGGCTCCTCTCGCAGGCCGGTGATCTGCGGACCCAGGATTTGCTGCAGTTCGTTGCGCACGATTCCAACGATCTGCTCATCGGAAAGCGCCCACACATCTTCCGCGTTCCTTCCCGCGAAAAAGCAACGCAACAGGGCGCGGTCGTCGGGAGCGCGATGCGGAAACTTGTTGTGCACAAAAGTCGCGGCTAGAAGGCGCTTGCCTTCGCTGCGCGGCACCAGAAATCCAAAGCCGGGTGGCAGAGACTGGCGGACGTCGCGATCGTAACCCAGCCCAACCGTAATGGAAGAGCTGTACTGAATCCCAGCGAGTTCGGCTGAAAGCTCGGGACTCGCGATGCGAAGGACCTGCGCAGCCGCGGCCCCGGGCAGAGCGATGATGACCGAGTCGAACGCATCGGATTGCAGTCCCGCGGAAACCACCCAGCTTTCCGCCTCGCGCTGAATAGCGAGCACCGGAGCGTTGGTCAGCAGTGACGACGGAGTAAGGCGTGACACGACCGTCTCGGCCAGATGCTGCATGCCATTCCTGAGAGAAGTGAAAAGCGCCGGCGCGGGCTTGCGCGGTCCGGCCGACATTTTCCTGCGGGCGGCCAGCATGGCGCGGCCGAGGCTGCCGTGGGTGCGCTCCATTTCCGCAAACCGAGGCAGAACCGCTCGAACGCTTAGGTTGGCCGCGTCTCCGCCATAGACGCCGGAGAGCAGCGGGTCGGCGAGGCGGTCAACCATCTCCGATCCGTAATGGCGCTCGACAAAAGCCGCGACCGACTCGTCGTGATTATTCTCATTGCCGGCGACGGCACGCGGCGGATGAAAAAGTTCCTGCGCCATGCGCAGCTTAGCTTTCCACGAGAAAAGCGGCGACAGCCCGGTGGACAGAATCTTTGTCGGGACCATGAACATCAGCCCGTCGGGCATTTCGACGAGGCGGCCGTGAGTCAGGATGTAAGTCTTGCGGTCGGCGTCGTTAGAGCCGATAAGCTGATCGCCGAGTCCGACGAGGCGGCACAAGTCGGTCGCCCACGGTTTCTCGGTGATAAAAGAATCCGGGCCAGCCTCTACGATGCATCCGTCTACGTGATCCGTGCGAAGCACGCCACCAAGACGCGACGACGATTCATAGAGAACGTAGTCGACGTCGGCACTGTCGCGGCGCCGCTGTTCCAGTTCGAAGGCGGCGGCCAGTCCCGAAATACCTCCGCCGATGATGGCAATGCGAGTCATGCGGTGCGAATTATGAGGTGCGAATCATGCCGTGCGTGGCGCATACTCCTGCACGAAGCGGGCCAGGTTCTTCACACTGTCGACCGGCGTTTCCGGCAGAATACCGTGGCCGAGATTGAAGATGTGGCCAGCTTGCCCGGCGGCGCGGCGCAGAATGTCTTCCGCGCGCGACTTCAATTCTCTCCAGTCGGCAAACAGCAGAACCGGATCAAGATTGCCCTGCACCGCGCACGCGTGATCGAGGCGCGCCCAGCCTTCATCGAGCGGAATGCGCCAGTCCAGTCCAATCACGTCCGCTCCAGTCTCTTTCATGGCAGGAAGCAACGTGGCGCTGTCGGTGCCAAAATAAATAATGGGCGCGCCAGTCTTCTGCAATGTCTTCACCATTCCCGTGACATGTGGGAGCACGTAGCGGCGATAGTCTTCCACGCTGAGGCAGCCCACCCAACTGTCGAAGATCTGAATCACGTCGGCGCCGGCGCGCACCTGGTCGGCGGAGTACGCGGTGGTGACCGCGACCAGCTTGCGCATCAACGCGTCCCAGTCGGCGGGTGAGTTGTACATCATTTTCTTGGCGTGGATGTAGTTGCGCGATCCTCCGCCTTCGATCATGTAGCTGGCGAGGGTAAACGGAGCGCCGCAGAATCCAATTACCGGCAGCCGGTTGCCAAAATGTTTCACGACCAGGCTCACCGCCTCCGAGACGTAGCCCAGTTCGGCGGCGCGGTCGGTGCGCAATGTCGCGATGTCCTCTTTGCTGCGCACTGGCTTTTCGATGACCGGTCCTTCGCCCGCCGAAAAATGAAACGGCAGGCCCATGACTTCGAGCGGCAGCAGCAGGTCGGCGAAAATGATGGCAGCGTCGATGCCCAGAATTTCGGCGGCCGTGATTGTGACTTCTGCGGCAAGCGCGGGCTTTTTGCAAATCTCGAGCAGCGAGTGCTCCTTGCGAACCGCGCGATACTCGGGCATGTAGCGTCCCGCCTGGCGCATGAACCACACAGGCGTGCGGTCGACCGGTTGTGACTTGCAGGCGCGAACGAACCTGGAATTAGGGGCTGACATGAATTCCTGACTGTAGCATTTTTTCGGCGGCAGCGCTGTGATCGAGCGCATGACGGTCTACTACCGCGGACACTGCAGTCCGAAGCAGAGTCGTGACCTTGTAGAATCGCGACATGGTCTGCAAGGCTGTCGGCAGTCTCGGCACAGTCGCGCTGGCGGTTTTTTTCAGCGGTGCGGCTCTCCAAAAAGTGGGAGCGCCAGTGGCGCCTACTTTTTATAAAGATGTGGTGCCGATTCTGCAGGATCACTGCCAAAGCTGCCATCGGCCGGGCGAAGTCGCTCCCATGCCGCTGGTCACCTATGACCAAACCCAGCCGTGGGCGGCCGCCATGGCGCATGCGGTCGAAATGAAGATGATGCCGCCGTGGTTTGCCGACCCTCATTACGGACACTTTGCCAACGATGCTTCCCTAACTCCTCAGCAGATTGCGACGATTTCCGCCTGGGCTGAAGCAAGAGCTCCTGCTGGCGACGCGCACGACGCGCCCCCACCGCGGAAATGGGCTGAGGGATGGAATATCCCGCAGCCTGACCTGGTGGTGAAGATGCCCAAGGCCGTGCAAATTCCTACGGAGGGGCAGATTGAATACACTTACGAAATCGTGCCCACACATTTTGCTGAAGACCGCTGGGTGCAGATGTCGGAGTTTCGGCCGGGGAGTCCGTCGCACGTGCATCACGCGGTGGTGTACATTCGTCCGCCGGATTCGCCGTGGCTGCGCCATGCCCCGGTGGGTGAGCCATTCACCGCGTCCACGTTGAACGATCCACTGGAACGGCGCGAGGCGCACGAGACCACCAGCGATCTGCTGCTGGTGTATGCGCCGGGCAGTTCGCCCGACGAGTGGCCCGATGGGATGGCGAAGTTTGTGCCGGCAGGATCCGACCTCGTATTTCAGATGCACTACACCACCAACGGCAAGGCCGATCAGGATCAGACGAGCATCGGGCTCGTATTCGCCAAGGCTCGACCGAAGCAGAAGGTGATCACGCTGCAGTTGAATAATCATGCACTGCTCATTCCGCCCGGCGCGGACGATTTTCGCGTTGAAGTTCAGGGCACGCTGCCCAATGATGCGACGCTGCTGAGTCTGTTCCCGCACATGCATCTTCGCGGCAAGCGCTTTGAGTACGATATTGTGCACGACGATGACAGCGTCGAAGTGCTGCTGCGAGTGAATTATCACTTTCACTGGCAGCTGAGTTACCGGCTGGCCGAGCCACGCTTGCTGAAAGCGGGAACGCGGTTGCGGGCAATCGCGTGGTACGACAATTCAAAGAACAATCCGCACAATCCCGATCCAGAAAAGCTGGTGACGTGGGGCGACCAAACATCCGACGAGATGATGGTGGGCTTCTTCGACGTGGCCGTGGCCGCCGGCATGGATAAGTGGGAGTTCTTCGTGCGCCACGGAGAGGGAACTTCGCAGCAGAAACAGTAGCGGATACCGGTGATCGCGGCAGGACCTCTGTTAGACTTTGAAAATTCCAGGCGAGGATAAGCATTGATGAATGCAAAACGGGTGGTTGTTCTTACGGTTGTGGGACTCTTCGTCACCTTCGGATTCATGATCGCTGCGGCGATGGCGCAGTCCACCGCGACCCCACACGCCCCAGCTTCCGGTCAGGCCGCCGCCAACGCGGCGGGCTCGAAAAAGGCCGAGGAGCAGTTCAAGAACATTCAGGTGCTCAAGGGAATTCCAGCCGACCAACTCTTTCCTACGATGCAATTCATCACCGCGTCCCTGGGCGTGCAGTGCGATTTCTGCCACGTGCAGGGCGCCTTCGAAAAAGACGACAAAAAAACCAAACAGAAGGCGCGCCTGATGATGCAGATGATGATCGCCATCAACGCCGATAATTTCGATGGGCACCGCGCCGTGACCTGCAATACCTGCCACAACGGCACCACCAAACCCCAGGCGATCCCTGCTGTGATGACGGAAGAGCCCAAAGAAGCGATGCCCGGCCCAAAGCCGCCGGAAGCCGGAAACGGCGGAGCAAACTCCGGTGCAACAGCCGGGCCAACCCCCGAGCAACTGCTCGACAAATACGTACAAGCAGCAGGCGGAGCAGCGGCGATTGGTAAAGTTACAAGCCGCGTCATGAAAGGCACGATCGATTTCGGCGGCAAATCGCTGCCCATCGATATTTATTCAAAAGATCCCGACAAGCGCATATCGTTCACCCACATGCCTGAGGGCGACAGCATTACGGCATTCGACGGGCATGAGGGATGGCTGGGTACGCCTGGGCGTCCCGGTGCGCGCGACATGCACGGCAGCGAACTCGACGCGGCATCGATTGACGCCGATCTCCACCTGGCCACACACTTGAAGGTGATGTTCCGCGAGTTGCAGGTGCAAGGGAATGAGTCCATCGACGGCCATGAAGCGTACGTAGTGGTCGGCCAGCGCGAGGGCAAACCTCCGCTGCGTTTGTATTTTGACGAGCAATCCGGACTGCTGGTGCGGTTGGTGCGCTACGGCGACACCGCGCTGGGCTTGCTTCCAACGCAGATCGATTACGCCGATTATCGCGACACCAACGGCGTGAAGATTCCCTACCGTTGGACTCTGGCGCGCCCAAGTGGACGCTTCACCATCCAGGTGACCGACGTGAAGCAGAACGTCGTGGTAGACGAAGCGAAGTTTGCCAAGCCCGCGGGAGAAGAGCCGGCGCCGGGGCATTAGCGTCCAAAGAAGCCGGGTCTTCTTCAGTTGCGCTGATTTTACTTGGCCCCTGACTATCTGCGTCCCATCGGACTGCGTTCCGGCCTCGTCCCCGCCCCTTTCAATAACAAAACCTGATAGCCACGATAAATAGTTTCGATTTCCGCGAAACTGCCGCGGACGGTAGAGTGAGGCGGTCTCGCATAGGGAAGAGCCGTGGCTTTTGGAGGAGCAGAAAGTGCAGGAACTGGTCTCCCAACTGGAGAAGGGAGATATGATTGGGAGACGTCGACGCGGGGGCTGACCGGAAGTGGGGCAGCACTCTTACGCGATGACGGCGTGCGCGGCGACAGCGTGAACAACGCAGAACAGGACTTGACGACATTATGACGAAGATCGAGGCGGTTATTCAAAACTCCAAGCTGGAAGCGGTGAAAAATGCCCTGCACGAAATCGGCGTCGAGGGGATGACCGTGATCGAAGTGCGCGGGCACGGCCGTCAAAAGGGCCACACCGAGGTCTACCGCGGCCGTGAATACAGCGTGGATCTGATTCCCAAGACTAAGATCGAGATGGTGTTGCCCGACGCCTTGGTAGAAAAGGCGGAGCAGGCCATCCTGGCCGCGGCGCGCACCGGGAAAATCGGAGACGGCAAGATTTTTCGCTCCCGCGTAGATGAAGCGATCCGCATTCGCAATGACGAGCGCGGCGAGGGAGCTCTCTAGGCTCGGTCTGACGCGGTCTGACCGAATCGGCCCAACCCGGACGCAACCGGAAAGAGTTTGACAGGCAGCAGTTGATTTCGCCTTCCCCCAGTGGCTCGCTTCACGGGGTGAATAACTTTCATGATGGCAGCGTCCTCGATCAGCGAATTACGGATCAGCGAATTACGCGGTTCCCTCAGCGAAGAATCAGCCCGGATTCAGCGGGAGTTCGAAGCCTCCGCCGACGGGCGAACCGCCTTGGCGCAGCGTACGCGGCTGGTCGAAGACATTCTGACCCGCCTGTGGCGCGACATCATTTCCCCCGATGAAGCTAAGCCTGCCAACTTTGCTCTCGTTGCCACTGGTGGTTTCGGCCGGGGATGGATGTTTCCCTATTCGGATATTGATCTGCTTTTTCTGTTTGGCGACCGCGATGCCGAGAAGGCGTTCAAAGATCCCGTGCGCCGCTTTTCCCAGGAATTGTGGGACCTGCGGCTTAAATTAAGCCCGGCGTCGCGCACCCTTGCCGAGTGCGACCGCTACGATCCCAACAATACCGAGTTCACGATTTCTCTCCTCGACTGCCGATATCTCGCAGGCGATCACGACCTGTTTCGCCGGCTGCATGACAAGGTCATCCCTAAGCTCGTAATGCGTGAATCCAAGGCCTTGCTGCAAGGGTTGGCGGAGGTCACGCGCGAGCGCCACGCGAAGTTCGGCATGACGCTCTATCACTTGGAGCCGAATTTGAAAGAGGCTCCGGGCGGCTTGCGCGACTGCAACGTAGCGTCGTGGCTTGCCCTGATTTCCGCCATGGACAAGCTGCACGATTGGCCGGATGCGAGTTCTCTGCGCGCTCCAGTGCGCAAGCAACTCGATTCCGCGCTCGATTTTCTAATGTCGGCACGCTGCTTCCTGCACTTCCGCCACGGCCGCGATGACAACACGCTAAGTTGGGAGGCGCAGGACGAAGCCGCCGCGCGCAAGATTGGAGCCACGATTGTTGGATCGCCGACTGGAGGCGCGGACTCTGGAGAACTCTCGCCCGCCGATTGGATGCGGATTTATTTCGGGCACGCCCGTGCCGTGCAGCGCACTGTCACCCAGTTGCTGGAAGAGATTCCGGAAGCCTGGTCGGCGCTCTACCGCCAGGTGCAGAGTTGGCGTTCGCGGCTGACGACGGCAGATTTTTCCGTGGTCGACGGCCTGATCTTTCTGCAGCAGCCTTCCGCGCTGCAGGATCCGGAAGTGTTACTGCGCATGTTCCATTTCATGGCCCACCACGGGTTGAAGTTGAGCGCGACCACCGAGTACCGCATCGAGCAGGCGCTTCCGGCGCTGGCGTCCATGCCGCCCCGGGGCGCCGAACTCTGGCTCTACCTGCAGGAGACTTTGTTGCAGCCGCACGCCGCCGACGCTCTGCGCGCCATGCATTCCTTGCGCTTGTTGACCCTGCTCTTGCCAGAACTCAAGCTCATCGACTCGCTGGTGGTGCGCGATTTCTATCATCGTTTCACTGTCGACGAACATTCGTTTCTGGCCATCGAGAGCCTGCACCGCCTGAAGCAGTCGCAATCGGAGTGGGATAAGCGCTACGCCGAACTGCTCACCGAACTGGAGAGCCCCGAGTTATTATACGCGGCGCTTTTGCTACACGACACCGGCAAAGGCGTCCCCGGCGGCAATCACGTGGAGGCCAGCCTCGAGATTGCCGGCCGCGCCATGGACCGACTCGACATGGATCCGAAAGAACGGGCCGAAGTTCTCTTTCTGATCGGCAGTCATCTCGAACTGTCGGCAGCTCTGCGGCGCGACATTTTCAATCCTGAAACTGTCGCCGCATTCGCCGAAAAAATGGGAACGCCGGAGCGTCTGAAAATGCTCACGCTCATGACCTACGCCGACATCAAGGCGGTGAATCCTGAAGCGCTGACTCCGTGGAAAGCGGAAAACGTCTGGCAACTCTACATCGGTGCCGAAAACTATCTCAACCGCAGCGCCGACCAGCGCGTGCATGCCGATGTGAATGACGAGAAACTGGCCCGTCTGCGGTCGTTGGCCCCGGTGACCAGCAGCAAGTTCAAAGAATTTCTCGAAGGATTTCCGCAGCGCTATCTGCTGGTCCATTCCGCCGAAGAAGTCATGCGCCACATGGCTATGGCCGACGAACTGGGCGAAGATCCAGTCCAGGTCGAACTGAAGCGCGGACGCCACTGGTATGAGCTGACTCTGGTGACAAGAGACCGCCCTTTTCTGTTTGCCAAGCTATCCGGCGTACTGGCCGCGTGGGGCATGAACATCGTGAAAGCCAACGCGTTCTCGAACGAGGCGGGCACGGTGGTCGACACGCTTTACTTCACCGATCGGTTCCGCACGCTGGAGCTGAATCTTTCGGAGTGGGAGCGTTTCACCCGCAGCGTGACCAGCGTGCTGCTGGGCGAGGCCGACCTCGAAAAGATGCTGCGCGACCGCCAGCGTGCCGAGAAGGGCGCGATCGCGAAAGTAAAAGTAGAAACGAAGATTGAGTTCGACGATTCGAGTTCGTCGACCAGTACGCTCGTCCAGGTCATCACGCAGGACCGTCCGCGCCTGCTACACCGTATCGCGTCCTGCTTGTCGGATCAGGAATGCAACATCGAGATCGCCCTGATCGACACCGAAGGGCAAATGGCAATCGACACGTTTTATCTGACTTCAGGGGGGAAGAAGCTCAAGGCTGAGCATTGCCGGCAAGTCGAGAAAGCGCTGGTGGAGGAGTTAAGAGGGGAGTGACGCCGGCCGCAGTCAGCCGGCCAAAAGAACATCCCAGAAGCCTATCTCAATCTGTCCATCATTCAACGCAGAGATGCGCAAAAGAAATGTGCTCCGTTCGTCATCCGTTAACGGGTTCGCACCCAGTTTGACCGGGTTGCTGCGGCCTGCAGATATTCGCGCAAACTCTTCCAGCGACGCCCAGAAAGCATTCAGAGAAATCGAAACGGCCACAGGGGCCCAGGTGCCTACACCATGGATGGCAGTGAGAACCGGGAGAGCGGGGTCGGCGGCTTCTATAAACAATGGATCGCCGCAAGCCGTCTCATAACCAATCACAATCCAGCTTGTCTTCCAAGCGCCGTGCCAATCGCCGCACAACGATGTCCCGTCCGACGCAACCGAATAGCCCATTTGGCCGCGTTCGATTTCCGACACATCGAACAGACGAAACCCACCGCATCCGAAACTTACCTCGCTGCTGGGCAACGACGCACGAAGAGCGGTATAGCGGGGCGGCGTAATCACAGTTCTACTTTGTCGAAAACTTAAACACGGTCTCCGACTTGAAGGTCTCCCCCGGCCTCAATATCGTGCTCGGAAAATCTGGATGATTCGGCGAATCCGGAAAATGCTGCGTCTCCAGGCAGAGCCCGTAGCGCCGCTTGTAAACGTGGCCGTGCTTGCCGGTCACGGTGCCATCGAGAAAGTTTCCGGTATAAAACTGAACTCCGGGCTGCGTAGTTGAAACTTCCATCACGCGGCCGGTACTGGGTTCGTACACGCGCGCGGCCAGCGTCAAGCCATCGCCTTTGCGATTGATCACCCAGTTGTGGTCGTAACCGTGTGCAAGCACCATCTGATCGTAGCCGTCGTCGATGCGTGCGCCCACTCGGGTGGACGTGGTGAAATCAAGCGGCGTTCCTTTGACCGGACGCAGCTCGCCCGTAGGGATGAGATTTTTGTCAACCGGAGTGAAGCGGTCGGCATTGAGCGTGAGCTCGTGATTCAGAATGTCGCCGTTGCCTTCGCCCGAAAGATTGAAATAACTGTGCTGGCTGAGATTAATCGGCGTGGCCCTGTCAGCGGTCGCTTCATAATCAATGACCAGTTCGTTCTGATCAGTCAAAGTATAAGTAACTCTGAGCTTCACATTGCCGGGAAAGCCATCGTCGCCGTCTTTGCTGAGATAGGTGAAAGCCACGCCAGTCTTGCCTTTCAGCGCCTCGCCCTCCCACACAACTTTGTTGAAAGTCTTATCGATGCCGCCGTGCAGCGTGTTAGGGCCGTCGTTCTTCGGCAAAGTGTACGTTTTGCCGTCGAGCGTGAACGTGCCGTTCGCAATGCGGTTGGCATAGCGCCCGACAATGGCGCCAATGTAGGGCGGATTCGGAACGTAGCCGTCGAGATTCTCGTGGCCTAGGACGATATCCGCAAACTCACCTTTGCGATCAGGGACGCGGATGGAAACGATGATGCCGCCGTAATTCATTGCATCGACTTCAACACCGTTTGCGTTGGTTAAGGTAAACAAGTTGACGGGCCTCCCGTCCCGCGTGCCAAAAGGTTTCTGCTGAACTCCCTGCTTGTGATTCGTGGTGGCCTGCGCCAGCGCAAGCCCGCTCGTCGCCAGGCCGAGCAGGACGGCGATCGATATGGATAAGGTCGTGAAGCATCTTGGCATCATGCCGGAAAGTGTACTACGAGGAACGAGTTCGTGCCGCTGCGCCTGGATCCTCTGCGCCTTCACTTCTGATACGGCCACTGTGCCTTCGTGAACAGCCCTCCATCGATCCAAATGGTTTGGCCGCTGATGAACGATGCTCCTTGGCTGGCGAGGAAGACGACAGTCGGCGCAACATCGGCGGCGGTGCCCACGCGGCCCAAAGGCGTCAACTTCGACCAGGTGCCCGCGTAGTCCGCGTCCTCCGCTCGCGTGCGCTCGGACTCAATCGATCCCGGGGCAATGCAGTTTACCCGTATACCGTAACGGCCGAGTTCGACCGCAGCCTCTTTGGTGAACATCTCAATTCCGCCTTTGCTCGCGGTGTAGGCCACCAGAGAGGGGAACGCGAGTTTGTTGCAACCCGAGCCCAGGTTTACGATCGAGCCGCCGCCGTGGTCCTTCATGTGCCGCGCGGCTTGTTGTGTGCACAGAAAACAACCTTTCAGGTTCGTGTCGATGACCAAGTCCCATTCTTCCTCGGTCACCTCGAGAAGCGGCTTCCAGGTCTGGATTCCGGCATTGTTGACCAGAAGATCGAGCCGGCCAAAAGCGGCGATCACGCGCTCGAACATCGCCGCCACCTGGCTGCTGGACCGGATGTCGGCCGCAATGGGCAGGACGTCGGTGTCCGCGCCGCCTCGCGCGCCGCGGATCTCAGCTACCGTCGCATCCACCAGAGATGCCGGGTCGTTGTAGTAGTTCACTGCCACGCGATAGCCGTTCCGCGCCAGTTCAAGGGCAATTTCCTTCCCGATTCCCCGGCTCGCCCCAGTTACCAGAGCTGTCTGGCCCTGCAGCATAGTCACCTCGATGGATTAAGAAGATGGACGGCTCAGATCACAGCCAAGGGATCATAACTAACCGCGGGCAAAAGTGGCGATCGATTCCACTTGAGACCGGCAGGAATCACAAAACGCACCCTCACGCAAGTCAATCCACTCCACAGAATGCGATGAGGACATCAGGCAGAGATAGTCCTGGCAGTGGTGGAGATCCAGAGTGTGGCCCAACTCGTGAACGGATTCTTTGAGTAGACGCTGGCTGACAAGGCCATCATCCCGGTCGAGGCCGTAGAACTCCTGGCGCAGTCTGTGCACGGAAACCACGGCGCACGGCCCTCCCATCTGAGCTTCGCCGAAAACATATTTCAGGATCGGGATGTAGAGATCAACATCGGCCACGGCCAGCACACGCCAGTCCCGCGGCCGCACCAGAGACTGCATGCGCTGCAGGATTTCCGACGAATGATACTGCTGCCGTTCCGCGTGATAAGACGGCGCAGCGTCGAGGCTCGCGGGGTAAATCTCGCAGTCAACGCGGAGGCACTGTGGAATCTGGGCGCGCAAGTCCCGCAGGAGCGACATATCGACCTTGCCGACCGGGAGCAGGTGCACCAGATTCATCGCAGTCTATCGAGTTTCTGCCGGAATGCGGCTCCAGCCATAACGCTTGAGCTTGTGGTGGAGCGTGACCCGGTCGATGTCGAGAATCTCGGCGGCGCGGCTCTGGTTGCCGCCGCAGTCGTCCAGCACACGCAGGATGTGGGCGCGCTCAATCTCGTCCAGGCTCTTGCCGCCGGTGGCGATGGCGGCGGGCTGTGTTTTGAAAATGAAATCCTCTTCGCGCAGTTCGGGCTCTTGCCCGACCACCATGGCCCGCTCAACTGCGTTTTCAAGTTCGCGAACGTTGCCCATCCACGGCTGCTGCTGCAATTGGTCCATGGCAGACGGTGAAATGCGCGTGACGTGCTTGTTCATGGCAAGAGAAAACTTGCGGACGAAATGCTCAACCAGCGGCGGAATGTCTTCCCGACGATCGCGTAATGGCGGCAGCTCGATGCGGAAAACGTTCAGCCGGTAAAAAAGGTCGGGCCGGAATGTGCCTTCTTCGATCATGCTCTCCAGATTTTTATTTGTGGCCGCCACACAGCGGAAATCGACTTTGATGATCTGATTGCCGCCCACGCGCGTGATCTCCCGCTCCTGCAACACGCGCAGCAGGTCGGTCTGCGTCTTCAGGCTAATGTCGCCGATCTCGTCGAGAAAGACCGTTCCTCCTTCGGCGATTTCAAATTTCCCCTTCTTGCGGTATTGGGCTCCGGTAAACGAGCCTTTCTCGTGGCCGAAGAGTTCACTCTCCAGTAGCGTTTCAGTCAGCGCGCCGCAGTGGATCGCGACCAGCGGATGAAACCGCCGCATACTCGCTGCGTGAATCGCGCGCACCACCAATTCTTTCCCCGTGCCGCTTTCGCCCGTGATCAGGACATTGGCATCAGTGGGCCCGACAGTTTCGATGGCTTCGAATACTTTGCGCATGGCAGCACTCTGCCCCACCAGAGCGCCAGGCCGCGTGATTTCCGCGACGGCTTCGCGCAGGCGGACGTTTTCCTTTTCCGCGCGGTGGTGGGCCAGTGCTTTCTTCACCAGATGCGCAATCTCGTCCGGATCGAGCGGCTTGCTCACGTAGTCATAGGCGCCATTCTTCAGAGCGGTGACCGCCGTCTCCACCGAGGCGTAGCCGGTCATCATGATGACGATCAGGTCAGGATCCATCTCGTGCAGGCGGCGCTGCAGTTCAATGCCATCGGTGCCGCGCATTTTGATGTCGAGCAAAGCCAGATCCCACTTATTTTCAGCCATGCGGGTGAGGGCGTCGCTAGCGCTTTCGGCCGTTCCAATCTCATAGCCTTCTTCGCGAAACCATTTCCCGAGGGAATCGCGGACGCTCAGTTCATCGTCGACGATCAGCAACTTGCCTTGCGTTTCCATGTCTTCATAACCTCCGTCTTCATGACCTCGCGCTGGCGGTAACCGCAATTTCGTTGGAGGGGGACGGAGCGACTTTTTCAGCATCCGCATCCCACGGCAGCGTTACGTTGAAAGTAGTGCCGCGCCCCACCTCCGACTGAACTTCAATGTTTCCGTTGTGGCGCTCCAGAATGCTGTGGCTGATGGCCAGGCCCAGCCCCACGCCGCGTCCCGTTTCTTTCGTCGTGAGAAAAGGTTCAAAGATGCGCGGCAAGATTTCGGGCGGAATCCCGCAGCCGTCGTCGCGCACCACCATTCGGACCACGTCGGGTTCACGGCCGAAACTGCTGGTGATCCAGAGAGTGCCGCCCTGCGGCAGCGCGTCCAGAGCATTCATCACCAGGGCCAGCAGCACCTGCTCGATCTGAGCGGCGTCGCACAGTACCAGAGGAAGATCAGGATCGAGTTGCGATTGAACTTGAATGCCCGCGAGATCCAACTGGTGCTGCACCAGGCGCAGCGAACGCTCGATCACCTGATTCAAATTCGTGGGCTGCAGGTTCATGGGAGTCGTGCGCGAGAAGGTGAGGAGATTCTTGACCAGATCGCCGCAGCGGCGGCTCTCAGAGGCGATCAGGTCGAGTGAATCGCAGATTTCCTGCCGTCGTTTGCGCCCGCTGTCGTCGTGCGGCATCTCTTCGCGATCCGTCCACTTGCGCAGCAATTTGGCGTAGGTGAGGATGCCCGAGAGCGGATTGTTAATTTCATGCGCCAGTACGGCGGCCATCTTTCCGATCGACGCCATCTTTTCGGTGTGCAGCGCATGCTCGTGCGCGCGTCTGAGTTCGCGCGTTTTTTGCTCGACGCGCTCTTCGAGCGTATGAGTCCAGGAAATGTTCTCGGTGTGCTCCGCCCGCAGCTGCCGGCTCATCCCGTTGAAGGACCTGGCTAGTTCGCCGAGTTCGTCTTCGGACCGCACGCTGATCTGATAGCCGAGGTCGCCGGCGGCTAGATGTTCGGTTCCGCGTTTGAGCGCCTTCACCGGATGGCCCACGACCCGCCAGATAGAAAACCAGCTCAGCAGCGCGATCAACAGCAGGGCGCAACCCGTGTAGACAAGCATGCGGCGACTGCTTTCCGCCACCTGCACGTCGGCTTTCGCCAGAGAAAGATTGGTGTCGAGCACGCCCAGGATTTGCTGCTCCGCAGGATGCGCATGGCAGGCGGCGTTCGAACACGCCGTCTGGTTTTCGATGGGAGTGATGATGCCCAGCACCCGCGCTCCCGTAACGTTGCGATAAATGCGGAAGCGGTCCGGCCGATTCAACCGCGCCAGCGGTTGCGACTGGGCGTGACAGGCATAGCAGGCCTCGGCGGTCTTATCGACCACGTGGTTCTGTTCGGCCGAGTCCGTCGTGTAGGTGATTCGGCCATCCTGGTCGAAGATGCGGATCTTCTCCATCCCAGGCTCGCTGGCCATCATCTTGATCGAGTGGTGCAGGCCCTCCCAGTCGTTGCGCAGCATGTAGTCGGTGGTGCTTTGCTTGATGATGTCGCTGACCCGCTCCGCGCTCAGCAAAGTATTTTGCTCAAGATGCTGGCGGTGCAGGCGCACGTTCAGATAGCCCAGCAGCGCGAAGATCACGATCATGGCGCCGAGCAAGAGTATGTTCAGCTTCGTGCTGAGAGTAAAAGTCAGACGCAGCCAGCCACCGCGAGTTGGCTCAGTCTCCTGCATGCTCCACGACCGCAGAAACATGGGCCGGCGAAACTTCGACCGGCGAAACGTCCAGCTCTGCCGCGTCGATCTCCGTTCCTGGCTCCTCAGCGACTTCCTGCTTGGGGAAGATGGGTAAGTACTTCACCGCCATGCCAAACAGAGCAAAGCCGGCGGCGATGATCATGCCCGTCACCGCCAACTCAGTCCACTTGGGAAAGTAGCGGACGCCTGTGGAACCTTCGAAGCCCGTAATACTCACGTTCATCCGGTTCGTAATGAAGCCCAGAACCACCAGCACGGCTGCAAGATAAAGCCCATTCGCGCTCGATCGCACTTTGCGCTGCACCAGCAGGGCCAGCGGAAGAATGACGGCCAGCGAAATTTCAAGCCAGAACAGGTACATCTCGTATCCCGGCCGCAGAGCGAGTTTCAGTACCCCGCGATTCGCCAGGTCTTCGAAGCGGAGGATTGCGTACACTCCAAGCACGACGACCAGGACGCGGCCGAGTTCCTGCAGAACAGGCAGCTCCAGTTGCAGCCCGAAATGCTTCGAGCTCATCGACGATTCGAAAATCGTCATCGCCAGCCCCACCGCGATGGCCGAAAGAAAAAAGAACACGGGCAGCAACGGCGTGTACCACAAGGGGTACAGTTTCTCGGGAACAATCAAATACAGCGTGCCCAGCGAAGACTGATGCAGCGTGGAAAGAATCACGCCGCAAATCACCAGAGGAATCAGAATGGCGCGAACCACCTTCAGCGGTTTTTGCAGGTTGAACCGCTCCAGCACGATGGGCGAGAACTCCAGCGCCAGCACCGTGGTGTAGAGCATGACGCAGTAGGCCACTTCGAACATGACGGAATGCGGATTCCTCATGATGAGGGGATGCCATATGTTGTAAGGCTTGCCCAGGTCGAACATCAGCGCGGTACAAACCAGGATGTAACCGAGGAAGGCAGTTAGAATGGTCGGCCGGATGATCGAGTGCAGCCGCTTGATATTCAGAATATGAACAGCGGCGGTCAAAGTGAATCCGCCGGCGGCCAGCATCACGCCGCATAGCACGTCGAAACTGATCCAGATTCCCCACGGGAATTGATCGCTCAAATGCGTCGACGCGCCCAGGCCCTGGGTGAAGCGCACGAATGTGGCGTAGAGGCCGGCGGCCATCAAGAACAGGAAGACGAGTTTCCAGAACGTGAACTTGAAACTGGTGCGGACTATCGTCGTGCGCGCCATTATGACTTCCTCCCATTCTTGTTGGCGATCTTCACGTCTTTCGTTTGGCCAGACGGCCCGCGTCCCTCGGCTAGCGCTACCTCTTCCCGGCGATGCGTGATCCACCACACCCCGCCCAGCACCATTCCGCCCAGAGGTATGAAGTCGGGAATGTGCGACAGCACCCGGTAGGTGAGCATCGGCATAGGATCTTTGGAAAGCCCGCTGTGATATCCAAAGGTCTCAAACGGAACGGCGGAGAGCAGCAGCACGGATGTTCCACCGACTTCCTCGAGCCCGTAAATATGCTCCACATATTTCCCCGGGTTCTCGTGGATACGTTTCTCGGCTTCGGCAATCAAGTCGTCGCGCTCGCCGAATTTCGTGGCGCCGGTGGGGCAGATCTCCGCGCACGCCGTCTGTTTTCCCGCGGCCACGCGATCGGGACACATGGTGCACTTCTGCACCTTGGGGACGAGCTTGCCCCATTCATATTTCGGAACACTGAACGGACACGCCACCATGCAGTAGCGGCAGCCCATGCACTTCGACGCGTCATAGGTGACCGGACCGAGCGCAGTCTTCTGAATCGCGCCCACCGGACAGACCGACGCGCAAGAAGGATCGTTGCAATTCATGCACAAGCGGCGCATAAACTTGTCGCCGCGCGTCAGCACAACCGTCATTTTGTGGGCGGACTGTGTTTCCTCGGCGGCAATGGTATCGTCGTAAGGAAGCTTGTTCTGCGCGGCGCAGGCCTGTTCGCATTGCTTGCAGCCGATGCAAACCGTGGAATCATATAAAAGTGCTTTGCTCATGAAGTATTTTTCCGGTCGCGGTTCTAGCCGAAGAACCGCACCCGGAAATCCTTTCGACCGACGTCTGAGCTGTTTGAGGAAAGAAGATGGAGCGATTACCGGCGTAACCGCAGACGGAATCGGACCGATTACAAGCTGCTCACCCTCATCAGATCAGAGGCTGTCGCGAAATTCAGCAGCTTCAGACAGCTAACATTCTCAACAATAACGATCTCCACAGCCGTGATGTGCATCACCTCTCCACGTGACGCTGGTCAATAGGGTTTTGCATTCCCGAACTGGCGGGTTTTGCGTTGTTTTTTGCAGCAGTGTCGTGATGCACATCGCATCACTTCAGTCATTCGCTCCAAGTGATTGATGCCACATCAGTTCTGCTGCTTGGACGATGTGATTCCGGGCGGATCGTTCCACGTCCTGTTGCGATGCTCATCAGAGGTCGATGCGGTGGTTCTAAGCACCTTCGCCGCGCAGCCGACGCACACTTCATCTATCTCACTCACAGCGCACGGGATGAGCCCGCCAGGCTCGCGCATTCCGCAGCGCGTTTGAGTTTGGTCTGGCGATTGCCTTTAGCAAAAGTGTGAGTGACCCAGAAGTAAAAGGGAACTCCGGGCGAGGTGGGTTATGACAGTCATCCTGGTACTGTTTACATTCGCATTCTTTTTAGCAATCGATTATGTGCATGGACAGAGGGTTCTGGCGAAGCAGCCCGTTCTTCAGACTGCTCCACGGGAAACGGCGCCCCGTATGGTGCCGTCGATCGTTTCCGGTTTCAAGGTCCCGGAAAATGTTCGTTATCACACCGGACACACCTGGGCGCTGAGCGAGAGCCGCGAGCTGGTGCGGGTGGGCTTGGACGATTTCGCCTCAAAATTGGTGGGCAAGATTGACAGCATTGCTCTGCCGCAGCGCGGACGCTGGGTTCGCCAAGGCCAAAAGATCTGGACGATTTTCCGCGACGGCAAGTCAGTCGACATGGTCTCGCCGATCGAAGGCACCGTCACTGCCATCAATGAAGCTGTGATGAAGGATCCGGAACTGGCGCGAAAAGATCCTTATGGTGAAGGCTGGTTGCTGACAGTTCAGGCTCCCGACTCGAAGATCAACTTCCGCAACCTGATGGGCGGCACGCTGGCCCGCTTGTGGACCGAAGCCTCCGCTCTGCAGCTGCGCAACCGGATGCCGGCGCTGTCCGGCGCGCTGGCACAGGATGGCGGCGAGGCCGTCGACGACCTCACGGCGAATATGCCCGGCGTAGACTGGGCCACCGTGACCAAAGAATTCTTCCTCTCGTAAACACGGTTCGTAACAGCACGGTCGAGAGACTCGCCCGACTTCCATACAGCCGCCCGGAATCGATTCCGGGTGGCCTTTTTGTTTGCACTTTTATTGCACTCGGGGGAGAGCTTCAATCGGACAAAATGTTTTCGCGGGCTGGTCGCGAGAAGCAACGAAGAATCCAGCCGCCGACAATCACCGCGGACGTCAGCATGATCACGCGCATGTACTGAGCGGCAGGAACCGTGGCATCTCCGAAAATCGTGCGCAGCAGCCCAAAAGTCGCACTGCTCGCGCACAGCCCAAAATACACACGCTCTTTCGCGCAGCGCGCAATCCCCACTAGCCAGGCGAGGATCGACGCCACGATAAGATAAATTCCGATCAGAATGAAGTCGCCTGTGGCGCCCGAGCCAGGCAGCAGAACTCCGGTCTTAGGCGAAGCAAACCCGTGCAGCGCAATCCCCCAAAAAACCAGGGAGTGAATTAGTGCGATCAAGGCACGCTTGCGATTACTAAGAACCCCAAAGTCGTTCATAAATGGCTGATTCAGTTTCTCCGGAAGACCCTAAAAAGCTTGTGATCGGCATTACCGCAACCTGTGATTCCGATCACACAGACGAAGAAGAGTAGCGCCGGCATCCTGCCGGCTGTCGCGAGGGCGTCTCGCCCTCGCACGTTGCGCCGAGACGCTGCTTTTCGAGGTCTGGCATCGCGCCATTCGCAGTGATACCATCGCGGGCCATATGGCAACCCGAAGCATCGCTCTCACCTCGGCATTTCTATCTGTGCTGATGACGCTCGCGGCGGCTCAGTCTGCTTCCGCATCTCACCCGATCGTGCTTCACGCAGCCCGCCTGCTCGAAGTGAAGACCGGCCGCCTCCTCAAGCCGGGAGAAATCCTGGTGCAAGGCGAACGCATCGTCGAAGTAGGAACATCAGTCAAGCACCCGCCCGCCGCGGAAGTCATCGACCTGGGCGATCGCACACTTCTTCCCGGTTTGATTGACGCCCACATACACCTGTTTCTTCATCCCGGCGCAGAAGACCTGCAGACCGTCCAGGAATCAGTGCCGCAGCGCACCATCACCGCGACTCTGGCCGCCCGCGACGACCTGATGGCCGGCTTCACCGCGGAACGCGATATGGGCACCGAGGGTGCGGGCTCGGCCGACACCGCCGTCCGCAACGCGATTGAGGAAGGCCGCATTCCCGGACCCCGCCTGCGCATCAGCGGCAACGCGATCAATATTCTCGGCGGCCACGAAGACGCCATCGGCTACAACCCCGAGCAGCGCGTTCTGCCCAACGCCGATTATGCGAACACCGCCGACGAACTCGTCGCTGTGATGCGCCACCAATTCAAAGAAGGCGCCGACTTCATCAAGATCTACGAAACCGGAGCGGATTCTGTTCGCGACGGAAAATTCACGACTCCCTACCAATACACCGAGCCGCAACTGGAAGCGGCGGTGAAAGAAGCCGCGCGGCTGGGCCGCCGCGTCGCCGTGCACGCCACCGGAGAACCGGGAACGCTCTATGCCGCGCAGGCTGGCGTGGCTTCCATTGACCATGCTGACCAGCTCAGCGACGAGACCATGCGCCTCATGAAAGAGAAGCAGATTTTCGCTGTCCCCACCTTCACCATCTTCGAATATTTCGCCGAGCACGCCGCCACGCCCCAGCAAGCCGCCCGCGAGCACCAAGTTCTCGATTTGAAGATTCAGGAATTCAAGAAGCAGATCGCGGCCGGAGTGCCCATGGCCGTTGGTTCCGACGTAGGCCCGTTTCCTCACGGCACGCAGGCGCGCGAACTTCTGTTAATGGTGAAATACGGCATGTCGCCGCTGGCCGCGCTGCAAGCCGACTTGCTGAATGGCGCGAAATTGCTGGCCTGGGACGGCCAGATCGGTTCGCTCGAGCCGGGTTATCTTGCCGACGTGATCGCAGTGCCAGGTGATCCGCTGCAAGACATCAGCACCCTCGAGAACGTTGCCTTCGTAATGAAGGGCGGCACAGTTTACAAGAAATAACCGCACCCGATTGTGTGGAACGATTGTGGGTGTGATTGTGTGGGACCAGGTCGGAGCCTGTCCCGAGCGAAGTCGAGGGAACCCGGTCATGCGGAGCGAAGCTCCGCTGCCCACCACAGGTCCATTCGCGCCCGCGCCGCCAGCGGTAAATCGCCGAGAGAATCTGCAAAACATTGCACAGCCGCCCGCGATTCTCATGAGAGATGGACGCTAAATAGTTAATTGTAAGCAGCTTGCCGCCCTTCTAATGTTGGATCGGTGGCCGCGCGATTGCCCCTCCCCAAAGTGCTGCGCCACCCTCGGCGGGCACCCTATGACATCCCGCAGATTACTTCAGTTCTTTCGCCCACTCTTCCAATCGGCCGCCCTGTTGGTGGTGAGTTCGGCCTGTTGTCCGGCCTTGCATGCGCAGACGCTGCTCGCGTCCGCCCCGCTTCCGGACGCGCCACGCCCGTCGATGGAGGGCGCGCCCCCAGCCGCGATCAAGCCGGTATTCGTGACCCC
>Ga0187871_10001086_pt1 | contig 24311 bp, 27 predicted proteins | sample June2016WEW_16_1_FD_132988 | JGI IMG/M metagenome (GOLD analysis project Ga0187871, IMG submission 132988) | Peatland microbial communities from SPRUCE experiment site at the Marcell Experimental Forest, Minnesota, USA - June2016WEW_16_10 | ecosystem: Environmental > Terrestrial > Soil >...
TGGTCACGATCGACCAATTGGCCGGGATGATTGCGGATATTGCCGGGAAGCGCCTGCGCGTCGTACACATCCCCGGGCCGCTCGGCGTGCGTGGGCGAAACTCCGACAATCGTTTGATCCGGGAGCGGCTCGAATGGGCGCCGTCAAGATCTCTGCGGCAGGGTCTGGAGAAGACGTACGCCTGGATCGAGAGCCAGGTGGGTGCGGTCAGTCAGGTTGTCGGCGCGTGAATGGGGCCGATTGACAATCGGCCTGTAGGTTACCAACCTGCCCCACATGTCCCGCATACGCGATCTGTTGATTGTATCGGTGCTGCTGGTGCTGCTCTCGCCCGTATTGTTGTTGTGCGCGCTGGCCGTGCGCCGGTCTTCTCCAGGACCAATCCTCTACCGGCAACGCCGTCTGGGACTGCACGCCCGTCCGTTCAGCCTGCTGAAGTTCCGCACCATGATTCACCACGCTCCCGAGGTCTGGAACCGCGACGGTTCGGCCTACACCGGCGCCGACGACTGCCGCGTCACGCCCGTGGGGCGTACCTTGAGAAAAACCAGCCTCGATGAACTGCCGCAGCTCTTCAATGTTCTCCGAGGCGAAATGAGCCTGGTTGGTCCGCGTCCGGACCAGGCAGAGCAGATCCGGTTCTACACCGAAACAGAGAAGCGCAAGCTCGAAGTGAAGCCCGGCATCACGGGCCTCGCCCAGATCAGCGGACGCAACAACATCTCCTGGGAGCGCCGCAAGGCTCTGGACGTGGAATATGTCGACCGCCAGTCCTTCTGGCTAGACCTTTCCCTGTTCGCCAGAACGATCCCCTACGTGCTCCTGAGAAAGGACATCCATACCGATGGCCACAGCCCAAGCGACCGCGCCACTGCGTCGCATTGAAACGCCGTTTGGCGCCGCTGCGTGGCGCGCGCTCGATTGGGATACCGAGCAATTCGGTATTCCCGCGGCCCGCCTCGATTCGCTCGAAACCTCGGGTTCCTATAGCGACGCCCGCGCACACAACCGGGAATTGCTTCGGGCGGTGCTGGCCGAGTGCCGCGAAGGCGGCATCCGGCATCTCTCCGCGCGCGTCGACACAGGCGACCTCGCCGCGATTCCGGCGCTCGAAGAGGCCGGTTTCGAATTGATCGATGGCATCCAGACTTTTCTGCTGCGCATCAAGGGGAACCCGATGCCCGCGCCCTCCGGCACCCGGCTGTTCGAGCCTGGGGACCTGCAGGAGATTCTCGATATCGGCCGGACTGCTTTCTTCTTCGACCGGTTTCACGCCGACCCCGCGCTTCCGGCAGTGGTTGCCGACCGCGTCAATGAAACCTGGACGCGCAACTGCTGTCTGGGGATTGCAGCCGATGCGGTGGTGGTCGCCCTGGAAGAAGGCCGCGTCGCGAGTTACGTCACCTGCCAGGCGGACAGCCAGGAGCGCAATGGAATCATCGTCCTGGTGGCCACGGCCGTTTGGGCGCGCGGCAGAGGGGCGGCGCGCCGCGCCAGTGCCGCCGCCCTGCACTGGTTCGCCGATCGGGGAATCGAAACCGTCGAGGTGGGAACTCAACTCCGCAACATTCCCGCCGCGCGCCTCTATGAAAGCCTGGGGTTCCGGCTGACGCGCACCAGTCTTACGTTCCGAAAGGTTCTTTAAATGCGCAATTCGTTTCTGCCCTATTGCCTTCCGTTCATCGGCGAGGAAGAGATTGCCGAAGTTGCCGATAGCCTGCGTTCCGGTTGGGTGACCACCGGTCCCAAGGTGAAGCGCTTCGAAGAGGAGTTCGCGGCATACACCGGCGCCAGACACGCCGTAGCCGTGAACTCCTGCACCGCCGCACTGCACGTGGCGCTGGCGGCACTGGGCGTCGGCCCGGGCGATGAGGTGATCGTGCCCACGCTGACCTTCTGCGCGACTGCCAATGTGGTGGTTCACCTGGGCGCGATGCCGGTGATCGTGGATGTGGATCGCAACTTCCACATAGCTCCGGATGCGGTCGGCCGCGCGATCGGCCCGCGCACGAAGGCCATCGTGCCCGTGCACTACGGGGGCCAGGCGTGTTCGCTGCGGGAGACCCTGGAACTTGCGGCCAGCCATGGAATTCCGGTGATCGAAGACGCGGCGCATGCCGCCGGGGCCGAGTACGCGGGAAGCAAGATCGGGACTCACGGGCGCGCGGTGTGCTTCAGCTTCTATGCCATCAAGAACATGACTACCGGCGAGGGCGGCATGATCTCGACCAATGACGACGATCTGGCCGCGCGCATGCGTCTGCTCTCGTTGCATGGCATGAGCCGGGACGCCTGGAAGCGTTACACGGAGGCCGGTTCCTGGTATTACGAAGTGCTGGATGCTGGCTACAAGTACAACATGACCGATATTCAGGCCGCACTGGGGATTCATCAACTGCACCGGTTGGACGGCTTCATCCGGCGCCGGCAGGAGATCGCGGCTATGTACGACGAAGCTTTTTCCGGCATCCCGGAGATCCTGCTGCCAGCTCGGCTGCCTAGCAGGAATCACACTTTCCACCTCTATCCGATCCGGCTCGCAGCGGGGCGATTGCAATTGAACCGGTCGGAACTGATCGATGAGTTGCGGGCGCGCAACATCGGCGCCAGCGTGCATTTCATACCTCTGCATCGGCACCCGTTTTACCGTGACCGCTACGGGTATCATCCGCGGCAGTTCCCGGTTGCCGAGGAGATCTATCAAGGGCTGCTCTCCCTGCCGCTCTATCCCAAGATGACCGATCGGGATGCGCGCGATGTGATCGCCGCGGTTCGGGAAATCGTCGATGCTTACCGCGTCCCGGCTGGCCGTTTCTGCGAAGAAGGAGTTTCCAGTGCTGCGATCGCTGCGCAACTTTAGGTGGCAGGAAGCCGTTCCGCGCATCGCCGCGGACTTCATGATCGTGCATGTCAGCATGATCGCAGCCATGGCCCTGTCCGTGGTCTACCAGGCAGGGGCAGGCAACGCCGTGGCGGCCTATGCGATCGTCTCCGGTTTTCTCCAATACTACACGGTGTTCTTCTGGGTCCTCTCTCCGATCTTCCCTCTGGTCTTTCTGCTGAACGGATTCTACACGCATTCGCGCGCCTACGCCGGCCGCTACAAAGCACTGGTCGTTCTCCGTGGCGTGGTGGTAGCGGCCCTGATTTTCTTTGCCGCCAATTTCCTGCTCTTTGGCTATGCCAAGGTGGGCCGGAGCGTGGCGCTGCCGTTCGTCGTGCTCGCGGCCATTGGCACGGCTTCCGCGCGAATCCTCAAGGATCTCTTCGAGAAGCGATACCTGCTGAAGTCCAAAGCCACCGCATCGCTGGCACGCCGCGGCGATTGGGTATTGGTAGTGGGCGGCGCCGGTTACATCGGCTCGGTTCTGGTGGAGCGGCTTCTCGAAAAAGGCTACCGGGTGCGGGTCCTCGACAGCCTCCTCTACGGCGACCAACCGCTGCGGCCGGTGCGAAGCCATCCCGATTTCGAACTAATCGTAGGCGACTGCCGGAACATCCAGGATGTGGTCCGAGCGGTACGTGGCGTGGACTCCATTATCCACCTGGCGGCAATCGTGGGCGACCCGGCGTGCGAACAGGACCACGGGCCCGCTCTCGAAACCAACTACGCCGCCACCCGCATGCTGATCGAAATCGCCAAGGGGCACGGTGTCAGCCGTTTCCTGTTCGCTTCGAGCTGCAGCGTATATGGAGCGACCGACGTGGAGATGGATGAAAACGCCGCCGTCGAGCCGATCTCGCTGTACGGCCGGACCAAGGTCGACGCCGAGCGCGCCCTGCTGGACGCCAGGAGCGACACCTTCCACCCCACCATACTGCGCTATGCGACGGTGTTCGGCCTGGGGTATCGCCCGCGCTTCGACCTGGTGGTCAACCTGCTCACCGCGAAAGCCTGCCAGGAAGGCGTGATTACGATTTACAACGGGCATCAGTGGCGGCCGTTCATTCATGTGCGCGATCTGGTGGAGGCCACCGTCCGAGTGCTGGAAACGCCGGTGCGGCTGGTGAGCGGCGAAATCTTCAATCTGGGCGACGGGCGATTGAATCACACCCTGACCGAAGTCGCGGAAGTGATTCGGAGCGCATTTCCGGACGTGCGAGTCGAGCACATCGACAGTTCCGACCGCCGCAACTATCGCGTCAATTTCGACAAGCTGTTGCGCCGCACCGGCTTTCGCGCGCAGTACAGCTTGCGCGATGGCGTGGACGAGATCGTAAAGGCTTTCGAGGAGCGGCTGATTACGGACTATACCGATCTCCGCTACCACAATCAACGCTACCTGAAAGCCGTCGGCAGCCCGGCTCACAAGGATGAAGTCGACGCGCTGGTCATGGCGGCATTCTCCAATCACAGCCAGGATCACACGGTTTTCGTTACGGCTCACGCGTCTTCCATATAGCGCGGCGGCGGTTGGCCGATTGACAATCGGCCGCGGCTTACCAAGCCGCCCCACAAAAGGCGCCTCCCCCGGAATCTCAATCAGTGGCGATATGACTACGCTCTACACAATTTCAGGTCCCGCTTCCAGAGCCTGGAGATTCCCGCAGTGTCCTTTCCTGATGGAGTGCTCAGGCACGGTGCTCGAGCAGATCCGTCGGGAAGTGGAGCAAGCCCGCAATTCTTTTCGGGAAGCGCGCGAAACCGGTGGCGTCCTGTTCGGGATTCACGAGCGCGAAGGCATCCGCATACTGGCCGCGAGGTTACTCCAATGCGAGCACGCCTTGGGCCCCGGGTTTGTGCTTTCCGCGAAAGACGAGAAACACCTGGCCCAGCTCATCGCGGCTCCCGCCAGCGACCCCGAGATGAGAAGCCTGGAGGCCCTGGGCTGGTATCACTCCCACCTCCGCAGCCGGATCTTTCTCTCCGAGCGCGACCTCGAAATCCATTCCCGCTATTTCGGCGCTGCCTTTCAGGTCGCCCTGGTCGTCCGCTGCGAATCGGAACGGCCCGCTCGCGCCGGTTTCTTTTTCCGCGAAGCATCGGGCGAGATGCGCGCGGAGTCCAGTTACGAGGAGTTTTCGATCGAGGCTCCTCCGTCGGCATCGCCGCAACTCAGGCCGCCGGCGGTTTCCAAGCCGGCTCCATCTCGCCGGCGGACGCCGCCCCTCGCGAAGCCCCCGGAGCAGCAGCGCCAGCGGGAGGCGATCTGCCCCAAATGCGGCAGTACGCACCTCCGGCGGTCGCGCAGGAATGGACCGATCGAGGAAGTATGCGCACTTTTCGGCTTCTACCCGTACCGCTGCCATGAGTGTCTCTCACGGCCTTTCTTGAAGACATCCAGTCTGCTGGAACGCGCCCGGACCAGTCGCCGGAAACGGCCGGAAGAGCGCCGAAGAGCGCGCGAGCGCACGCGGCGGGAGATCTTACTGTGGGGCGGGGGGATTCTCGGCTTCCTGGCGATCCTGTATTACCTGATTCGGGACAGCGGCCCGAAACCCGATCAGCCCTAAGATCGCATGTCCTCGCGTTTGCTATACCCGCTCTGGCTCCTCAGCATTCTCTTGGTAGCGACCGGTTCGCTGCTGCCTGCCACTTCGCCCGTGATGCGCGCCGTCGGAAGGCTGCCCGTTGGCGGCAAGCCCTGCACTTCTGCGCCTACACCTGGCTGGCGCTGCTAGCGCTACTGGCCATCAAGCACCGGTCTCTCGCCGTCATGGCGGCCCTCGCGATCATACTGTTGGGCGTGGCACTGGAGTTTGGTCAGAAGCTGGTGCCGGGCCGCGGCAGCTTTGAAGTCCGCGACATGTTCGTTATAATGGAGCCGAGGTTCTTACCGGTATCGCAATCGGCATGCTGAGCCGCCGTATGGTCCCGGTGGTCAGCGCTTGACTTTCGACTGCGCGCTCCCGCCCCGCCCGCTTATCCCACCCGCTACTGCCGCATGGACCGCGGATGCTCGGCATCGCCGTTGGAAACAGTGCCACCTCTTCGCCGGCCGCTGCCCTTCGGAGGCCGGCGTTCAGGGTTGCCAGCGGCAAGCCCTCCCGCTGAGCCAATTCCGGATAAACGGCATCGTAAAGGGATAGCTGGGGAAAGGTTAGGCAGAAAGGAAGCAGTGCCCGATTCCGGTGAGCGCGGGCCAGCCGGAGGACCGCGTTTTCGTCGGGAGAACGCGACCCGCCGCCGCCGTTCGTTCACGATTAGGATTAGGATATTTCGCACCTCGAACCACCACAAGCTGGGTACCGCGGCCTCTTCGGCGCGCATGCGATCGAAAGCCAACCCGGCACCGGGGTGGTCTTCTCAGCAGGCGGGAGTCGATGCATCCAGGACGAATGCCATCAGGACTTTCGTCCCTCATCGCGGGCCGCCGGCAGTGAAGGATGCGTGGCGGAAGAGTCCCCGGTGTGTCAGTCGATCCGCACGCGGGCCAACACGAAATCGCGCGAGTGCGACGCTGCCTTCATGGCCTCTGCAACTTCTCCGGCCGGACGTCTTCCGGAAGGTCGTCAGGGTACCGGCTCGCGATGTAGTATCGTTTGAGGAACACGGCGTCATCCACGAGCTCGCGGAATGAATCGTCGAACGCAATGCGGTCCTCAAGCAGCACATCGAGGTGATGAATTCGCTTTGGTGGTTGCCCGCGAAGCAAGAGATACCCCTTCAAGTATTTCTCGACCGCCTGCTGGCATAGAAAACAGATGGTGGCGGCCGGACCGCCATGTTCAGCGAGGATCGCTGCGGCGGCGTAGTCCTGTTCAGCTTTCAGCCGCCACGTCTCGAACGCTGTCACATCGTAATCCGGCGTCATGGGCGTTGATAGACAACCTGGCCGGTCGACAGAATCTCCCGAATGAAAGGACCTTTGCGACGCAGCCGCTCGTCCAGGTCCTCAGGAGTCAATACGAATAAGTCGTACGGCACACCGGACCCAAACAGCCGCCTCGTCAGGCGCACCTCGCGCTCCCGGCGCGAAAGCGTCGACCGGCTGATCACCAGCAGATCGATGTCACTGCTTTCCGTAGCCGTTCCGCTGGCGTACGAGCCGAATAGAATAACCTTGTCCGGTCGTTCCGCTTCAACAATCCTGGCTGTTAACTGCGCGATCTCTTCGTAATACATGTTGCCGCAGGTGAAGTTCGCACCTGTGCCCCAAGTATACAACGGCGATGCTTACGCTTCCCAACGGCTGAACCGCGCGGGATGCGGACACGTCTTGCCCCAGAATCGGGAAAAACGATGAACGCCGCTCGCCGCTTCATGGTTGCCCCCCCCGGCCTCGCGGCCAGCGCACCGCTGTCGAACTCGGCAGGCCACGAAAAACGATGGCCTGCCCCACGGCTAAATTTGCTGCCCTGGACACCGGCATGAAGATCCTCATTCTGGCTGTCATCCCCGCCGCGGCCTACCTGGCTTACTGGCCGCTTCGCCTGGCCTGGGCGGACCACCTTTCCCGTGCGGCCGACGCCGAAACCGTGGCGCGTGCCGTGCGCCTGTCGCCGGGCGATGCCGACTTCCGCCTAAAGCTGGCTGCCGCCCAGCAAGCGGCAGGCGCCGATCCTACCGCCGCGCTCGAAGCCGCCGCAGCCTTGGATCCCGGAAACGCGGACGCACTGGCACGGCTGGGCGTAGCTGCCGAGATGCGCGGGGATTTGCGCGTCGCGGAAAGCCGCCTTCTGGAAGCCGCCCACGCCAGCCACCAGTTCGCGCCGCGCTGGGCGCTTGCCAATTACTACTTCCGCCGCGGCGACCCAGCGCATTTCTGGCCTTGGGCGAGAGCGTCCCTGCTGCTGGGCTATGGCGACCTGAAACCGGTCTTCCGGCTTTGTTGGGATATGAGCCAGGATGCCGGGCTGATCTTCGAGCGTGCCATCCCGGCGCGCCGCGAGGTCCTGGATGCCTATGTCTGGTTCCTGATGCAGCGAGGCCAGTTGGCCGCGTCCGAACCGGCCGCTAGGAAGCTGGCCGCGCTGGACACCATCGAAGGCCAGCCGACTCTGGTCGCCTGGTGCGATCGGCAACTCACTGCGGGCGGGGTCCCCCCGGCCCTCGAGGTCTGGAACACACTATGCGCCAGGCATCTGCTTCCCTACACACCGCTGGACCCGGACCGCGCGCCGCTGACCGACGGCGGATTTCGGGCGGCACCGGTTGGCGGGGGCTTCGGCTGGCGGCTGGCGCCGGCGCCCGGAATCACCCTGGGCAGGAACCGGTCGCCGCGGTATCTGTGGGTCGCATTCAGCGGCGATCAACCGGAAACGTGGACGCCGCTCATGCAGTTCGTGCCTGTGACCCCGGGCGCGAGCTACCGTTTGCGCTTCGAGTACCACACGTCTGAACTCCCGCCCGCCAGCGGTTTGCGCTGGAGCGTCTTCGACGCGCGCACGGGCAGCGATCTGGCAACCGCGTCGCCCTGGCTTTCCAACCCGGATTGGAAGCCCGCCGAATTGCGCTTCACGGCGCCGGCCTCCGGGCTGGTGCGCTTAACCCTTACCTGCCAGCGCCTGCCGGGTGCTATGCGGATCGAAGGTTCGCTGGGGCTGCGCCAATTGTCGCTGGAGCGCCGGCCATGAGCCGCGCCAGAGCTGCCCTGGCAGTATTGCTGGGCTATGCGATTCTCACCATCTGGATCGACCAGCGCTGGGCGTGGGGCGCGGCGCAGTGCGCGGTTTTTGTGTCCCTGGCTGTCTGGGCCGCCGGCCAACTGCGGCACCCCTCTCCCATTCGCGGGAGCCTGTGGCTGGCGCCGCTCTCGGCCGCGACGGTTTGGGCCCTGCTGCAGCTCGCCACCCAGCGCACGGTTTATCGCTGGGGGACGTGGAATGCCGCGTTGAATTGGGCCACCTGGCTGGCGCTGTTCTTCCTGGCGCTGCAACTGTTCGAACGATCCGCGGCGCGGCACTGGTTTCTGCGCTTCGCGCTGTACTTCGGAGCCGGGCTGGCGGTGCTCTCGACGGTCCAGATGTTCACCTCGGGCGGCAGGATTTTCTGGCTTTTTCCGAGCGGCTACACGGATCTGGTGATGGGGCCATTCGTCTACCAGAACCAGTATGCCGCGTTTCTGGAGATGATCCTGCCGATCGCGCTGTGGCAGGGGTTGCGCGACCGCCGGCGGGCATTCGCCAGTTACGCGATAGCCGCGGCCATGCTGGCTTCGGTGATTGCGGCAGGCGCGCGCGCCGGCTCCGTTCTCCTGTCGGTAGAGGTGGCCGTGGCGCTGCTGGTGGCCTGGCGGCGCGGCATGGCGCCGGCCGGAACGGTGGCCCGCGGCTTGGCCGCGTTCGTCGCCATGGCCGTGCTATTCACCACCATTGTCAGTTGGCAGACGCTCCGGCAGCGCTTCGAGCAGCCGGATCCGCTGGCGCAACGGCGCGAGTTCCTGGTCTCCTCGCTGGCCATGCTGCACGACCGCCCCGGCATGGGGTTCGGACTGGGGAACTGGGCGCGCGCTTATCCGCAATATGCGCTATTCGACGACGGTAATTACGTGAACCAGGCGCACAACGATTGGGCGCAGTGGGCCGTGGAGGGGGGCGTGCCGTTCTTCGCGATCTTATTATCCTTAGTAGCGATGGCGGGGCCGGCCGCGGTGCGCTCGGTCTGGGGGATCGGCCTGGTGTCGGTTTGGGTGCATTGCCTGGTGGAGTATCCGCTGCAACAGCGGCCTGGCCTCGGCGCGTGGTTCTTTGTTTTGTTAGGGATGCTGGCCGCCAGCCGAAGCCGGGGCCGTGCGGAATCCGACGATCACCCGCGCGGATAACAGCCCAAAACCTTCAGCACGTCGGCCAACTCACCCAGGTGTCCGAGGGCGTTTTGGGCGGCGGGCGAATCCACCCGGCCCAGAAAGTCCAGATAGAAGAGATACTCCCACGGTTTGCCGCGTAGCGGCCGGGATTCGATCTTGGTGAGATTCAGATCCCGAAGTGCGAAAGCACTCAGGCAGCGGAACAAAGCGCCGGGGATGTTGCGTGTGGAGAACACAAGTGAGGTTTTCCACTGCGCATTTGGGGGTATCCTCAGATTTTTCCTTCGGGTATATTCCGGAGTCCTCAGGAGGAAAAAGCGGGTAAAATTCCGGCGATCGTCTTCGATCGAGCGCCGCAGGATGCGTGCGCCATAAATCTCGGCGGCTACCGCGGAAGCGATGGCGCCGGCATCGCCGAGTCCTTCTTCCATAATCATTTTGGCGCTGCCGGCGGTGTCGTAATACGTCACCCGCTCGATTTGCGGGTGGCACGCGAAGAAATCCAGGCACTGGTTCAGCGCCACCGGATGCGAGTACACCCGCCGGAGGTGGGAGAAGGGCACGCCCGGAGGCGCCATCAGGTTGTGGACGATGCGCACGCTGGTCTCGGCCACGATGGGAAACTCGTAACGTTGCAGGTGATCGTAGTTCTCGTGAACCGAGCCTGCCAGGGTGTTTTCAATGGGGATCACAGCACCCGCGGCGGCACCCTCCTGCAGGCTGCGGAAAACGTCCTCGAAGCGCGGGCAGGGGAGCAAGTCGATGGCGGCGCCCAGCAACTTGCGGGCGGCCTCTTCGCTGAATGCACCGCGTTCGCCCTGGAATGCAATGAAGGACTTGCGGGCTGTGCGGGTCATCGCGCGGGGCCGTCCCATCGGCGCACGTTCTCATCGGGCACGCCCATCAAGTCCAGCACGCGGTCCACGCTGTGGTCCACTAAGTCGAGCACGGTCTGCGGGCGATTGTAGAATCCCGGGATGGGCGGCGCGATGATGGCCCCCATTTCGGTGAGCGCAACCATGCTCCGCAAGTGGCCCAGGTGGAAAGGAGTCTCGCGCACCATGAGCACCAGTTTGCGCCGCTCCTTTAGGGTTACGTCGGCGGCCCGCAGCAACAGATTGGAGGCGATGCCGGCGGCGATGGAGGACATGGTCTGGATGGAGCAGGGCGCCACCACCATGGCGTGTATCGGAAACGAGCCGCTGGCCAGGCGGCACGAGATATCCTCCAGAGAATAAGAGTAATGGACCGTTTTCTTCAGATCCGCGGCGTGGCTGCCGGTTTCGAGGAACAAGGTCTTCTCGCCGGCGCGGGTCAGCACCAAGTGGGTTTCCACGGCCGGATTGCGGCGCAGCCGCTCGAGCAGGCGTACGCCGTAGATGGCGCCGCTGGCGCCCGTGATTCCCACTACAATTTTCAAAATCGGCCTCTCACGCCGATTGTTGTTCTGAATTCAGAACAAAATCGGCAACTTTCACCTTGATTCGAGCCGCGTGCCCGGATATAATCGCAAGCGGTACATGGGATCGCCGGGGTTGCCTGGCAGCGCCGGCCGGGCGTCGGCAACGCCAGCATCCCCAGACCGAGTATTATAGCCGGGATCGTAACATGGAAGACGCCGGACACAGGCTGAAGCGGGCACGCGAGCGGCTCAACCTGCGTTATCGCGATGTCGAGCAAGCCAGCAACCGGATCGCCGAGCTGCGCCAGAACAAAGAGTTCTCGATCGCTCTCAGCCGTCTTTCCGATATTGAAAACAAAGGGACGGTTCCCACTATCTACCGGCTTTACTCGCTCTGCGCCATCTACCGGCTGGACCTCACGCAGGTTCTGGAGTGGTACGGAGTGGATCTGGCGGTGCTGCCCGCGGACGCCGCCGCCTTGCCGCTGGAGGATACCCACCTGCTCGGTTTTGGACCCGCCATACACGGCGAGGTTCAGGTGCCGCTGGTGATCGACCCGGCGGTGGATCTAACCAAAACCACCTATCTGAGCCGTGCCATCCGGCGTTGGGGCAGGCTCCCGCTCTCCTTATTGAATGCCGTGGATCTGATGCATCATCGCTACGCATTCGTGGGATCGGAGGATTGGTTCATGTACCCGATCCTGCAACCTGGAGCGCTGGTGCTGATCGATGAAAGCCGCCGCAAGATCGTCAACTCCGGCTGGAACAACGAGTTTGAGCGCCCCATCTATTTTCTGGAACATCGCGGCGGCTGCGTGGTGGGCTGGTGTACGCTGGTCGGCGGCCAGTTGATCCTGCAGCCGCATCCGGCCTCGCAGTGCTCCCCCGTGGTCTATGCCCATCCGTCCGAAATCGACGTGATCGGCCAGATAACCGGCGTGGCTATGATCCTGGATCAGGGGAAACGGCGCCGAACTCGCGTTTGAGCAGGGCGAGCAGGGTTTCCAGATCCCCCGCGAAAAGCCGCTGCTCGAAGTCCTGCGCCGTGGACGGCGCCCAACCTTTGTAAGGCGTCGTGGCCGCCCAGCCGGCCAGCATGGCGGCTGGATTCGGGGTTTCGGCCAGGTACTCCCGCAGGTCGACCTTCTGCTGTTCCAGGTTCAGGCATAGCCAATCCTGGAAGACCCGCGCATGGCTGCGGCGCAGAGTTTCCGCGGCCTCCTCCTCGCCGACCATTTGCGCCAAGCCGGCATGTTCGTATACGCCGCTGGTCTGGTTGCGCAGCGAGGCGAGATACAGCACGCGGCCAAATAGGCTCGGGATGCGGGCCAACGTGTGGCGCCAAAGGTCGCCAGCCGGCTCTTGTCCGGATCGCCGTTCTGGCCTGAATTGTCCAGTACTCATAGAAAGCTCCGGTGGCTCCGCGCAGCGGCCGACTGCAAAAATCGGGTTATTAGTTCTCGGAAAGATCCCGCGTTTACCCCGGAAGGACTAGGAGTCCTGGAATTATTGTACCTCATAGACCCTTTTGGTTATCCTTTGTTAACAGGCGTTCCGGATTCGGAAAAGTTTTGCCCGGCGTCGCCGCTTCGACCAGCCACCGTATAACTTTATGTCATAGTTACTTTAGTTAACAAGGAGAAAAGACCCCATGTTTAAAAAAGTCTTGCTGGCCTTCGTGCTGGCACTTACGTTTCTTTCGGCCATCGGCGTACAGGCCAGTGTGCCACCGCCTTCCTGCAATCCGTGCCCTTGGGTGAATTAAACTCGCAATCCCTACCCGGTATCGGGGAATAAGGCCCGCGGGCGCAGCGGTTTGCCACATTTCATCCGGTGTGTTGATAGAATCGGGTTTCGAAGCGTAGCTCCGGAGTCCCAATGGCTGGCATCCTAGACTTGCTAATCGTGGCAGGCACCGCTATTTTGGCCGTCCGCCTGTTCGCTTTGGGTCTTAACCGTCGATACCGGGTCTTCTTTTTCTACCTGATCTTCGCTACGGTGCGGTTTGGAGTGTTCGCCAGCCTTCGGCAAGGGGGCAATGCCTACGAGAAGATCTGGGTCCTGACGGAGCCTCTCGAATGGCTACTGTATGTCCTGGTAGTGCTGGAGATCTATGCCCTCGTCCTGCAGGACTATCGAGGCCTGTCGACGATGGGCCGCTGGGTTCTGATCGCCGCGGTCGTAGTGGCATTGTTAGCTTCCGCCATCAGCCTGATGGCGCCGTCGCAGTCCACGCAGAGCCACCTGATGCGTTATTACTACGTGGCTGAGCGGGCAGTGTACTTCAGCTTGGTAGTCTTCCTGCTTTCGATTCTGGGCTTGCTGATGCAGTACCCCATCACGCTGAGCCGCAACATCGTCGTCCACAGCATGGTTTTTTCCGTTTATTTTCTTGGCGAAACCGCCATTTATCTGCTTCTCAGCATGCGCGGATTCGCGGTCCATTCCCTGGTCAGCAATGCCCTTTCCGCGATCACGTTGGCAGCGGTGGGGGCCTGGCTGGTGATGTTGAATCGGGCCGGAGAAGTCCGCCAGCTGACGCTGCGTCCCCAATGGATGCCCGGCCGGGAAGAGGAACTCGTCAGCCAGTTGAACCACCTGAACGCGGCGCTGCTGCGCGCCACCCGAAGAATAGACTAAAGTGACCATTGCTTTTCAGTACCAGACGGGCTATCCTCAGCCTGAGAGTGAACGAAAGTATGGATCTCATCCTTGGCCTAGCCGCGTTTGTCTGCCTGGTGGTCGGCGCGGCGTTGGCGTTTCTATTTCGAAGGCTGATCGCGGGGCCCAAATCGCTCCCGGTATCGGTGGATTGGATTAACGACCTTTCCATTGCACGGTACCGGCCTATGGAACGATTGTTGGACGAAGAGGATTTCCGCTTTCTGGCCAGTCAGCCCGGCTTCGAAAAGAGGATGCTGCGACGCATCCGATCAGAGCGCCGGAGGGTGTTCCGGGGGTATCTGGCTAGTTTGAGCCGCGATTTCAGTCTGGTCGGCGCCGCTTTGCGGCTGATGACGATGTATTCCGCGCAGGACCGTCCGGATCTGGCCGGAATCCTGTATAAGCAACAGGCACTGTTTGCCTTCGGCATGTTGGCAGTACAGTGGCGTTTGTTGCTGCACGCTTGCGGTTTGGGAACCGTGGATGTTCGAGGCTTGGTGCGCGCCATGGAATCGATGCGCCTGGAACTGCGGCAGATGATTCCCGCCGAGGGCGCGGCCGTCGCTTAGAGTGGGGTGGGTCTCCAGACCAGGCCTCCAGACCCGCTCCTCTACCGCGTCTTCGCATCTCTTTGGGCTCTTAACCTCGCTGCCAAAAGCCGGCTGAAAGCCGGCTGCGGGCATGATTGCCCGCCCCACAGATCTCCCTTCCTCACAGCTTCTTCAGTATCTCCTTAGCTTCCTTTAACCTCGCGAACTGCTTCTCCGCTTGACGGAATTCCCGTGTGTGGATGCGCCTCCGGGCCCCACTGTGCTCTACGGGGTAACGCAGATGCAGCATCTCGTGAAACATCACGTATTCCAGACCCAGGGCCGGCGCCGTTGGATTGTCGAAGATCCGGCTTATGATGATCGCGTTGTGCGACGGATCGAAATGGCCCAACCTGCTGCGCGAGGCCACGCGGCTCCAGCCCAACAGCGGCCGGGCCAGTAAGCCTTGAAAGTGTTCCGCGTTCAGCGCCTCGAACACCGCCTCCAAGTTATAATGGCTACCTTGTGGGCCAGAGACAAACTTGCGACCGCGGATCTGGCGGACCAGGTGCATCTGGCGCCGCACGTCCCGCCGGTTCAGGTAGAGCCGGTAGCGGTGGGCGTAGATCCGCGCGGCCGGACGGCGAAACAGCTTGCCCAGCAGAATATAGGCCAGGGCTTCCGCCACTGGAGCGGGAGCGCTCTCCAGCAGATCGGAGATGCGCACCTGGATGGCCCCGGATTCCATACGGATGAAACTGTCGGCATTCGCGAAGCGGCAGAACTCCACGGCGATCTTGGGGAGTGGAGTGCGAGGTTTGAATTCCCGGAAGACACGGGCGTAGATTTCTTCCGGGCTTTCGAAAAGCAAGGCGCTTTGAAATCCGGAGACGGCCAAGCCCGAGCCGTGGTCTTGCATTTCCAATAATTTAGCATATCAGGGCCGTATAGGCCTTGGAGGAAACTTGCCGAAAGTGAAAATCAGCGCGCTGGGTTGCTATGTGCCACCGGGCGTGCTTACGAACAAAGATCTGGAGCGCATGGTCGACACCAACAGCGAGTGGATCATAGAACGCACCGGGATCTGCGAGCGGCACATCGCCGCTCCTGAAATGGCCACCTCCGACATGGGAACCGAGGCCGCGCGCGTGGCGCTGGCCGCCCGCGGCATCACCGGCGCCGAACTGGATGCCATCCTGGTCTGCACGGTGACGCCAGACATGCTGTTTCCGGCCACCGCGTGCCTGATCCAGGACCACTTGGGCGCACATCGGGCCTGGGGCTTCGACCTGATCGCCGCGTGTTCCAGCTTTCTGTACGGGCTGACGACCGGAGCGGCATTGATCGCGGCCGGGACGCATCGCAAAGTGCTGGTCATCGGGGCCGATACCATGAGCCGGATCATCGACTATACCGACCGGGCGACCTGCATCTTGTTCGGCGACGGAGCGGGCGCCATGCTACTGGAGCCCACCGGCGAATCCGACGAAGGCGCGGGATTCATCGATTTCATCGGCGAAATCGACGGATCGGGGGGCGATTTCCTCAAGATGCCGGCGGGCGGGAGCCGCCTCCCGGCCTCCGCCGAAACCGTCGAGAAACGCCTGCACTACGTACACCAGCAAGGCCAGCAGGTATTCAAATACGCGGTGAAGAAGATGTACGAGATGTGCTCGGAAGTGTTGGATCGCAACGGCCTGAAGCCGTCCGACGTGAGCATCCTGATCCCCCACCAGGCTAACCGCCGCATCATCACCGGCGCGTGCGAACGCATGGGCCTGAAGCCCGAACAGGTGCTGATCAATATCGACCGCTACGGCAATACGACTGCGGCTACGCTGCCGCTGGCCACCCGGGATGCCATCGAGCAGGGACGCCTCAAGAAAGGCGACCTGGTCATGTTCGCCACCGTGGGGGCGGGCTACACGGCGGGCGCCAGCCTCTGGCGCTGGGCGTATTGAAGGAGAGTGGAAGGCGGGCAATCCTGCCCGCCCTCCAATTTCAATAACTTACGGTCGGTTTTCGACGCCTGCGACCTGAGCCGCGACGAGTGGCAGAAAGACCTGACGCTGGATCGCCGGCCGCCGAGAGCTGATAGCTGAAAGCTAGCCGCGACGGGGCCGTTGCTTGGCCGCCACCGATCTGACGATGGTGCGGCGCCTGCCTGTCGAGGGCAGCGGCGTCTTTGCCTGGGCTGTGGCAGCGCGCAAGAGCGCCTCCACCTCCGGGCTTCGCCAGCGTGGCCGCATTCTCCAGACGGATGAAGCGATTCTGATTTCCGCTACCCAGCAAGGTATTGGCGGGATCGGGCAGCGTGGCGCCGTAATAGAAGGAGAGGCCCACATCCTTCGCGTTCGCGACCAGCGAAACCAGGCAATCCTCTGCTGTAGGTTGACAGAATAGTTGACAATTCGTGCCACAGAAAGTGACAAAACTCGCCACAGAATGTGGCAAGATCCTACCTAAGCCGGCGCTGGCCGTTTACGCCTGTGTCCTCGATCATCGTAGGTAGCCGGACCCGAACGCCTTCTTCGTCGATGCCACGCCTCTCAGAAATGGGCGTGAGGCGCGACTTCTTCCAGATCGGAGTCATCCAGGTCAGCAATCGCACTGAGAGGCGCGTTCGTCCGTGACTTTGGCTGCGCCCCGGGGGGAAGGGATTTGTGATCGGCACGCCAAAGAATGTGTGGTGAACCAAATCACACGAAGCGCCCACCTCAGTGGTAGACCTCATGCGATCAGCGAACAGTGATTTTCGGAGATTTGTCTAATGTTGGCCACGAAGCTGCCGTGGCTCGCGCTGCGCGATTGCTGCAGTGTTCGTTCCAGCGGTCTTGGCCTTTGCCCCAATCCATCGGATTGGAGGCTCGAACGGATGGTACTTCGCCACTTTCCTGTGGCAAGTTCGAGGCTTCTTCGACCTTCTTATTGGCGGTGTGGGACTGCGCCGGGGTCGCCGGGATCCTCATGCGAGGGTGAGTGATACGAGCCCTCCACTTGGGTTGCGTCATTGGGTAGCCGACTTCTTCGTCATGGCCAGGACGTGACGCACGATTTCGTCCGGGCGCTCCTCCGGAACAAAATGACCGCAATCCGCGATCGAGCCCCCGTCCACATTTGCGGCTACCATTTCGACCATCTTTCGAATCTGAAGGCCCTGAGCTCTGTCCCCTCCGAGGGCCACAAGAGGCGCTTGTACCTTTTTCTTGGTCAGAGGGGCCGTCTGTTCCATGGTGATGAATGCCGCCCGGTAGACGCCAAGAGCACCAAGCACGCCGTCGTGCCCGGAGAAGGTGCGCAGATACTCGTCTACGGTCGCCGTATCAATTGCATCAGGTGTCGCATATCTCTCGTAAAACCAAGTAAGGAAGGCGCGTTCATTCCCGACGATAAGCCGTTCAGGAACGTCGGGTGCCAGCGGCAGAATCCACCACCACATCGAACCGTTCTTCATGGCCTCGGGCGTATAAGCAATGATCTTCGTGAGAACTTCGGCGAGCATCACTGGCACTTCGATATAGAGAAGACCCGCGACCTCCTCTGGGTGGTCGGCCGCCCAGAGAAGAGCCGGAGGCGCGCCCATGTCATGGGCTACCAGCGTAAGCGGGCGGCCAGCCCCGAAACCGATCTCTCGCACAAGCGCGCGGAACTCTTCCGCAAGAGCACGGGCGTCATAGCCTTCTGTGCCGGCGGGCTTGTCGGAGTCTCCGTAGCCACGCATGTCGGGCACGAGGACCGCGAGCCCTGCGTCCTCCATGGCAGGCATCACCTTGCGCCAGGCGTAGCTGGTGCTGAGGAAACCGTGCCAGAGTAGAACAGGCGGGCCGTTCGGGTTGCCTCCAAGGAGGTAGTGCAGGCGCACTCCATTGATGTTGGCCGTGTTGCTCGCAAAGCCGGGAATGGTTCCGGTTAGTGTAATGTCGTTCATCGCAATCTCCTCTCAATACTCGCTGCTGAGCGGTTAATCAACGGGTCGTCCCACGCTCGTCGAGGAATTGCCGCCGCAGGAAGTCGCCGATATCGTCGAGCGCTTCCTTGGCGGCGTGCAGGAGAGCGATGCTGGATGGGAAAACGTGGGTCATGCCCTCCCAGGAATGGACCTGGATGATCCCGCCTTCGCTTTCGATACGCTCGCCGCAGCGCAGCGAATCGTCAAGGAGTATTTCGTCTTCACCCACGTGAATTCTAACCGGCGGCAGTCCGGCCAGATCGCCATACAGAGGCGACGCCCGCGGGTCGCGCGGGTCGTGCCCGCCGAGGTAGAGTCGCGCCGTGGAAGCGAGCGAGTCCTTAGTTAAGAGCGGGTCCGCCTCAGCACGCGTTTCCATACTGGCGCCCGAAAGCGTCAGGTCGGTCCAGGGCGACATCACCGCCGCACCCACAGGGCGCAACGCGGAGCCGTCCCGCGACTTGGCGACTGGGAACGATAGCAGCACAAGGGCGAGGCCGCCTCCTGCAGAGTCGCCCGCCAGCGCGATTTTTCCAAAGCCCTTCTCGACAAGACCCCCATAACAAGCCTGCGCCTCGTCCACTGCCGCCGGAAACGGGTGCTCTGGCGCTAAGCCGTATTCCGGCACGAAGGCGGCCACCTTCGCCCGCGCCGCGACCTGTCCGGCGAAATGTTGATATGCACGCGCCGAACCGACGACGTACGCGCCACCATGGAAATAGAGAATGGCCGCACCGGCAACAGCGTCGTCCGGCCGGCACCACCATCCAGTCACGCCACCCATCTCCGCTTCCTGGTAAGTCACACCGTCAGCCGCCGGCGTCTTCTCCATCAGCTCATCGAACGCCACGCGGGCCGATGGCCCGGTTACGCTCCCCTTCATGGACGAAACCATCAAGCGCATCCCTGCCATCGTGGCCCGATCCAGCGGATCGATGGGGTAACTGATCCTCACGGGCTACGCCTCTCTAAGAAGTTCGGTGCGGTACTTGGGTGCGAGCGCTTTCACCTTCTCGATGAATGCGGGCTGCTCTTTTCGTCTAGCTTTGGCGGGGGCGTGGTACGCGTGGCGACGGGCACTCCAACCTCTATGAAGAATTTCTCCTGTCCCGCTGGAGAGCAGATACAGAGCATGCGCACTGGCTCGGTGGACGTGTTGTGAAACTGATGTGGCGAATTGGCAGGAATGTGTAGTGTGTCGCCGGCGCGCACGAAGGACTTCTTGCCACGGAAGGTCGCTTCCATCTCGCCTTCGAGCAAAATAAAGGTCTCCTCGAAGTCGTGCCGGTGCGGTGGCGGCCCACCGCCTGGAGGGATATGCATATCGATCAGGCAGAAATGTCCATTTGTATCTTCGCCTGACACGGTAATGGTGTAAGTATCGCCGACCAGACCGATGTGAGGCAACTTGTCGGGTTGCGCCAGCGTGAGAGTGCGTTTGGGGTCGTCTGGCGGGATCGTTGGTGAAACAATTGACATTTCGTTCTCCTGTCGTAATGTTCAGACCTGGTTTTGCCAGTTTAGGGCGGTTTCTTTCGCAAATTCTTCGTATCGACGAGGCGGACGCCCCAGCAGGTCCGTTAGGATCTCGACGTCTCCGGCCTCCGCGACGAAGCCACGTTCGAGATATCCCTGAAACATCATACGGATGTCGAACGCCGACCACGATGGCACCCGCTTTCTCATCTGCTCCTCGAACGCGTCCATGTCGTTACCGGAATAGCGAATCTCTTTGCCCAGCAGCCCGCTCCAAATGGATGCCATCTTGGGACCACTCAGCACCTCCGGACCGTTGAGGTTGTAGGTTTTGCCATAGCGTCCGTCGGAGGTAAGCGCAATCGCTGTGGCCTCGGCAATATCTCGGATGTCGACTGCAGAGACGCCCGCCTGGCCGAGAGGCATGGGGTAGATGCCAGCCTTTGTAAGCGCGCCTCTTAGCGTTGCATCGTTCTGAAAGAAGTAGTTCGGGCGAATGACTGTGAACGGGACATCGAACTCCCGCATAGCGTTTTCAATCGCGAGCTTCGAGGCAAAGTGTGGAACATCCTTGAAGCGGTCCACGCGAAAGACCGAGTGATAGACGACATGTTTCAGCTTCAGGCGTTTAGCCAGATCGTAGGCGATCAGGCCCTGCGTTAGTTCATCGGGACTGACGGCGTTCAGCAGGTAGAGCTTCTCCACTCCGTCCAACGCCTTCCGTACGGAGACCGGATCCAGCAAATCGCCGATCGCGACCTCAACGCCATTCGGCGTCGCAGTGCCTTGCTTGCGTACAAGCAGACGAATATCTGCATTACGCTTCAGCAGCTCTTTCACGACTTCCGCACCAACATTGCCGGTTCCGCCCGTCACTAAAATCTTCATCGCAGCGCGCTCTCCTTCTTCACCTCAATGATGCCTTATGGGACCATCCTGATCCACTCGCTGGCGCAATATGGTATTGCGCCGATGCAATACCGTGGTAGCCTCAACCGAGAGGGGACGCTCTTGATGAATGACCTCGATCTCAACGATGTCCGTGCGTTTGTTGCGGCGGCACAGGCGGGCACACTAACGGCTGCGGCAAAGGAGTTGCGGCTCCCTACTTCTACGGTGAGCCGGGCGTTGACGCGGCTGGAGCAGCACGTTGGCGTCCTTCTGGTGCAGAGAAGCCCCAGAGGTCTTGTCCCGACCGACCCGGGGAGGGAGTACCTTCAATCGTGCAGACGCGCGTTGCAGACCCTCAAACACGGCCGCGAATTGCTGGATGGCCGCCGCGCGAGCCCAAGCGGGCTCATTAAGGTGGCCTGTCCGGTCACTATGGCCCGCGATGTCTTAGGGCCTTTGCTGAAAGAGTTCCTTCGACGCTACCCTGATCTGCGCGTTGAGATCGAGCCTTACGCAGCGGGTTGGGATCAGGAACCCCGGGAAGACGTGGACGTTTTCTTCAAATTGCGGGCGCCGAAGGATTCCTTGCGACGCGTGCGGCCCTATCCAGGTACTGTTCGAGGGCTTTTCGCCAGCCCAGACTATATCCGGGCGTCTGGTAGCCCGGCGAGTCCAGATGACCTCGCAGCTCACATCTGCGCCGGTTCCGAAGCCTGGAAGTTACGCCAGGGCAAAAAGATCGTGACTCCAAATATCCTTTTTCGAGTGGTTACCAGCGATCCGATGGTTGCTCTGAAACTCGCCATCAGTGGGTTTGGCGTCGTTATCCTGCCCTTATGGATGGCAAAGAGTCCAGCCGTCCGCGACGCTTTGACGCCAATTCTGCCCCGGTGGACCCCTGAACCGATTACCCTATGCGCACTTTTTTCCGGCCCATCTCCCCTGACGCCTAAAGTTCAAGTTCTGCTGGACTTTCTTGATGAATACATCGGAACGGGCCGGGACCCCAGGCTCAATCAAGATGTCGCGAAAGGGTACTTCACAGACCGAATTCTTGCGCCAACATCGGGTCCCTGAGCATGAGCGCCACCGGGAGGAAGACGCACTGACGAGTTCAGAGACCTGGATCTACGAGAACTGCATTCTGTTTGGAATCCACTTTGACGGTTTGCCTATATCCGCCGATTGAGGGGAACCCTGCTTGGGCAGCGCCACAGGCAAGTGGCTGGCATCTCAGGCCCGCTTGAAGCAACGCCGATCCAACTGATCGGTACCTCGCGGAGTTGTCGGTGTGAAACTTGTCCTACGATTAAGTGATGGCGAGGTATTTGCAGCGTACGTCCCTAGTCGTCGGCGACTCAGAATGAAATGGCGGGGCGGATCGAAGCATCCCGCATCGCTGCGGCGTTGGTCAGGGAGCGGCCCACTGCGGCGGCGGAGCGCAGCCTCGGTAGGATTGTGCCACGAACTGTGACACAAATTGTCAACAAGTCTGGCAAAACCGTCGTGTGCGACCTTTAGAATCAGCGGGCGGAGCTGTCCACTACCGTGGCATCCTACACAATCCGAACTGCGTTCGGTCGCGCTGAATCCGATGACGAAAAAGTTGTAGTTGTCGTAGACCAACTCATTGGCGGTGGGAAATCGTTTGCGCAGCGCCGCACGCGACGCGCGAATCGCTTTCGCAACCTTGGGGTCGAACTTGGCGATGAATCCAGCCACTTGCCTGGCGGGCGATTCCAATGTCACTGTCCCACTCTAGCGACGCTCTGCCACAATTGTGAGGGGGGATCAAATGGCCGCTGCTTACGACGCCATCGTTATCGGAACTGGACAGGCCGGCCCGTCGCTCGCGGCGCGCCTGGCCAAGGCGGGGATGAAGGTCGCCATCGTCGAGCGCAAGTTGTTCGGCGGCACCTGCGTCAACACCGGTTGCATCCCCACCAAGACCATGGTCGCCAGCGCCTACGCCGCCCACATGGTCCGGCGCGCAGCCGAGTTCGGAGTGGATGCCGGCGGCGCCTGCCGCGTCGACATGCGGCAGGTGAAAGCCAGGAAGGATGCCATATCGGGGAAATCGCGGACGGGGCTGGAAGCATCGCTGAAGAGCATGGACAACTGCACGGTCTACGAGGGCCACGCCCGCTTCGAGTCGCCGCAAGAAGTAAGCGTGGGACCGCACCGGCTCACCGCCCCGCGCATCTTCATCAACGTGGGCGGGCGCGCGGTGGTGCCGCAAATGCCCGGATTGGACCAGGTCGCGTATCTCACCAACAGTTCCATGATGAGCGTCGACTTTCTCCCCAGGCACCTGATCGTTGTGGGCGGCAGCTATATTGGCCTGGAGTTCGGCCAGATGTTCCGGCGCTTTGGAAGCCAGGTCACGATTCTGGAGATGGGGCCGCGCCTGGTGCAGCGCGAAGACGAAGATGTGTCCGCGGCAATTCAGGAGATCCTCGCCGGGGAGGAAATCGACGTGCGCCTGAACGCTAAATGCATCGGCTTTTCCAAGCGCGGCGAGGAGATTATGGCGCATGCGGAGTGCGCGGCCGAGGCGCCGGAGATCGCTGGCTCGCACGTGCTGCTGGCGGTTGGCCGTCGCCCGAACACCGACGATCTTGGGCTGGAAGCGGCCGGCGTGGAGGTGGACGCGCACGGGTACATCGCCGTCGACGACCAGTTGCGCACCAGCGCCCCGGGCATCTGGGCGCTCGGCGATTGCAACGGCCATGGCGGGTTTACGCACACCGCCTATAACGATTTCGAAATTGTGGCGGCGAATCTGCTCGACAACGACCCGCGCCGCGTGAGCGATCGCATCCCCGCCTACGCGCTGTACATCGACCCGCCGCTGGGGCGCGCCGGCATGACCGAGGCGCAGGTTCGCAGCAGCGGTCGCCGCGCGCTGGTTGGGAAACGTCCGATGATCAAGGTCGGACGCGCGGTGGAGAAGGGCGAATCGCAGGGATTCATGAAGATAATGGTCGATGCGCAATCGAAGGAAATCCTGGGCGCGGCCATCCTGGGCACGGGCGGCGATGAGGCCATTCACTCGATTCTGGATGTCATGTACGCGAAGGCGCCTTACACCACGATTCAAAGGGCGATGCACATTCACCCCACCGTTTCCGAGCTGATTCCGACTATGCTGGGAGAACTGCAGCCGCTCGCCAGCGTGAGCGGGTAGGAGGGATATGTCGATATACGTTTTGGCGTTTCTGATTGGCGTGGTTGCCGGACTTCGTGCGCTGACCCCGCTGGCCGCGGTCAGTTGGGCGGCGCGCCTGGGATGGTTGCATCTGGACAACACATGGCTGGCGTTTCTGGGGTATGCTGCTACACCGTACATCTTCAGCGTGCTGGCGATTGGGGAACTGATCAACGACAAGCTGCCCAAGACGCCCAGCCGGAAAGCGCCTCCGGGGTTTATCGCCCGGATCGTGACCGGTACATTGTGCGGCGCCGCTCTTGGCGTGGCCAGGCAGTCGCTCGTGGGCGCAGCCGCGATGGGCGCAATTGGCGCCGTAGCGGGGACGCTGGGCGGCTACGAGTTTCGGTCCCGGCTGGTAAAGGCAACTGGCGGAAGGGATCTGCCGATTGCGCTGCTGGAGGACGTAATCGCGGTCGGCGGTGCGTTCCTGATCGTGTACACAGGCTAAAGCCTGTGCTACCTAAAACACGCGGCGCTTCAACTTCTCCACGGTGAA
>Ga0187871_10001088_pt1 | contig 24285 bp, 17 predicted proteins | sample June2016WEW_16_1_FD_132988 | JGI IMG/M metagenome (GOLD analysis project Ga0187871, IMG submission 132988) | Peatland microbial communities from SPRUCE experiment site at the Marcell Experimental Forest, Minnesota, USA - June2016WEW_16_10 | ecosystem: Environmental > Terrestrial > Soil >...
CGCATTTCGTGATGGTGGCCGGCACCGGCGAACGCGCGCGCAGGCTGGGTGAGGCATTGGAACGCTCCGCAAACTACGGCGTCCGCCTGACGGGCTTTCTGGCTCCGGAACCGGACAACGCGCCCGCCGAGATCCGCCTGACATCCGTTTATAAAGTCTACCCGATTGATCGGCTGCGGCAACTGCTGCGCGACGGCGTGATCGATGAGATCATTTTCTCGGTCCCGAGCGAGACACTCGCGCAACTGGAAGACGTTTTCCTGCTCTGCGACGAAGAGGGCGTGCGCACACGCGTGGCGGTGGATTTCTTCCCACATGTGAATAGCGAAGTGTACCTGGAGCGCCTGGGGTTCACGCCGCTGCTGACCTTTTCGGCCGCGCCGCACGATGAGATCCGGTTGCTGGTAAAACGCGCCACCGACGTGGCCCTGGCGGCCGCCGGACTGGTGGTGCTGTTGCCCTTCATGATCGCGGTGGCGCTGTTGGTGCGGCTCACGTCTCCCGGCCCGGCCATCTTCAGACAGGTTCGTTGCGGATTGAACGGCCGCCGGTTCCTGTTCTACAAATTCCGGTCGATGTGCGCCGGAGCGGAGCAGATGAGGGCCGCAGTGATGCACTTGAGCACGCGCAAGACGGCCATAAAAATCCCGGAAGATCCGCGGCTCACGCGCGTGGGCCGGTACCTGCGGAAATTCTCGATCGACGAGTGGCCGCAGCTTTGGAACGTGCTGAAAGGCGATATGTCGCTGGTGGGCCCGCGGCCGGCGGTGCCCGACGAAGTCGAACAGTATCAAACGTGGCAGCGCCGCCGGCTGCGCATGCGCCCCGGGCTTACCTGTCTGTGGGCGGTGAGCGGCCGCGACAATCTGGACTTCGAGACCTGGATGCGCATGGATATGCAGTACATTGATAACTGGTCGCTGGCGCTCGATTGGAAGATCATCCTGCGCACCATTCCCCGCGTCCTTACCGGGCACGGGGCGAACTAAGAAAGCGGAAGTCAGGAGGGGAGCGAAACATGCACCTGTTACCTACACAAGACGAAGTCGTCCGCGTTTTGCGCGATACCGGCGCCCTGCGCGACGGCCATTTCGAATATACCAACGGATTACATTCCAACGAGTACCTGCAGGTTCCGCTGGCCATGCGCTACTATCAGCACGCGCGCATGCTGAGCGTGGGGTTGAGCCGTCTGCTGCGCGAAAATGCGGAGATCCGGGCCATCATCCCCGAGCTTTCGATTGTCACGCCGGCCAACGCCGGCTTGCCCGTGGCATATGGAGTTTGCGAGGCCTTGCGCGCGCGCCAGGTGTACTGGGCGGAACGCGAAGACACCGGCCAGCCAATGCGCTTCCGCCAGTTCCTGGAGCAGCATCCCGGCGAACAAGTGGTGCTGGTGGACGACATCCTGCGCTCCGGCCGCAAGCTGCGCGAGATGCAGGAACTGCTCGAATCGCGGGGGGCGCGCGTGGTGGCTATGGCGGTCATCATCTATCAGCCGACTCCCCGCACGCGGGATTTCGGCGAGTTGCCACTGTACTATCTGGCTAGGTTGAACGCTAGTTACTACGCCGACGCCGCGCATTGCGATCTCTGCAAGGAGGGCACGCCGGTTCAGAAGGTCTGGGTGTAAGTTGCGGGTGACGGTTCAGACATCGCGCGGCGGAGCGGCCATCGACGACACTGAAGCCGTGCGCGTCGCGGCGCTGGGGGCGATTATGGGCGCGAAGTACCACGATCCTTCGGCCCCGGTCACGCGCCGCCGCATCGTTTTCTTCTTCGACACCCATCGTTCTAGGCCTGCCGGCGCAGTGCGGCCTTGAATACGATTCGTGCCGCTACGATCAGTACGGCGCATCCCGCCAGCAGCTTGCCTTCGAATAACCATACGGAGTGCACATCGCCCGGCGGAATGAGTGACACGATAATACAAACAACGGTAACAACGACACCCATACCGGCGCTCCACTTGCGCCCGTACTTCCAGGAAGCGGCGAACATATAAAGGAAGGGGATGAAATATACAATCACCGTCATATCGACGAGTAACTGGTAGCCGACGCGCAGGTTTTCGCCGGCTTGCAGCGCGGCCACGAAGACCGTGCAGGCGATGCCCTGCGTCAGGATGGCCCAATGCGGCGTATGCCAACGGGGATGCAGCCGCGCGAAGGCCGGCGGGAAGTAGCGGTCGATGCCGATGACGAAGGGGATGCGTGCGCAGCCGCCGATCCAGGCGCAAAGCTGACCCGCCACACCCGCCAGGATGAGCACGATCATAGCGGGCCCCAGCCAGGCGGAGTGCAGGCGCGCGCCGGCCTCGGTGGACGCCTGCACCAGGCCGGTGAGGATGCTGATGCGGTCGGGCGGCATTAGCACCATCAGCGACAACGTGCCCAGAATATAGAACGCGGCGATGCACGCGCCCGAAATCCAGGCGGCGCGCGGCACATTTCGCGCCGGGTTGCGGATCTCGCCGCCCAGAATGGCGCCCAATTCCAAGCCGCCGAAGGCAAAGGCGATCTGCGACCAGAAATTGACTTTGTCCAGGTCCCAGTGGGGCGCGAGTTGAAGGGGCGTAGCCGAGCCGGAGCGCATCCACACAGTGAACCCGAAGACGATGAGTAGGGCGCCGAAGGTATAAGTGGCCAGCGCGCCGGCATTAGTGGCCCACTTGGCGATGGAAAGGCCGAAGACGTTAGTCAGCAGACCCAGCCAGAGAATCAGAAGGGAGGCGGAGATGACGTAGATCTTGACTTCGGAGAGACCCAACGCATAGCCGGCCATATCCACGCCGGCCAGCAGAAGGTTGGGGAGATAGAAGAGATTGCTGAGCCAGTAGCACCAGCCACACAGGAAGCCGTGCCAGTCGCCGAAGCCCTGCTTGGTCCAGACGTAGATGCCGCCTTCTAGCGGGAACCTGGAGGAAAGCGTGGCTACGGCCAGCGCCGAAGGGATGAAGAAGAAGCCGGCGGCAAGCAGCCATAGCGTGATGGAAACGGGGCCGGTATGCGCGGCGGCGGCCAGCCAGCGGATGCCGATGACGGCGGCGATGTTGAACAGCACCAGGTCGCGCAGACCCAGTTCGCGGCGGAGTTGGGGTTCGGTGGCGGGGCTTGGAATAGAGGAGAGTGTAGCATAAGGGCGAGGCGGGCAAGCGGCGGTAGTGCCTGAAGAACGCACCTTTCAGGCACTACCCAAGTGGCACGTATGGACTGTGCTGGACATCCTCCCGCCAGCCCGTAGTAGGCCCGACCGGCTGGCCGGGCCACGAGTGGGTGGTTGCTTTCTGCGATCCAACCGAGACACCCGACCCGTTGCAACCAGTTTTGAACCAAACGATTGGCTCGATTACTATCGCGCCGGTGCCCTGGATGTTCCGGCGACGGCCTGAGGGGAGCCGCCAGAGTTTGTCGGACACTCGAATCTGCCCAAGGTGGCGGCTGGCGGACTCCGCGACGCTAGACGGGCCGCTCTTCAGCCGCCCGCCCCCGTCGCTCCCGCATCAACCGCTCCGCCAGAAATACCTTGAGCAAAGACTGATACGGCACATCGCGCTGGTTCGCGAGCACCTTTAGATCTTCGATCATGGAAACGGGAAGCCGCAACGATCTGGTCTTGAGGGACGGCTTGAGATGAACGAGCTTCCTGCGTTTTCCCGCGGGCCAGTCCACGTATTCCGTGGAATCCGACGTGACCCAGAATTTCCTTTCGTCGTCCTCGTTCTTGAATTCAGGAATTGCTTTCCTCTTCACATTTCGCATCGGCCCTTCCTTCGTTGCGGTTCATACCGCGGACGGAGAGCACCCGTATGAGATCCCCGCGGATCGTGAACGCCACAAACAACCGACGGGCGGCTGCGGTCTGCCCGAGGGCGTAATATCGCTTCTCGCCTTTGGAATGCCGTGCGTCGCCGCGAACCACCAGTAAGACTTCTTCAGCCTCCCCCGGCGTCACCCGGTGCCGTTCCCAGTTCTTGCGGAGGTTGGCTTCGTCCCAGTCGAATCCGGTGCAGTTCTCCAACGCATCCGCGGCCGCCACGCTACTGGTATACGACTATCATATACAGGCGGCGGGATCGGTTCGCCGGCGGCACAGGATGCCGTGCCAGCCGCGGAGAGCTTTGTTCGCGTTGCGTCAATGTCACCTCCGGAAGGTCGACGGAAGACCATTGGAACCCGCGGGCGGAGCGCCCGGAGTCAGCGTGCCCTGATTGACGACAGCCGTGCCGGAGCCTTGGTCGAGGTATACCGCCCACGTCAAGTGGTTCACGTCGATCACATAGAAGCCATAACCCGAATAGGCAAACAGTAGTTGGTCGGCGACGAAGTAGGCAGGCGAGGCGGATGTTTCAGGAGCGATGGTAGTCTTTCCGACCGCGCCGCCGATCTCCCCGTCCCCGACGCCGCAGTTGACGGCGTCATGAGTGCCTGTAAGAAGCATGTCCGTGACTGTAAAGGACACGCCGTCACAGTATCCGGTAAAGGTAAAGGCGTAAGTGTTTGTGGTTTCCGGCCGTATGTAGCGCTCCACGGGACCAAGGGGAATGGCGGCCGGCGAGAGACCATTCGGAGCGGCTGCCGGCGCAGTCGGGATCAAAATGCCCCCGCTGTAGTAAGCCATACCCAAGTCCTGATCCGCGTAGGACACCCAGGTCAAGTGCTTCACGTCGATCACATAGAAGGACAAAGGCGTACCAAGGAAGGGGAGAATGGAATCCGTAAGGAGGAACGCGGGCGACGGCATCGCGGGCGATTCAGGAGCGATTGCGATTGTGGCGGATGCGCCTGTAAGCACGCCGGTCAAGCCGGAGCAACCGGCGTTGCCATGGGTGCCTGTAACAAGCTTGGCCGCCGTGACCGTGAAAGACATTGTGTCACAGTAGGGAGTTCCCGTGGAATTCGCCAAGGTAAAGCTGTATGTCTTGCCCGCCGCCGGGAGAGCGTCCTGCGCGGAAGCGACGCCGAATGACGCCAGCGCGGCGATACCGTTAAGTGCCAGTCTATTGAGTTTCACGTTTCCTCCGATTTCCCGCACTTAGGGTTTGACTCTGTACACAGTGCCCGCGCCATCCAGCCCAGGGCCGCTGGTAGTGGCGCCATAGAGCGCTCCGGAGTTATCAATAACCAGACCGCCATACGGTCCAGCCTGGCCCGCGAAATTATGGAGCGCTTTCTCGGCCCAAGGTCCGCCCGGCGTAGCCTGTTGCAACTCGAAGACCGATCCTCCTGCGTTCCCGCTGCCCGTACCTGTCAGCGTAGTGCCGTAGATTGCGCCACCGTGGACGGTCAGGGGTGAATCCGGGAGCTTTCCATCGCCCGTGTTCCCGAAACTGTATAGCACGGTCTCGGTCCAAGTCCCTCCGGATTCCGCCGGCGGCGTCAGTTCGAACACCGTGCCCCGCCCCGCGCTGCCGCCCCCGCTGGTCGTGCCATAAAGAATCCCACCACTGGTCGAGACCGGCGGTTGAGAGGGCGCCGCCCCGTCGGCGCCGCCGGTGAAGCTATAAAGCACACTTTGGACCAATACGCCCGGCAACGAAGCCGACGGCGTTAAAGCGAATACCGTGCCCGCGCCATGACTCCCGCCGGAGGAGGTGGTGCCATAGATCACTCCGCCCGGACCCATGCTCAAGCCCTCCGGAGACTTTCCGTCGCTTGCGTCCGGGAAGTCGTACACAATGCTCATGGTCCAGGCAGCGCCCGCGGTCTCCGGCGGCGTTACCTTGAATACGACGCCATTGTCGTAAAACCCTCCCGATGAGGTAACACTGTAGAGCTCGCCGTGCGCACCGACGACCACACCGCGATCGAGACCGTATCCCTGTTCCAACTCACCGTAGTTGGTGTACAGCACCGTCTCGGTCCAGGTTCCACCAGGCGCCGCCGGGGGTGCCAACTCGTACACCGTGCCCAAGCCATCGCCGCCCGCCGAGGTTGTGCCGTATAACTCGCCGTTAGCGCCGACAACCGGACTGGCAAAAGGATTCGCTCCGTCGCCGTTGTTTGTGTAGTTCGTAAATCTGTACAGCACCGTCTCCGTCCACGCTTCGCCGGGCGCGGAAGGCGGCGTCAACTGGAACACCGTGCCATAGCCGGAAGTGCCCCCATACGCCGTGGCGCCATAGAGCGCCCCGTGCGGTCCCGCGACTAACCCTTGGGGCGCGGCTCCGTCCGGGGATCCCCCGAATTTGTATAGTGTATTGAAGCGAGTCTGGCCGGCGGCGACGACCGTCAGCCACGATGCACTTAGCGCGGCCGTGAATGCCAGAAGTCGAAGCGTCTTCATTGAAACCCCCTTTGGTTACGTTAGCTTTCTAATCGCTGCGCCGGACCCGCGCTAAAAGACTATCTTATACACGAAGCCGTTGTAAGAGGGCGCGTTACTGTCCAGGGCCGTGGCATAAAGCACTCCGTTGTTATCCATGAATATCGTTCCATACGGAATGTCGTCGTTCTCGAAGTGGTGGAGAATGATCTCGGTCCAAGAGCCGCCCGGCGCCGCCGGCTTCTGCAACTCATACACCATGCCACCCGAGCCGCGAGAGCCCAATATCGGATCGCCGGTAACCATTAAAGAGTTGGTCCCGTAGATATTGCCGTTGCGAACGATGAGGGATGAATTGGGGCGATATCCGTGACCCTCTCCGAAGCTGTAAAGCACGGTTTCGGTCCAGATCCCGCCGGGCGCCGCGGGCGGCTGCAACTCAAAAACCGTTCCGGCGTCGGAAGCTCCGCCGGCACTGGTCGTGCCATAGAGGACTCCGCCATCGGCGGTAAGTGACGATTGCCAGGGGTTACTTCCGTCGGCGCCGCCGGTGAAACTATAAAGCACAGTCTCGGTCCAGGGATGGCCGTAGGCCGCTGGCGGCCTTAATTCAAATACCGTCCCCGCACCGAAGTTCCCGCCGGTATTAGTGGTGCCATAGATTACCCCGTCGCTTTTCACGATCAAAAGACCCATGGGGCAACTTCCGTCGCCGGCGCCCGTTAAGCTATAAAGGTCCGTTTCGGTCCAAGTTTCGCCGCTCCCCGGTCCCGGCGGCGCTAACTCGAATACCGCCCCATTGCCGTAGGCCCCGGTCGCACAGGTAGCGCCGTAGAGCGCGCCGTTCGCGCCCATCAGCAGCGCCGTGGCCGATCCTCCAAACGCATCCTGGGCGCCGGGAAAGCTGTAAAGCACCGTCTCGGTCCACGTTCCGCCGGGGGTAGCCGGCGGCTGCAATTCCCACACTGTGCCGGATCCAGTCCCGCCAAAACTGGTCGTGCCGTAGAGCGCGCCATTCGCGCCCACAACCGGAGTTACCACTGGAAAGTAGACCGATCCGTCGCTAAACGCGTAAAGTACGGTCTCGGTCCACGCTCCGCCTTGCGTAGCTGGCGATTGCAACGCGAACACGGTACCCTCGCCGGGATAGCTGCCGTTCCCGCCATACGCCGTAGCGCCGTAGAGCACACCGTTCGGACCGGCGACGACTCCCCCGGGGTTCTCTCCGTCGGGCTGGCCGCCGAATGTGTAGAGCTTTGTGAGATCGGTTTGAGCAACGCTGTAGGGCGTCAGGAACAATGCGCTAAGCGCGGCCGCGAGAGCCAAACGTCGCAGAGTTCTCATCGGATATCCCTCCGTGGATGCTGAAATCGAATGTATCCTGTTCCCGCCTGGCAATCAACGGGTTTCCGAGGATACCAGTACTGTACTAGCGGGCAGCGCACAGCGCTGCCCTACCCATGCGACAATCTTGGATACATGCCAAAGTCCTGTATCGCCTTCCTCCTCCTCGCCACGTGCGCATTCGCCGAGGCGCCCAAGCTCCGTTTGGGCGACGATGTGCGGCCCGTGCGCTATCGCCTGGACCTCACCATTGTTCCGCAACAAGACACCTTCACCGGCAAAATTGAAATCGACTTGGAGGTGCGCAAGCCCGTCGATGTGATCTGGCTAAATGCCCGCGATCTCACCGTCGACACGGCCGAACTGACTGCGGGCGGGCGCACGGTGCCGGCGAAGGCGCAAACCAGCGGCACGCAATTCGCCGGCTTCGCGGTTCCCTCGGCCATCCCCGCGGGCCCGGCGCAACTGCGCATCGAATATCACGGCGCCTTCAATAAAATCGGCAGCGACGGGCTGTTCAAGGAGCAGGATGACGGCACTTGGTACGTCTACACACAGTTCGAATCGATCGACGCGCGCAAGGCTTTCCCGTGCTTCGACGAGCCCAGTTTCAAAACACCGTGGCAGCTCACGCTGCATGTAAATAAGTCCGACACCGCGGTATCCAATACGCCCGTGCAGTCGGAGACCGGCGAGCCGGACGGGCGCAAGAAGGTGGTATTCGCCGAAACCAAACCGCTGCCCAGTTACCTGGTGGCGCTGGGCGTAGGCCCATTCGACTTCGTGGACGCCGGAAAAACCGGTAAGAACCACACGGCGCTGCGCATGATCACGCCCAAGGGCAAAGCCGCGCAGGCCAAGTACGCGGCGGAGGTGACCGGTCCGCTGCTGGCCGAACTCGAAAACTATTTTGGTGTGCCGTATCCTTACGAAAAGCTGGATCTGCTGTCCGTCCCGCTTTTTGGCGGGGCGATGGAGAATCCCGGACTGATCACTTGCGCGCAGAGCCTGATGCTGCGCGACCCGGCGCAGGATAGCATCGGCCGCCAGCGTAGCTATGCATCCGTGGTGGCCCACGAGATGGCCCACCAGTGGTTCGGCGACCTGGTGACCACCGCGTGGTGGAACGATATCTGGCTGAACGAAGCGTTCGCCTCCTGGATGGATTCCAAGATCCTGCGCAAATGGAAGCCGGAGTGGAACACCGTGATCGACGAGCAGAACATCCGCATGGGCGCCATGGGCGGCGACGTACTGGTCTCCGCGCGGAAGATCCGCCAGCCGATCGAGAGCAACGACGACATTGCCAACGCCTTCGACGGCATCACCTACAGCAAGGGCGAGGCGGTCATCGGGATGTTCGAGAACTGGATGGGCGAAGAAGCCTTCCGCCGCGGCGTGCAGCAATACATTCGCCAATACGCTTGGCGTAACGCGACGGCGGGCGATTTTCTGGATTCTCTCTCTTCGGCGGGGAACCAGCCGGTGGGGCGGGCATTCTCCACGTTTCTGGATCAGGCGGGCGTGCCGCTGGTTTCGGTCAGCCTGAACTGCGGTGCGGCCGGCGGGGCGAGCCTGCATTTGACGCAGAAGCGCGCGCTGCCTTTGGGATCGCCGGGCGCTAAGCAGCAGACGTGGCAGGTACCGGTGTGCGCGCGCTACGGCGACGGCGACGCATCGCATCGCGAATGTACGCTGCTGACCGAAGCCTCCATGGACTGGAAACTGGCGGAAGCCAAGAGCTGCCCCACATGGGTGGAGGCCAACGCCGATGGAAAGGGCTACTACCGCACGCGCTATGAGGGCGACCTGCTGAATAAGCTGCTGGCCGGTGGCGCCCCACACCTCTCGGCGTCCGAGCGGGTTACGGCCCTGGGAGACGTGGACGCGCTCACCGCGATGGGCGAGATCAAGAGCGGAGATGCGCTGGGGTTGGCGCTCGAATTCACAAACGATCCTGTGCGCCAAGTCGTGGAATCGACCGTCGGCGTGGTGGCGGGCCTGCACGATTACATGGTTCCCCAAGAACTGCGGCCGAACTACGCGCGGCTGGTGAACAAGGCGTTTGGCGCGCGGGCGCGCGAGTTGGGCTGGAAAGCGAAACCGGGAGAAAGCGACGAAACCCGCCTCTTGCGCTCCTCGATCGTGCCGCTGGTGGCGTTGTGGGGCGGGGATGGATCGCTGGCCGCCGAAGCCCGCCAACTGGCCGGGACGTGGATCGCGGACCGTACCGGCGTCGATCCGGAGATCCTCGGGTCGGTGCTGAATGTGGCGGCGCGCACCGGTGACGAAGCATTCTTCAAGCAATTGCCGGCGGCACTGGCGCGCACCGAAGATCGGCACCAGCGGGATCTGATTCTGGGCGCGATGGGATCTTCGAGCAATCCCCAAATCGCACGCGACACGATGCAATTGGCGCTCAAACCCGATTTCGATTTACGGGAGTCCATCAACCTGCTTTTCGGGCCGATGGGCGTGCCGGAGACCAGGTCGATTCCCTTCGAGTTCGTGAAGGCCCACTACGATGCGCTGGTCGGCAGGATACCCGCCGGATCGACGTTCGGGTTCGGCGAGTTTTTGCCGTTCGTGGGCGGCGCGTTCTGCGACGAAAAGTCGGCGGAAGAAGTGAAGGCATTCTTCGAGCCGAAGGTGGATCGGTTCCCCGGCACCAAGCGCAACCTGGCGCAAGCGTTGGAAGGGATTCGGATCTGCACGGCGTATCGGGCGGCGCAGCAGGATAGCGTGGCCGAATTCTTAAAAAAGTATTGATCGGAGCGCCCTAAACATCTGATATAGTGTCCGGCATGAGCCGAACACTTCTAGCGCGCATCTCCGCGAGCGCACTCCTCCTCATGGGGTACTGGATCGCATACACCCAAAACCAGGGCAAGCAGCCGCCCGCGCTGACCCTTAATAAGGTCAAAGACAATCTTTACGAAATCGAGGGCGACGGCGGCAATGTCGCGGTGTATGTGACCAGCGAAGGCGTCATCCTGGTGGACGACAAGTTCGAGCAGGACTACGAGAACATCATGGCAAAGATCAAAAGCGTGACCGATCAGCCGGTGAAGTACGTGCTGAGCACGCACCATCACGCCGATCACAGCGGCGGCAACGTGAAGTTCCTACCCGCGGCCGAGATCGTCTCGACGGCTAATGCGCGCGCCAACATCGTGGAGCATAAACAGCCCAACGCGCCGTCGAATCTAACCCCGGCGCGCGTAGTGTTCACTGAGGAATGCTCCGTGTTCCTGGGCGGCAAGGAAGCGCGCGCGCGGTACTTCGGCCGCGGCCATACGAATGGCGACGCCATCGTGTACTTTCCGGCGCTGCGCACCATACACACCGGCGATCTGATGGCCGGCAAGACTCCGCTCATCGACTACACCGGCGGCGGCAGCCTGAAAGCGTGGACCCAGACCCTGGACGGCGCGCTGCAGCTCGATTTCGACACCGTCATTCCGGGCCACGGTCCGGTAACGGACAAGGCGGGACTGCTGGCGTATCGGAACAACGTCGAGAAACTGCGCAATCGCGCGGCTGGGCTGATCCACGACGGCAAGAGTCAGGACGAGGTCGGTGCGGTCATGGCGGCGGAATTCGGATGGGGCCCGGACAGCCTGCAGGCGCATTGGAGTCTGCCGGGGATCATGGCGGAACTGAAATAAGCATGGCTCTCCGGCAACCGGGAGTCTGCATTAATTTGTAGGCGGCGCCCTGAATAAAGGGTCCGCTCCACAAGTGCGCTACGGCGCGCCAATGGACAGGATGGCGGGCGCGCTGGCCACGCCGTTCACCGTGATGACGGCCGGATAGTCACCGGCCGCAAGCTGCGGCACCTGCAGATTCGCTTGGGCCAGGCCCACGAAATACGGCGTCAGTCCGAGAAACTGGATTGGCGCATTGTCGCCGCCGACGGTTGCCGTGGCGGAGAGAGTGGCCCGCGCCAAAGGGTTCACCGGAGCACCGGCGCCATCGAGCGGCGTAGTGGTCAGGCTGCCGATTCCAGTCAAATACACTACGATGACGGAACCTGCTGGGGCCGGATGATCGGCCGTGAGGAGCGTCCCGGAAGAGTCGGTCGCCACGGCCCGGTTTCCGTCCATTTGAAAGATTCCCGGCGATGCCGCATCGATGGTCAGCGGGTATTCGAGGCTCATGCCCAGCGGCGAGCGCACCAACACCGTGGCGCCGCCAGCCTGCGCTTCAAAGGGCACCTGGAAGTTGATCTGGCCGGAATCGGTGTACAGCATCGGGCTATAAAACCCGTTGACGGAAACGCTCACGCCGCCAAGGTCGCCCGGCAAGGGCAGGTTCGTGGGCTGCGCCGGCTGCGATGCGAATCCCGTGCCGAAGATGGTGGCCAGACTACCGGGTGAAACAGCGCCCGTGAAGCTGGCGGCGTTGGCGACCGCATTGATCGCGGGCACGGTCTGGCAACACGAGGTAACCAGCACCGGCGAGTCCGTTACGGTGAGGGCGGCGCCTTCGATGGCGGTGGCGCCTCCGAAAATGTCGCGCACCGTGCGCGCCTGAATCGCCGCGGGTATGGCAAAAGGGACGTTCTGCGTTGGATTCCAAACAATGATGCCCTGGTCGCCGGTTGCCAGCGTGAGCCAGATTTGCCAGGTGCCGGACGGGTCGATAACCGCCTGCGTGAGCGAAGCGCCCGCCAGCCAATCGAAAAGGTAACGATACGCCTGCCCCGCCTCAGTGAGCCCGCGCGGATCGGGCTGCTCGGTGCCCACGCAGAAGGAAGTGGCATTGCCCCAGGTGTACCAGTCATAGCGCCCGGACCCATACGCCAAATCGACCAGGTATTTCCGCACGATGTATGCGGCAGCCTCGACCGGCGGCGTGGAGGTGTCGCCGGATGCGCCTTCGGTATCCCACCGCGGCATGCCGCCGAGGCCGTACTTACTCATGACCAGACGGACGTTGGCGATCAGGGAGCCGGTCGCTTCCGGAGGCGTGGTGTAGACGTGATGGGCGATCACATCGACATATTGGCCCGCGCCTGTGGCAAGGAATGTGTCCAGATAGCCGGCCGAGTAAACGGCGGGAGAGAGCACCGTATTTTGCGGGTCCACGGCTTTCAGCGCCTGATAAGCCGTCTGAGTCAGTTGCGCCAGTTGTGCAACCGTGCCCGTAAAGTAAGTATTGTCATTCGGCTCGTTCCAGATTTCGTAGTACCGGATGCGGCCCTTATACCGTTGGGCGACGGCGGTGACATAGTCGCTCCAATCCTGCATGTTCGAGGGCGGCGCCGGCGCACCCGCGCCCACGTAGTTCACGTCGTCGGGATTGGACGATGCCCAGGCGGGAGTCTGGCCGAGCGTGAGGATGATATCCGGGTTGCCGTTGGCCTGCGCAGCCGCCACCCAGGTGTCCAACGGCGCGAAGTTCCAGACGCCGCGAAGCGGTTCGAGGGCTGTCCAGGTGGTGCCGGAATCCCACAGCCGCAGGGTGCCAAAGCGCGCGGCGGGCCAGGGGACGCCGCCGGAGACGGGTTGACCGTTGGAATCCGTGAATGATGCATCGTCCACCGAAAATGTTCCGGGTGCGGTAGCCTGGATCATCAGTAATACGGAACCCGTATCGTTAATTTGACCGGCCGCTGAAAACTGCTGCCAATTCGCACCGAGTTGCGCGGGCGTGCTGGCGTAGTAGTTATAAGGCGAGTTCTGGTTTTGCAGAATCAGATTGACGCTCATTCCCGGTTGGCCGCGCAGCCAGACGGCAAACGTGTAGACGGCGCCGGGGATCACCGTTATAGGCTCGACTAACTGCACCGCGCCGCTGGCGACTGCCTGCACGTCGACCATCTGCGCGGCCGTTCCACCGTGGGGGTTGGCGGTGTCCTCAGAGTAAGCCACGGTCACATCCGCCCAGGACGAGTTATCGTTCCACCCGATCGCCACGTTGCCGGCGATGGGGTTATTTTGCCCGACGGAAACGAAGGGCGGCTCAAAGCCGGGATTCGAAAGGACGCTCTGCAGAAAATTGGCGACGTGGATGCCGAAAAACGAAGTGGGGATGGGACCGAGGTTCGGCGTGGGCGGCGCGGTCCCGGGAATGTATGACATGCTGGCATCGTCGATCCAGACGGTGCCGGGTGCGCTGAGGGCGATCATGAACTCCGCACCCGTCGTGACGACGATGTAGCCTTGGATGGTGACTTGCTGCCAGTTGGCGGTGAGCGTGACATACGTATCCAGGTAGGATTCATAGGGCGCGGAGGCATCCTGGATGCGGAAAATGACTTGCGTGCCAGGATCGCCGCGCGCCCAGACAGAGGCGGTATAGAGAGACCCCGCGACAACCGGGATACTCTGCAGGAATTGCGCTTCGCCGCTGCCGATGGATGCGGCTACCATCTTCTGGCACGAAACGCCGCTATGCGGATTGTTGAATTCCTGCGTGTATTGCACGGTGGAATCGGACCAGGCGGAGTTGTCCGACCAGCCGCTTGCGATGCTGCCGGAGATCTGGCCGTTGTTGCCGGAAACGAAAACGTAGGGGCTTTCAAAGCCCGCATTGACGAGAGCTACATTGGTGGGGGTAGCGGCCAGCGCGGCGGCGGGCACGGCCAAGATGGCGGCTGCCGATATCCGGACGAGCGAGCGGCAGATATCGATCATCCACTCCATTGTCTCGCGGTTCTATTTGCCGCGCGGTGTCGATTTGGCCGCTTTCCGTTCGACCTATCGTTAGAACTTGGCTTGAAGCCGGGTTCACGGATTCAAACAAGGAGACCCACCGATGAAATTTTTGTCACTGTACACGCCCGGCCCGAGGCCGGCTGGCGTTCCCCCGTCGAAAGAGTACATGGCCGAAATGGCGAAACTGATTGAGGAGTCGATGAAGTCCGGCGTGCTGGTCGCGACCGGTGGACTGATGCCGATCGCGCAAGGAGCGCGTGTGCGGCATGCGGGCGATGAGGTGACGGTGATCGACGGTCCCTTCGTGGAGACGAAGGAACTGGCCGGCGGATTCGCGATACTGGAAGCGAAGTCAAAAGAAGACGCGCTCCAAATGGTCAGAAGTTTCCTCAAAGTCGCGGGCGACGGTGAGTGTGAGCTGCGCCAGATTATGGAGCCGGGAGATATCCCGCAGCCGTGCGCCGAGGGCGCCCAGGAGACGCAAGCATGAGGTTTATGCTGTTGATGCTCCCCAAGGGATACGAAAAAGCGGCGCCGGATCCAGGCGAATTCGAAGGATGAAGCGGTGGCATGGGCCGCGCGCTGCACCGCATCGGACCACGAAGTGATTGAGATTCGCCAAGTGCAGGAGTTCTCGGACTTTCCGCCGGATGTTCGGGAAGCCGCCGCGAAGCTTCCAGAGATAAAATGCAGTATCGCTTACCCCTAGCTCTCCCGCGGCCGGGGATGTGCGTTTTTGATTGTGGGGCAGGACTCCAGTCCGGTTAGGCTGATTTCGTTACGCGGAGGGCGGGCCGTTTCGACATTCTGTCCGCCGCCGTGGGGCAGGCTCGCAGCCTGCGCGGGCCTTGCAGGCCCGCTCTTCGGCGGCGCACGGCGCCGCCCCACAAAGTTTTAATCACTATTGGTGGGCCGCAGGCTCATCCTGATAGGACTGGAACGCATCCGCCACGTGTAACTCTGCCGGTGGCGCAGCCAGCGCCGACACGCTTTCGTGCTCGCTATAAGCTACCACGTCCGCATATCTGCCCGATCGCGGGTTCCGATGCACCAGCAGCCGGCGGCCAGCCACGTCGAGAACCAGTATTCGGGCACGCCTGCCCTCGCGTACAGCGCCGCCTTGACCCCAAGATCGAAGCTGAGACTGGTATCGGCGATCGCCACGACGAGCCGCAAATCCTGGGTGCGCGGGTTCGCTGTGGAATACGGCCGATCCGGCCGTAGAACGATGAGATCGGGCACGGGCTCATTGGTGGGATTATCTTCAGGGGCCACATCGATCGGCGCCTCTACGTTAATGTTGCGAAATCCGAAGACTCGCACCAACCATTCGTGCAGCAGGGTGAATGAATCCACCTGCGGCCGCTTCTTCCCCATCTTGCTGATCAACTCCCCTTCTACAAGCTCCAAGTTCTCCTGGTCCAGCAGACCAGACGCCTCCAAGGTGGCACACTCGGCGCGAGTCCATCGTTTTCGAGGCGGATCGGGGGGAGCAATCGGCGCTGGTATTTCGGTTAGGGCGATTGGCATAACCAGTCCTCCTCATTCTACCGGTTTTCTTGCCGGCGGGCACTACTTTGCGGGAATGGCGCCATGTTTCCTCAATAACGCGATGGTCTCTTCCAGGGGCAACGCCTTTACCGTGTGCCCGTTTCCAGTCACATCGTGAGCCCGAAACATCGAGTTATAGATAGCTTCTTCGGTGGCCTCAATCACGGCCTCAAATAGCGGAGACATCCTGTCATTTGGCAGCAGCTCCTTCGGCTGATACATCGGGCTGTCGGCTTGGAAGCGGACTCCCGGAGCGGCCGAGAACGCGATTACGTAATCGCCGCTGCCATTGCTTTCGCTCGACCCCGTGCGCGCCAGTCCCAGCATGGCGCGCGCCGCCAGGCGGTTCAAATTGCGGTGATCGAGCGGAGCGTCGGTGGCCACCACCATCATGATGGAGCCGTCCGCCGCCGGTGGATCCGGCGTCCGGTTCGTAGCGCCCTTGTTTTGCTGGAGGTAGTTCATCAAATAGCCGTTCCCCAATTCCTTGGCAACCGGTACGCCCGCGATACTCAGGATCCCGCCGAAGTTAGTCTGTACCAAGACTCCTACCGTGTAACCGCCGAGTGAGTCCGGAATCCGGCGCGAAGACGTGCCGATTCCGCCTTTGAATCCGAACGCTACGGTGCCTGTCCCGGCGCCCACCACGCCTTCTTCCACGGGTCCGTCTTTGGCGCTCGCGATTGCCGAGAACACATCCTCTTCCGCGATCGGACGGGAGCGAATGTCATTCAAGTAACCATCGTTAGTCTCGCCGACCACGGGATTGACCGACCTCACACTTTCATTTCCGGGCAGCTTCAACATGTAGCTAATCAGTGCGTCCGCAACTCTGCCCACCGATAGAGTGGAAGTCAGCAGGATGGGCGTCTCGATTTCGCCTAACTCATTCACCTGGGTCGAGCCGATCAGTTTTCCAAAAGCGTTGCCCACAAAGACCGCGCCGGGCACTTTCCGCTGGAACAGATTCCCTGGGTGCGGCAGAATCGCGGTCACACCCGTGCGGATGTTGTCGTCGCGAATGAGCGTGGTCTGACCGACGTTTACACCCGCCACATCGGTGATGGCGTTCAACGGCCCCGGCTGCAGAATGCCGACTCGCACTCCCACGTCGCGAACCCGCGGCCGCGTTGCCGTTTGCGCGAACGCGACAGACAGCGCCAACAGCGGAAGCGCGCGCGCTCGGCGGGTCATTTCCCAACCGCCGGCCCCAACCGGAAACACGCCATCTCGCTCGAATTGCGCACCAGCAGCAGACCGTTATCGATCGCCGGAATGTTCCAGGTGCGGCCCTCGATCGCTGCGAAGCGCGCCAGTTCCTGGTGCCCCTGCGGCGTGGCACGCACCAGCACCACTTCGCCCTGCTCGGTGACCACGACCAGATATCCACCGGCCAACAGCAACTGCCCATAACCGTAGCGCCCACCCTTCCACTTCAGCTCGCCGGCCTTGGGATCGATGCATGCCAGAATGGTATCGTCGAGGCCATAGATGAAGCCCTGGTAAAGCACCGACGAATTGAACTTATTCTTCATGCGGTTGTTCTTCCACACCGCGCGCGCCGCATAGGTTTCGCCCGATCCGGAGATCTCCAGCAATGCCGCGCCCGCGCCTGGCGACGACGAGAGCAGCACGCTGGTATCGTCCACCACCACCGGCTGCGAGCAATTCATATCCGCCTGCGCCGGGAACGCGTATTCCCAAAGCAGCGCGCCATTCTCCGGCGCCACGCCGACTGCGCGCTGCGCGCTGATCCACACGATTTGCCGGCGCCCGGCCAGCGTGGCCAGGATCGGCGAGGTGTACCCCGCGCGATCGTCGAGCGCCCGCCAGATGGGCGCGCCGCTCAACCGGTTGTAAGCTACGATGCTCTTGCCCGGCGCGCCGCCCGGCGTCACCACGACCATGCCGTCCACAATCAACGGCGACGCGGCCATCCCCCAATGCTGATTCCCGGCCGCATTGTCCGCCAGGATGTTCTTCGACCATTTCGGCTTGCCGGTCCGCGCCGAGAGGCAATACAAATCGCCGTTCGCGCCCAACGAGTAGAGCAGTCCGTCATGATACACTGGCGTGGCGCGCGGACCGGCCCCGCCCATGATCTCGTCGAACAACGCCGGATAGCCGAACGCCCATAGTTCCCGGCCGGTTTCCACGTCATAAGCCGTGATCGCTTCGCGGTCGCGCCGCTGCTCGATGGTGTAGGCGCGGCCCTCCGCCACCGTGAAGGATGCGTATCCGCCACCCACCGGCTGTTTCCAGAGCCGCGGCAATCCGGCCGCCGGCCAAACGGTTTCGATCTCGGTTTCCGCGTAGACGCCCGCGCGGTTGGGACCGCGGAAGTCCGTCCAATAGAGCGGCCGGGCGGGCTCCGCGATTCGTGCAAGGGTGGGCGCCACGGCCGCGCGGGCGGTTTCCACCGGTGCGGCGGCCGGTTGCGAGATTTTCGCGCGCGCCGGCGCGGAAACCTTGGCCGCGCGCTGGCGGGCACGAAAGGCCTCCAGGCGCGCATCCCGTTTGGCGCGAGTTTCGAAGGAGACGCCGGATACCTTCAACGCGCCGTTCCACTCCAGACGCATGCCATATACGGCGAACAATTCGACGATCGCCAGCGCGCAGATCGCGAGCGTGCCCGCGATCCGCGCCAGCACGCCCACGCCCTTGCGCGTCCACCACAGCGCGAGTCCCACCGGGGGGAACACGAGGATGCCGGCCCACAACGCCCAACGGCTGCGAAGCATAGACCGAGTTTAGCAGGGACGTGGGAAGGAGCGGCCTGCGAGGCCGCCGCAGGCTGCGAGCCTGCCCCACTAACGCGTGGCGACGGAAAAGGAATTTCCACGGCAGCCGTTCACTTCCACGCTGACGTCCGCGACAGGTGGGGCGTCCAGGGGCATGCGGACGTTCAACTGTGTGGCGCCGCGATAGAGAATCTCCGCTGGATGCTCGCCGATCCGTACGCGCATGGGATCGGAGGGGGAACCGAAGTTGGATCCGAAGACCGTGATCACGCTGCCGCGAGTCAGGGGCGGTTGCGCCCAGGAGACGCCGTCCAAAATCGCGGAGGGGCTGATGAGCGGTGGCTGCAAACGGCGGTAGGCTTGCTCGGCCACGCCGACAGTCGCCGGGGTGTGCAACTGCAATATGAGATACACGAGAATAGACGGCGCCAGCGCCACGGCGGCAGCGGCCCACAGAGGCGCGCGGAAGAGAAGCAGCAGAATCGTGGCGAAGGTGATCGCGCGTCCGAGCCATACGGTCCAGGAAGCGCCGAAGCGCAGGCCTACATGATTCCCGCCGGTTCCCTTTAGCAGGAGAAAGCCGATGGGGTCGCGGTCGATGGTGCCTTCCGAAGGAGCCCATCCAGGGGCATGGTTCACCTTTACTAGAACCGCTTCGTTGGGACCCACATCTGCTTGCAACTCGGCGCGATCCGGCGATAACCAATGGATGTGGGCCTCCCGTTTGCCGCGCGCCCAGGCGACATAGGCTTCCAGAAACTGCGCGTCATCGGTGGAGCGCAATTGCCCGAGTTGCGGCATCCGCGCCACGTCGACGACCACGGCTTCCCGCTGGTCGGGAGGTGGCAGCCGGTAAATGGTGTCGCCGGCGCCGTTCGTCCAGACGGCCGGCCACGCCGCGAAGCGTTCCGGATCTACGAACCAGTGGAAGTGTTCCCCGGATGCGGGACCGTGCACCACCAGGTAGCGGACATCCAGCGCACGCAGCCAAAGTTCGGCAAGGTGGGCCGTAGCTTGCGGCGGGCCGCACCCCAGGGTGACCTGCCTGTGCGCGGCGGGGATCAGATAATTGGAAACGCCTTGCGCGCTGCCACCGGCTTGGCGCACGTCCGCCCAAATATTCAGCGAGCCTTCCAACTCACCGGCCACCAGAACGCGCGCGGAACCGGCGTGGTGCGCCAGCCAGTCCGAGATTTGAAAGGCGCTGGTCGAGCGTGGGTCGACGCTCGGCTGCTGCACCGTCCACGGACCTGCGAGAAACGGCACAGCGGGGATTGCGCTCACGGCGAGCACCAGCACTCCCAACGGCCGGCGCCACCGCCACGCGGCGGCGGCCAGGCATCCGATGGCGAGCACCAGTCCGACGTTGAACTCCTGAATGTAGCGATGCGGGAGCGGCAGAAGATAGTTGCCCGTGGCGCTGTAAGAGACCACTACCGCGCCTGAGATCGCGAGCAGCGCTAGCACGAACGCGGCGGGAGACGGGATGCGCGGCCACAGGCTGCCCCCCAGAAGCATGGCCGCGGCGGCGAGTATCATCCATGTAACGGCGGTCCAGGGCGTGGAGGGCTGAATGTGGCGCAGTACGACGAAGTCGAGCAATTTTGTCGTATGGATGCAATCCGGGGTGATCCAGAAGGCGGCCAGCCCGTAGCCGACGCCAGCCACGCTCACAGCCCGGAGCGCGGCTTGCAGGTAGCCCAAGTCCCGCGTGCGCGCTACGGCGACGGCGGTCAGTACAATCAGCAGACCGATGATACCGGCCCAGTTCATCAGGAAAACCGCGGCTGCGCCGAGCGCGGCCAGGAGCCAGCGGTCGCGCCACGCTGCCGCCAGCACCAGCAGGACCAGCGCCAAAGAAAACGTGTGCGCGGACTCGTTCGAAGCGATCAGAGCGACGAAGTCTGTCGGCCCATGGCGATAGTTGCCCGCAAATGCCTTAAAGGGTGGCAGGAGGTAATAGAGCACCGTGGGAGAGAAGCTCTGCAGCAATGCGAGTGCCGCGGCCAGCCGCCGCGAGCGGAACAGTTGCAGGGCGGCGATGTAGAATGCCACGGGCACCAGCGCATAACCAGCGCCGCTGACCAGATGGTAGGCGCGGCCCAGGGAACGCACAGGAAGCAATGTCACCAGGAGGTGGAACAGCGGCGGGTACAGGTAGTGGAACGGGGCGCCGCCGTACTGCAAGGAATTCCAGGACCAAGGGCGATCCCGGAACATACGGGACATGCCGATGTAGGTATAGTCGTTGTTCCATGGCTGGGAGGAAAAATCGGTGGCCAGAAATGGCGCGATCACCAGCAGGTTGAGGAAGACGAGCGAGGCGAGAATGCCGCAGTCGATGGCGAGGGAGTGGCGCCGCATCCGGGTCTTGGGTGAGCGACTTCCAAGTCTATCACTGTTTCGACTGGTATACTGCGGCCTGGGATATGTCCAACGGCGGAAAACTGTATGTGGCGGTGCTGGCCGCCGCGAGCGCGATACTTACGTGTCAACTATTCATTCCGCCGATCACAGGATTGGCGGATCAAGGCGATTTCGTGCGGACCATCGGACGGTTTGGCTGGGGGCCGCAGCACCGCGGCAGCCTGGAGTACGTCTACGTCGAGCCGAAGTACATCCCCGATCCGCAGTACCGTGCGCGTTACTGGGAGCAGGCCAACAGCGAGTACTTATTCGTGGGCGCGGCGTTGTTGGTGAACAAGCTGGTCTCGAAGGATGGCGCGCTCGATATCACGGTGGCCGGATTCGTACACGGGCTGGCTTTTCTGGCGGCATTCGCGCGGCTGCTGTGGGTGGTGCGGCGGGCGCGGGGGTACACACTGCTCTGGATCGGCGCGCTGGTGGCGCTGACGGATGCGGGCTACGCCGTCTATTTCAACTCGTGGTACGCCGAGCCGGCGTCCTGTATCTTCTTTATGCTGCTGCTGGCGGAAGGCGTGGAGATCGCGCGCGCCGGCGAGATCGGGCCGGCGGCTATCGCGCGGTGGTCGTGGTGGGCGATCCTGTGGGTATTGGCGAAGCCGCAGAATGCGCCGATCGGCCTAATTGTGGGCGTGTTCACTTTCCGGCTGGCCATGTGGACGGTGTCGAAGCCAGCCCGGTGGGCGGCGGGCGTGGGCGGGTGCGCCATGTTCGCCTGCGCCGCCTTCAATGTGCTCGCGATGCCGGTTTACGGGCGCCAGGCGAATACTTACGGTGTGATTTTCGCGGGCATCTTGGCGGATTCGAAGAGCCCGGTTGCGGACTTGCAGGCGTTGGGGCTCGATCCGCAGCTCGCCAAATACGCGGGGACCGGCGCCTGGACTCCGGGCACTTACTATCCACAGATGGCTGCCTCGGGAGTGCTGGCGCGCGTCAATACATTTACCGTGCTGCGCTTCTATCTGTTGCGGCCGGCGCGGATGTGGCGGCGGCTGCACGGACTGCTGCCCATAATCACGTTCCTGCGGCGGACCTGGTATGGGAATTTCGAGCCATCGGCGGGTCTGGCGCCGGCTACGCAGAGCCGCGCGTTCACGCTGTGGAGCGGGTTTCATGAGCGCCTGTTGCCGCATGTGAGTAAGTGGATCGTCTTCGGGTTGGCGGGCTGGCCGGTGCTGTCTGTGTGGAGGTGGGTGCGCGAACGGGACGTCGCGCGACGGCGGCGCATCGAGTGGCTCACGCTGCTTCCGGTGTGCTGCCTGGCGGCGCTGTGCAGCGCGGTCTATGGCGACGCGTTCGACGTGATCAAGCACATGTACCTCTTCAATCTGCTGCTGGATGCGTGTATGTTGTATGTTGTGGCGTCCTCGTGGGGCAGGCTCGCAGCCCGCACGGGCCTCGCAGGCCCGCTCTTCGGCGAGCTAGGCTCGCCTTTACTCGCAGCGGTTTCCGGTAATCGTATTAGCCGCCAGTGACGCGCCGGGAGCGGCTTCAATGCAGTGCGTCCCCATGCCGAAGCCGGAGATTTCGTTGCCGGAAATCCGGTTGTTCACGGTTTTGGCGGGGCGGGCGGCGCCAGGCACAAGATAAATGCCGGCGCGCAGCAGGCCTGGATCGCCGAGGCTGTAATCGCATCGCGGCTTGGTCCGGTCGCTGGCGCATTGATTGCGGTTGAGGCCCAGGAAACGGTTGCCAGTGATAACCTGGTGCGATCCCAGCAAATATAGCCCGCCGTACCCGGCGCCGTCGATCACATTGCCGGTGACGATCACATTCGCCGGCTCGAAATCGGGGTTGGAGTTATTGAAGACGATGCCGAACTGCGCGTACGGATATGCGTCGTCCGGCCCGCTGCTGATGCACGAATTGTCGCGGACTTCGCCATCGTGGAAGCCATCCAAATCCATACATTTTCCGTTGATATCGTCAAAATGGTTGCCGGCGTAGATGGATTTGTCGACGTTTCCGGCGGTGTCGATCGCCACCGGCACAGCCCACGCGGCGATGTCCACAAGGTCCGGCGGATATCCAATACGCCGGCCGGCGTTGCCGCGGACCGCGATATTGGTGGCGTGTCCCACCTGTATGGCGTCGCGCGCCACATCTTCGACGACATTCCCTTCGATGATCCCGTTGGCGTTGCGGGGCGAGTGATGGAAGGAGTGCGTCCAGATGCCATTGCCGGGAACGCGGCGGATGGTCGATCGGCGCACCTCGAAATCCCGCGTGCCTTCTTCCAGGAGGATGCCGCCGGAAGCGTTGTTGAAGCCGGCGGGCGATCGCGATCCGCAATCCTCTATGCCGACGTTTTCGATGTGCAAGCCGGAAGAAGCGCTCACGATCACCGGATAGTTGGCCACCTCGCGAAACGTCACGTCGCCGATGGAAAGTCGCGTGGCGTTTTCGACGACGATGCCGTTGTTGCGGTAATAGCGGGCGAAAGGTGTGTCGGAGGTTGGCAGGCCGATGGGTTTTGCCAGCGCGGTGCGGTTGCCTTCGATACGGAAACCGGTGAAGTGGAGATCGGTCGCGCCTTTCGAGTAGATCATGGCGCGGCCTTGGAAATCGGGGGCGGCTTGCAGCGTGGAGCCGGACGGATGGCCTCGGATTTCGAGATTGTGTGCGCCATCGGGGAGGGTTAGCTCGTGGTGCAGGATCAGGGTTCCGGCGGGGAGTTGAATTACGCCTGTGCGCTTGGAGAGGTCGGGGGCGCAGGCAGTGAGAAGAAGAAGTGCCGGCACGGCACGCACGACTGCGTGCGCCACGGCCACCTAGACTACCTCGATGGTCACGGGGGGAAATGCCCGCGCGCCGATGTAGATACGCAGTTCGTGCAGGCCCGGGCCAATGGAGCCGGGCAGCGCAAAATTGATCTCGTGACGCTGTTCCACCGGGTCGGTGCACACGGCGACGGCGCTCTCGATGGCGACGCCGTCGACGGTGGCGTGAAACAGATCGGGCCGCAGCGTCTCTTCGAAGACCAGCTTCACGGCGCGGCTGATGATGCGGGTTCCGGAGAGCAGGTTGTCGCCGTCGCGCACGGCGCACAGGCGCGGCACGACCGGCCCGGACGGGACGATGCGCATCCAGGCCGAGGCGAGCGGCGCGCCCAGCCAGGAGACTTCGACCGGGACGAGTCCCGTGCGCGTGCCAGCGGGTATGGCGGCGTTCAACTGCACTACGCCATCCCACTCGGGCGGACCCAGATAGGAGAGCGCGCCAGGGCGGCCGTCGATGCGCACCTCCAGGTTGATCAGATCGCAATCGGCAGGCAAGTCCTCGATGCGCAAGGCGGCGAA
>Ga0187871_10001091_pt1 | contig 24212 bp, 25 predicted proteins | sample June2016WEW_16_1_FD_132988 | JGI IMG/M metagenome (GOLD analysis project Ga0187871, IMG submission 132988) | Peatland microbial communities from SPRUCE experiment site at the Marcell Experimental Forest, Minnesota, USA - June2016WEW_16_10 | ecosystem: Environmental > Terrestrial > Soil >...
CGCCGCTGTTCAGTTAACACGCATGAGGGTGAGTTCCGGTGCCCACGTCTCTGCGACGTACAAGGACCGGTGGCACGCGACGCCTTCGGGTGCGGATCGGGCGCCCGCAGACCTCACCGAGGCATGATCATCGACAAGCATCTTGTTCCGTGACAGTTCCGCAGACGCCGCCCGGATCCCCGCGTGGGGGCGGTTGGCTCATCACCTCGGAGGCTCACCATAAGTCGTTTCTGCAGGTCAAAGCCTTCCGGAAGGCAATGCAGCCTCGCCCGGATCCAAGCGGAACACCTCGCCCGCGGTAAGGCACACCGCTCCGTATGCACTCGTCCGTAATAACGGAAAACCCAGGTGACCTGGGGTTCAAGTAGTGGCAGGTGTTGGGTTCGAACCAACGTAGGCTAAGCCGACGGTTTTACAGACCGCTCCCTTTGGCCACTCGGGCAACCTGCCGTGTGCCGTCGCGAGGACGGCACAGTGAAGGATAGCGGACACCCGGGGTGCGCGTCCCATCGCCGGCCTGGCCTGGCTCACCAGGCCCTGGCCTAGCTCACCAGGCCCTGGCCGGGTGCACCACCGGCCCGGCCCAGCCTGGCCTTGGAACAGCTCCCGGCCGACGCCCGCGACCCGGCGGCCCCCGTCTGGAGGCCCGACAACCCCGGCACCCAGTAGCTCCCGCCCTCCAACCCGGCGCCCCTCAGACCAGCCTGGGCCGCGCGCGGCGGATTCACCCTGCCCCCGGCGGCGCAGTAGCCTCGGGTCTCGGTGTCGCACCGCCGCGTTCCCGCGCCGTGCTCCACCTCAATCTTCTTCCAGCGTGCACAACCAACGGGAAGGGAGCCGTGCATGGCCGACAGCAGCTTCGACATCGTCAGCAAGATCGACCACCAGGAAGTCGACAACGCCCTGAACCAGACGGGCAAGGAGATCTCGACGCGCTTCGACTTCCGCGGGGTCGGAGCATCCATCAGCTGGTCCGGGGACCACGGCGTGGAGATCCGGGCCAACAGCGAGGAGCGCGCCAAGGCCGTTCTCGACGTGTTCAAGGACAAGCTGGTCCGGCGCCAGGTCTCGCTGAAGATCGTGGATGCGGCCGACCCGAAACTCTCAGGCAAGGAGTACCGGCTCGGGATCCAGCTCAAGGAGGGCATCTCCCAGGAGGATGCCAAGAAGATCGGCAAGATCATCCGCGATGAGGGGCCGAAGGGCGTGCGGGCCCAGGTCCAGGGCGAGGAACTGCGCGTCTCCTCCAAGAAGAAGGATGATCTTCAGGCCGTGATCTCACTGGTCAAGGGCAAGGAACTCGACCTCGCGCTGCAGTTCGTCAACTTCCGCTAGAACGCGTGGCGACCCCGCAGCCGGCGTCATCCGCTAGAACGCCCGCCGTCCCTGGAACGCCTGCCGTGCCGCTCCCGGCGTCTCGCGCTAGGACGTGCCCCGGGCCTCCCCGGCCCCAGGGGTGCCGTCCGCGGCCTGCGCCGCCAGCCGTTCCTTCGGCGGCGGCGCGCCGGGATCATGGGCGGGCGGCGGCGGCACGGTCTGCATCCAGGTCCGCAAACGCTCCCGCTCATGGGTCAGGTCACGCAGGTCCGGCTCGGCGTAGCTGAACTCCGGGGACCAGAACAGCGCGTCATAGGGGCAGACCTCGATGCAGATCCCGCAGTACATGCACAGCGAGAAGTCGATGGCGAACCGGTCCAGCGCGTTCCGGACCCGCTGACGGCCCCGGCCGGCCGGCGCACCGCCCCCGGCCAGCCCGCCGCCCCCGGCCGGCGCACCGCCCCCGGCCGGCGCGCCCGCCCCCTGAGCACTGGGCACCGGCTCCTTGTGCGACTCGATGTAGATGCACCAGTCCGGGCACTCGCGCGCGCACAGCATGCACACGGTGCAGTTCTCCTCGAGGAGCCCGATCACCCCGCGGCTGCGGGCGGGCAGGTCAGCGCTCACGAGGCGGGCCACCCATCGTGAATCCCCGGCGGCGGCGGGCGGCGGCGCCCCCGGGCGCCGGCCTGCTCGCCCGGCTCCTTCGCGCCCGGCCAGTCCCGCTCGCGCCGCGCGGCGAGGACAAAATTCTTCCGCAACGGAACCTTTCCGAAGCCATCGGGCAAGAGCAAGGGATCCAGCCGGGGGTGGCCCTCGAACACGACGCCGAACATCTCGTGTGTTTCGCGCTCGTGCCAGTCCGCACCGCGGTAGATGCCGGTGGCCGTGGCCAGCCGGGGCTCACCGGGCAGCAGCGTGCGCAGCATGAGGTGGTGCCGCCCGGCCAGCGAGTACACGTGCGCCAGCACGGCGACCCCGGCATCCAGTTCGTCCACCCCGGTCAGCCAGTCGAAGAAGTCACAGCCCAGCTCGTCCCGAGCACAGGCCAGCGCAGCCGCCCAGGCCTGCGGGGGCACCGTTACCGTGACCATGTCCTGGGTTGTCTCGGCGTCCAGCATCACGGCCCCGCCGGCCCGGTCCCCGCCCAGGCCCCTATCGGCCGGGCCGGTGCCAGCCAGGCCCGCCGTGGCCAGAGTGGCGCGCAGCCGATCCGTGATCACGTCCGGGGTCACGGCCGGTGCCGGGGTCACGGTCGCCCCGCCCCAGGCTCGGCGGGGGGGTGCTGCCGGGCGAGCACGTCCAGGCCGTGCAGCAGCGCCTCCGGCCGGGGCGGGCAGCCCGGGACGTAGACGTCGACCGGGATGATCTGATCCACGCCCTTGGTCACGCAGTAGGAGTCCCAGTACGGGCCGCCGCTGTTGGAACACGCGCCGAAGGAGAGCACCCATTTGGGATCCGGCACCCGCTGGTAGGCGCGGAGCACCAGCGGCGCGAGCTTGTCCGTGACCGTGCCGGCCACGATGAACACGTTGGCGTGAACCGGCCCTGGGCCCGCGGCCCCACTCACCCGGCTCAGCGCGGCGGCACACTCGACCGCGCAGCAGGCCAGCCCGGCATCGAAGACCCACAACGCGTGGCCCCGGCCGGTGTCCAGGACGACTGTGCCCGCGCCAGCAGTTCCCGCGCCAGCAGTTCCCGTAGCAGCAGTACCTGCGGCAGCAGTACCCGTGCCGGCGGCCGCGCCGAGGTCGCGGGCCGCGCGCGGCGAGGGCAGGTCCACGGCAGACACCGGCTCAGACTACTCGGGCTGACCCATTCGGGCTCACCTGCGCGCGCCCGCTGAACCGGGACCCCCGTCCACGGCGTCATAGAGATAGCCCCGATCTTCACCGCGACGCCATGCGGGCTTTTATGCGTACCAGGCGAACCGAATTAGTGTGAGATAGGTCACTACTTATTCGTAGAGCCCCCGGGCGTCGCCGGAGCGGCACAACCCCGCTGTAACATTGAGTCAATCCCAAAACTCAGCCCCCGGACGTGGTGCGTGCCGGGTGCGGTGATCGCTGGCGTCGCTTCGCCCCAAGGCGCCGGCCAGCGGCGCGCCGAGGAGGTCCTCCGACTGTGACCAAGCAGGTCCAGCAGCTCGATCGCGTCATAATCCGTTTCGCGGGCGACTCCGGCGACGGCATGCAGCTTGCCGGTGACCGTTTCACCCAGGAGACGGCCGCGTTCGGCAACGATCTTTCGACCCTGCCGAACTTCCCCGCCGAGATCCGTGCTCCGGCCGGGACACTCCCCGGGGTATCCAGCTTCCAGCTGCACTTCGCCGACCACGACATCCTGACCCCGGGCGACGCGCCGGACGTGCTCGTCGCGATGAACCCGGCGGCACTCAAGGCCAACCTGGCCGACCTGCCGCGCGGCGCGGACATCATCGCCAACACCGACGAGTTCACCAAGCGCAACCTCACCCGGGTCGGCTACGCAGCTAGCCCGCTGGAGGATGGCTCGCTGTCCGGCTACAACGTGCACGCGGTGCCGGTCACCTCGATGACCGTCAAGGCCCTTGAGGAGATCGACGTCTCCCGCAAGGAAGCCGAGCGGGCCAAGAACATGTTCGCGCTCGGGCTGCTGTCCTGGCTGTACAACCGGCCGCTGGAGGGCACGCATAAGTTTCTGCGGTCGAAGTTCGCGAACAAGCCCGAGATCATGAAGGCGAACATCACCGCCTTCCAGGCCGGCTGGAACTACGGCGAGACCACCGAGGCCTTCTCGGTCCAGTATGAGGTCAAGCCCGCGACCCTGGCCCCGGGCATGTACCGGAACATCACCGGCAACAGCGCCCTGTCCTACGGCCTGGTCGCCGCGTCCCGCCGGTCCGGGCTGCCCTTGTTCCTCGGCGCCTACCCGATCACGCCAGCCTCGGACATTTTGCATGAGCTGTCCAGGCACAAGCGGTTCGGGGTCCGGACGTTCCAGGCGGAGGACGAGATCTCCGGGGTCGGGGCCGCGCTCGGCGCGTCCTTCGGCGGGGCGCTGGGGGTGACCAGCACCTCGGGCCCGGGCATGGCCCTCAAGGCCGAGACCATCGGCCTCGCGGTGTCCCTCGAGCTGCCGCTGATCGTCATCGACGTCCAGCGCGCCGGACCGTCCACCGGCATGCCGACCAAGACCGAGCAGGCGGACCTGCTGATGGCGCTGTATGGCCGGAACGGGGAGTCCCCGGTCGTGGTGCTGGCCCCGGCGACCCCGTCGGATTGCTTCGACGTCGCGCTGGAGGCAGTGCGGATCGCCACCAAGTACCGCACCCCCGTGATCATCTTGTCCGACGGTTACCTGGCCAACGGCTCCGAGCCCTGGCGCATCCCGGAGGTGGCCGGGCTGCCGAAGCTTCGTGACGAGTTCTCCTTCTCCAGTCCCGGCGACTGGGTCGGCCCGGACGGCAAGCCCGACTTCCGGCCCTACCAGCGGAACCCCGACACCCTGGCCCGGCCGTGGGCCATTCCGGGCACCCCCGGCCTGGAGCACCGGATCGGCGGGATCGAGAAGGCCGACGGTTCCGGCACCATCTCCTATGACCCCGCCAACCACGACCGGATGGTCCGGCTCCGTCAGGCGAAGGTCGACGGCGTCGCGGCCGACATCGGGCCGCTGGAGGTGGACGACCCGGACGGCCGGGCCAAGGTGCTGGTACTGGGCTGGGGATCCACCTTCGGGTCCATCGGGGCCGCGGTGCGCCAGGTCCGGCTGGCCGGCGGGCTGGTGGCCCAGGCCCACCTGCGCCACCTGTCCCCGTTCCCGGCCAACCTCGGCGATGTCCTGGCCAGCTACGACAGGGTGCTGGTCCCGGAGATCAACCTGGGTCAGCTCGCGCTCGTGCTCCGCGGGCGCTACCTGACCGATGTGATCTCCTACAACCGGGTGCGCGGGCTGCCCATCCGCGCCGCCGAACTGGCCGGCGTGATCCAGGATGTGATCGACAATGTCTGATACCGCGAACGGCGGGCCCGACAGCCCGGCCAACGACGGGGCCCTGGAGGCTGGCCGACGGCCCGCCTCGCTGACCCTGATACCGGTGGCCGACGAGAAGCTCGGCACCAAGGACTTCAAGTCCGACCAGGAGGTGCGCTGGTGTCCCGGGTGTGGCGACTACGCGATCCTGGCCGCGTTCCAGGCGTTCCTGCCCGAGCTGGAGATCCCCCGGGAGAACCTGGTGATGATCTCGGGCATCGGCTGCTCGTCCCGGCTGCCGTACTACGTGGACAGCTACGGGATGCACTCGATCCACGGGCGCGCGCCGGCCATCGCGACCGGGCTGGCCGCCTCCCGCCCGGACCTGTCGGTCTGGGTGATCACCGGGGATGGCGACGCGCTGTCGATCGGCGGCAATCACCTCATCCACGCGTTGCGGCGCAACGTGAACATCAAGATCCTGCTGTTCAACAACCGCATCTACGGGCTGACCAAGGGCCAGTACTCGCCCACGTCGGAGCAGGGGAAGGTGACCAAGTCGACACCGTTCGGGTCGCTGGACACCCCGTTCAACCCGGTCTCGCTCGCGCTGGGCGCAGAGGCCAGCTTCGTGGCCCGCACCATCGACTCCGACCGCAAGCACCTGACCAGCGTGCTGCGGACCGCCGCCGATCACCGCGGCGCCGCGTTTGTGGAGATCTACCAGAACTGCCCGATCTTCAACGACGACGCGTTCGCGCCGCTGACCAGCCCGGCGTCCCGGGATGACACGCTGATCCGGCTGGAGCACGACGAGCCGGTCAGGTTCGGCGCCGACCGCGGCCGCGGGCTGCGGTTCGGCCGCAACGGCTCGCTGGAGGCCGTGGACGTGGCCGGGGCTGACCCGGATTCCCTGGTCGTGCACGATGCGCACGCCGCGGACCCGTCCTACGCGTTCGCCCTGTCCAGGCTGGACCGTGCGGACTTCGCGCACACCCCCATCGGCGTGTTCCGGCAGCACCCGCGGGCCAGCTACGACGACCTGATGGCCGAGCAGATCGCCGCGGCCCGGGCCCGGCAGGGTGAAGGTGACCTGTCCGAGCTGCTGGCCGGCTCGGACACCTGGCAGGTCGGCTGAGCAGCGCCGGGCCGGGCCGGAGGGCGCCCCAGCCTGACCGGAGCCGCCGCCCTGGATCACGGCAGGCGGAACCCGTACAATTACGAAAAGTGATACTCGCAGATCAACATGGTCACCGCGGGTCGCTTCGACGTTCGGGGGAACGCTATGACAGCACGCGCGCGGCAACAGGACCGCCCAGGACCGGCACACAGGACCGGACCGACGGGGCGGCGGCCATGACCGGGCGCGCGGGCAAGACCCGGAACATCTGGCTCACCTGGCTGGTCTGGCCCTTCCTCACACTCGGTATTTACCACTTCGTCTGGTGGTACAAGATCAACCGGGAGGCGCGCGACTTCGACGAGAACATCGCCGTGGAGCCGCTGCTCTCCCTGCTCGCGATCACTGTCGGCTGGATCATCATCGTCCCGCCGTACGTGTCCATCTACGGGACCGGGTCCCGGATCGGCCAGATGCAGGAGGACGCGGGCATGGAGCGCTCCTGCAACGGCTGGATCGGCCTGGTCCTCAGCTTCTTCTTCGGGCTGCACACGCTGTACTACCAGTACGAGCTCAACCGGATCTGGGCCGGGCTGGGGCACCCGCAGGAAGGCTCCCTGGTGGCCCTGCCCGTGGCCGGCATCCCGGGCGGCCCGCCCGGGATGCCGGAAGGGCCCGCCACGGAGCCTCAGGCGACGCGGTCCGGCGGTGCGCCGGGCCGCAGTTCCGACGGGACGTCCACCAGCAACGCCCCCGCGGACGGGGACTCCGCCACGGAGGGGTAACCGCCGGCCAGGCTGCCGATCAGTGGCTCGCCACCGGAGACCTCATCCAGGCTCCGGCCCGCGGGCTCGGGCAGGACCAGGGTCAGCGCCAGGCCGAGGACCGAGATCCCCGCGGTGAGCAGGAGCGTGCCGCGCAGCCCGAAGGATGACTGCAGCAGCGGGAAGAGGAACACGCCGATGAAGGCGCCGAGCTTGCCGATTCCCGCCGAGATGCCGTGCCCCGTGGCCCGCATGGTCACCGGGAACACCTCGCTGGGCATCACGAACGTGGTCATGTTCGGCCCGAACTCGGTGAAGAAGTAGCTGACCCCGTACACCAGCAGGAACGGCACCACCGCAGTGGTCAGCCCCGGCACCAGCCCGATGACCGCGAAACAGAGCGCCATCATGGTGAAGCCGATGAGCTGGAGCCGCCGGTGACCGATCTTGTCCATCCGGGCGATGCCGAGCAGGTAGCCCGGCACCGCGGCCACCACGAAGATGACGAGCTGGATGGCGATCGTCGTCGTGATCGAGGAATTGGGCGTGATCAGCCCGATGATCTGCGGCGTGGAGATCGTGTTGCCGTAGTAGGCGTAGTCCAGCAGGAACCAGCAGCCGGCCGTGCCGGCCAGCGTCACCAGCCACCGGCGGTTGGTCAGGAACGACCGCAGGCCCATCCGGTGGGTGATGGCCGGGGTGGGTTCCGAAACCACCGCGCCCTCGCTGAACTCGGCCAGGCCGATGGCCGCCGTGCTGTGGAGACCCTGGACCTGGGCCTGGTAACGGGGCGATTCAGGCATCTGACGGCGCAGGTAGACCACGGCGGCCGCCGGGATCGCGCCGATGCCCAGCATGATCCGCCACGCCAGGCCGTCGCTGACGCCTCCGCCGAGCAGCACCAGGGCGATCAGGGGTCCCACGATGAGGCCGAGCGCCTGGGTGGAGAACACCATCCCGACCAGCTTGCCGCGGTCCCGGCGGTTGGCGTACTCGCTCATCAGCACGGCGCTGACCGGGTAGTCACCGCCCACGCCGAAGCCCAGCACGAAGCGGAACACGATCAGCACCCAGAAGGACGGGGACAGCGCCGAACCGAGCGCGCCGGCCACCATGATCGCCGCGACCAGCCAGTACACCCGCTTGCGGCCGAGGATGTCGGCGACCCGGCCGAACACGAACGCGCCCAGGAACGCCGCGAACAGCATGGTGCTGTTGAGCAGGGCCAGCCGGCCGGAGTCCAGGTGCCACTGCTGCTTGATCAGGGTGGCGGCGATCCCGATGACGAACAGGTCATAGGCATCGGTGAAGAACCCCATGCCGGAGACCAGGACCGCCCGGAGATGAAATCGGCTGATCGACGCCTCATCCAGGGCGGTCGCCAAGCCCTGGGATCGGGTTTCCGCCACCAACGACCCTTTCGTGCGCGCTGACCGGCCGCTTCCAGCCTTTTTCCGTGACGAACGTACGTCACACAAGCAACGCGATACCGACGTCAAGGTGAACGAAAGATGAACGAACGTTTCGGAGCCGCCCCATCCGGACGGCTCGGGACGTTGGCCGGGCAGGACACGACCATGGTCCCTCCCCGTGCGGCGGACCCGCGGAGACTATCGAAGTGGCGCAGTTCTTCGTCCGGAAGCACGGTGGTCCCGATGTCCACACCCCATCCGCACTCCCCCGCCGACCTGGCCCTCGCCCCGGTGCTGATCAGCATCGAGCGCAACCTGGCCCGGCTGCGCGACGGAGCGGACCTCGAGTTCACCCTCGGCCTGGCCCTGAACGACGAAAGCTCCTGGTACCACTCCGCCGGTGAGCGGGCGCACCGGATCCTGCAGGGCGCGATCCGCGACGTAGACCTGCACGGCTGGACCATCAACCCGACGGCAGACTGGCACGGGCTGGCGCTCTCGCATGGCGAGTACACCGTGCCGATCATGCTGGGCGAGCGCCTCACCGACTACATCAGGCACGGGGTCACCGCGGCCGGGCCCGTCGGGTGAGCGAGCCATGGCCACGTCAGCGAAAAACGCCCGGCGGATGCCTACGCCGGGCGACCCAGTGAGGAGGCACGACAATGAAGAAGTTCTGGATGCTGGCATCGGCCAGCGCGACCGTGTTCGTCTGCGCGGCCCTGATCGCCGGTAGCAGTGACATCCGCCGCTTCGTCCGCATGCACAACATGTGACAGGCCCGGACGCAGTCCCATAGCCGAGGGCCCGGGGCGGACCGCCGGCCCGGTGAGCGGCATGAACTCGCTGCTGCCGGGTAGCCGCGGAAAAGAGCCGCGATAACGGATCGAGGTGAGCCCCATGTGGTGGCAGTACCTGATCGGGGCCGTAGTAGTGATCGTTGTGGTCTACGGTTTCATCTCGCTGACCAGATTCCAGACGGGAAGGCTGTCCCGCAAGACGGACCGCACCGCGGAAGACATGTACGACAGCTACGCCGACCCGCTGCCCAAGCAGCGCCGGTACGCCCAGGAACGGGGCGGCGAATGGAAGAACGAGCAACCGGCGGCGGAACGAAATCCTGACGTTCCTACGTGACGGGGATGGTAAAGCGGCGCAACCTTGGTGCAAGCAGGCTCTCCACAGCCTGTGGGTAAATCAGCCTCGCCCCGTGCACGAACTGCGAGGTAGTATCCATAGCCTTGTGGAAACTCCTCGTTCCACCATCTGGCGCGGGGGCCTGCGCTCGCCCGGCCCCGCGGATCGCGCGCCCGGGCCCCGCGGATCGCGCGCCCGGCCCCCGCGGATCGCGCGCCCCGGCCCCGCGGATCGCGCGCCCCGGCCCCCCTTCCGTAATGCCGTAGGCACTGCAATACTGCGTTTATGCCGGCTCTCAGCGTCGCCCTGCTCAACCTCAAGCCGGGCACGGGCAAGACCACCTCGGCGGTCTGGCTGGCGCACATCTTCGCCCAGGCCGGAAAGACCGTCCTGCTCGTGGACGCGGACCCATCGGGCAGCGCCCTGGAATGGTCCGACCTGGCCGCCATGGACCCGGGGCTCCCGCCGCGGATGGCCTTCCCGTTCCGGATGGTGGCCCTGCCGTCCCGCAGCCTGCACCAGCGCGTCGCCGAGATCGCCCACCCGGACGACGTGGTGATCATCGACGCCCCGCAGCTGGAGGACCACGCGGGCATCGCCCGGTCGGCGATGCGCTACGTCGACGAGATCCTGATTCCCTGCGCGCCGAGCCCCATCGAGATCAACCGAACCACCCCGGTGCGGGAGGAGATCAGCGAGGTCGAGGCGTTCCGGGAGCGGCCCGCACGTTCCTCGGTGCTGCTGAACCGCTGCATCACCCGGGCGCACTCCACCACCAGCGCCCGGGAAGTGCTGGAGGGCCTAGGCTATGACGTGCTGCGAACGGCCGTGCCGAGGCTCGAGGTGTACGCCCAGAGTTTCGGTGTGCCGATTCCCGAGATGGGCCGCACCGTGTGGCGCGGCGTGGCCCACGATCTCATCGAGCGATGCGTTCCCCTCGGGAAGGTGCCGTCATGACAACGGAGCGCGAGCGGCGCAAAGCGCAGATGGCGGCCGCCGCCACCAGGCGCACCGAACCCGGGGCCGCTCCGGCCGGCAAGACGGCGATCCGGTCGAAGCCGGTCAGGATCACGCTCGACCTGAGCCCGGAGCTTTACCGGGAGCTCACCCGCTGGGCCCACTCCGCCGCCATCGAACTGGATGTCCCGCGCATCGCCCTGGCAGACGCGGTGCGTGCCATGATCCGGGTCACCACGGAGTGCCCGGACGAGGTTCTGGAGCGCCTGCGCCGCGACCGGGGGCAATAGGCCGTCCGGCATCGCCGCGGGCGCCACCGGCTTGGCGACGGACTCCACGAGACCGCCGTTAGATGTGGTGAATTACGCGAAGCGCGCCAATCTGGCGGAGGGGGCGCCGGGGCGCGCCGGCCACCGATGTACAGTTCAGGCCAGCACAGGTCCCTGCCAGGTATGCGGAGGGTGTCGTGGCCGGAAAACAGTGGAGCGATCTCAGCCAGCGCACCCGGCGGCTGATCATCGCCGGTGCGGCCGTGGAAACCAGCCTCAAGGCTGCGGCCCTCGTCGACATCAAGCGCCGTCCGGCGAGTGAGATCCGCGGCTCGAAATGGGTGTGGGTCCCGGCGGTGACGATCGTCAACTCGGCCGGGCTCGCGCCGCTGGCCTACTTCGTGTGGGGCCGCCGGCGCGGGTAGCGTGCCCGGTCAGGAGGTGGCCGGCAGCCAGCCGTCGACGTCCGTGGTGGACGCGAGATCCTGCTGGGCCTCGACGTCGGCGATCCGGCCGGCGAGAGCCGCATGGACCAGGCGGTACGCGTCCGACCCGAGCAGGAGCCGGCGCGGCGGATCCGGGGAGAGAGCAGCGTCGATCATGGCCGCGACGACCTTGGCCTGATCACCGGGCATCTCCTCGGTGGGTAGCGCGTCCCGGTCGACCGGGGTGTCCTGGTACGCCGGGCCAGCCGGGACCCTCGTGGCCGCCTGATAGAAGGTGGTCCGGATCATGCCGGGCTCGACCAGCATGGTGCGGATCCCGAACGGCTCGACCTCCACGGCCAGCGCCTCATAGAAGCCCTCGATGCCCCACTTGGTCGCGTGGTACATCGAGAAGGCGGGAAACGCGATCTGCCCGCCCATGCTGGACATCTGCATCAGCAGGCCGCCGCCCTGAGCCCGCAGGTACGGGAGGACCGCGCGGGCGAGCTGGATCGAGGCGGTCAGGTTGGTGGAAATTACCGCCTCGACCTGGGCGTCGGTGAGGTCTTCGGCGGCACCGAACACGCCGTAGCCAGCATTGGAGACCACCACATCGACCCGCCCCAGATCGGCGAACGCCTCCCGGACGACGCGCCGCATCTGCCCGGTGTCGGTGACGTCGAGGGCCCGTACCCACAGCCGGTCCCCGTACTCGGCGGTCAGGTCGTCCAGCTGGCCAGGCCGGCGCAGCGTGGCGGCCACCCGGTCGCCCCGGGCGAGCAACTGCTCGGCCAGCTCGCGGCCGAACCCGCGGGAAGCTCCGGTGACAAACCAGGTGGTGGGCGAGTTGTTTCCGGGCTGGCTCATGGCACCATGATCCGCTATCCCGGTAACGCCCTGGAACGGTCCGGGCGCTACAGCCTTCCGGGCGGTGCACCGGCACCAGAGCATCCGTAATGGCCCGATTACGGACCTTGGTCAGCAGCGTCACGCAAGTGCTACCGTTCACCACGCCGCACCCACCACCGGACGCGTCGGTGATGAAGAGGAAATTTGTCCATTCCGTATCCGTATTGCGCATAGCCGTACGCCAAGCGCACACTAGGATCCGCGCTAGGCCCTTCCCCGGGGCTGGGCGCTGATGTTGAAGGTGGGCCTCTGACGCCGGTGTCTTGGACGCCGTGTGCGACGGGCGCTGACGTCGAGGAGACGGAATGGCGTCACTCTGCGATACGACCTCACAAGGAGATCGATGACAGATGAGTCACCAGACTGGGCAATCCGGCAGAACCAGCCAGGTCAGCAGCATCAGCAGGCGCGGCCTGCTGCGCGCGGCCGGCGCTGGTGCGGTCGTGGTGGGGGGCGGCGGGCTGCTGGAGGCGTGCAGTTCCGGCATCAAGGGGGCTAGCTCGGGCGGCACCAAAGGCATCACCATCGGCTGGATCCACCCGCTGACCGGTGACCTGGCCGGATTCGGTGCGCCGGACAACTGGGTGATCTCCAAGATCAAGCAGACCACCCCGTACAAGAGCGGGTTCAAGATCGGCAGCAAGACCTACCCCGTCACCATCAAGTCCTACGACACCCAGTCCAGCCCGACCCGGGCCGGGGACCTGGCCAAGACGGCCATCCTGAGCGACGGGGTGGATCTGCTGCTGGCGTCGTCCACGCCGGAGACCGTCAACGCGGTGGCCAGCCAGGCCGAAACGCTCGGCACGCCGCTGATCTGCTCGAACATCCCGTGGGAGGCCTGGTACATCAACCTCGGGGGCAACCCGCAGAAGCCGACGGTCACGCCCAAGTACGTGGTGATGTACTTCCTGGGCGCCGAGCACCTGGCGAAGTGCTTCATCCCGATGTGGGACCGGATCCACGCCCAGCTGCACACCAACAAGATCGTCGCCGCCGCGTTCCCCAACGACTCGGACGGCAATGCGTTCCGCGCGGTGTTCCCGCCGATCGTCACGGCGGCGGGCTACAAGTTGGTCCTCTCCTCGGCCTACCCCGACGGGACCACGAACTACTCCTCGATGATCTCCCAGTTCAAGGCGGCCAACGCAGACTTCTTCACCAACGTCCCGCTGCCGCCCGACTTCGCCACCATGTGGAAGCAGTCGGCGCAGCAGGGCTTCAAGCCGAAGCTGGCGACGGTGGCCAAGGTGCTGCTGTTCCCCCCCGACGCCTACGCGCTCGGCGCTCTGGCATACAACGTGGCCACCGACGCCTGGTGGGCGCCGTCGCTGCCATGGAAGTCCTCGTTCACCGGGGAGACCTGCCAGCAGCTGGCCAATGAGTTCGAGGCCGACACCAAGGGGCAGTGGAACTCCAACATCAGCAACTACAGCCTCTTCGAGGTCGCCCACAAGGCCCTGACCTCGGTGAGCGACCCGCACGACAAGAAGGAGGTCGCCACCGCCATCCATCAGGTGAACCTCCCGCAGGCGGTGGCCGGGCCGCTGAACTTCGCCTCCGGGGGGCCCGCGCCGGGCGTGGCGATCACCCCGCCGGTTGGCATCCAGTGGCAGAAGGGCACCAAGTACCCGGTTGAGGCCCAGGTCGTGGACAACACGCTGCAGCCACGGGCGAAGATCACCGCCGACCTCTTGCCCACCAACCAGTGACCGGATGACCAACCCACTGCTCGAGCTCGACAATGTGACGAAGCGGTTCGGCCGGGTCGTCATTGCGGAGGACCTGTCGTTCGCCGTCGGCCCCGGGGAGGTGGTCGGGATCGTGGGGCCGAACGGCGCCGGCAAGACCAGCCTGTTCGGCCTTATCTCCGGCGACCTGGCCCCGGGGGCCGGTGAGATCCGCTTCGCCGCCCGCACGGTCACCAAGCTGGAGGCGGCGGCGCGGTGCAGGCTCGGCATCGGCCGCACGTACCAGGTGCCGCGGCCGTTCGGGGATATGACCGTGTTCGAGAACCTGCTCGTCGCCGCACAGCAGGGCGGCGGGCTGCGGCGGCGGGCCAGTTACGCGGCAGCGGTCGGGGCGCTGGACCAGTGCGGCATGTCCGGCCAGGCGAACGTGCCCGCCGAACGGCTCGGCCTGCTGCAGCGCAAGCGGCTGGAACTCGCCCGCGCTCTGGCCACGCAGCCCACGCTGCTGCTGCTGGACGAGGTGGCAGGCGGCCTCACCGACCCTGAAGTCGCCCAGCTGGTCGAGATCGTCCGCGGCGTCAACGCCGAGGGCACCGCGGTGATCTGGATCGAGCACGTGGTGCGCGCGCTCACCCCGGTGGTGAGCCGGCTGATCTGCCTGGCCGGCGGCAGGTTCGTCGGCGACGGCGAGCCTGCCGCGGTGCTGGCCGACCCCGCGGTCCGCGAGGTGTTCCTCGGCACCGAGGTCACCGCGGCGCTGGCCGGCGGGTCCCTGGAAGCACCCCCGGCGGTGCCTGGGGATGGGGTGGCGGACGGGGAACGGAGCGAGCAGTGACCCTACCGGCAGTGAAGGGGGACGGGGAGGTGGGCGGGGAGCGGCCAGACAGCGGGACGCCGCTGCTGGACGTTCGTGACCTGGTCGTGCATCACGGGCAGCTCCGGGCTCTTGACGCAGTCTCGCTGCGGGTACTCCCTGGCGAGGTCTACGCGATCATCGGCGCGAACGGGGCGGGCAAGTCGACGCTGCTGCGCACGATCGCCGGCCTGCACCACCCGACGGCGGGCTCGGTCCTATTCGACGGCAAGGACGTGACCAGGCTGCGGCCCGAGCGCCGGGCCAGGCAGGGGATCGTCCTGGTGCCGGAGGGCAGGCGGCTGTTCGGGTCGCTGTCCGTCGAGGAAAATCTGCGGGTCGGCGCGGCGTACGGGCGGCCGGGCCCCTGGACGATCGAGCGGGTGTACCAGATGTTCGGCTGGATGCAAGAGCGCCGCAGCCAGCCCACCGCCCAGCTTTCCGGCGGCGAGCAGCAGACGCTCGCCATCGGCCGGGCGCTCGTCGCCAACCCCCGCGTGCTGCTGCTCGACGAGCTGTCGCTCGGCCTGGCACCGGTGGTCGTCCAGCGCATCTACGGCATGCTGCCGCAGATCATGGCCACCGGCCTCACCGTGCTCCTCGTCGAGCAGGACGTGAGCCAGGCCCTGCGGGTGGCCTCGCACATCCAGTGCCTGCTGGAGGGCCGGACCACCTTGGAAGGCAGGCCCGCCGACGTCACCGCGGACCAGGTCGAGGCGGCCTACTTCGGCCTGGCCCCCGCTGCCTCGTCCGGCCAGACCGGCGAAGGGAGCGAACCGTAATGGCCTGGGTAAACGCCATCATCCAGGGGGTGCTGACGGGCGGACTGTATGCGCTGTTCGCCTGCGGGCTGTCGCTGATGTTCGGGGTGATGAAGGTCGTGAACCTCGCACACGGGGACCTCGCGGTGGTCGCCGGGTACATCGCGATCGGCGTCATCGCCGTCACCCACATCCCTGTGCTCTGGTCCTTCCTCATCGTGGTCCCGGTGATGGCGCTCCTCGGCTACGTGCTGCAGCGCACGATCTTCCAGGGCGCACTCGACCGCAGCGTGCTCACCACGCTGCTGGTCACCTTCGGCCTGTCGGTGGTGATCGAGAACGGCCTGCTCCAGTTCTTCACGGCCAACAGCCGCGCGATCGGCACCGGGCTGCCCCTGGTGACTGGCTCATTCAGCCTCGGCTCGCAGATCCAGATCGCCTACCTGCTCGTGGTCATCTTCGCCGTCGCCGTGGTCGTGCTGCTCGGGCTGCAGTATTTCCTGTCCGCATCCAAGTACGGCCGCCTGATCCGCGCCGTGGCCGACGACAAGGAGGCGGCGCAGCTGGCCGGGGCCGATTACCGGCACGTGTTCGGCATCGCGGCGGCCCTGGCGTTCGGCACCGTGGCGCTGGCCGGCATCGCCTACGGCATGTACTCCCAGCTCTCGCCGACCACGGGCACCGACACGATCCTGCTGTTCGCGTTCGCGGCGGTGGTGATCGGCGGGCTCGGCTCGCTGTGGGGAACCCTGGTCGGCGGCGTGGTGCTGGGCGTGGCCCAGCAGATCGGTGCCCAGATCAACATCTCCGACGAGGTCCTGGCCGGGTACCTCGTATTCCTCGCCGTGCTCGTGCTGCGCCCGCAGGGCCTTACCACCCGGAGGGCGCAGTCGTGAGCCTGGCCACGGAAACCACCACTCGCCCGGCGGAAGGCTTCCGGGTCACCCGGTCGCGGCGAAACATCGCCTGGACCGGGACGGGCGCGCTGATCGTCGTCGCCGTGCTCGCGATGCTTCCCTACATCGTGTACTCGGGCACCACCGCCATCTTGGTGCAGGGGTTCATCGTGCTCACGATGGCGAGCATGTGGAACCTGCTGGCGGGCTATGCGGGCCTGGTGTCGGTGGGGCAGCAGGCGTTCGTGGGCCTCGGCGCGTACTTCGTGCTCATCCTCGCCATCCACGGCACCTCGCCGTTCGCCGCGTTGCCCGTCGCCGCGATCGGCTGCGGCGTGGCGGCGCTGCCCCTGTGGTGGCTGGTCTCCCGGCTGCGCAGCGGGTATTTCGCGATCGCCACCTGGGTACTCGCCGCGACCGTCATGCTCATCATCGAGAAGTTCTCCTCGATCGGCGGCGGGACCGGCATGCCGCTGCCCGGCCTGTCCGGGTTCAGCCCGGCGCTGCTCACCGCGTACACCTACTGGGCCGGGCTGGCCGTCACGGTGGTCGCGCTGGCCGTCATCTACCTGCTGCTGCGCGGCAGGCTCGGCCTGGTGCTGACCGCCATCCGCGATGATGAGGTGGCCGCGCGCAGCTCCGGGGCCCGGGTCGGCCTGGCCAGGCTGCTGGTGTTCGTAGTGGCGGGTACCGGCTGCGGCGCCGCGGGCGCCCTGCTGGCGATCAGCCAGCTCCAGGTGCAGCCGAGCGCGGTGTTCAGCGTGCAGTGGACCGCGGAGATGGCGTTCGCGACCATCATCGGCGGGCTGGGCACGATCGAGGGGCCGATCATCGGCACCATCGTGTACCTGGTGCTGCAGCAGACACTGGCCTCGTACAACGCGTGGTACCTGATCATCCTGGGCCTGGTCGCGATCCTCGTGGCCCTGTTCGCCCGCCGTGGGCTGTGGGGGCTGGTGGACGAGCACCTGCACGTGCGGCTGTTCCCCGTCGGGTACTGGCTCCGGCTCGCCGGCGAGGGGAGGCGCGGCGGAGCCGTGTCCTCGCCGAGGCGGCGAGCTCGGGGGGGCCGGGGGGTCGCCCCCCCGGGCTAACCAGTGCGCTCGACCACGTAGTCGCAGAGGCCCTCGAAGGCGGCGCGGGCCGGGACGTCAGGCAGGCCGGCGATCTGCTCGCGGGCCACCGCCGCCCAGTGCCGCAGGTCAGCCCGGGCTTCGGCCATCGCCGGATTGGCCCGCAGCAGGCCCAGGGCTTCCGCGTGCAGGCCCGGGTCGGTCAGATCCGCGGAAACCAGCAGGTCCTTCAGGCGCGCGTCGCCGGGGCGGCCGGAGCCGAGCGCGTGCAGCACGGGCAGGCTGCGCACGCCTTCCCGCAGGTCCGTGCCGGGCGTCTTGCCGGACTGGTCGGACTCGCTGGCCACGTCGAGGATGTCGTCGGACAGCTGCCAGGCCACCCCGATCGCCTCGCAGGCGGGCTCGATCCGGGCCACCACCCCGGCCGGGGCGCCGGAGTACATGGCCCCGAACCGGCCGGCCGTAGCCACCAGCGACGCTGTCTTGTCCTTCACCACGTGCAGGTAGTGCGGCAGCGGGTCCTCCCCGGGCCGGGGCCCGATGGTCTCCGCGATCTGCCCGCCAACCAGCCGGGCGAAGGTGTCCGCCTGGATCCCGACCGCCTCGTGGCCCAGCGCGGCCAGCATCTGCGAGGCCCGGGCGAACAGGAAATCGCCGGTCAGGATCGCGATGGTGTTGGTCCACCGGGAGTTGGCGCTCTCGTGGCCGCGGCGGATGACCGCCTCGTCCATCACGTCGTCGTGGTACAGGGTGGCCAGGTGGGTCAGCTCGACCGCGGTCGCGGCCGACACCACGCGCGGATCGCGGGGATTGCCGAAGTGCGAGGCGAGCAGGACCAGGGTGGCCCGGAATCGCTTCCCTCCGGCCTCGAGCAAGTGGGTGGACGCCTCGGCCAGCAGTTCCTCCTCGGACCGCGTGGCGTCGGCCAGCTGCTTCTCGACCAGGGCAAGGCCGTCAACAACCTCCGCGGCCAGCGCGGCGTCGGTCAGCTCCACAGGGACGGCGGCGATCAATCGGGCTCCCGGTCATCGGTCATCGCGTCGGTCACGGACCACCTCGGGCGGCCGTGACCAGGCGGGCGAGGCCATCCTCGCGCCAGGCCCAAGCTACCGCCGTCCCGGATATGCCCCCCGGAACGTCCCCGGACCCCCCGCCGGCCGGCCAGGAACGCGCGCGCGTCCCCGGCAGGTCAGCGGACGAACAAGTGAGAGGCCGCATGATTCGCCAGGCTGAGCAGAGGCTGGGGGACAATGCCGAACACCAGCGTGGTGATCACGCCGATGGCCACGGCCGCGCCGGTGAACAGCCCGGGGGTCGCCACCGTCACCACGGCGGCGCCGGCCGGCGCCGGGTCGCTGAAGAACATGAGCACGATGACCCGGACGTAGAAGAACGCCGCGATGGCACTGGCGATCACACCGACGATCACCAGCGGAACCGCCCCGCTGGCGATGGCGGCCTGGAACACCGCGAACTTCCCGGTGAACCCGCTGGTCAGCGGGATACCGGCGAACGCGAGCAGGAAGAACGCGAAGACCCCCGCCACGAGCGGCGAACGCCGTCCGAGGCCAGCCCAGCTGGACAGGTGCGCCGCCTCGCCCGCCTGATCACGGACCAGCGTGACGACCGCGAACGCACCGATCGTGGTGAACCCGTACACCGCCAGGTAGAACAGGCTGCTGGACAGGCCGGCCACGCTGGCCGCGATCACGCCGGTGAGGATGAAGCCGCCGTGGGCGATGGACGAGTAGGCGAGCAGCCGCTTCACATCGGTCTGGGTGATCGCGATGATGGCCCCGACCACCATGGTCAGGATGGCCACCCCCCACAGCACTGGCCGCCAGTCCCAGGTGAGCTGGCCGAACGCGACGTAGAAGACCCGCAGCAGCGCGCCGAAGGCGGAGACCAGCGTGCACGAGGCCATCAGGGCGGTGACCGGGGTCGGCGCGCCCTGGTAGACGTCAGGCTTCCAGCTCTGGAACGGGACCGCGCCGATCTTGAACAGCAGGCCGACGCCGAGCAGGCCCATCCCCGCGTAGAGCAGGGTCAGGCTGCCCAGGTTGCTGGCCGCGGCCGTCGCGATGGCCGACAGCGACACCGAGCCGGCGTAGCCGTACAGCATGGCCACGCCGAACAGGAAGAACGCCGAGGAGAACGCCCCGAGCAGGAAGTACTTCATAGATGCTTCCTGCGACAGCAGCCGGCGGCGCCGGGACAGCCCGCACAGCAGGTACAGCGGCAGGGAGAGCACTTCGAGCGCGACGAACATGGTGAGCAGGTCGTTGGACGCCGGGAACAGCAGCATGCCGGCCACCGCGAACAGGGTGAGCGGGTAGATCTCGGTGTGCACCACGCCGGCCAGCTGGGCGGCGCGCTCCTCGGCGCTGCCCGGGGTGGTGGCCGCCTGCGCGACGAACGTCTGGTCGTCGCGGGAGGAGTCCGCGATCAGCAGCACGCTGACGAACGCCAGCACGAGGATCGTGCCCCAGATGAAAAGCGTCGGGCCGTCGACCCCGACCGCTCCCATCGCCGCGGAGATTCCGTGGCCGCCGTGGGCGAACAGCGACGAGGTGGCGGCGACCACGATCGTGAGCACGAAGGCCACGGCCAGCCCGCCCAGCGTGATGACCAGCTGGGCGGGGCGGCGCAGCTCGCGGGGCGCGAATGCCTCGATCAGGACGCCGACCACGCCCAGGCCGAAGACCAGCAGCAGCGGCGACAGCTCGCCGTACTGGATATGCGGCGTGGGAATCGTCGCCAGTGCCAGGGACCCGGTCACGGGGTGCTTCCCTTCTGGATCTGCGCGCCGCCTGCGCTCACGAGGACCAGCCCGTTACCGAACCGGAAACTTGCCGTGCTCGCGCTGGCGGTGCTCGGGTGCTGAGGCTGCGGGTCAGTCACGTGCACCTGGGACAGCGTGTCGTGCACCGCCGGGTTGATGACGTCGAGCAGCGGCTTCGGGTACACGCCGAAGAAGATGAGCACGGCGATCAGCGGGCCCACGGCCCACAGCTCACGGGGCCGCAGGTCGGGCATGTCCGCGACCTCCGGGCGGACCGGCCCGGTCATCGTGCGCTGGTACATCCACAGGATGTAGATCGCGGCCAGGATGATGCCCGCGGTGGCGAACGAGGCGGCCACCTTGTACCGGCTGAACGTGCCGACCAGGACGAGGAACTCGCTGACGAACGTGGACAGCCCGGGCAGGGACAGCCCGGCCAGGCCGGCGACGAGGAACAGGCCCGCCATGACCGGGGCCACCTGATATACGCCGCCGTAGTCGGCGATCCGCTGCGACCGGCGGCGGGCGATCATGAAGCCGGCGACCAGGAACAGCGCCCCGGTGGAGAACGCGTGATTGACCATGTAGAGCGTGGCGCCGGTCTGGGCCTCGGTGGTGAGCGCGAAGATGCCGAGCACGATGAACCCGAAGTGCGAGATCGAGGTGTACGCGATCAGGCGCTTGAGGTCTCGCTGGCCGATGGCCACGATCGCCCCGTACAGGATCCCGATCACCGCCAGCACCAGGATCAGGGGCGTGAAGTAGCGGGAGGCGGCGGGGAACAGCTGGAGGCAGTACCGGATCATCCCGAACGTGCCGACCTTGTCCATGACCCCGACCAGCAGCACCGCGGTACCGGGCTGGGACGCGGTGGCGGCGTCCGGCAGCCAGGTGTGGAACGGCCACAGCGGGGCCTTGATGGCGAACGCGATGAAGAAGCCGAGGAACAGCCACTTCTGCACGGTGGGGCTGAACCTCACGTGGGTGAGCTCGGTGAACAGGAACGTGCCGGGGTGGCCGCCGTGGGCGGAGTAGACGTACAGCGCGATGACCGCGACCAGCATGAGCAGCCCGCCGAACAGGCTGTAGAGCAGGAACTTGACCGCGGCGTACTGGCGCTGGCCAGTCCCGAAGCTGCCGATCAGGAAGTACATCGGGATCAGCATGGCCTCGAAGAACACGTAGAACAGGAACACGTCGGTGGCCGCGAACACGCCGACCATCATCGTTTCCAGCACCAGCAGCAAGGCGAAGTACGTCTTCGCGCTGCGCCGGGGCCGGGCCACGGGGGCGTCCCCGGCGGCGGCCGCTGCCTCCTCGCCCTCCGCCGGGTCCGCGTCGTTCCACGAGGCCAGGATGATCACGGGCATCAGCACCGCGGTCATGGCGATGAGGACGAGCGCGATCCCGTCCACGCCGACCGCGTAGTGCACGCCGAACTGGGGGATCCACTGGTAGGTCTGGGTGAACTGGAACTCGCTGCCGTGGGGCGAGAAGGCGACCATCATGGCGATGGTCAGGCCCAGCGTGATCAGCGAGAACACCAGCGCCAGCCGCTTGACCAGCAGGCGCCGGGCAGCCCGGTCCGCCTCGCTGCCCGGCGCGGTCACGCCCGGCGTCACGGCGACCACCAGCGCGCCGGCCAGCGGCACCGCGCCGATCACGGTCAGCCAGGGAAACGTGCTCATGAGCCGTGGTCTCCTAGATTCTCGCCAGCAGGAGGGCGCCGACCAGCAGCACCCCGCCGAGGAACATGGACAGGGCGTAGGAGCGGACGAACCCGGTCTGGACCCGGCGCAGCCGCCCCGACGTGCCGCCGATGACCGCGGCCACGGTGTTGACCAGGCCGTCCACGCCGCGGTTGTCGAAGTACACGGACAGCCTGGTCAGCCACTGCCCGGGCCGCATCAGCAGGGACTCGTTGATCGCGTCCCCGTACAGGTCCCTGCGCGCGGCGGTGACCGGGAACCGGCCGGCCGGGGCGGTCCCCGGCACGGGCCGGCGGCCGTACATCGCCCAGGCGAGCCCGATCCCCGCCGCGATCAGGACCAGCGCCACGATGCCCGAGGTACTGAACACCGGCGGCTCGGGCGGAATGTAACCGGTGACGGGGCCGAGGAAGTCGGCGAGCCGGTCCCCCAGGATCTCCCAGGCTCCGAACCCCACGGCCCCGAGGGCCAGCACGATCACCGGCCAGGTCATCACCGGCGGCGCCTCGTGCGGGTGGGCCTTCTCATCCCAGCGGCGCTTCCCGGCGAACGTCATGAACATTACCCGGGTCATGTAGAACGCCGTGAGGCCCGCCCCGGCGACCGCGCAGATGCCCAGGATCCAGCCCGTGGTGCCGCCCTCGTGGAACGCGGCGTCGATCACGGTGTCCTTGGCGAAGAAGCCGGAGAACGGGGGAATGCCGATGATAGCCAGGTAACAGGCACCGAACGTGAGGAAGGTGATCCGCATGACCGCGGCCAGGCCGCCGTAGCGGCGCATGTCCACCTCGTCGTTCATCCCGTGCATGATCGACCCGGCGTCGAGGAACAGGCCGGCCTTGAAGAACCCGTGCGCGAGGAGCAGGGCGATGGCGAACGGGTAGCCCGCGGGCCCGATGCCGGCGGCCAGCATCATGTACCCGATCTGGCTCATGGTCGACCCGGCCAGCGCCTTCTTGATGTCATCCTTGGCGCAGCTGATGATCGCGCCGAACAGCAGCGTGGCCGCGCCCACGATGGTGACGGCCAGCCGGGCGTCCGCGCTCAGGTCGAAGAGGGGACCGGACCGGACGATCAGGTAAACGCCCGCGGTGACCATGGTGGCCGCGTGGATGAGCGCCGACACCGGGGTCGGGCCCTCCATCGCGTCCAGCAGCCAGGACTGCAGCGGCAGCTGGGCCGACTTGCCGCAGGCGCCGAGCAGGAGCAGCAGCCCCAGTGCGGTGAGGACGCCCGGGCTGGCCGCGCCCGGGTGGTGGAACACCCCGGCGAACGTCAGCGTGCCGAACGTGGTGAACATGAGCATGATGGCCAGGGACAGCCCGGCGTCACCGACCCGGTTGGCGATGAACGCCTTCTTGGCCGCCGCGGCCGCGGTCGGCTTGTACTGCCAGAACCCGATCAGCAGGTAGGAGGCCAGGCCGACGCCCTCCCACCCGGCGTACAGCACCAGGTAGTTGTCGGCCAGCACGAGCAGCAGCATGGCGGCCAGGAACAGGTTCATGTAGCCGAAGAACCGGCGCCGTCCCGGGTCGTGGGCCATGTAGCCGACCGAGAAGATGTGGATCAGCGAGCCGACCCCGGTGATGAGCAGCACGAAGCAGATCGACAGCTGGTCGAGCTGCAGGCCGACGTTGACCTTGAACGCCCCGGCCGTGATCCAGGAGTACACCTGCAGGTCCCGGCTGCGCTGGTCGTCCGGGTAGCCGAGCATGGCGGCGAACGCGATCAGCGCGTAGACGAACGCGGCCAGCGGCATGGCCACGCCCAGCACGTGCCCCCAGCGGTCGGTCCGCTACCGCCGAGCAGCAGCACCACGGCGCCGATCAGCGGGAACACCAGCAGCAGCCACGCCGCCCGCTGCACGCCGACGGCGGGCAAGGTGGTCTCGGCGTGGGCCGCGGCCGTGGTCGCAACCGCAAGTGAGCCTGTCACTGCGCTACTCCTCGTGCTTCAGCAGCCGCTGACCAGGTCAGCGAGCCTGCTACGTCAGCCGGTCCTAGCTAGTACTTCAGCAGGCTCGCGTCGTCCACGGACGCGGACCTGCGGGTGCGGAAGATCGCCATCAGGATCGCGAGGCCGACGACGACCTCCGCGGCCGCGACCACCATCACGAAGAACGCGATGACCTGGCCGTCCAGGTTGCCGTGCATCCTGGCGAAGGCCACGAAGGCGAGGTTGAC
>Ga0187871_10001093_pt1 | contig 24204 bp, 26 predicted proteins | sample June2016WEW_16_1_FD_132988 | JGI IMG/M metagenome (GOLD analysis project Ga0187871, IMG submission 132988) | Peatland microbial communities from SPRUCE experiment site at the Marcell Experimental Forest, Minnesota, USA - June2016WEW_16_10 | ecosystem: Environmental > Terrestrial > Soil >...
CCGCTGCTGGACACGACGGGCGTGGTCTGCGATTTGTGTTTCCTCGATCCGCCCTATCAGCGGCGCGGGGCCTACGAGCACACGTTGGGCTGCTTGTCGCAATCGCGCTTATTGCAGCCATCCAGCATCGTTATCGCCGAACATGAGAAGAAGTTCGATCCGGGCGAACGCTTTGGAGCCGTGGTACGATATCGCCGCCTCGACCAGGGGGACGCGTCGTTGAGCTTTTACAGGCTCGCATAACATGCTGCACTCATCGACTCGCGCCAAAGGAGTCTTCCATGCCGCAGTCGGGCCCTCACAAGCGATGGAAATACGATCTGCATCCCAGCGTTGCCATGGCCCATTCGGTCATTGCCGGGATGAAGGAGAAAACCGGCCGCTCCATAGAAGAATGGGTGCGACACGCAAAACAGCATGGTCCCGCCGGCCAGAAAGAGCGTACGGCCTGGCTCAAGCGCGAGCATGGCCTGGGCACGAATTATGCGGGCTGGATCGCCGGGCGCTCGCTGGGCAAGACCGATGCCGCCGAGAATCCCGATGAGTATCTCAAGCAGGCTGACGACTTTGTGGAGAAGATGTTCATTGGGCCGAAGGAGCACCTGCGCCCGATCTACGACGAAATCGTGACCTTTGCCAAAACGCTCGGGCCCGACATCCGCGTGTCGCCCTGCAAGACCTTCATCCCTATCTACCGCAATCACGTCATCGCACAGATCAAGCCGACCACGCGCACGTGCATCGATCTCGGCCTCGCACTCGGCGACACCAGGGCACCGAAGCGGCTGATCGATACCGGAGGGTTCGCCAAGAAGGACCGCATCACGCATCGCATCGAGATCACGAAACCAGAAGACTTTGACGATGAAGCGAAACGCTGGATGAAGAAGGCGTACGACATGGATGCGTGAGGCAGTTGTCAGTTGTCGATTGTCCGCGATGTATGGACCACGTTTTTGGCGTGTACCACCATGGGCAAGGAAAGGCTTGAAGCATTCAGCGATGGCGTCATCGCGATCATCATCACCATCATGGTGCTGGAAATGCACGTGCCCCGCGGTGCTGACCTGCACGCCCTGGGTCCGCTGTTGCCGGTTTTTCTCAGCTACGTGCTGAGCTTCGTTTACGTCGGCATCTACTGGAACAATCACCACCATATGCTGCACGCATGCCGCCGTGTCAGCGGAGGCGTCTTGTGGGCGAACCTGCATCTGCTGTTCTGGCTGTCGCTATTCCCGTTTGCAACGGGATGGATGGGCGAAAACCACTTCGCCGTCCTGCCGTCAGTGTTGTACGGACTTGTCCTGCTACTGGCAGGGATTGCCTACTTCATCCTGCAGCAGGCAATCATCGCCGCCGAGGGACCCGACTCGGTGCTCAAGCTGGCCGTCGGCCGCGACTGGAAGGGCAGGGTCTCGCCGCTGCTGTATGTGGTTGGCATTGCAGTGAGCTTTTTCCACTCGTGGATTGCGCAGGCGATCTACGCGTTGGTTGCGCTTATGTGGCTGGTTCCGGACCGGAGGATCGAGCGGGCAATGCAGTGGCGGGCGGAGTAGGGGTCAGGCGTCACGCACGGCTGACTTCGAATGTTGATTGCCAGCTACTCTGCATGGCGCCGAGGGACGCGCTTGGAGAGATTGCACAGCGTCTCGTACACCACCGTATCGGAGCTGCGCGCCAAATCCCACGCGCTGATCCGCTCATTCCCACTGCGGCCGATCAGCATCACTTCGTCGCCGATGACAGCGCCGGGAATGTGGGTCACGTCCAGCAGCGTCAAATCCATCGAGACGCGCCCCACGATGGGTGCCCGTTGGCCGCGCAGCAGCACCTCGCCGCGCCCGACCGCGGGATCTATTTCGCAAGGCGCGACCGGCTGACCGGCATGGATCGAGACCTTTCGCGACAAGCCGTCACCATATCCGACCGAGACCACCGCAATGCGCGCCGGAGCGGGCGTAACGAAAGTGCCGCCGTATCCCAAGGCCTGTCCAGCCGGCACGTCGCGCAATCCGAGGACATGCGTTTTCCACGACAGAACAGGTTTCAGCGGCAGAGGCTGCACCTCTGTGACGGGCGAGCCGTCATGCCGCGACACGGGATATTCGTATCCGTAGAGCAGAAGTCCCGGACGCACGAAGTTGTGCCAGGTATTGGGACGCGCACTGACCCCACCGCTATTGGCGAGATGCCGCAATCGCGGTTGCAGCCCATGAGCGGCGAGCGTTTGCAGCGCGCGCTCGTAGCGCTGAATCTGCGCAGACGTGTTCTCGTCATCCAGCACCTCCGACGATGCCAGATGGCTGAACACTCCCTCCAAGTCAATTTGCGGGAGCCGCTGCACGCCTTCAGCAAACGCGGGCACCTCGGCAAGCGGCAAGCCCAGCCGCGCCATGCCGGTATCGATCTTGAGATGGATCGCAGCGCGGTGATTAAGCTTGAGACGCGTGGCCGCGGTTGCCAGCGCCTCCGCCTGCTCCAGGCGAAATACCGCGGGCGTCAGCGAATAGCGCAGCGCCTCTTCTTCTTCGCCGGGATAGAGGCCGCACATCACCAGGATGCGCGCGGTGATGCCGCACTCGCGCAGAACAACGCCTTCGTCGGTCGAGGTGACGCCGAACCAGCTCGCACCGGCTTGCTGCAGCGCGGGCGCGCACTCCTCCACGCCGTGTCCGTAGGCGTTGCACTTCACCACGGCGCAGATCGTGACTTGCGGACCCACATGCTGCTGCACCGCGCGAAAATTGTGGCGTAGAGCGGAAAGCGAGACCTCGGCCCAGTTCGGCCGGCTCTCAATCCGCGATGGTGTGAGGGTAGTCGCCAAGATTTCGATGATACCGCGGAGCGGGATCTCACGCTGACCTCAGCAGCTTGGAGCTGCCTTCTGGGGAGTTACTGGCACGGTTCGTGCCGTTCCAAACACAGCTACTGGCGAGACAAACTGCGTTTACTGGCAACCTGTCAACGCCGCCTAAGCTCTAGTGATTAGGTACCGGTTTCCAACGAGTATCTGAATTAAGGAGGCGCCATGGCCAAGGCTTCGCGGCCCAATGTTGCTGGGCACAATATGCCCAATCCCGCAGGAGCAGGCGATTCCGATGTGCTGCACGACCCGGAGCTCCCGCAACGGACTAGTCGCGCAAGCAATCCTGCTCTGAACCGTTCCGCCCAAGCGGTGGGCCGGGGCGTAGGCACCGCAGTGGCGGGAGTCCGTCGCCTGCCGCAGCAACTCGACAAGCTGCGGTCCCGCATTCACTTGGTTCCGGGGCGCGAGAGTGCCGCTGGAGCGATGGCGGACATTAAGGACTCCGCTTTGGAAACCGCCGCAGATTGGCGCAACGCTGCCGAGGATACTCTCGGGGAATTGAAAGATCGTGCGGAGACCTACAGCTACGAAGTTGTCGACCGGACGAACCGACGCCTGGAAGAGCTGCGGCGCCGGACCGAGTGGCGCATCGTGGAGTTGCGCCGCACGGCGCGCCAGTGGCTCGTGATCGCGCGCCATTGGGAGTCGGAGCGGCCGTTGCAGGTGATCGGAAGCTGCGCCGCCGCAGCACTTGTAGCGGGCGTTGCGCTCAGAGTCTGGAGGTCCAACCGTGATTAACGCACACTCCAAAACCGTTCCTGAAGCTATTACAGCCCTTAAAGAAGAGCTGAAGGAATTCCTCAGCACTCGCGTGGCGATGCTGCGCTCCGAGCTGGGCGAGAAGATGCAAATCATCAAGCGGGCCGCACCCATGCTTATACTGGGCCTGGTTCTGCTCGCGACCGCATGGCTGGCCTTCACGGGGTTCCTGGTGTGCATCCTCGCCCAAGCCTTCGACATCGGCGCCTGGACCTACGTGGTCTCCTTCGCCATTGTGACAGTTGTCTATGCTATGGCAGGCGGCGGCGCCGCACTCTTTGCCTGGAAGCAGATCAAGCGAGTCGGCATGAAGCCCAAGCGCACCATGCATGTGCTCGAGCAGGACCGCATCTGGTTGCAGACGGAAGCGAGGACACAGCTATGAACACTTCGGTTACCGGCAATCTTCCTCCAGAGGAGCTGGAACATCGCGCCGCCGACCAGCGTCGCCGTTTGCACAACTCCGTTAGCGAGCTCCGGTCGTCACTCACCGACCTGAAGGATTCACTTGAGGAGAACGTCCGCGAGCGCCTCGACGTTAATCGATTAGCGAATCGATTCGCGCGAAAGCACATATGGCAACTGGCTGCAGGGGCATCGGTGCTCGCGCTGATGGCCGGTCACGGAATTGCGGGGATGTTTACGCGACGTTGACGGGCTCCCCTAATTCCGCTTAAGCAAGGCTGGATTGCCGCCGCGCACCATATTGGGAAAAAAGTTTGGGAGGTTGCGCTCCAAGTTTGAGAACCTGCGGCGGGTAAACCTTTCGTTATTACCATATCAGCTAACCGCTTGACACGAGGGCCTTTCTCGTCAGACACTTTGCCTGCCTTTTTTCATTAACTTACACCTCTGCCAGGGGGCGGCGGCGCCGACCTGCCGGGCATAGGATGCTCTGGGAACCCCGGGACCGGCAGGTTTGCGACTTTGTAACATTTCGCCAAGGTTAAGGCGGAAAATCTAATGCCTTAGCACTTTTCTACTAAAATGGTATTGCAAAGTAAAACGTATGTGGTATAACTTTGCTCGTAAATCAATACTAAAGCGCTAGTCATAATACTAATGGGCCATTTACATATCCCATTTGGTGCCTATACACGAGTGGGATTACTCGCATGGGAAAGACGGGCTCAAAATGATCAATGTGATCCTTGCTGACCACCAAGCCATTTACTGCGCCGGCATGGCCAAGGTGCTGGCGGTAGAAGAAGACATCCGCATCGTAGGACAACCGCAGTTTCCAGAGCCGTTGCTGAATGCAATGGAACGGCTGCGTCCACGCGTTGTGGTTCTCGCCTCCAGTTTCCAAGCTTGTCTGCCGCAAGCTCAGGAGATCGCACGCAGCCATGCGATTTCCGTGCTGATGCTCTGCGACAACAACGAAACGGCTTCCGACTTCATGCGACTGGGCGTGCAAGGCGTGATCTACCGCTCCGCCAGCAGCAACGTGGTGATAGAAGCGATCCGGCGGCTTGCCCGCGGCCAGTCGTTCTTGCAAGGGCCCAACGCCGGCGAGGCCGAGGTCGACGAAGACGTTGTTGGGGCGCGGGTGCAAAAGCGGCTCACCGGGCGCGAGCTACGCATCATCGCCGCCATCGTGCAGGGCTACAAGAACCGCGAGATTGCCGATCAGCTCTCGACAACCGAACAGGTCGTCAAGAACGCGTTGCGGACCATCTTCGACAAAATCGGCGTTTCGGACCGGCTGGAGTTAGCACTGTTCGTGGTGCATCACCGCATTCTGGCGCAGGCGACAGCGTCCGTCGCCCTGCACCCGGCCCGCTCGCGCCTTTCGGCGATGGCGGCCAAGGCGGCGAGCGGTACGTCCTCTGCCATCAACTGATCCGCTGGGTTTTCGGATTATCGGCTGGCTTCAGTGCGCCGGGTGATCGCTGGTCTTCAGCAACTCGTTGACAATTGTCACGAGTTCTTCGGGATTCACTGGCTTTTCCAGATACAAATCAGCCAGCGGCTCAGCCGCCTGAAAGGCCTCCGCGACATATCCGGATACCACGACCACCGGCATGGTGGAGTGGGTCTTGGCGGCCTGCACGATCGAGCGTCCATTGGCATCGCCTAACCGCCAATCGGTGACCACCGCGTCATAGGTGTTGCGGGAGAGCTTATCGATGGCATCGCGCGCGGAGGTCGAAGGCGTGACCTCGTGGCCGGCCGCCTCCAGAATGGCGCACTTCAGGGTCACGATGTTGGGTTCGTCATCCACACAAAGGATTCTAGCCATACGATTTACCATGGATGGTGAACACTCGCCTCCCGGCGCTACCGGGGACGGGCTGCGGCTCATCCATTTCTGACTTGCCCGCTATTGTTGAGCACCGTGTCCTTAATGTCAACCTCTGGCGGCTGGATTCGAGCTCGCAAGCCGCAGCTTGGCTCGCGGCTCGTGCCCTGCTGCTTAAAGTTTCTCCCTTTGCAGCTCGCGATACGCCTCGCTCTTGGACAAGCCAAACTCCTTCGCTGCCTGCTTCAGCGCAGCTTTCTCCTCGAGCTTGTCATCACGCACGATCTCTTTCACGCGTTGTGCAATCGTCTTCGCCGAAGCCGGCGTGTGGGCCGACTCCTCGGCTTTGCCGATCAACAGTGTAATCTCGCCACGGACCTCGCCGCGCTGCTCCAGTTGCGCCAGCACTTCATCGGCACGCCCGCGAAGAAACTCCTCGTGAATCTTCGTGACCTCGCGCGCGATGACGACCCGGCGGTCGCCGCCGAGCACCCCGACAACATCGCGTAGAGTTTCCAGGATGCGATGAGGCGCCTCGTAAGAGACTTCAGTTCGGGAAGAGTTGCGAATCGCCTCCAGCGCGGTCCGCCGCGCGCCCACTTTTGCCGGCAGAAAGCCCGCAAAGTGGAACGAGTCGGTTGCCAAGCCACTGGCGACCAGTGCCGATAGAAACGCCGATGCGCCCGGGATCGGTACCACGCGAATGTGATGCCGCAGAGCCAATGCCACCAGCCGGTATCCGGGATCGCTGACGCCAGGCATGCCCGCGTCGCTCACCACGGCAATATTGTCGCCGCGCTCCAGGTGCACGATCAGTTCGGCCGCGCGCGTCAGTTCGTTGTGATCGTGATAGCTGATGGTGGGCTTGTCGATGCCGTAGTGGCTGAGCAGAGTGGCCGAGTGCCGCGTGTCCTCGCAGGCGATGAGGTCCACTTGCTTCAGCACCCGCAGCGCGCGCAGCGTGATGTCTTCCAGATTGCCGATCGGCGTGCCGACAAGGTAGAGCGTTCCCGGAGTGACGTCTTCTCCGTTTCGCTCGTCGGATGAAGCTGTTGGTTTCTTAGCCACGCGCCAGTCTAGCACCGTGGCCACTAAGAAGGCGCAATCGGTTAGCGCCGCGTCTTCCAGTAGCCCGGCTTGCGGCGACAGTGCGCCACAGCGAGGATTCGGATTGCGGCAGCAGAATCTTGGTAGACGATAGCGAACGGAAAATGGTGAAGCAGGAATCTTCTTGCGCCCATAAATGTCGCCCAACTCTCGGGCGCTTCTTGAATCCTATTGATCGCGTTCTCGACCTCAGCTTCAAATCGCGTGGCTGCCGACGGGCTGCGCTCCCAGTACCAGACCAAAGCCGCGAGATACTCAGCTTCCGCCTCCTGTACAAACTCAACCGGCTTTTTCATTTAAGATGCCACGCGCCTTGCGCCGTACTTCTTCCCAAGGGATCATCCTTGCTCTTCCCGCGCTGACGTCCGCAATTCGCCGTGCGATCTCCTCTTGCCAAGCCGCCTCGACGTGGGCATCTGGTGCCGATTCCAGACTATCGATCAACGAGCTTGCCAGTTGCGCACGCTCCTCGCTTGGAAGAGCCAGAGCCTCCCGAAATAGTTCCGCTGCTTTATCGCTCATGGGTGAATCCTCAAAATGTTCACGTAGACATCATCATCTTTAGCCGCCCACTAACTGCTCGCTAACTGCTTCTTTACTGCCTCGCTGACGACTTTGCCGTCCACCCTTGCTCCGCCGAATTTCGCCATAACGTTTTTCATCACCGTGCCCATGTCCTTCATTGTGGGAGAGCCCATTTCGGCGATGACGGCGCGTACCGTGGCCACAATCTCTTCTTCGCCGACGGCCTTCGGCATGTAGGCCTCGATAATCACAATCTCCTGCGCTTCCTTCTGCGCCAGCTCGGGGCGGTTGCCCTTCTCGAACTGCTCAATCGAGTCCTTGCGCTGCTTGATCATGGTGCTGAGGACCTGCAACTCTTCTTTTTCATCCAGGTCGGCGCGCTTCTCGATGCGCTTGTTTTGCAGCGCCGCTTTCATCATGCGCACGGTCGAGAGCCGCAGCTCTTCCCTGGCGCGCATGGCAGCCACCATGTCTTTTTGCACCTGTTGCGTCAGAGTCATGCGGCAATTATAGTCGTCACCCCTGTCTGTGACGCCTGCCACAAGCAACGTGCCAACATGTAGTAGCCTGCCGCCTCGCGGAGTTCTATAGTGGAGTGTCGGCCAAATACTGTCCGGCAATTTATCAGCAGGGGTATCGCTATGCTACGCAAGACACGCCTGTTTACTCCCGGTCCGACTCCGTTGCTTCCCGCGGCGCAAAACGCCATTGCTGCGGCGGACATGCATCACCGCACGGCAGAGTTCAAGGAAGTTTTCTCTCGCACACTCGCCGATCTGAAGACATTCATCGGCACGAACAATGATGTGCTCATCCTCGCCTCCTCGGGCACAGGTGCAATGGAAGCTGCCGTGGCGAACTTGACCTCGCCGGGCGAGAAGGTCGTCATACTTACCGCCGGCAAATTTGGCGAGCGCTGGCGCGATCTTGCCAAGGCCTTCAACCTTAACGTTGAGCTGGTCAGTGCGCCTTATGGCGAAACTTTCGACCTGCGCGAAGTGAAATCGAAGCTCGAAGGCGCAACCGTGCTGTACATGCAGGCAACCGAGACGTCGACCGGCGCGCGCCATGATGTAAAGGCCATCGCCGCGCTGCTGAAAGGCACAGACACGCTACTGGTAGTCGATGGCATCACCGGGCTCGGTACCACGCACTTCGAGGTCGACAACTGGGGCATCGACATCATCATCGGCGGCTCACAGAAAGCCGTGATGATTCCTCCCGGCCTCGCCTACTTGAGCGTGAGCGAGCGCGCCTGGCAGCGAATGGAGACTGCCAAACAGCCGCGCTATTACTTTGATTTGCGCAAAGAGCGCAAGTCGCAGGCCAAGGGCGAGTCGGCATTCACTCCGGCTGTTGCGTTGATCTGCGGCCTCTCCGCCGCGCTCGATTTCATCCGCAAGGGCGGCAACGGCAATCTTGCCGATGGTCGCGACGCCCTCATCCACAACGCTGAGACTTCCGCGGCGATGGTTCGCGCCGGGGCGCAGGCGCTCGGGCTCCAGCTCTTCGCGCCAACCTGCCCGGCCGCAGCGGTCACGGCAGTTCTTGCGCCGAAGGGCGTCGACTCCAGTGCCATGGTGAAGGAGTTCCGTGAGCGTTTCGCGATGGTAGTGGCCAACGGCCAGGGCGAGATGAAGGGCAAGCTCTTCCGCATCGCGCATCTCGGCTACTACGACTACCTCGACGCCATTGGCGTCATCGGTGCGCTGGAGCATGTCCTGCTCAAGGTCGCGCCCAATCATCACTTCGAAATCGGCGCCGGCGTGCGCGCGGTGCAAGAGGTCTTTGCAGGGCAATTTGCCGAGGTGGCTAAAGTATGAAAATCGTCATCGCTGATAAAGTCTCACCCTCTGCGCTGAAAGTTTTCGCCGAGCATCCGGACTGGACGATCGTCTCGCCCGACAAGGAATCGCTGGCGCGAGAACTGGCCGATGCCGACGCTATCGTCGTCCGCTCGGCAACCTTCGTGGACGCGGCCGTGATGGAGAAGGCGCCGAAGCTGCGCGTCATCGGACGCGCCGGCGTTGGCGTCGACAACGTCGATCTGGACGCGGCCACCAGGCGTGGCATCGTCGTCATGAACACCCCCGGCGGCAATGCCGTCGCGGTCGCCGAGCATACTTTCGCGCTTATGCTGGCGATGGCGCGCTTCATCCCGCGCGCTCATTCCACCATGACCGCCGGAAAATGGGAGAAGAAGACTCTGCAAGGCACCGAGCTGCGCGGCAAGACCCTGGGCGTCGTCGGCCTGGGCCGCGTTGGCGTCGAAGTCTCGCGGCGCGCTCAGGCTTTCGGCATGAAAGTCGTCGCCCACGACCCTTATGTCGCTCCCAGCTTCGCGCAACAACTGAACGTCACCATGGTCCCGCTGGACGAACTCTATGCCCAGTCGGACTACATCACGCTGCATGTCGGTATTACGCCGCAAACCAACGGCATGATCAACGCCGATGCCATCCGCAAGATGAAAAAGGGGGTCCGGCTGGTGAACTGCGCTCGCGGCGAACTGCTGAACGAAGCCGCCGTGGTCGAGGCGCTCCAGTCCGGCCAGCTTGGAGGCGCGGGGCTGGACGTCTACAGCCACGAGCCGCTGAAGGACTCGCCGCTGATGACACTGCCGAACGTAATCCTGACGCCGCACATCGCAGGCTCGACCAACGAGGCGCAGGAAGCCGTCGGCGTGCAGATCATGCTGCAAGTCCGCGAATACCTGACCAAGGGCGTCATCCAGAATGCGGTCAACGTGCCGTCGATCAGCGAAGAAGAGTACCAGCAGATGCTGCCCTACGTTGCTCTGGGCGAGCGGCTGGGAACCTTCCTGGCGCAGGCGGGCGAAGGCGGTGTGGAAGAGATGATCCTGACCTACAGCGGCGAGATTGCCGAGTGGAAGACGGCGCTCATCCGCAACGCATCGGTCGCGGGCGCGCTCAACCAGCTTGCCCACGCGCATGAGCGGGCCAACCTGGTGAATGCGGCGTCGGCGGCCGAGGAGCGCGGCATTCGCATCACCGAACGAAAACAGAAGGGCGAGGGCGGAGCGGTTGCGAACGTGCTGCGCATGACCTTCAAGAGCGGTCAGCGGGAGAACACGGTCGCCGGCTGCATTCAGCCCGATGGCCAGCTTCGTCTGCTGGAAATCGACGGCATCCAGGTCGAAGCGCCGCTCGAGGGCAATGTGATTTACCTGCGCAATCTCGACGTGCCCGGAGTCGTGGGCCGCATCGGGACGGCGCTTGGACAGCACAACGTCAACATAGCCAACTTCTCGCTGGGCCGCGCGCAAGGCGGACCGGAGGCGAAGGCGGTTGCGGTGGTGCAGGTGGATGGCGAAATTCCGGAGAAAGTGCTGGAAGCGCTGCGCGGGATCGAGACCATCCTGCTGGCGAAGGCAATCCGCTTCGTCGCACCGACCGCGAAGCAGGCAGTGACGGTGTAGTTGAGATCAGTTCTCGGAAATTCCCGGAAATCCCCACCCAAGCAAACCACGCTGGGTGAGGATTGTTACTTTGCTTGGGTTGGAGTTTTCGCGTAGGCTTTGTCCATGACCGTCGTGAACACCAGCGAAGCGCGCGATAACTTGGATCGCCTGCTTGACGAAGCCGCCGCCGCACACGAACCCGTCCTCATCACCGGACCGCGCTCCAATGGAGTTCTGGTGGGCGAAGAGGACTGGAATGCGATCCAGGAGACGCTTCATCTGCTTTCGATTCCGGGCATGCGTGAATCCATCTGCCAGGGGCTGGCGACACCAATCGAGGACTGCAAGGAGGAGCCCGGCTGGTGAAGCCGTGGGTAGTTGTTTTCACGCGGCAAGCCCAGAAAGATTCTCATAAGCTTGCCGCCTCCGGTCTCCGGTCCAAGGCTGAACAGCTGCTCGAAATCCTGGCCTCCGATCCGTTTCAAAAGCCACCGCATTTGAAAAACTTCTTGGGGACCTGAAGGGCGCATATTCCCGCCGCATCAATATCCAGCACAGGCTGGTTTATCAGGTGCTGGAAGAAGAGCACATCGTCAAAGTGCTGCGCATGTGGACGCATTACGAATGATAAAGCGCTATGGGCGGTCTTACTGCACCATCGTCAAGTGTTCCAGCAGCGGCCCCAGCGCCAGCGCGGGAAAGTAGCTGAGCGCGGAGACGATCAGCGCGGTCGCGGTTAGCAGCACCGCGAACGACAACGAATTCGTCGGCAGCGTGCCGGCACTCTCCGGCGTCGGCTGTTGCTCCGCAAACCTGCCCGCCAAGGCGAGCGCCGGAATCGCCAGTCCGAAGCGGCCCACCATCATGGTGACCGCCGTCGTCACATTGTAGAAGGCGGTGTTGGCGTTGAGGCCGGCAAAGCTCTGGCCATTGTTGGCGTTGGCCGACGCGTAGGCGAAGAGAATTGACGTGAAGCCGTGCGTGCCGCCGTTGGTGACCAGGCCCGCGAGTCCCGCGCGGGTCGCGACCGCAACCGCCGAGAACAGCAGAATCGAGATCGAGCTGGCGAGCACATACAACATGATCATCTTGCTCTCGGCGGGGCGTATGTGTTTGCCCAGATACGCCGGCGTGCGGCCGATCATCAGACCCGCGAGAAACAGCGCCACCAGCGCGATCATGATGATGCTGTAGATCCCGGTACCGAGTCCGCCGAAAACGATTTCGCCCAGCAGCATGTTGACGAGAGGAACCATCCCGCCGAGTGGCGTGTAGCTGTCGTGCATGGAGTTGTAGGAGCCGGTCGCGCCGTTCGAAGTGGTCACAGCCGCCAGCACCGACGAAGTAATACCGAACCTGACTTCTTTGCCTTCCATGTTGCCGCCGGACTGGGTGGCGCTTGCGGCCATATCAACCGAATGCCGCAGTCGATGATTGCCGTGCTGCTCGGCCCACCCGCACAGCAGCAATCCGGCGACAAACAGAAAGACCATCACGCGATACAGCACCCAGCCGTGACGCGGCCGGCCGATCATGACGCCGTAGGTTTGCGTGAAGGCGGCGGGCAGCACGGCAATTGCCAGCATCTCAATCAGGTTCGTCAGCGGCGTGGGGTTCTCGTAGGGATGCGCGCCATTGGCATTGAAGAAGCCGCCGCCGTTGGTGCCCAGGTTCTTGATGATCTCCAGCGCCGCGACCGGCCCCTGCGCGATGGTTTGGCGCGCGCCTTCCAAGCCCGTCGCCTGCGTGTAGGGATGGAAGTTCATCGGCACTCCCTGCCAGACGAGCAGCAGCGCGCCGACGATGGACAGCGGAAGCAGCACCCACAGGATGGAACGTACAAGATCGACCCAGAAGTTGCCGAGCGTCGCTGCGCGATCGCGCGCCATGCCGCGAACAAAGGCGACGCCCACCGCCAAACCTGCCGCGCCCGCGAGGAAGTTCTGCGCCGTCAGTCCCAGCATCTGGCTGCAATAGCTCAGGGTGGTTTCTCCCGCGTACGCCTGCCAGGTGGTGGTGGTGGAGAAGCTGATCGCGGTATTCATGGCTAGGTCGGGCGTCATCGGCGAGGTCATGTTGGCGGGATAGAACCAGGGCAGGAAGCGCTGCAAGCGCAGGATCGCGTAAAGCAATAGCGTCCCCGTCATGCTGAACAAGACAAAGGCGCCGGCATACTCGGGCCAGCGCATCTCCAGATGGGGATCCACTCTCGTGATGCGGTAGAGCAGGCGCTCCAGAGGGCATAACAAGGGGTCGAGAAGCGTGCGCTCGCCGCTGAAGACGCGGGCCATGTAGCGCCCGACCGGCCGCACCAGCAATGTCACGAGGATCAGAAACGCGGCATACTGCGCCAGAGCCGAAAGGCTCATCCTTACGCCTGTCCTAAGAGAGGATGGGATCCAGCAGCTCTGGATCCAGCTTTATTGCACTCCTGGCCTCATAAGTTTTTCGTAAAAAGGTCGTGAGGGCAATGTAAGTACCGGCCTTGGACGCTTCATCATAAACTCGTCTTTGAAATGCCAATCGGCCCTGCCCGTTTGACGAACGCACGCGTACTTCGAAACCGACGATGCGCGCGATAAGCTTGCGCGGCCCCCCTGCGCCGGTTATACTCCGGGTATGAAAACGGCGGTTTCCATTCCCGATGAGATCTTCACGGGAGCTGATCGGTTCGCACGACGCACGAAGCAGTCACGAAGCCGAATCTTCGCCGACGCTCTCCGTGAGTATCTTGCCCGCCACTGTCCCGAAGAGGTCACCGATGCCGCCAACCGTGCCTGCACCGAGCTGGGCGAAACTCATGACCCGTTCGTAACGTCAGCCGGGCAACGTATTCTCAAACGGGCTCAGTGGTGATCGCACAGGGCGAAATCTGGTGGGCGGAGCTGGGAAAGCCACGTGGATTGGCTCCCGGGCTTCGTCGTCCTGTCGTGATCGTTCAATCGGACGCCCTGAATCGCAGCCGCATAGCAACCGTCATCTGCGTTCCGTTTACCAGCAATGTCAAATGGGCACTCATGCCCGGAAACGTGCATCTTCCCGCACGTGTCACCAGATTGCCGAAGAATTCCGTGGCCAACGTCTCGCAGATCGTTACGCTGGATCGGAACGTTCTGATGCAACGGATCGGCAGACTGCCGGCGTCAAAACTGGATCTGATTTTCTCCGGAATTGAGATCGTGCTGGCGCGCAAGAGCTAGGGCCTGAGTGTTCTCTCGGTTCGCCAGCTGACCTTTTTCCATTTCGAGCTATTTCCGTTTCTCGGTCGAGCTCTGGGTTGGCAATTGCGGATCCAGCAGAGCGAGCTGCGCCGCGATCACCCGGTAGAAGTCGTATAAAGGTCGGGCTTGATCGCCTTGATGTTGTCATCCCTTCCACGCGTCCAGCGCCTTGCGCACTAGCAGCAATTGTCCGAGGTGATAGGCGTTGTGATCGGCGGCGAGCAACGCTTCTCGCAGGAGCGTCTGCCCGGAGCCGCCGGGAAGCGGCGCGAACAGGTCCTGCTTGGGATCCTTGATGAGCTTCCGCAGCGACTCCAGATGGTCACGAACGGATTTGACGCTTTTCTCCCACGCTTCCTCGCTGGGCGGCGCCGCGTGCTTTGGCCAATAGCCTTCCGGCCAGGGCGGCGACTTATGTCCCCTGTCGCGGCAAAACTCGACGATGTCCCAAAGCGCAATGCGCATGTGCTCCAGCAACTGCCAGCCGGAGTGGGGCAGGCCTTCGGGCACACGCCCGCGCAGTTCGGCAGGAAAGTCGTCGACCGCAGCGGCAAAATCAGCGTGGGCTTCATGCCAGTCGACGAAGTGGGCCAGTTGCTCTCGAAGCTGCTTCTCGGAGTCCATAAGTCCTCAATGGTGACGAACTAGCAGTAGCCTCGATGTGGTCCAAAAGCAGGCGGATGTAAATTCGTCTCCTGCAACCCCGCTCCAAGCCTAGGTGCCGCTGCGGCGACGCCAGCGTTGCAAGGACAGGCTGGCCCCGGCATTCACCAGCACGGTGAAGCCACTGTGCTCGGGCGCATCCACGATCCTGGCGCGCTCGCTACCCAAGCCGCCACCCAGCACGCGTCCCAGGCTCAGGAGCGAACGGCTGCCGCAGGCGGCGCAGACCTCGCCGACACTGTCGCTGATGATCTCGCAATCGGCGCAGAGAACCGCATGTTCCAGGGCGACAGAATTGAGGCGCGGCTGGGTATTGTGGCCGACGTCCATAGATTGCTCTTCAATTAGCGTACCGGGGTTTGGGCGGAGTTGGAACTACGCGATGGTGCAGGAACCGGGGGAGTAACGGTTACTGGTTTTCCGCCGGCGGCAGCAGATTGTGGTTCAGAGCAAACAATGCCAGCTCCAGCCGGTTGCCTACGCCGATTTTGTTGAAGATGTTGGTGAGGTGCCGCTTGACCGTCTCCTCACTGATGCCAAAGGTCTCGGCGATGTGCTTGTTGGTGGAACCTTCCGTGATGAGGCCGACGACTTCGAGCTCGCGCGCGGTGAGGCCAAACGTCTTGCGCGGCGGCGGCGCGGTCTGCGCGGTCAAGTCGCGCAGCACCTGCACCAGGTTCTGCACCGGGCGTCCCTCGAGCCAATACTGACCCTGCAGAACGGCGCGAATACAGGCGGACAGATGAGCCACCACGGCGTCCTTTAGCACCACGCCACGAGCGCCCAGTTGCAGCGCTTCCAGGATCTGGCGCTTGTCAATTTGGCCAGTGAGAACGATCGTGCGGGTGTCGCCATTGTCGCCGGTTAACTCGCGCAATGCGTCCAAACCCTGCATTTTGGGCATGGCCAGATCGAGAAGCAAAATGTCCGGATGCAAGGTCCGCACCATGTGCAGCGCCTCCACTCCGTCCTTGGCTTCGGCCACTAGCTTGATATTGGGGTCGGCCTGCAGCATGTTGCGCAAGCCGATACGGACGACGGGATGATCGTCAGCGATGAGAACTCGAATGGGTGTCGCTGCCATCTTGTTTCCTCGCGTTGAGGGATGGTCTTCTTTTTTCACGCTACGCCGCCGAACCTTCTTCCGGGAGAACCACCGGCCCGACCTGCTGCGACAGCTCAGCTTCCACTACCTTCAGCGCCGCGATGGCGCGCGCCAGTGCAGGCTCAGCCGCGCCCAACTCGGAGTTGCGCCCCATCTCTTCCAGCGTGGCGCAACAGCGCGAAAGATCGCGGGCGCCGAGCATCATGCTGCTGCCCTTCAGATAGTGCGCGCGCTCCCGTACCTGCACGGCATCGGCTTGGGCCAACGCCTCTCGAATCTGCTCGATCGCAGCCCGCGCCTCGGTCACATAGTCGCGGCATAGCTCGGCCAGGATGTCTGGGTGGTTCGCAGTAGCTTGCCGCAAACGCTCAAAAATCTCCTTGGCTAGGACCGGTTCGCTCACTTGCTCTCTAAGTGTGTTTAACCCCATGTACTTCGAATACATCATAGGTAATCCTTTGTGGCTCCGGCGTCAAGCGAGGAGTTGCGGCGCAGTAATGGAGCCGATTCCTGCGTCGGAACTGATCCCGGAAGGATGTTGGTCTAGAACCTGGAAAAATCGGGCTTGCGTTTTTCCAAAAATGCGCTCAGCGCCTCGCGGGTTTCGGGCGAATCGAGCCGCTCCCTGATGATCTCCACTTCCTCGCTTAAAGCCCGGTCCACTTCCGCCCGATAGGCGCGCTTCATCAATTCCTTGCAGGCCAGCACCGCGCCTTTCGGTTTCTCTGCAAGCTGCTGCGCCACACTCCACGCAGTGGGCAGCAAGGCATCGCGCGCAAGCACCGCGTTCACCAATCCCATCTCGTAAGCGCGTTGCGCAGTAACCGGAGCTCCGAGCAGAAACAATTCCGCCGCCCGCTGCGGTCCAATCAGCAGCGGCAACAGCACCGTCGAGGCAGCCTCGGGCACAATACCCAGATTGATAAACGGCATTATGAACCTGGTGTCTTCAGCGGCATAGATAAGGTCGCAGTGCAGCAAGATGGTGGTGCCCACGCCGACTGCCAGTCCGTGAACTGCGGCGACGATCGGCTTCTTCGCGCCCGCCACCGAACGGATGAAACGCACTGCCGGCGGCACTGCCTGCCCCTTCCATGGCTTGTGCATAAAGTCTTCCAGATCGTTGCCGGCAGTAAACGCCTCGCCCTTACCGCATAACAGAAGCACGCTTACGGCGGGATCCGTCTCCGCCACTTCCACCGCCCCCGCGAGCGAATCGTACATGTCGGCCGTCAACGCATTCTTCTTTTCCGGACGGTTGATGGCGATCCGCAAGACCGCGCCGCCGCGTTCGACTTCGATATGTCCCATCAGGCTATTCCTGTCGCCGAACGTGGTTGTGCCACACGAGCTGGCGTTTCCGTCGCACGAAACCAAGCTCCTTGGGAATTCGTGGGGATTGTAGCTGAATCCGTGTCAACATACGAGGCGCGCCGCGCCGGCGAGCTGCGAAAAATATCTCGCTGCCCTTGCACCCGGCGCAGTCGTCTCGGAATCCAATCGGCGGTTTCCGGTTCCCGTCGCCTTTGCCGTAAACTTTCCAAGAGGAGAATGTTATGTCCGCTAAAATCCCCGACAATTATCTCGACCTGTTTCACAAGAAGGCCTTTGGCAGTCTCAGCACGCTCATGCCGGACGGTAGTCCGCAAACCAACCCGGTTTGGGTCGATTATCAAAACGGCGAAGTCTGGGTGAACACCGCCGTCGGCCGCCTCAAAGACAAGAACATGAAGCGCGACCCGCGGGTGTCGGTCGCAGTCATCGATCCGGACAATCCCTACCGGTTCCTGGAAGTGCGCGGCAAGATACGCGAGGTGACGCAGGACGGCGCTACCCAGCACATCGACAAGATGGCTAAGAAATATCTCGACAAGGACAAGTATCCGTTCGCGCAGCCGGGCGAGCAGCGCGTCCTCTACAAGATCACGCCGGAACACGTCCACACGATGGGGTAGATAGCTCCATTTATCGCGTACAAGAGAATTGTGCTACGTTCTTTCTGCCTTGAGCATGGCCCACGTGCAGGAGCTCGGAAAGCCCTGTTCCGAGCTCGGGCGCTCTTCCGCCTTATTGTTCGAAATCGACGACTTCGTTCTCCATGGGAATCTCGCCATGGCGCGCCTCAGGAGCGGGAAGACGGTTCATCTTCGGCTGCGTTTCCGGCTCATCCGCCGCCTTTCCAATTAACTTGTAGCCAGGCAACGTGTACGGAATTCCATCGCTGCCCAGCGGCGAGTTCTGGTTCATGAGCTGAAAATGCAGATGCGGTTCGGTGGAGTTGCCGGTGTTTCCCACCAGTCCGATCACCTGACCCGGCGTGACTTTATCGCCAACCTTGACCCGAATGGAGCCGGGCTGCAGGTGCGCGTACATGGCATAAACTCCGCCGCCGAGATCAAGATTCACGTGATTGCCGGCGACCGTCTCCAGCGTGATGGGCACCGCCCGTTTGTCCAGGCTGGGCGTATTCTCCGGAATCCCATCTTTCACCTCGACTACCACCCCGTCGGCGACGGCCAAGGCCTCGCTTCCAAAGCAGTGATAGCTGCGATTGTCCTTAGGATCGCCGCTGTAGGTCTGGTTATCGGCGCCGATCTGCACCCAGTCGATGGCATACCGCTGGGCAATGTGCGGCGTGCCGTCAATCACGATCAACGCCCGCCGATGAGCGGAGGTATTCGAAGGTCCATTCCCGGCAACCCAATTGTTGCCACGCAGTGGTGAAACGATCTCCGGCAACTGCGTCGACACCGCCGTGGTGGGCGCGGCGACGACATAGTTGTTCTCGTCTCCCGGTTTCTGCACCGTGAATTTATGCTGCAGACGAGCCGGTATTGGAGCGCCGGCGGGCAGATCGATCCACAGGAATGCCACCACCGACTCGCCCGGAGCAATGTCGGCAGCAGGCCCTCCCTTCTTGCCGGGCTGTATCGCCGGGTGAAAGAGGACGCCATCCAAACCCGTGCCGCTGACCTTGAGCAGCGTAGCGCCTTTGTCGCTCTTCGCTTCGATGCTCTCCACCGTCCACGAATACGGGCTGAGATTATTCAGGTAGATCTCGTAGCAGAGGTGCCATTGCCCGGCGCCCCTAAACGCCGAAGGTGGGACCAGCACCGAGAGTTGCAGTGGCGCAGGTCTGCCACCTTTAGCTTGATCCGACGTGGTTTGAGCCGGCGAAAAGCAAGTTAGCAGTAAAACCGTCGTAATCGTGCAGGTTGAAACGCGCATGAATCTTCCTTTGGACATGAATCTCCCTTTGGAGATGAGCTCAAGCAAGAATGAAAGAAGGCTTGCTGCGGTGACGGATTGTAGCATCACGCTGAAATAGCTGCGCAGCGGCGACAGCCAGTCGCGACATAGTCTTCAGGCCATCCGTAAGTACCGCAAAATCATTGCGGCTTTATGGCCGCTGGGTGGGCTTTCCAATTGCTTGATCAGAATCTCCTTAGTAATGAAACCGCCAGCGAAACTGGCCGTAGATTGTTCGTGGGTCGTTCCAGTGAAATCCGCCGAAGGTCAGGCTGTTATCCAGTTGTACCCGCCCGTTGGTCACGTTCAGCGCGGTCACCGAAATCTCATATTTGCTTTCAACAAAGCTTTTTCCTATTGAGAGATCTAGCGAAGTGTGGCTGGGGAGATACGGTCCGGGATACTGGGCGAGCGGGGTTCCGTATAAGCCGTTGGTGAAGCCCGACCCGTAGTACACGTTCGCCGAGGCGTAACTCTGCCAAGGCAAGCTAGTATTGCCGCCGAAGTTAAGAGTATTTCTCTGATCGTGGTCCACGGGCGCATATCCTGGCGGGATATCGAGCGGGCACGACTCATTCACCGGCGGCGGACAGATCAGGCCGTCTGTGATGGGCGAGGTCGCCTGTGCAATCTGATTGGCATACACCAGATGGAATTGCGCGCGGTGCGCGATCACCGGCGACCGCAGAGTAAGGTCCCATCCCTGAATGATGGCTCCTGCCCAAGTGATGGGCCAGAACAAGTTCGATTCGCCAATATTGTTGTGGTCCAGCCAATTGGTCGCGGTAGTTTGATAGTTGTCGACCTCCAGGTTCCAGCCGCGATAAGGAATGATCACGCTGGCTATCCATTGTTTGTCGCGCTCGCCGCGCAACGGGGAGAAGGTGAAGTTCTGGCTGTTAGCAAAGCCCAGCAGCGCACCGGTAGCTGTCACCAGCGGCGGCGGCTGATAGAAGTGCCCATAGAAGCCGCGTAAGACCCAATTCAGATGCGGGATTCTTATCGACGCGCCCAAGCGCGGGTCTGTCGCGTGCTCTGAGATAGTGGCGTTGAACTGCGTTACTCGTACCCCCAGGAAGAGGGTCAGACAGCGGTTTACATTGAAGCGATCGTTAAGGAACTCCGCTGCAACTCCGCCATTGACGCTGATTGACGATGCAGGAAAATTCGGCGTGCCATCGGTGTACTGGTTGTCGAAATAATTGTGCTGGTGCTGAAAGAATCCGTAGACTCCAGCTTCGACATCGTTCTTCCAGAAACTTCGGTTCAGAATCGCCTGCGTTCCCACATAGTTCGCAACCTGGTTGACAGTTGAGATCACGGGATAGTCATTCGGACCGCCTGTGTAATCGGCAGCATTGTAGTGATAAAAGGACGAAATCGTGAGCAGTGTGTTGGGGTCGAAGGTGTGGATCCACGAAAAAGTCGCATAGCCATCAGGCTCGCGCTCGGCATCATGTAGACCATAGCTGGGAACTTCACCGGACGCTTCCAGTATTTGATTGCCGACTGAGTTGGGCTTCGGATCAATCGGAATCTGGTAGTAATCCTGGCGCAAAGATGTAACCACGCGGAACTGGTTTGCTGAATCGTGGTTGTAGATGAACGAAGCAAAACCTCCGTAGCCGTTCTGCGCATCGTGAACAATCTGCGGGATAGGCGGCTGCAATCCCAGGTCGCTGCGGTTCCCGTTCAGGCTCGCGTACCAGGCGAACTTTTGCGTGTGTCCTCCGCAACTGAGCTGGTCGTCCGTGGAGTAGAAGTTGCCGTAAGTCGTGACCAGATCGCACTGCCGGTCGCGTTCGAAGCCGGTTCTTGGAGCGATATTGAACATCCCGTACGTGCGATCGCCGTAGGTCGAATCATAGCCGCCTGACAGCACTTCCAGGTAGTCAATGTCCTTGGGATCGATCTGCGGTCCAAGATTTGTGGCGATATTCGTGTTAGGAATAGGAACTCCATCGATCAGCCACTGCACCTGATGACCGCCCATCATATGGAGCTGGTCGTGGGTCACGTAGGTCGCCGGCACGTAGTCGGTGATCATCGCCAGGCTGTTGGTGAGAGCTGCGCCGGGGGTGTCCTGGATGTCTTGCCGATTGAGCAACGTAGTCGGCGTGACTGTATCCATGGTGGGCTGGACGGGAGTTCCAGAAACAACGACGGTCTCGTTCCCGCCAGCAACCGCCAACTGGAAGTGCAGCACGGGACTGGTGTCGGACTGAACAATTACATCCTGTTGCGTTTGCACAAATCCCTTGACGGAAACCGTGACAGTGTACGTTCCGATCGGTGCGGAGCGGAAATCGAACTCCCCGCTGTCATCGGACTCTGCCGATTGTGTCCAATCCGAGGTTTGCGCCTTCAAGACAACGTGAGCAGCGCTGATGGGACGGTGCTGCGGGTCGTGAACGACGCCGCGGACCGAGCCGAAAATGGTGGCGAACAGACACGAAGTGCACAGATGCACCGCAACCGCGACCAGTACTGCTCTCCAGATCCTAGCCTTGCCGAAACGTGCTTGCATATCAGCTCCGCGCCTGGTAACGGGCAGCCCTTCCGCAGAGACGGATTGCAGGGCGACTGCTGGGAGAGGGATCGAGAAGCGCACATCCGCGGCGAACTTGCAGGTCTTTTGGCGCAGGCTTGATCTCTACGCTGTCGAGCTACATTTCACCGATGGGCAACGCTTTTCGCTGAGGCGAAGGTCAGGCGAGAGGAGGGCCGCGCTTTTGCGAGTTACCGGCAACGCGTCGCGGTAGATCGGGTGATTCGAGGCGCCGAGAATTCTGCCGGCAGGAAACCACGGTGACGGCTTGCGCCTGAACACCCAACGCGACGGCTGAGTGCGAACTCAGGACCGTGCAGTGAGAGTAGGGACAGCACGCGGCGCTCGCGTGGAAGCCATCGCCCTGCAAATGGGCTGCGCAGTGATGTTTGCCGTCGGCGCGGCAGCATGCTGGAAGGCTGGACTGCGCTTGCAGCAAAGGCGCACAAGCGCCTGCCATCCAAAGCGCAAGCAACAAGCTGGCGAACGTTCGTCGCATAAGACGGAAGGATTGTACTACATCACGGAGCCCTTGCCAGCGCCGCAGGGTAGAAGTGGATTCGGCAATTGTCCGCCGTAGCAACTGCGGCCTAACGCCAATCCCGGCGACGCAGGGGTGAGTTTCCGCTCCCCGCGCGATTACAATTAGAGTTCATTCCAGAAAGTTCATGGAGTCAGCGTGCGTATTGCGATCGTCTTGTTTGCCATCCTCGGAGTCATCGTTTCCTCCCTCGCCCTGAAGGTGCATTACGACGACCCGGGCAAAGAGCCGTGCAGCATCAACGACAAATGGGACTGCGGCGTCGTCAATCACAGTCCCTACGCGATGTTTCACGGCGTCCCAGTAGCGACCATCGGCATCGCAGGCTATCTGCTGATCGCGTTGCTGGCCCTTCTGCGCCGGCGAGAACTGCTGGTCACCGCGGTGGTGATCGGACTCGGCTTCGCGCTTTACCTGACGCACATCGAAGCCCACGTGCTCGAGGTCTACTGCGTGTATTGCGTCATCTCGCAAGGCATCATCGCAATACTGACGCTGCTGTCGCTGGTGTGGCTGGGCTGGTCCAAGCGACGACCGGCAACGGCCTAGAGCCAATTCTTCCAAAAGCGCTGCCCCGCTTTAGCTTTCCGCTAACTCGGGGCAGGTGCTATCTACCACTCACCTGTTCAGTCGAACTAGGCACCGCGCCGCGGATGCGTGACCATATCGCGCACCTGCGCCAGCACGCTCGACAGTTGCATCGCGTTCAGCTTGGACGTGAACTCCATCAGCTCCACGATGAACGGATCGGCCAGCAACTGGCAAACATCGTCCTCGCGCGACGGCCCGCACTCGCGCAGCAGATCGGGCACACTGACCTCGAGCGCCAGCGCCAGCCGGGCCAGCGACGACAACGTCGGCGTCGCTTTCTCGTTCTCGATCTTCGAGACGTAGGTGCGCGGAACGCCCATGCGCAGCGCCAGTTGCCGCTGGCTCAGTCCGCCGCGCAGCCGCAGATTGCGAATCGCCTTCGCCACCTGAATCTCCGAGCGATCGCCTTCGTCCGCCGCGGCGGACGGCACTGCGGGTGTGAGGATTGGCTCCGGTTCGTCCTCATCCAGTGATGCACGGCACCGGCGGCAAAGATTGTTGACGGTTTTGAACTGGACAAGATGGCAGTCGTCGCATCTCACCACTTCCCGGTTCTCAACGGGAGCGAGAGTCGTAGCCATATCAGGTTGGGAGTGCCAGAGCGGGCACCAAACTGCTTAAGCGTACTCTGCTCGATTCCTCTGCTACAGTCAAGAGGTGCTCCGGTGGAAAACATGGCAATAACTCCCGCGATTCCCTGCTCGATCGTGCCTGTCGCCTGCCGGAATCCGCAAAGTTACAGGAGAAACGCGCCATGAATCGCGCCGACGCGTGGTGTTTACTAACTGAGTTCACGCAATCGGAAAGTTTGCGCAAGCACGCGCTGGCGGTTGAAGCCTGCATGCGCGCCTACGCCCGCAAGCTCGGCGGCGACGAGGAGCAATGGGCGCTCGTCGGCCTGCTGCACGACTTCGACTACGAGCGCTATCCCACGGCCGTTGAGCATCCCTTCAAGGGCAGCGAGATCCTGAAGCAGCGCGGCTGGCCCGACGATCTGCGCCGCGCCATCCTCTCGCACGCGGACTACTCCGGCGTCACGCGCGAGTCGCCGATGGAAAAGGCACTGTTCGCCTGCGACGAGCTCGCCGGATTCATCACTGCAACCGCACTGATCAAGCCCAGCAAGTCGCTGGCCGAAGTCGACGCGAAGTCCGTGCGCAAGCGGATGAAGGACAAAGCCTTCGCGCGCTCGGTCAGCCGCGACGACATCGTCAACGGCGCCGCCGACCTCGGCATCGACCTAGACGAGCACATCACCTTCTGCGTCGAGGCGATGAAGACGATCGCGCCCGAACTCGGCCTGGCAGAAAGATGAAACCAGTTTCGAGTTTCCAGTTTCGAGTCGGGGGTGCCCCACTCATTCGCG
>Ga0187871_10001094_pt1 | contig 24175 bp, 18 predicted proteins | sample June2016WEW_16_1_FD_132988 | JGI IMG/M metagenome (GOLD analysis project Ga0187871, IMG submission 132988) | Peatland microbial communities from SPRUCE experiment site at the Marcell Experimental Forest, Minnesota, USA - June2016WEW_16_10 | ecosystem: Environmental > Terrestrial > Soil >...
ATGCGGGCCGATGGCTCGGCTCCGAGCAGGGCGAGCGCCAACACGTTATCCAGCAGGAACGAAAGACCGCCGGCCAAACTCAAAAAGAAGTACATCAAGCCCTGGCCGGCCACGGTCCGGATGGCCTCCAGCGGCATGAGCAAGCCATCGGGCCGCAGTTCCGGATGCCGCCAAAAGAGGTGGAGGAGACTCCCCATGTTAGACAGCACCAGGCCCGCAAAGACCACCGCGACACAAACCTGCACGCTTGTGGTAGAGGACGCCGCGACCACCAGCCCGGCGAACGTCAGGACCACTTGTACCAATTCCCAGAAGCTGGAGAGGTAACCTTTCTGCAGTGCCATCCACACGTTATTGGCGGCACTCAGCGGGATATTCACGGCAAGTCCCAGGACGGCAATGAGGTAGGTCCCGGTTCGCGCAAGTGGCGCGCCGGAAATCGTTACTAGCAAGGCGGCCAATCCGATCAAACCCGCCAGCCAACATCCGAAGCTCAGGGCGCCGGCGATGTATCGGCGCGCGGCGGCTGAATCGCCCTGCGCGGTGGACCGGGCTACCAGGGTTACCAGGGCTGCGCCCGTACCAATATCCATTAATCCGGCTAACCATGCCAGGGACGCTGCCGCGCCCCACACGCCAAATTGGGCCGGACCGAGCACCCGGAGCAGAAGCGGCATCAGCACGAAGGTGCTGGCAACCTGCATCAGCCGTTGCAGGACGCCCGTCCCCGAGGACACGATGATGCGGCGGTTCCGTCTACGGCCGGTGTGCATTGTCAATGGTGCTCCTCAACATCCGCCGCCCCTCATTGCGCCGCCAGCCCGGCACTCCGGCACTTGAAGACCCGGAAATAGCGATTCGCAAACAGGGGTTTCCCGGTCCAGACCCAACCATTCCGGTCCGCCCACGCGCTATCGGTATCCTTCGCGACTAATATATCGACCGGCAGGCTCCGGCAGGCGGTCTCTTTGCCTGCCGCCGCGGGCGCACCTTTGCCGGGATAGAGACGCAGCAGTTCCGCAACCAGGGGCGGACACAGCGATGCGTCTCCGCCGAAAACGGCCAGGCAGCGAAGGTCGGCCGCGGCTATCTGGCGGCGGGCATAAAGCAGCGCGGACGTGTCCTGGATTTCCACGTGGGGGTCGAACTGGACGATCGCCCGAGACGGCGTGGATTGCGCGATCCATTCATAAGCTTCCCGCGCGGAATCGTTGCGCGCGCCCAACTGCCGGTCGGGGGCCATCCAACCGATCTCCGCCACCACGCCATGGTCGGCCAGGACGGGATACAGGCGCAAAATGGCAATATCGTAGAGCGTTCCCGATGCGCCCAGCACCAGCAAAATCGTGAGCAACCGCCTGTGCGGCCGGTCGAGAATCACGTCCACCGACCAGAGCAGCAAACCGAACTGGGCCAGCAGGAAGCCTCGCCAACCGAGGTCGTTGTTGGCGATCACGGAGGAGCGCAGGAAGGTGCAAATCACCAGGCTGGTGGCCACCAGAACAGCCAACGCCAGTTCAGGCGAAGACAGCGGCGTCCGGGTGGCCTTGCGCTTTCGCCAGCAAATGATTCCGGCGACGAAGAAGAAGCCCAGTTCCAGAAGATAATTCAGGGGCAGCACCAGTAGGTTAACCAGGGCGAGGGTCCAGACTCCAGGATGGCCCAGCACCGCACCCACCGGGTAAAACGGCCGGATCCAAAACTCGATGGGCGGCGGCCCGGCCGCGGCAGCGGCGCCATGTACGCCGGCGGGGCTGCGTAACGAAAGCACGTAGGGTAGCGCGAACGCGAAGCCGATGGCTCCGGCAATCGCCAGTACTCCCGCCTGGCGCCACCATCTCTTCGTCAGTACAATTCCGGTCCAAACGAACAGGTATATGGCGAAGACGAAGGCGATATGGATGGAGGAGCCCACTGCCGTAGCCAGCGCCAACCCTGCCAGTCCGGCATAATAAATCCGGCGCGTAGCGATCTCACGCGCGCCCTGCTGGATCAGCAGGAAAGCGGTGAGGCAGGCAATCAAGCCCGAAAGATGATGCGCCTCCCAAAGCGCCGTGTACACAAATCCATCCACCTGCTCGTTCCACCATTCCACACTGGGCAGCACAGCCGCCGTGATACCCCCGGCACGGAGCAGCCAAAGGAATGCCGTCGGAAGGATATCCAGACCAGTAACTCCCAGCAGCAGAATCCCGGCGACGGCGCGGCGGGGGAAACCTTTCGTGCCGCGATCCCAGAATACGCGCAAGGTCACGGCGACCAGGCACATGAAACCCAAGCCGCACCAGAACACACTTCCGATCCAAGCCGCCCGCGGGCCGATCGCGTATCCGCTTGCCTGATAGAGCAGCCCTGGCAACAAAAGCCAGAAATAGTGATACCGCAGCGGAACGGTGTGGCCCGGAAAAAAGAAGGGGTTGGCGGGTGGAATGCCTGTCGTGCCGATCGAGTGAATGAACTCCGATCTCACCGCATAGTCGAACGCCGTAACGGGGTAGTAATCCCTGGCGCCGATCTGCAGATCGATGGAGGTAAACAGGGTCATGGCCAGCCAGGCGGCCACAATCAGGCGGGCCGACAGCGGAAGGCGCGGCCAACCCAGCCTGCGGCGAACGAACAAAAATGCGAAATAGATACAGGCAGCGGCAAATATGACCCCGGCCGCGGTCACCGATGCAAAACGTCCGATCGAGTAAATCAGAATTGGCGAGATGGATATCGATAATGGAATGCTGAGCGCGAATCGAAACGCCGGTGTACGCCGCCCGAATGCGAACACGCCGGTGAGCCACCCGGCGACGTAGCCGGGAATGACGAGCCAGAGCGGATAAACACAAATCGCTGCGAGGGTTGCGAGCAGGTCCGCTCGCATGAAATGGTGTGCCGCCGGCGTTCATCCTCCCTAATGGATCAAGTCGTATTATGACGTATTCGCCGCGTGCTACGAACACGACGCACGTTGTAAACTCAGCACATGGTCTTTACCAAGCGCCTTCGGGAGAAAGTCCGCAGCGGCGAAATCACTTGCAGCATACGCATCTGGACGCGTCCCCACGTCAGAGCCGGTGGCTGCTACCGGATGGAAGAAGGCGCCATCGAGGTGGACTCCATCAAGCCAATCGGCCTTCCGGATATCACTCCCGAGTTGGCGCGTGAATCGGGTTTCCTGGGCGTCATCGATCTGCTGAAGACCGCCAAGCACGGTAAAGGCGACAATATCTATCTGGTGCGGTTCCATTATGTGCGTCCAAAGATCAAGCGCCCAGCTTCGCGCAAAAACGCGACTTAGCGTGCTACAGTAGCGCAAAATGGAACATATTCAATCCGAGCGTCACGGCACTTTATCGATCTTGACCCTGTCACGGGGAAAGGCGAATGCGTTGAACTACGCATTAGTCGACGAACTGTTCGGCGCGGTTACCGGGGCGGCGGCCGACGATTCCGTACGCGGTTTGGTGCTCGCGAGCGACCGGCCGCGTTTCTTTTCGAGCGGTTTCGATATGCGAGAGGTTTTCGGATACGATCGCGAAGGCATGGCTGCTTTCTTTGGACGATTTATCGATCTGTATGAACTCTTGTACCGATTCCCCAAGCCTGTGGTGGCGGCTTTGAGCGGCCATACGTTCGCGGGCGGCGCAATCCTGGCCATCGCCTGCGATTTCCGCATTATGGCGGAAGGCGAGTTCGGCTTCGCTCTGAACGAAATCAACCTGGGGCTGGCCCTTTCTCCCACCATACGGCGGATGCTGGCGGACGCGGTGGGAGTCTCCCGCGCACGCGAGGTGCTGCTCTTCGGAGAGCCGCTGACGCCGGCCCGCGCGCTCGAAATCGGCCTGGTGCGTGAACTGGCGCCGGCCGAAGAGGTTCGCCACCGGGCCATCGCCTGCGCGGACTTCCTAGCCGCCAAACCGCCCACCGCTTATCGCGAGATCAAGCGCTCCTTGCGAGAATTCGGCGGGCGCGAAGACACCCACACCGATCGGTCGACGCTGAGCCAGTTTATCGATATGTGGTTTTCGGCGGAAGCGCAAAGCGCGCGGCGAGCCGTGGCTGCCAAGATGTAAGGCGGGTGTAGGGTGGGGATAGGTGCGCCACCTGAGTTACGCCGGATTATCTACGGAAAGGTTTATCTACGGAAAGGTAGTACCGCTTCGTTTCCTTTTTGATTGCAATCCCCGGCGAACCGCTCTATGCTCTCATTGAGGCGACCAGATGACGTTGTTCGCGAGTAAAAGAGTCGTTTGCCTCGGAATCCTGTGTCTGGCATCCGCTGGCGCGGGCCTGCGGGCCGCCAGCCTGATCCTGGGAGATCCTCCCATGCAGGGAACCGGCAATTGCGATCCGTTCGGATGTCCCGGATTCATCGGCCTGGGAACCTATCAGCAAGTGTATTTGAGCACGTCGTTCCCCGGCACGATCTCGATTAGCGGGCTGACGTTCTTCGAATCGCAGGTACTCACCAACGGCGGCGTGCCTTCGGGCGGAACGTACACTCTGACCTTTTCTTACACTACCGCCGCGCCCGGCGATCTCAGCCTGACCAGTCCCGGAGCCAATATCGGACCGGGTAGCGAGGAATTCTTCAGCGGGACGCTGCCCCCCTTAACTCCCATCGCGGCCGGGAACATATTGGTCATCCCGGGCACTCCTTTCGTGTATGATCCTGCGGACGGGAACCTTCTGATCACGGTGTCCATCACGGGCGCCACCAACTCCGGTCCAGCGCTCTTCTTGAACGAAGACCAATGCGGGCCGAAAACATTTTGCCCGCCCGGCACGTCCGTGGTGTCCAGCAACGCATACTTTGGGTTCCAGAACGGCCAGCCCGTGAGCGGTGGAAACGACATTGGCGGGCTGGTAACGGGATTCGATTATCTTTCCCTGGCCGTTCCGGAGCCGGTTTCGTGGCTGATGGTTTTGGGCGGCATCGGGCTGATCGGGTTCAAGAAACGCCGTAAATGCGCCCTCAGCCGGCAATCGCGGCGCGGAAACCATCTACCGCTTTCGTAAGACTGGCCACCTGCTCGCCTAACGGCAAATACTCCATCGTCACGTAACCGCCGAAACCCGTCTTCTGAATCGCCTTGAAGATATTCGGATAGTTCATTTCGCCGGAGCCCGGATCGTTGCGTCCCGGATTGTCCGCCACGTGGAAGACGGCGACTTCGGGCGCAGCTTCGGTGAGGGTCCGAATGACGTTGCCCTGCTGCACTTGCTCGTGATACAGATCGAACAGCAGGCGCACGTGAGGATTGTCCACCTCGCGGATCAGCTTGAGCCCTTCCGTGCATGTCGTCAAGAAAAAGCCCTTATGGTTCACCAGCGAATTTAGCGGCTCAACAATTAAGGTGAGACGGGCTTCCGCGGCTAGATCGCCGGCGCGCCGCGTGCCTTCGAGCAAGCTGGCGTATTGCTCTTCGTGCGTGCGTCCCGCGATGGCATTGCCGCTCATCAGAATGATTTGCGGAATTTCCAGCCGCTGCGCGAACCCTATGGCGTTACGAACGTCCGCCAGAAACGCGTCGCGATGCGCCGGGTCCACCATCGAGACCGGCCGCTTGCCCCATTCCGGCGAAGCGATCAGGGTGTCCATGCCTAGGCCGAACGAGCTTGCGGTCTTCTTCACCCGCGCGACGTCCGCATCGGACCATGGCGCGTATTCACCGATCAGTTCGACCGACTGCAAGCCCGCGCGCGCGGCAGCTTCCAGCTTCTCTTCAAAGGAACCTTTCAGCGTCCACAGCATGACGGAACTCGTGATCCTGGCCTTCGGCGGCGCGCTCGACTGCGACTGGGCAAGCGCCGCGCCGGCCACTATCGCGGCGCCGGATTTCAAGAGCTCTCTGCGGGCGATCATCGAATGCCAGAATAACACGCAAACCCAGGCACCTCTTCGCGCATGCTATTCTGGGCCAATAGTCTCGCATCGGGCGTTGGACATGCGTGAATACAGCTTTACCACTCCACACGGAATCGTAGTTACTCGTACAGTTACGAAAGGCGGATACCGCAAGGGCCTGCGGCATTTATTGCAAGACCTCGATCTGCATCGCGGCATTTATCTTTCCTCCGGATACGAATATCCGGGACGTTATTCGCGTTGGGATATCGCTTCCACACGGCCGCCGATCGAGATTGTATCCTACGACCGGAAAGTGGAGTTCCGCCCGCTGAGTATTCGGGGCGAAGTTCTGAATCAGATCCTGCGGCCGGTCCTAGAGAGCCATCCGCACTGGGAGTCGTTCGAGTGCATCAATGGCGCGCTGTGCGGGCGCCTGAAGCCGCTGCCCGCGCTGTTTCCCGAAGAAGAGCGCAGCAAGCAGCCCTCCACGTTTTCCATCCTGCGGGCTTTGATCGAAGAATTTCGCAACGAGGAAGGTTGCCGCCTGGCGTTGGCCGGAGCCTTCGGCTACGATCTGCTGTTTCAGTTCGATCCGATCGAAAAGAAGCTGCCGCGTAACGGGCATAAGGACCTGCATCTTTTTCTTTGCGACGACATCTACCTGATGGATCGTAAGAAGGAACAGATCGAGCGCTATCAGTACGATTTCGAGCGAGAGGGTGTCTCGACCCTGGGACTGGAGCGCACCGCGGAACCGATTCCGCCGCCGCCCGCGCGCGAGCCTGGCCCGATCGTCTCCGACCATACTCCCGAAGAGTACATGGCCGGCGTGGAGCGCGTACGCGAGGGTATGCGCTGCGGGAATTACTACGAGGTGGTGCTGCGGCAGACCTTCAGCACGCCATACTCGGGCAAGGCGTCGGAGTTGTTCGAGCGGGTGCAGCGCGCCAGCCCCAGCCCGTATGAATTCCTGCTGCAATTGGGCGAGGAGCAATTAATCGGCGCATCGCCGGAGATGTTCGTGCGGGTGGAAGGCCAGCGCGTGGAAACCTGCCCGATTGCGGGCACGGCGCGGCGCACCGGCGATCCGATGCGCGACGCGGAAAACATTCGCGAGTTGCTGAAGTCAACCAAAGAAGAATCCGAGTTGACTATGTGCACGGACGTGGACCGCAACGATAAATCGCGCGTGTGCGAGCCGGGGTCCGTCAAGGTAATCGGCCGCCGCCTGATCGAATCGTACGCCGGGCTGTTCCATACCGTGGATCACGTGGAAGGTTTTCTGAAAGAGGGCTTCGATTCGCTGGACGCGTTCCTCAGCCACATGTGGGCGGTCACGCTGGTAGGCGCGCCGAAAAAGGCGGCCGCGCAAGCCATCGAGAGTCTGGAGAAGGATGCGCGCGGCTGGTACGGCGGCGCCGTCGGCATGATCATGCTGAACGGCGATATGAATACCGGCATCCTGATTCGCACCACGTATCTGCGGGATGGCATGGCGCGTTACCCGGCGGGCGCCACGCTGCTCTACGATTCGTCGCCCGCGGCGGAGGATCGCGAGTGTCACCTGAAGGCCACCGGCTTTTTCCGCACCCTGGGTACTGGCGAGTCTTCGGCTGCGGTATCGGTGGAGGAGTGCGTGGGAACAGGCCGGCGGCTACTGTTGGTCGATAATGACGACTGCTTCATCCAGACGCTGGCGAACTATGCGCGGCAGACTGGCGCCGAGGTAGTCACGTATCGCGCCGGATTTCCGCCCGAGTTGATTGCCAGGATCGCGCCGCACCTGATCCTGATTTCCCCAGGTCCCGGCCGGCCGGCTGATTTCGGCGTACCCAACCTGGTGAAGGAGGCGGTGCGGCTGGGTGTTCCGGTATTCGGCGTATGCCTGGGACTGCAAGGCGTGGTGGAGGCGTTCGGCGGCGCGTTGGGCGTGCTCGGCTACCCCATGCATGGCAAACCATCCTGGGTAAAACATTCCGGAGCGGGCGTGTTTGAAGGCCTTCCGGAGCGTTTCCAGGTAGGCCGCTACCACTCGTTGTTCGCGGTGAGAGAGGTCTTTCCCGCGTGTTTGGAAATCACCGCGGAATCGGATGACGGCATCGTCATGGGATTGCGGCACCGGGAGTTGCCGGTGGAAGCCGTGCAGTTTCATCCGGAGTCGATTTTGACCTCGGAAGGCGACTGCGGATTGCAATTGATGAGGAACGTGGTGCGGCTGAACCGGGCAGTAACGGCGGATGTGCCGGGATAACGTCCGCCCTACGGCAGGGCTTCGATAACGTACTCCTCAAACGCCAGGCCGGCGACGCGGATGGCCTCGCGGCGCACCTCCAGCCTGTTGATCGGGGGGATGTGCCCAGACGGCCACGGCACCTGCGTGCGAACGAATTGTACGGGGATCGCGCCCCGCACCGTAGCTACCTTGACGCCCTCGCGATCCGCCCATCCATGTTCCAGCACGCAGCCATGCGCGACAACGGCGTTCAACAACGTGCGCGCCACCTGAAATCCCGCCTCGCCTGCCAGTGCTTCGCGCGGATTCAAACCCAGCCAGTCCGTGATCAGCCGGTATGTGAATCCCCACAACGGCAAACCGTTCAGATCGATGGCTGGAAACAGCACTTCCGGCGGTAGAGCCGGCACGGGCCGCAGCGCGTGCCGGGCGGGATCGCGCAACACGCTCAGCCGCACCCAGACGGCTTCCGCGGCTTCCCTGGGATCGAGCGACACGGGCTGTTCCGCAGCCACGCGGAAGACAAACGGGGCCACCAGCAGGAAGCGCCCCACTTTGCGCCGCGCCACCGCCGCGGAAAGAGCCGACTCCATGCTCTGGCGCGGCAGGTGGATGCCGCATTCTTCCGCCAGTTCGCGTAGGGCCGTGTGCAAGGGGCCGCTGTCTGAAGATTCGCGCCGGCCGCCTGGAAACGACCAATGTCCCGACCACGGATCGGCTTCCCGCTCCGCGCGACGGATCAGTAGTACCGAATCCGCCGCTCCATGCGCATGCACGATCGCAACTGCTGCATCAGGTTCCGCCATTTCCGCTAACCTTGGTACGTGGGGCTTGCACCTAATATTATCCCTGAGGACATATACAGGGAGCGGCCGTGAAGGGTCTCCGGCTCGGGCTGATCGCCTGGCTCGCCCTGCTTCCGCTGCACGCCGCCGAAATCGCCGTGGCCGGGCGTGCCATCGATGAAAACGACGCGGGGGTTGCCGGCGTCGAAGTAACGGCCCAAAACCAGGCCGGCGAACAGAGTCGCGCCACCACGGATCCCACCGGGGGGTTCAAACTGACACTGCCGTCCGAAGGCCAGTACCTGTTCGCCGCCACGCAATCCGGATATCTTCCCGTGAAGAACCTGCCGGTCGATGTGCGCGCGGATATGGGCGAGGTCTATTTGATCCTGAACCACGCCAAGGAGGTGCTGCAGTCCGTGGACGTGAAGGCTTCGGGAGAAGCGGTAGACGTGGAGCAAACGCAATCGGAGCGGGTGCTCACGGGAATTCAGATCATGGACATTCCGTATCCTTCCACGCATAGCCTGCGCGAGGCCATGGCGCTGATACCCGGGCAGGTGGAGGATGCGACCGGCGGGCTGCACTTCGATGGCGGCCGCGAGAACCAGACGAATTACCTGCTGGACGGTTTCAATATCAGCGACCCTCTGACCGGTAACCTGGCAACTACGGTCAGCGTGGAAGCCGTAAGCTCGCTCGACTACTTGAGCGGCCGCTACTCGCCCGAGTACGGCCAGGGGTCGGCCGGCACACTGCAAATCAAAACGCAGACCGGGGACGACCAGTTCCGCTATTCGGCTACAAATTTCATTCCCGGCGTGAGTACCTTCGAGGGCCTGCACCTGGGCGACTGGACTCCGCGATTGAATTTCTCCGGGCCTCTACTGAGGGGGCGCGCCTGGTTCTCGGATAATCTGGATGGCGATTACAACATCACCACGATTCCGGGTTTGCCGCGCGGCGAAAATACGACCAGCACCCTCGAAGCCAGCAACATGCTTCATACGCAGGTGAATGTGACGCCCGCTAATATCCTGTACGCGGACTTCCTGTTCAACTATCAGCGGGCCACCGAATACGGATTGGGCGCGCTGACGCCGCCATCCACCACGCTCGATGAACGCGGCCGAACCTGGTTCGTAGGCTTAAAGGACCAGATCTATGTAGCGAAGGGAACCCTGTTGGAGCTGGGTTTCGCGGAGATGTTCACGCTGGCGCGGCTCATCCCGTTCGGCAGCGGCATATATATCATCACGCCCAGCGGCAACCTGGGCAATAATTTTATAGATTCCACGCGGCATTCGCGCCGCGGACAGTTCCTGACGAACCTGTTTCTGCCGGGCTGGCATCTGGCGGGCACCCACAATTTGAAGATGGGCGTGGATGTGGACCGCGTGGACTATGCGCAAGGCATCAGCCGCACCGGTTACAATCTCTACGGCGTGGACCTGAACCTGCTGCGGTCGGTCACGTTCGAAGGGGACGGATTCCTGAGCCGCCCCAATCTGACCGCATCGTCGTATCTGACCGACCACTGGCAGGCGCGGCACAACCTCTTCTTCGAAATGGGCGTGCGGCAGGATTGGGACGAAATCCTGCGGCGCCTGGTGTGGTCGCCGCGCGCCTCGTTTTCGTATGCTCCCACCCGCGACGGGAACACCCGGATTTCGGGCGGTTATGCCGTGCTATACGACCCTACCATCATCCAGCTTTTCACGCGGCCGCTCGACCAGTACACGCTCACCGATACCTACGCGGCGAACGGCACATTACTGTTGCCCAACGCGTTGTCCTATTACATGCTGCCGGATGAACATCTGAAGGCGCCTCTCTATCAGAACTGGAGCCTGGGCGTGGACCACCAGTTCCCCTGGCACATCCGCGGCGGATTGAGCCTGCATAGGAAGCGGGGCGGCGACGGATTTGCATACGTAAACACCCTGGCGGAACCGATCCTGGCTCCAGCGCAAATTGCGGAGGCCTACCACGCGTCGTATGTGGAGCAGCAATTCATCCTCACGAACGCGCGGCACGACCAGTACGACGCCGCGCAGGTAATTGTGCACCAGGCCATCGGGGGGCGCTACGAATGGATGGCCAGCTATACGCGTTCCCGAACACACTCGAACGAAGTGCTGGACCCCTCGCTCGAACAGACCCTCCTGTTGGGGCCGGACAATTCAGGGCCTATGCCTTGGGATGCGCCGAATCGCTTTCTCAGTTGGGGATACCTTCCCACATGGTGGAAGAACTGGGCCATCGCTTACTTATTCGAAGAGCGCACCGGGTTTCCTTTTTCCATCCAGCACGACAACGGACAACTGATCGGCGCACCCGATTCTTACAGGTATCCTGAATACTTCAATCTGAATGTACACCTGGAATGGCGAGTCAAGGTGGGTAAGTACCGATTTGGCATCCGGGGAGGCGTAGATAACGTAACGAACCACCTGAACCCGACGGTGGTCAATAATACGCTGGAATCGCCGAACTTCCTGAATTTCTACGGCAGTGAAGGAAGGCATTATGTGGCACGGCTTCGCTGGCTGGGAAAGGAGTAGGTGCCCGAGCTACCGGATATCGCCGCTTATTTGGAGGCACTGGAGCCGCTGGTGATCGGCCGGACTCTGGAGCGCGTCCGGCTGGGCAACCCGTTTCTCTTGCGGACCCTGGTGCCGCCGCTCCAAAACGCCGAGGGCCGCGTGGTACAGGAGCTCCGCCGGGTGGGCAAGCGCATCGCGATGGGCGTGGAAGGCGACATCTGGCTGGTACTGCACCTGATGATTGCGGGCCGGCTGCACTGGCGTCCGCCGCGGCCGAAGATGGGTGGCCGTCAGAATCTGGCCGCGTTCGATTTTGCGCACGGGTCGCTGACGCTCACCGAGGCCGGTGCCAAGCGCAGGGCGTCGCTGCACGTGGTATCCGGGGAAGAAGGGCTGCGCTCGCTAGATCCGGGGGGCATCGACGTTCTCGCGGCGGACCTGGCCGAGTTCCAGGAGGCTCTGACCCTGGAGAATCACACGTTGAAGCGCGCGCTCACCGATCCGCGCACGTTCAGCGGCATCGGCAACGCCTATTCGGACGAGATCCTGCATGCGGCTCGGCTGTCGCCCATCGCACAGACCCGCAAGCTGACGGCGGAAGAGATCGCGCGACTGCACGCCGCCACGCGCGAAACGCTGACGCGATGGGTGGACCGGCTGTCCGCCGCGGCGCGCCGGAAGTTCCCGGAGAAGGTGACCGCGTTCCGCGAAGGGATGGCCGTGCATGGGCGCTACGGGGAGCCGTGCCCCCGCTGCGGCGAGAAGGTGCAGCGTATTCGCTACGCCGACAACGAAACCGATTATTGCGCACGCTGCCAGACGGGCGGGAAAGTGCTGGCGGACCGCGGCCTTTCGCGGCTGTTGGGCAAAGACTGGCCGCGCACGCTGGAGGAGTTAGAGGCCTTAAAGCGCCGCTGACGGCAAATTGCCGGCTTATTCGAATTGTCTCTTGAAGTCGGCAAACTGCCGCTTCAAATCCGCGACTTCCGCCTCCAGCCGTTCCACAGTAGCCTGCAGACGCGCGACCGCGTCGTCGCGCGTTTCCCGCGGGCTGGGGACGGCGGGCGCCATCGGCGCCGGCGCCGCCGCCGGCTCGCCCGAAAGCAGGTGCGCGTACCGCACCTCTTTATACCCGGCCTGGCGGGGCAGCCTGGTGACCAGCGGCTCCGGCTGCCATTCCATCAGGCGGGTCAGGCAGGCTTCGACGGCCTCCAGATCGTCGAATGGATAGAGCCGTTCGGTGCGCCCGCGCAATTCACCGGCGGTCTGCGGCCCGCGCAACATCAGAAGGCACATCACCGCGGCTTCCCGGCGGCCCAGGTTGATCACTTCCGACAGGCGGTGGGAATGCTTAGGCACGCGCATGTCGTGCCCGCTAAGCCGTACCGCCAAGCCCTTGTTCCGCAATCCCTCAAGCGCCGTCTCCACGGTGTCCTCGTCGTACGACACTACGGGCTCGCGGTTGGACTTCTGATTACACGCATTGACCAGCGCGTTCAGCGAGAGCGGATAATACTCCGGCGTGGCGACTTCTTTTTCCATGAGGGCGCCCAGCACCCGCACTTCCACGTCGTCAAGTTGGATGCCCATGCCCTATGCCTGGCCGGCGGTTTTCGACTGCACCAGGGCCAGCAGCCGGTTCTCGAAAGCAAAATCGGGCTGCGGAAAACGGCCATTCCGGTTGCGCAGATACCAGCGCCACGTCTCTTTCAAACCCTCTTCGAAAGCCGTGGGGCGCACGCCCAGGACACGCGCCGCTTTGCCCATCTTCTCGGTGATGGGAGGCAGATCGAAATACACGCCAAAGTAGGCCGGATCTCCCATAGGGTTGCCGCCGGCATGCAGAATCGCCTCCCGCGGAATGCGCGCGATCTGCGAGGGCTTACCGGCCGCGGACGCCAGCGCCTGTATCACTTCGGCCTGTGTCAAGGCCCGGGCATCGCCGATGTTGAAGGCTTCGCCCGCCGCATTCGGCACTTCCATCGCGCGGACTAATGCGCGTACGAGATCCTTTACGTACACGAATTGCATCAGGCGGTGGCCGTCACCGGGAACGAGGATGGGCCGCGCCAGGCGCATTCGGTCCCAAAAGAAGGCCTCCCTGTAGAACGGATTACCCGGCCCATAGATGAATGGCGGCCGGAAGGTGACCACGGGAAGCCCATGCCGCTGATGCAGCCGGAAGAGCATCCGCTCCGTCATGGCCTTGTTGCGCACGTAAAGATCGGGGTGATTGTCGGGCGCCAGCGCATCGCCTTCGTAGTGGTTCAAGCCGTCGCCGTATGCCGCCACGCTGGACATAAAAATATAGCGCGACAGGCGGTCGCCACAGGCCCGCACGGTAGCCTGCACCTGCGCGGCGGTGGTGCCCCGCTCCCAATCGTAGACGTTGTCGTAGACCACGTCGAAGCGGCGCTCGTCCAAAGCTTGCTGGACCGCGGCGGCGTCGTTGCGGTCCGCCATCAGGTTTTCGACACGCCTCGGCAGACCGTGCACCGGCTTGCGGTGCATTACGGCTACATCATGGCCGGCGTCGCACAACTCCTTTACGAGCTGCCGGCCAATGAACAAGGTACCGCCGATGACAAGAACCTTCATAGTAGGTGGTGGGTTCCGGGTGATGGCTATAGGTTAGGACACTTAGTCGTAATATTCCAACCCCAGATGGGTGATCAGGTCTTCGCCCCGCATCCAGCGCAGGGTGTTCTTCAGCTTCATCAACTGGATAAAGATGTCGTGTTCCGGATACAGCTCGGGCGCATGCATGGGCGCTTTGAAATAAAAGGAGAGCCACTCCTGTATGCCACGCATCCCGGCGCGCTGCGCCAGGTCGATGAACAGCACCAGATCGAGCACCAGCGGCGCCGCCAGGATCGAATCGCGGCACAAAAAATCGATCTTGATTTGCATCGGGTAGCCCAGCCAGCCGAAGATATCGATGTTGTCCCAGCCTTCCTTGGCGTCCCCCCGCGGCGGGTAATAATTGATGCGGACCTTGTGATAGAAATCCTTGTAAAGATCCGGATAGAGATCCGCTTGCAGGATTTGTTGGAGCGCTTCCATCTTGGATTCTTCCTTCGATTTGAAGGAGCCGGGATCGTCCAGCACTTCCCCATCGCGATTGCCCAGGATGTTGGTCGAGAACCAGCCGTTCAGCCCCAGCATGCGCGATTTCAGTCCGGGGGCGATTAACGTTTTCATGAACGTCTGGCCGGTTTTGAAATCCTTGCCGCAAATCGGCACCTGCCGCTCGCGCGCCAACTGCAGCAGGGCCGGGTTATCGGTGGTCAGGTGCGGCGCGCCGTTCGCGTAGGGCACACCCATTTTCAGCGCGGCATAGGCGTAGATCTGGCTGGGCGAAATCTCCGGGTCGTTCTTCTGCAGGCCGCACTCGAAATCGGCCAGGGTCTGGTGAACGGCGGCCGGCCGGTGGAAGACCTCGGTCGAACCGCACCAGATCATCGCCAGGCGCGACACGCCGGTGGATTCGCGGAAGCCGCGAATGTCGTCCATCAACATTTCGGCGTGTTCCATCTTGGATGCCGGGGGTTTCTTGTTCGTTCCATCGATGCGCCGTACAAACTCGCGATCGAAAACCGCGGGCATAGGCCGGATCGCCGAGAGCGGCTCGCGAACTTTCTCCAGCAGGGGCATCTCCAGCACGCCGGCCTTCTCGGCGGCTTCATAGCAGGTATCGGGATAGATGTCCCAGGTCCCGAAAACCAGGTCGTCAAGGTTGGCGAGCGGCACGAAATCCTTGATGCGCGGACTGCGGCCCTCCGTGCGCTTCCCGAGCCGGATAGTGGCCATCTGGGTGACTGAGCCGATCGGCTTGGCGAGATTGCGCTTAATGGCCTCCACTCCCGCGATGAAGGTGGTGGTGACGGCGCCCATGCCGGGGATGAGGACACCGAGTTTCCCTTCCGCGGGTGCGATGGAGACGTGTTCTTTATCTGGCAAGTGCTTTACTCCTCTCAATTTAGGCACCCTTCCGGCGCGCCTGAAACACGCGGACCCGAAGGGTCCCCCAACTGGCAAAAGGGGGGGTGCCTGGCCGCACATCGGCTAAACTGCCGGTGCGGGGCGAAATGCTATAATACCAACTCGATGGGAGAGCGCGCGACGGCCAATTTGACTACGGTCATCGTCGATGATGAACAACTGGCTTGCGACGAGCTCGCGTACCTGCTCCGGGACTTTCCGGAAGTGGAGGTTGTGGCGACCGGCCGCAACGGCCTGGAGGCAGTCCAGTTGATCCGCAAAGCGGAGCCGGACCTGGTTTTCATGGACGTGCACATGCCCGGCCAGGATGGCATGTCGGTGGTGCGCGAACTGCGCGAGTCCGGCATGGAGCTTCCGCATTTCATTTTTGTTACAGCCTACGACCAGTATGCCGTGGAGGCTTTCCGCCTGGAGGCCATGGACTACCTGCTGAAGCCGGTGGACAAAGCGCGCCTGGCGGAGACCATCGATCGCGCGCGGCGGTCGGCCCAGGAGAAGAAGACGGCGGAAATCTCCGCGCCGCCGATTACTCCCCAAACGCCCCACCGGACCAAACTGCTGATCCGGAACGCCAACCGCAACTTCATTGTAGATGCGCAGGATGTCATTTACGCCACGATAGATAACGGGATGATCACGCTGGTGGCTACCAACGTGGAGGGCCATTCGAATTACCGCACCATCGAAGATCTGCAAGCCAACCTGGACAAAGACACTTTCTGGCGCGTACACCGCTCCTATCTGGTGAATATCCACAAAATCAAGGAAGTGGTGCCCTGGTTCAAATCCAGCTACCAGCTCCGCATGGACGACAAAAAGCACACGGAGGTTCCGGTGAGCCGGGTGCAGACCAAACGGCTGCGAGAATTGCTGAAGCTGTGACCGTCACTGCGGCGTGAGTTTGAAGACCACCCCGCCGCCGTTTTTCCCACCCACGGACGTTGTCCCGAAGATCTTACCTACCGTGTTGCGAACCGGAACGCAGCCCGGGTTTGCTCCATCGGCACCCGAAAAGCTGTACAGGATCGTTTCCTGGCCCGACGGATCGAGCATATAGACTACGCCGTCGTTCGCGCCGCCGCCTTCCGTCGTAGTGCCATACAGATTGCCGGCCGAGTCCAGAATGACCGCGGCGGCGGGACTGGCTCCGTCCGTGCCTCCGGCGAAACTATGGAGCACCGAATAGCTTCCGGCCGTATCCAACTTGAAAACGACGCCCTGGTTCGAGTTGGCCTGCCCGGACGCCGTCCCATAGAGGCTTCCCGCGGCATCCAATGCCAAGCCTGAAGTGTAATAACCGTAACCGGCCCCGTAAGGAAAAGTATAGAGAACCGTCTCGTGGCCGCTCGAATCGAGCTTGAATATGATACCCAAACCCCCTGCATTGCCGGCTGTGATTCCGTATAAGTTACCTGCCGGATCGCGGGCCAGGTTGCCGACCGGGCCCGAATTGGCGCCGCCCGTGAAGTTATAGAGCACGGTGTAGTTGCCTACCGTATCCAACTTGAACACCACGCCGGCATTCGCGGCGCCCCCCTGGAAGGCTGCCCCATAAAGGTTGCCTGCCGTATCCACGATGACGCCGTTTGGATTGCCTCCGTCGGCATAAGTAAAGTTATGCAGCACGCTTTCGTGGCCGGCCGGATCGATCCTGTAAATCACGCCATTCTTGTCCGCGCCCCCCTCGTCCGCCGTTCCGTAGATGTTTCCCGCGGCATCCAGGGTCACTCCCGAGCGGGGATAGCCGCCATCAACGCCGCCTGTGAAGCTGTGCAGGATGGTTTCGTGGCCGGACTGGTTCACGCTGTAGACGATGCCATGGCCCGCGGGTCCGCCATCGGTGGCGGTTCCGTATATGTTGTCCGCCGCATCGAGAGCCACACCGACCGGCTGCCTGCCATCGCCCGGCCCCGGGAAATCGTACAGCACAGTCTCGGTACCGGCGGCATCTAGAGTAAACACGACTCCCTCCGAGACCGCACCGCCCATGGCGGTCGTCCCGCAGAGACGTCCCTTGGCGTCGAGGATCAGACCTGCGTAAGGTTGACTTCCATCAGGCCCGCTGAACCTGTGGATGACGGTCAGGGCGCCGGCCGCATCCAGCTTGAAGACAACCCCTGAACCGTAGCCGCCTTTGGACGTCGTCCCGTAGAGATTCCCGTCGGGATCGCGAAAAAGGTCGCCGGTAGGATACGATCCATCGTCGCCCGAAAATGCGTACAGGACCTTTTCGTTTCCTGCCGGATCCAGTTTGTAGATCACGCCCGGTGATTGCGCGGCCTCCGAGGCAGTGCCGTACAGGTTGCCGGTCGAATCGCGAATCACCCCGCCAAAGGGATAGCCGCCGTCCGGGCCAAACATAAAGCTATAAAGCACGGTCTCGTGGCCGGTGGTATCCACTTTATATACGACACCTGCGTTTGCCGGGCCGCCGTCCGTAGTGGTGCCGTAAATGTTCCCGGCCGGATCGAGGGTGACGCCCGCGTTGGGCCATTCGCCGTCGGCCCCGCCGGTGAAGGTGTGCAATACGGTCTCGGCGCCGCTGGTACGGTCCATCCAGAAGACCACGCCTGCTCCGGATGCGCCGCCGTAAGTGGTCGTGCCGTAGAGATTGCCTTCCTTGTCGATCGCCAGCGCGGCGTACGGTTTGCTGCCGTCGGCGCCGCCCGTGAAGCTGTGCAGCACCGTCTCCACGCCTGCCGGCTCTATTTTGTACACCACCCCCAGATTCGCGGAGCCGCCGTAGGTGGTTGTGCCGTAGAGGTTGCCCTCGCGATCGCGGACCACTCCAGCGTTGGGCCGCGACCCATCCGCGCCTCCGGTGAAGACGTATAGCACGGTTTGATGGCCATTCTTATCGATCTCGAAGACCACGCCGTTGCCGTAAACCCCGCCCTCCGCGGTCGTCCCATAGAGGTTGCCCGCGGTGTCGGGAGTCAAGCCGCCATAGGGGTGAGCGCCGTTGAGAGGCGGCAGCCCGAAATTATGCAGGACTGTCTCCGTAGCGGACGTCTGCCCGTGGGCCGGAGTGGCGCCGGCAAACACCAGCGCGCACGTGAACCCTAAAAACACCTGGCCGCGGCAAGTTAGCCGCGATCCCGTCTTTTTCCTCGCCATATCCCCTCCATCACGCGCGTGAGCTTAGTCTATACCTCCGGACCCCGTTCGTCCACAAAGGCGCTGCGCGGCAGTACCAGTTGGGCTCCGTGGCCCGGCGAATTTCGCCGCAGCCTGCTAAACTGGGCGCTAAATTCGATGCTAAAAAGTGCACTCATCGCCTTCGCCCTGACCGCCGCGGCCTACAGCCCCGCGGCCGCCCAGACGTCCTGGTTGGACCAGGAAGCCCATCGCCCCTACCAGCGCCAGCCCGGAACCGACGCCAAGAAGCCCACCGGCTACACGCCCCAACAGATGCAGCATGCCTACGGGGTCGACCAGATCGCCAACCAGGGCGCCGGCCAGATCATCGGCATCGTGGATGGTTACGATTATCCGGCGGTGGAATCCGACCTGACGGTTTTCACCAGCGAATTCGGTTTGCCGGCATGCACCAAGGCGAACGGATGCCTTACGGTGGTCTATGCCACGGGCACGAAGCCGCCATCGAATGCCGGGTGGTCCGGCGAGACCTCCCTGGACGTGCAGTGGGCGCATGCGATCGCGCCGGCGGCCAAGATCCTGCTGGTGGAAGCGCCCAACGGCAGCGTGAAGTCGCTGCTGGCGGCGGTGCCGGTGGCCGTAAAGAATGGCGCCACCGTGGTGAACATGAGCTGGGGTACCAATAACGAACCATCCGACGAGCAGAAACTGGATCCGCTCTACTTCAACAACGCCTCGGTGACTTACATCAACGCGTCCGGTGACAGCGGCATTAACCTATTCGGCTACCCCGGCGCTTCGCCGCTGGTAGTGGGCGCCGGCGGCACGGTGCTGAAGCTGGATTCCAATGGCAATACTCTGAGCGAGACCGGCTGGAGCGGCAGCGGCGGCGGCGAAAGCAAATACTTCGCCGAACCCAGCTATCAGGAAAAGGCCCAGAGTTCGGGCAAGCGCGGCGTCCCGGATGTCGCTTACAACGCCAGCCCGGCCACGGGCGTGCCCGTCTACGACAGCGAGGCCGGCGACTGGGGACAGGTCGGCGGCACCAGCGCCTCGTCGCCGCAGTGGTGCGCGATCGTGGCCATCGCCAACAGCATCCGCGCCGGCATGGGAAAAGGGACGATCGGCACCAACTTTCTGAACGCGATCTACGCCAATCCGCCGGCGTTCCATGACATCACCAAAGGCTCAAACGGCAGTTGCGGCGCCGAATGTAACGCCGGCCCCGGTTATGACTTCGTGACCGGCCTCGGCAGCCCCATGGCGCCACAAGTGGTGGACGCCCTGGTGGCCGCTCCATAGCCGTGGCGCACCGTTGAAAACCCAATCCGGGGGGCGGGCATGATTGGCCGCCCTCCAAATTGAGTTTTCATGACATTTGGTGGCCCACAGGGCCATCCTGACACGCTTTAGCGTGCCGGCGGGACTTTTAAGTCGCGCTCACGGCGAACTAAAGTTCACCGCTGCACGCTCAAAGTGTGCGCTACGGGCAGGGCGGCCCAGGAGCTAAGATAAATTGGAATGGCCGCACGCCTGGCATCCTTCTATCGCAAACTCGGGCGCCTCGAAAAGGTTTTCATCATCCTGGTTGTGCTTGCGGTTTTGCTGGCCTACGCGCTGCCCGCCTCCTTCATCGGATTGATGGTCTCCCTGGCCGCTTGGGTGACGGGGTTCGTAGTGGCCATACGGTTAGCCAGAACCGGCGTGAAGAAGCTGATCTGGCGTCTACGCAACCGCTTGATCGTGGCTTATGCCTTCATCGCCATGGTGCCCATCGCCCTCATCCTGGCGTTAGTCCTGGTGAGCGCTTATGGGCTGACCGGCCAGATCGCGATCTACCTGATCAATTCCGAACTGGACCGCCGCACCACCATTCTGAAAGGATCCGCGGCCGCCATTCTCGAAGCCCCCGCCGAACATCGGCCGGAAGTCATCCTGCGGACGCAGGACTTCAACCAGCGGTTCTTCCCCGCCACCGAAATCCTGGTGCGCGACGGCGGCGTGTACCGGTATCCGCCATCGTCGGCCATCAGCGCCCCTCCCCCCGCATGGAAGGACGCCAACGGCATTATCGTCAAAGACGCTCAATTGTATAGCTGGGCAAACTTGCACTCGGGCGGCACCGAAGTGGTGATCCTGGCGCCGCTCAGCCAGGAGTTTCTCTCGAGCCTGCTGCCCGGCATCGGCCAAATCAATTTCCGCGACTTCTCCGAGGCCGATGGCGGTCTCCGCTCCACGCCGGCCGGCACGGCGCCCGCCGCGCGCATCCCGCCCAAGAACAACTTCCTGGATATGCAGGTAAATTGGGGTTCGCTGGTGCCCGTGGCGTTTTGGAATTCGCCGGGCAGCCGCAATAACAAGGGATTGCTGCTGGTCCACACGCGCATGTCGGCGGTGCTCGGAACGGTTTTCGGAAACAACATTTCGCTCGGCGATATGGAGTACGGACAGGTGATCTGGGGAGCGTTTCTTGTCACTGTTACCCTCTTCCTGATCGTGGAACTGGTTTCGCTGGTAATCGGCGTTTCCATCTCGCGCACCATTACCAGCGCCGTGCATGAGCTGTATGTCGGCACCCGCCGCATCAAGGAAGGCGATTTCTCGCATCGCATACCCGTGGGCGGAAACGACCAACTGGCCGAACTGGGCGCGTCCTTCAACACCATGACCGAGAACCTGGCGCGCCTCATCGTAGTGGCCAAAGAAAAGGAGCGCCTGGAGTCGGAGCTGGAAATTGCGCGCGAGGTGCAGAGCCTGCTTTTTCCCAAGAATGTGCCCGATCTGAAAACGCTCACGCTTACCGGCGTGTGCAATCCTGCGCGGGTGGTCTCGGGCGACTATTACGATTTCATGCGGGTCGGCTCCAGCGTCGCGTTCGCCATTGGCGATGTGGCGGGTAAAGGCATTTCGGCGGCGTTGTTGATGGCTTCTATCCAATCGACCATGCGAATGCAGCTTACGGCCGAAATTCCCACCGTGGCCGGCAATGGCGGATCCCCGCACGCGCTATCTCCGGCAGTCATGGTATCGCGCCTGAACAAGTTGCTCTATGCCAATACGGCCGCCGAGAAGTACGCGACTTTTTATTTCGCTTTGTACGACGAAAAGACCCAGAATTTGACTTACACCAATGCCGGGCACCTGCAGCCCATCCTGTTGCGCAAAGGCGTGCCCGAATTGCTGGAAGTGACCGGCACCGTGGTCGGCGCGTTCCCATTCTCGCTGTATGAGGAGAGGAATATCCGGCTTGACAGCGGCGATGTGCTGGTTGCATACACCGACGGTATGATCGAACCCGAGAACGAATACGGCGAAATGTTCGGCGAGCAGCGGCTCACCGATTTGCTGGCCAAGAACGTGGATCGCGAGTCGCCCGAGATCATCGCGCGCGTGATGGAGGCCGTCCTGCAGTGGAGCGGCGATGCCGCCGAATTGTCGGACGACATGACCATGCTGGTGGCGAGGCGTCCATGAAAGTTCTTACCGCGGCGCAGATCCGCGAAGTGGACCGGCGCACTATTGAAATGGGCATTCCCGGCTTGGTGCTGATGGAAAATGCCGGGCATCGTGTGGTAGAACTGCTCGCCGAAAAGTTTGCGCCCCTGGCAGCCCACCGCATCGTGGTTCTGTGCGGCAAGGGCAACAACGGGGGCGATGGCCTGGTAATCGCCCGCCAGCTTTTCACACGCTTCGAGACGCGCGCGCTGCACGTGGTGCTGTTCGCCGCGGCGGAGGATTTGAAAGGCGATGCCGCGGAGAACTACCGTATGCTGCACGGCGTTTGCGGCTGTCCCGTCACGCGCGAAATCCCGGCGGACGCCCGGCTCGCCACCCTGGTGGTGGACGCGTTGCTGGGCACCGGGATCGGCGGGCCCGCTACCGGCGCGATGTTGGACGGGATTCGCGAGATCAACCGGGGCTTTCCGCTCGCCAGGGTGGTCGCCGTGGATATCCCGTCGGGCATGCCCAGCGACTCCAGCGAGCCTTTGGGCGAGCGGGCGCGCGCCGATTACACCGTTACTTTCACGGCGCCCAAACCATCTCACGCGCTGGCGCCGAATTGCGATGCCGTCGGCGAGTTACGCGTAGCGCCGATCGGTAGCCCACCGCGGCTTTTCGAGACGGACCCGTCCATCTGGCTGTCGTTGATCCAGCCGTCCATGTTCGCGCCGGTGCTGGCGCCCCGCCCGCGCGCCGGCCACAAAGGCACTTTCGGCCATGTGCTGGCCATCGCCGGATCGCACGGCAAGACCGGCGCGGCCGCCATGTGCGGTATGGCGGCGCTACGCGCAGGCGCGGGCTTGGTTACGGTGGCTTCGGAGGAATCTGCCATACCGGTGATCGCCGGCTACGCCGCGGAATTGATGACCGAATCGTTATCGGCCGATCGGATTTCCGCTCTCGTGGAAAAGAAGGACGTGATCGCCATCGGCCCGGGACTGGGCACCGATCCCGCCATGATCGCCATGGTGCGCCGCGCCTTCACCGAATTCGCGCAACCCATGGTGGTGGATGCCGATGCCCTGAATGCCCTGGCCGGCACGGAGTGGTCTGGTGCGGGGAAGTTCCGCGTGCTGACGCCGCATCCCGGAGAAATGGCGCGGCTCTGCGGCCGGACCACCGCGGAGATCTCCGCCGATCGCCTGGGAGCCGCGCGCCGCCTGGCTACCGGCCGCCAGGTCATCATCGTGCTGAAGGGCGAGCGTACCCTGATCGCTTTTCCCGACGGCTGCGTCTGGATCAATCCCACGGGTACGCCTGCCATGGGCACGGGCGGCACCGGCGATATTCTTACGGGTCTGACGGCCGGCTTGTTAGGGCAGTTTCCGGAGCACCGCGACGAGGCCCTTGCCGCCGCCGTCTATCTGCATGGACTTTCCGGCGAGTTGGGCGCCGCCGCGCTCACCGAAAAGTGCCTGACCGCTACCGATCTGCTCCGCTATCTGCCCGCGGCCCTGGAGGAGTGTGCCCGTTTTCCGCACCGGCTCTGAGGCGGAGACCATCTCCCTGGGAGAGCGCCTCGCCGGCACGCTGCCCCGCGGCGCCACCGTGCTGCTGATTGGCAACCTGGGCGCGGGCAAGACCACCCTGGCCAAGGGAATTATACAGGGATTGGGGGCGGCGCCGGCCGAAGAAGTCTCCAGCCCCACGTTTACGTTGATTCATGAATATGGGTCGCCGCCCGCCATCTACCATGTGGATCTCTATCGCCTCGATAGCGCGCGCGACGCCGCCACCCTGGGTCTCGACGATTTGTTCGATAGTTCCGCGCTGGTGATGATCGAGTGGGGCGAGCGCTTCCCCGAACTGGTGCCGCCCGGGCATATCGAGATCCGGCTGCGGGCGCTGGCGGGCGATGAGCGGGAGATAGAGCTGTGCACCTGACGAGCTTCGGTCGATTATGGCGGTCGATGTTCCGGGTTGTCGATTGAATGGTGCGCCCGAGGTGATTCGAACACCTGACCTTCTGGTTCGTAGCCAGACGCTCTATCCAGCTGAGCTACGGGCGCATAGGATGATCCTTCTTCAATCTACCCTGTCCGCACCGCCTCGCGCAACTGCCGCGGCGGCCCCGCCTCTGTAACCTCCCTTCCGGAACTGCCGTCGATACAACGCAATGATTCGCTGGGAGGGGAAGCGCCAGGTCTGCCTGCTCGCCTGCTTCGTA
>Ga0187871_10001099_pt1 | contig 24084 bp, 23 predicted proteins | sample June2016WEW_16_1_FD_132988 | JGI IMG/M metagenome (GOLD analysis project Ga0187871, IMG submission 132988) | Peatland microbial communities from SPRUCE experiment site at the Marcell Experimental Forest, Minnesota, USA - June2016WEW_16_10 | ecosystem: Environmental > Terrestrial > Soil >...
AGCCGAGCCGACGTGCCAATCCTGTCCACTCAATCTGGCGATACATTCCTCACGTATTTTCCAAAGGTCTGCCAGTGACCTCCCGCCAAGTCCACTGTTGTCAGCAATCCACTTCAATAAAAACTGCTTGTGTAAGGCAACCTTGTAATCAGTGATCTGCGCCGGTTCAATGTCTTCCTCGTGGAGAAAACGGGAAATTGCCGCAAAGGGAAGCTGATCGACCGCCCGTGTCACGTCGATTCGCCTTCCGGCCATTCGCAGGTAGCAGTGGGCTTCGGGCAGCAAGACGAGTTCATACTTACGTAGAACGTCCCCGACTCCGGGAGTGTTTTGCTCCGCCATCTCGTAAATCCCGAGGACCAGCACAACATCGAGGTTTTGCTCCATGGCCAGCCGACGAAGGAGCGCATGTTTCGTACTACATGTCCCGCGCTCCTCAGTCAGAACGATCAGCGGATCGTCTGGACGCGTATTGCGGGCATAAGGCAGACACCTGACGTATTTCGCGGCCGATCGAAGATCTTTCGTCCCGATGCGCAAGAAAGCGGCCGTGACTGCACCTTCTGGCTTGAAACTAATCGGATCGAGAGCTTCCCATGAATGCATCACAGCTCGACAACCTCAGCTTCCGCTCGGGGAATATTCCACCAGCTTAAATTCCCCCCGTGTTGCCAGTAAAGGGCGGACTTCATAGAAGGGACCGCACCCGGCATTTTGGCTCAAACCATTTGCTCGATAACGCTCGGTTGGTCGGCTACTCGGAACCTATTATCGGACCACGGGCTAAGTCCCAGTTAGTTGCGTTACTGGAAAACTGGCCCACTACTCAAGGAGGGCGACGATTGACCGGCCTGAATCCGGGCCGTTATACTGTTGTTCCGCGCTGGAAGCGTAACTGGCCTCAGCGTGCCTCGAGTCATTCCGCGCGCTGCCGTGTGCAGGTCAACGGGCCGCTTGCAGGAATTTCCGAAACTCAACACTTGCGATAGGGAGCGGTCGAGCCCGGCGTCCGGGTTCGCAGAAAACATGAGCAGCACAAAAGCGACACAACTTCGTCCCGGCATGGTGATCCAGCATGAAGGGCAGCTCTTCACGGTATTTAGCGTCGATCACCGTACGCCGGGCAACAAACGGGGGTCCATGCAGACGCGCCTGAAAAACCTGCGGACGGGAACCATGATCGACTACCGGTTTCGCGCGGAGGAATTCGTGGACCGGGCGATTCTGGATTCCGTGGAATTCGAATACCTCTACAACGAGGGCGATAGTTTTCACTTCATGAACACGGAAACCTACGAGCAGATGCATCTGACGCGCGAAGAGCTCGGCGAGACGGTCTACTACCTGATTCCCAATACGGTGGTGAAAGTGGAGTTTTTTGAGGATAAAGCCATCGGGGTCGACCTTCCGGACACCATGGACTTGAAGGTGATTCAAACGGAGCCGACGCTGCAGAAGGCGACCGCCAGCGCGGTCGGGAAACCCGCAACGTTGGAGACCGGATTGGTCGTACAGGTGCCTCCGTTCGTGAACGAAGGCGACCGCATCAAGGTGGACACTTCGGAAGCGCGCTACGTGCAGCGCGTGGAATAAATCGCGAGATTTGTGAAGCCCATTGCGGTTTGTGGGGTAGACTTTAACTTCCGCCTCCGCAGCTGAGCTCAGCGCAAGCTGAATTCAGAAAGAGGCGAAAAGGCGCGACCGAGGCAACTCGATCGCGCCTTCGCTTTTTCCCTTACCAAGCTTCCGGCGGCAGGTGAGTAAATGGACTGTAAGTCGAAGGACCTTTCGCGATGAAGCGTTGGCTTCGCTGGATCTCAATCGTGTTGGGAACTGTCGTGGTCGCTCTCTTCCTCCTGGGCCAGCACTACGTGCTTAATTCCGCCAAACTGGACAAAGCAATCAAGACGGAAGTCCCACTCGGAACCCCCAAAACAAGGGTCGTTACGTTCATTCAAACACGCCACCCGATCGCATATGACGATATGGGGCTACAGTTAAAGGCCAGACTGCAAGGGCTCGCGGAGAATATGATCTATCGCAAAGACATGGTCATAACCTTCGAGTTTTCTCCGGAAGGCAAACTCTTGTCTTACTCGACGAAAGAATACTTTACGTTTCTATAGCGGCAGCAAGTCCCGATAATTTCGGGTTACCGGAAATTGAGCCGAATACCAAATCTCCTGGGTTGGCGAGATCCGACTCGAACCGCAATTTACCCCAGTTTTGCAGCGGACTTTCCGAGCGCGGGTTCTTCGCCGGCGGGATGGGCGCCGAAGACGCGGTCGAAGATGGCGTCCACATAGCGAAGCTGGCGGTGCAAATCGAAGGTGTGGGCGAGCGCGGCAGCATCCAGGTATTCGGTGATTCGCGGATCGTTGGCCACCCGATCGCGGAAACTTGTGTCGCTTTCCCACGCGGCCATGGCGTTTTCCTGCACGGCTTTGTAGGCTTCATCACGAGGCATGCCTTTTTCGACTACATCCTGGAGTAATTGTCCGGAGTAGACCAGGCCGTGCGTGGATTCCAGGTTGTGCAGCATGCGCTCCGGAAACACGCGCATTTCGCCGATGATGGTGGTCATCTTGGAGAGCATGTAATCCACCAGGATCGTGGAGTCGGGCAGAATCACCCGCTCGACGGAACTGTGCGAGATGTCGCGCTCGTGCCACAACGCCACGTTCTCGAACGCGGCGATCATATTCGAGCGCACCAATCGCGCCAGCCCTCCAATTTGCTCGGAGCTGACCGGATTGCGCTTGTGCGGCATCGCGGAACTTCCCCGCTGCTCCCCGCCGAACGGCTCTTCCGCTTCGCGCACTTCGGTGCGCTGCAGGTGCCGGATTTCGAGCGCGATTTTTTCCAGCGTGGCGGCGATCAGCGCGAGCGAGCTCATGTACTGCGCATGGCGATCGCGCTGAATCACCTGCGAAGCGACCGGCGCAGCCGCAAGGCCCAGGCGCTTGCAGATGCGCGCTTCCATGTCGGGGCCGAGATGCGAAGCGTTGCCAACGGCGCCGGAAATCTTGCCTACCGCCATTTGCGCCGCCGCATCGCGAAAGCGTCTGATGTTGCGCTGGTTCTCCGAAAACCAGTTGGCGATTTTCAGGCCGAACGTGATTGGCTCGGCGTGAATGCCGTGCGTCCGGCCGACTTGCGGCGTGTTCCGAAACTCGTGCGCGCGCAGATCGAGGATTTCCCCGAAAAGGACCAGGTCGCGCTCGATGAAATGCGAGGCGTCGCGAATCAGCAGTGCCTGGGCGGTGTCCACCACGTCGTTGGAGGTCATGCCGTAGTGCAGCCAGCGTGCGGCCACCGGATCGCCGACCGATTCGCCGACGGCCATGGTGAACGCGATGACATCGTGCTTTACGTGTGACTCGATCTCGTTGATGCGCGCAGCGTCGGCTTTCGCGCGGGTACGCAGAGCCACAGCCGCCTCTTTCGGCACCAAGCCAGCTTCTGCGAGGGTCTCCGTTGCGGCGAGCTCCACCTCAAGCCATTTCGCGTACTTGTTGGCGTCGCTCCAGACGCGGCCCATTTCCGGGCGGGTGTACCGTGAAATCAAGCCAACCCCCTGCTGAAATTCGCGAAACGCGCGAGTTCCTAGGGCCATCATACCGTATGCGGCCGTTTTCTTCCGAGTGCATGACACTTCGCCACGTCGCGCCCGCATGAATCGAGCAAGGGTGTCTTCCGGCCGTGGCCGCGGGGCTCCCAGCTGATCACGTTCCGCTCGCTCGTACGTCTGCGCTAGAGTGGACGGCACCAAGACGAAAGAGGGTAGGATCATGCCAAGCGCTCGATGGTTTAGCGATCTTGCGGACGATGTGCGATTCGGCCTGCGCACGCTGCGAAAGAGTCCCGGATTCACGGCCATCGCCGTCATCACGCTGGCCCTCGGCATCGGCGCGAACACCGCGATCTTCAGCGTCGTCGAAAATGTGCTGCTGCGGCCCCTTCCCTACGACCATCCGGAATCGCTGGTGGAAATCTGGAACACCTACCCGGGATTTCAAGCCGTGGGAGTGTCCGCCGGCGATTACGCGGACTTCCATCGCGAAGCGAAGAGCTTTTCCGCCATGGGCGCCTACGCCGAGATCTCGCAGGGCTTCAACCTGACCGGTGTGGGCGAACCAGAACGTATCCAGGCGAGCGTCGCCACGGCCGACTTATTTTCGATGCTGGGCGTTCGCGCGATCGTAGGGCGCACCTTCCTGCCCGACGAAGACAAACCGGGCGGCGGCGCGGTGGTCGTACTCAGCCACTGTTATTGGCAGCGGCGTTTCGGAGCGGACCCCACGATTGTGGGCCGAGAAGTTTCACTCGACGGCCAGCGATTCCGCATCGTCGGCGTTTTGCCGGACACTTTCCAGATTCTCCGCTCGATGGATTTATGGTTGCCCATCAATCGCTATCAAGGCTCGCTGGACGACCACATCCATCACGGAATCGTGCCTGTTGCGAGGCTGCGGCCGGGAATTACAGCGGCGCAGGCCGGCGCGGAAATCGAAACGCTCAATCGCCAGGAAACCGCCGCCTTTCCCGACTCGCACAAGAATTGGGGAACTTTTGTGCGCGCCATGGAAGATCCTTCCGCGTCGAAGCTGCGGGCCACGTTGCTGGTGCTCTTCGCGGCGGTTGGACTCGTGCTGCTGATCACCTGCGCCAACATCGCGAACCTGCTGCTGGCACGCAATGCCGCTCGTGAACGGGAAATGGCCTTGCGAACGGCGCTGGGTGCGAAGCCTGGCCGGCTGGTTCGACAATTGTTGACGGAGAGCATGTTGATCTCGCTGTGCGGTGGTACTGCGGGCCTGTTACTGGCCGCGGTCGGAGTCCAGGCGCTGGGGGCCCTCGCGCCGGAAGAGCTTTCGGTCATCCAGCAGACGCGCATCGACCTCGATGTCCTGGCATTCACGGTCGGAGTCTGCCTGGCCGCAGGGATCGTTTGCGGCTTGCTGCCGGCGCTGCGCGCCAGGATGCGTGACCTCAACAACATTCTGAAACAAGGAAGCAAGGGCACGGGCGCGCCGGGCAGTCATCGTGTCCACAACGCCCTGGTAGTCGCGGAAATCGCGCTTGCGCTGGTGCCGCTGATTGGCGCCGGCCTGCTGCTGCAGAGCTTCCGCCACTTGTTGGAGGTGGCGCCCGGATTCCAGACCGAGCACATCCTCAGCATGCAGATCACGCAAGCGGCGATTTCGCCGGTCGAGGCTGCCAAGCTCTCCGTGGAACAACAAATCGAGTTGGGCAAAAAGCAATCACTGCAATTCGATCAAATTCTTCAACAGGTCAGTGCGTTGCCGGGTGTGAAATCGGCCGGAGGAATTTCGACGCTGCCGTTGGCGAGCGATATGCGCGAAGCCTCGCGATTCGTGATTGAGGGACAGCCGATCTTGAGCACCGGCGTTCGCCCAGTGGCGCAAATTCGCACCGTTAGCCCCGAATATTTCACTACCGTCGGCATTCCACTACAAAAAGGCCGCCTGCTAACGCGCGACGACTGGGCATATCAAGACAAGATCGTGATCAACGATACGATGGCGCGACGATTTTTCGCCAATGAAGATCCCATCGGGCACCGCGTCAATTTCTGCTCGCTCGATCCTAAGCCCTGCTGGTTTTCAATCGTCGGAATTGTCGAGAACGTGCACCAGTTCGGCTTGGAGGCCGGTCCGACGTACGATGCCTATTTTACGGGCGGCTGGACACCGCACTTGGTGATTCGCACGGCGTCCGATCCGGCCGCGATTGCCGCAGCCGTCACGAAAGCTGTGCATCGAGTCGATCCCAGCTTGCCGGTTACCGAAATCACGACCCTGGAAGGCTTACTTTCGCGTTCCGTTTCGCCACGGCGCTTTTCCGCCGTGCTCATCGGTGTTCTCGCGGGTCTGGCTCTGATGCTGTCCGCCGTTGGCATCTATGGCGTGATGAGCTACACAGTAGGCCAGCGAACGCAGGAGATCGGCATCCGCATGGCGCTGGGAGCAGAGCCGCAAAACATGCTTGCTTTGGTCTTAGGGCGCGGCGCGCGCCTGGCCCTGGTGGGCATCGCCGCGGGTGTTCTCGGCGCTCTCGCCCTAACGCGTTTCCTGTCGAGCTTGCTGTTCGGCGTGCAGGCAAAGGATCCGTTGACCTTCGCGGCGGTGGCCATCCTGTTATTGCTGGTGGCATTGGCGGCGTGTTACGTGCCCGCACGGCGAGCCATGAAAGTAGACCCGATGGTCGCTCTGCGCTACGAGTAGTGCGCCCTCGGGACGACCCTCGTCCTGGAGGCCATCGGACCGGCTCACCTTGCCACGGGTCGCCAGCGGGAACCCTCTCGGTTCCTCCCAGGTGTCATCCTGAGCCTATCCGACAAGGATAGGCGAAGGACCTCAACTTCAGCCCTTTTCGCTCCCCTTACGCCTTTTTTCCATTAACCTAACCGCAAGCCCGAAAACCTGTCTAATGAAGCGGATGAGGCAGAGCTTGGAAGCCACTGGGGACAGTGACGCCATCGCCGTCGAGCGGACGCTCGCAGGCGACCGCGACGCTTTCCGCGTTCTGGTGGAGCGGCACAGCCGCAACGTCTTTCGCCTCGCCTATCGCATGACCGGAAACCAGCATGATGCGGAAGAAGTGGTGCAGGAGGCGTTCTTGCGGGCATACCAAAAACTTGGCCAGTTTGCGGCACGCGCCAATTTCGGAACGTGGGTGTACCGCATCGCCGCGAACTACGCGATCGATCGCATGCGCCAGCGAAAGAGCGAAGACGCGCAACGCGAACCGGCAGGGCGACCAGGTGACGATGGGATCGAGCGCGACCCGGCAAGCCTCGTACCCGATGCGGCGCCCTCCCCGGAACGCCTGGCGCAAAGCGAGCAACTCGCCGTGCACATGCGGCGCGCGCTGAACGAACTGACCCCGGCTGAGCGCACCGCGTTTGTGATGCGCCACTGGGGCGGATCGGGAATCGAGGAGATCGCCGACGCGTTGAAATCGAGCACGAGCGCGGCGAAAAACACAGTGTTCCGCTCGGTGCAAAAATTGCGGCGCTCGCTGGAGCCATTTGTCGAACGCCGAGGGCAAGCCAAAGCAATGGGAACGGAACTATGAAACATCCGAATGAGGAAGAATTGATCTCATATCACGGCGGTGAGGTTTTGCGGCGGGATGCCATCGCGGACCATTTAACCGACTGTCCCGAGTGCCGCGCGGAACTCGAACGCATTGATGCGGTCCTGGCGGCTCTAAGTACAATGCCGGTTCCCGAGCCCGGCGACGACTATGGCCAACGCGTTTGGTGGCAAATCGCCCCGCGACTCCCGGAGCGGCGAGCACCGTGGTGGAGTTTCAGCGCGGGCAGCGGCTTCACCGCTGGATGGCTGGAACCGCGGCGGTGGGCAGCGGTGGGAGCGATCGCTGCGGTCGTGATCGTCGCGTTCCTGGCAGGGCGCGTGACGAAGCGAGTCGCTCCGGAGGCGGCCGTCGCCGATGCCGGCAACGTGCGCGAACGCGTTCTGATCATGGCGGTAGGCGAGCACCTGGGCCGCTCGGAAATGGTTTTGGTCGAGCTCGGAAATGCGGAACCCGCGAATGTGAAGCAAAAAGAAGTGAACATTTCGTCGGAAAGCCATCGGGCCGAAGACTTGCTGGAAGAGAACCGTTTGTACCGGCAAACCGCGCTGGAACAAGGCGACACCGGGCTTGCCAATGTGCTGGATGAGCTCGAACGCGTGCTGCTCGACGTGGCGCACAGCCCGCAACAGGTTACGCCGGCGCAATTGGAAAATATCCGCCAGCGCATCGAATCGCGCGGGATTCTATTCAAGGTTCGCGTGGTCGGCGAGGAATTGCAGCAGCGCGCAGAATCTCCAGCGCCGGCTGTGAAACAGAATGGATCGACAAAGCTAGAGAGGAACAAGATATGAGCGTTGTAGAGATGGGGCAGGCTGAAGTGTCCCGGCGAAGGCTACCGGTTCGCGGGCAGACGCCGATTTTTCGCGGCACGATGTACGTCGCGTTGGCCGCGCTGCTTGCAATTCCCGGAGGCGCACGAGCGCGCGGGAGCGCTAGCACCATCGGCGGTGGCTCCCCGACTGCATTCCAAGCGCCTCAGCAAGACCAGGAACAAAGCTCGCAAGACAGCCAGGATCAGCAGCAGGACCAGGATCAGGAAAAACGCGATCGTGAACAGGAAGCGCGTGATCGTGAGCAAGAGAAGCGCGATCGTGAGCAGGAGAAACGAGATCGCGAACAGGAGCGCCGCGAGCGCGAACGGGAAAAGACCGATCGCGTATCAGAACTCTACGACGACGGGCGTGAAGATCTCGACGAAGACCGTTACGACCAGGCGGCGGCCAAGTTCGCGGAGCTCGCCGCGCTCAACAGTCCGCAGACCGACGCCGCACTCTACTGGAAAGCCTACGCCGAGAATCGCCTGGGCAAGCGGGATACCGCGCTGGCCACGATCGCGGACTTGAAGCGTCGCTTTCCCCAGAGCAGGTGGCAAAAAGACGCCAGCGCCCTGGAGATTGACGTGCGGCAGCACACCGGGCAAGCGGCCCATCCGGAAACGCAGAGCGACGACGATCTGAAAATGCTGGCCATCCAGGGGCTGATGAACAGCGACCCGGAGCGCGCCATGCCCCTACTGGAGAAGGTGCTGACCAGCACGGCTACGCCGAGAGAGAAATCGAAGGCGCTGTTCGTGATCGCCCAGAGCGGATCGCCGCAAGCGCGACAAATCCTCGGACGCATCGCCAGCGGGCAAAGTAATCCGGACTTGCAGCGAAAAGCGGTCGAGTACCTGGGACTTTTTGGTGGTGGCGAAGCCAGAAAAACGCTCGCGGAGGTCTACGCGAAAACCAGCGATGAAGGTGTGAAACGCACCATCCTGAAGAGCTACATGATCTCGGGCGACAAAGAGGATTTGTTCGCGGCGGCGAAAAGCGAAAGCGATGTGTCGTTGCGCCGGGACGCGATTCATCAACTGGGACTCGTGCACGGCGTTGCTGAATTGCAGCAGCTCTATCAAAAAGAAGCCTCGACAGACGTGAAGCGCGAAATCCTGCAGGCATTTTTCCTGGCCGGTGATTCCAAGCGGCTGGACGAAGCCGCCAGCAGCGAGAAGGATCCCGAATTGCGCCGCGCAGCGGTGCGAAATCTCGGGCTCATCAATTCTCCGGACTCCGCGAGAGCGCTACAGACGATCTATGGCAAGGAGACCGATCGCGGCGTCCGCGAAGAAGTGCTGAACGCTTATTTCATCCAGGGAAACGCAAGCGGATTGGTGGCCATTGCGCGCGGCGAAAAAGATCCGGAGCTCAAGAAACAAGCGGTATCCAAGCTAGCGTTGATGCACAACAAGGAAGCCACGGACTACTTGATGGAGATCTTGCAAAAGTGAGGCGGGAAATGAAGATGTCGTCCATCGCGATTCGCATTTACATCGCCGCCGCCGTCGCATGCTTCGGCGGAGCGGGTCTCCCTTCTGCAAACGGCCAGCAGAACGATGCTCCGCGCATCGAGAACGCGCGGCTGGAGACGCGAGCGCTGTCCGCCCCGCTAGCAGCCGAACTGCAGAGCTGGGCGGCACGGTCCACACAGCCGCAATGGACTGGTTACGCCGTCCCGCAGGTCGCCGGCAATCGCGAAGTCTGCTGCAACTACAACGGATCGTGGAACCAGGGATGCGGCACTTGCCGGCTGGAAGACGGCGATCGCGGCATCAACATGAACTCGAGCGATGCCTCTGTGAAACTGGAAGCTCCCCGCGAGCTCGCGATCTTGTTTCGCGCCGAGAACAACAAGATCACAAAAATTCGCTTGGTCTCCACAGAGTGCACCCTTGATGCCGGCGGTCTGCCCTTTGTTTGGCTCACCGGCGTAAAACCTGCCGAGAGTGTCGCCTTGCTCGCCGGATATGTGCATGACGAAGACTTTGAGCGGCATGGTGACAACCGTCCGGGTCGCGAAGCCCTCATGGCAATTGCCCTACACGCCGACGAGTCCGCCGATCGCGCGCTGCAATCCTTTGTGCGTCCTGAAGAGCGCGAAGAGCTGCGCAAACAAGCGGCGTTTTGGCTGGGTGAAGCCCGTGCCAAACCCGGCTTCGTTGCGTTGCAGAAAATGGCGAAGAGCGATCCCAGCAGCGACGTCCGGGCGCACGTCACGTTTGCGCTCTCGGTCAGCCGCGAACCGGGCGCCTTGGACGAAATGATCCGCATGGCCCACGACGATGAAAGCGGTCACGTGCGCGGCCAGGCACTTTTCTGGCTGGCGCAGAAGGCAGGACAGAAAGCTGCCGGCGCGATTACCGGCGCGATCGAAAACGACCCCGACACCGAGGTAAAGAAGAAAGCCGTCTTTGCGTTAAGCCAGATGCCGAAAGACGAAGGCGTGCCGAAGCTGATTCAAGTGGCGCAGACCAATCGCAACCCGGCCGTGCGCAAACAAGCCATGTTCTGGCTGGGACAGTCCAACGATCCGCGCGCGCTGGCATTTTTCGAACAAGTGCTGTCGCAGTAGCGCGCCGCGCTTATGCTTAGCGCAGCAAATCCTCAAGCTGCACGCGAGCATCGGTCTTCGCGTCGCGATACTTCACGATCATCGCGGCCTGCAGCGACAATCCATGCATCTTGCCGAACACGTGCGACACCGCGCGCGACCCGGGCACCACGATGGCCTCTTCGGGAATGATCAGTGGCTCGCTCTCCGTCGCGCCATAAACCGCATCCTTCACCAGATCGTAGACCGGAATCGAGCGATTCAGAATCGTCCCGGTGCCGAGCACCGCGCGCCGTTTGACCACCGTGCCTTCGTACACCCCGGAATTGCCTCCCACCAAAACGTCGTCTTCAATAATCACCGGCAGTGCGCCAACCGGCTCCAGCACGCCGCCGATCTGTGCGGCGGCGGATAGGTGACAGTTGCGCCCGACCTGCGCGCAGCTTCCCACCAGCGCGTGCGAATCGATCATCGTGCCTTCACCCACATGCGCGCCGACATTCACGAACATCGGCGGCATGCACACCACGCCCCGGCCGATGTAGCTGCCATCGCGGATGCTCGATCCGCCAGGGACGACGCGCACACCGTCCGCCGGAGTAAGAGCGCGCAACGGGTACGTCGACTTGTCGATGAACGGCTGCCGCCACGGATCGCCCGACATGTCCACAATCGTGCCCATACGGAAGCCGAGGAGAATCCCCTTTTTCACCCAGGCGTTCGCCCGCCATCCGGTTTTTGTTGCGGGATCGGGTTCCGCGGCGCGCACCTCGCCGCGATTCAACGCGTCCTTGAATTCGCCAAAAAGACGGAAATGTTCTTCGCTGTACTGTGCCGGCGGCTCGTCGAAAAGTCGTTCAATTTGCGATGGCAGCATGCACTCTCTCGGCGAGTCCTACGGAGGCCAGGACGTCGCGCACCCGCGCGAAATTTTCCGCCTTGGGAGGCACGAGCGGCAGCCGCCACACCGGCTCGAGCAAACCCATTTCCGCCATGGCCGCCTTCACCGGAATTGGATTCGACTCCACAAAATTTACTTCCATCAGGGCATGGTAACGCCGGTGAATCTCGCGCGCGCCTGAAATATCGCCCCGCACCGCCAGCCGAACGAGTTGCGCCATCTCCGCGGGGATTTCGTTTGACACCACAGAGATTACGCCGCGACCGCCGAGCGCGATCAGCGGCAAGGTGATGGCGTCATCGCCGGAAAGCACGATGAAGTCATCGGGAACAATATTCAGGATCGCCACCATCTGCCCGATACTGCCCGACGCTTCCTTGAGGCCAACGATATTTTCGATCCCGGCGAGACGTTTCACCGTAGCAGGCTCGATATTCACGCCAGTGCGTCCCTGCACACTGTACAGAATAATTGGTAGCGAAATCGCGTTAGCAATCGCACGATAGTGCTGGTACAGACCCTCCTGTGTCGGCTTGTTGTAATACGGCGTGACGGAAAGAATGCCGTCGGCCCCGATCGCGGCCAGTTCGCGCGCCAGCACAATCACTTCGGCGGTGTTGTACCCGCCCGCTCCGGCCAGCACCGGCACCCTACCCTTTGCCAGCTCGACGGTAATCTCCACCACGCGCAAATGCTCTTCATGCGTCAGCGTGGGGCTCTCCCCAGTCGTGCCGCAAGGCACCAGGAAATCGATTCCCGCGTCAATCTGCCGCAGTATCAAATTTCGCAGCGTGGATTCATCGAGCGATCCATCGCCACGAAAAGGTGTAACCATCGCCGTCCCGCATCCTGTAAACATTTCGTTTCTCCTTCTTTTTCACAAACTAGAAATCTGCGAATCACAAAACCTGTAGCCACCGTCTTCAGACGGCGGGGTTTAGACAACACCCCAGCACCGTCATAACGACATCCCCGCTCACTCCTTACTCTGAGTTCCCTCACCCAACTCCCCCAAAATCTCCCGAAACTCAAACAAACCCTTCTTCCCCGCCACCCACCGCGCCGCCCGCAAAGCCCCCCGGGCAAAACCCTCGCGGCTGCGCGCCGTATGCCGCAACGTGATCGTATCGGCCAACGAATCAAATCCAATCTCGTGCGTCCCCGGATGCGCCCCCGCGCGATTGGAACTCAAACCAATCGGCCGCTCATATCCAGCCGTCCGCATCTCGTCCGCCAATTTGCGCAAGGTGCCCGAAGGCGCATCCTTCTTTGCCGCGTGGTGAATCTCCCAGCCCCACGCCTCGTATTCGTGCTGCTCGGCGAAAAGAGTCGCTGCGTACGCCACTGTCTGTATAAACAGATTCACGCCCACGGAAAAATTAGGAGCCCAAACCAGGCCGATCCCACTCTCTGCCACAGCTCTCCGCACCGCGGGAAGATGTTCGAGCCAGCCGGTAGTTCCGACAGCAGCGTTGACTCCCGCCATAGCGAGTTGCTGAATATTTTGCGCGGCGGTATGCGGCGTCGAAAATTCGAGCGCAACGTCGACACCCTGAAGCGCGTCGCGCGTCAATCCATCTCCCTGCGAATTGTTTTTGCTGTCGAATTTCGCGCGGACGTCGAATCCATATTCAGGCGCCAGCTGCGCGACCAAGCGCCCCATCTTTCCGTGTCCAACAATCGCCAAGCCCAGAGTCATGTGCGCGCCCGCCCTGCCGACAAGAGTTGCGTGACCATCCGCGCGTAAATCTCCACCGCCTCCGCTAACTCCTTCTTCGCGATGCGCTCTTCCGCCGTGTGCGCTACATGAATGCTGCCCGGCCCGATCAGAAAAGCTTGCCCCCAGGCCCCACTCAACGCAGGAATGTCCGTCGTAAACGCCACCGCAGTGGTCGGCAAGCCGTCGAAACCCGTCAACCGGATCGCGGGCGTGTGCAAAACCTCGCGGGCCATCACGCGACCCGCCACTACAGCCGCTACCGCTTCACGCAGCGGTGTGGGATCGCCGACGGTGCGAAACATGATCTCCGCCCGCGCCTCATCCGCTACAACATTGGGCGCCCGCCCGCCGGAAATCGTGCCAACGTTCAGCGTGCTGGGACCCAGCAATTCGTCCTGCGGCAAAGGGATTCGCCGGATGTCCTGCAGAACATCGAGCAGCGTGTGAATCGCGGAATGCCCCAGCTCCGGATACGCCGAGTGCGCAAGCTTGCCCCGTGCCGTAACCTCAAATCGCAGCGCCCCTTTTGACCCCAGCGCGACGCGATTGTCGGTGGGCTCGCCATTGATCAGAAACCGCGAGCCGCGCGGCGTTGCCGCCGCCGCTTTCGCTCCGGCGGAGTTGCGCTCCTCGCCTACCACAAACAACAACCCGAAATTTCGCGTTCCCGCAGCCAATAATTTCTCGGCGGCTGCGATCATCGCCGCGATAATCCCCTTCGCGTCGCACGACCCGCGACCCCACAGGAAATCCTCGTCCTCGTTCGAGCCAAAAAATGGCGGTACGGTATCCATGTGCGTGGACAGCGTCACGACCGGCTCGCCCCAACCGACGAAAATATTGTCGCGCTGCGGCGCCACCGGAATGCGTTCCAGCCGCCCGTCGTAGCGCGATGCCAGCGCAGACAGGTGCGTGAACAAAAAGTCGCCAACCGGTCCCTCGTTGTTGGTCACCGACTCGATGTCTACCAGCGCGCGTGTAAGCTCAAAAAGATTCATAGACGCAAAATTTCCGCCCGTTCAAGATTTTGTGGGAAGAAGCGAAAAGAAAGGAAGGAACCGCGAGGAAACCACTCGGGCTGCTGCCTCTCGATAGCGCTTCATCCAATAACCGGATGACAGTGGGCAGGCCTTAGACCTGACCCCCAACCGCCGCGGTTTCAACTACCGCAACGATTTCGGCGGACAACCGGTGGCTAGCAATCGATTCGGCTCAACCAGCAACCAATCGACTACCAGCGGCCCCTTTCACCCAAGCTTCCGAAGCTGATCGGAACAACAAGCCCGGCTACTGATGGCCTCCGCACCTCTACCAAGAACAAAAAGAGTTTAGTTCAGCGGGTGACGAAGTGTCAACGAGTGTTCGAAGAGCGGCCATCAGAACTCCCGCCTTTGGATGACCCGCACCGACGCAAGAAACATCAGCGCCGCAACGCATAGGCAGGCAAAGATCCCGAACCACGGGATCGGCCCGGAAAGAAGATGGGTGGTTTTGTTGTAATGGTTATCGCCAGTGATGAAGCGCCAGAGATCGAGAAATGGTCGCAGCTTGCTAACGCTGCCACATATGATTCCGACCAGGATGGCTGCTCCATACGCGACGGCGGGCGCCGTATATTCTCCGTCCACAATCGAGGAAACAAGAATCGCCAGCGCGAAATACACCATTCCGCCGGTGACGAGCAGCAGAACGTAGAAGGAAGCTTGCGAAACAAAAAACGGCCGACCGGCTATCGCCGAAACAAATAGGATTGCGGCCCAAGGCACAATGGCCAGAGCGATCGATTGCATAACGCCAACGGTGATGCGCACTGCCGCGAGCCGCGCCCGGCTGACGGGCAGCGCCAGTGTGAACGAGGAGACTCCGGCCGCCCTCTCCCGCAGCAATCCTCCCATGCCCAGCAGGATGACGCAAAGCATCCAGAGCCCCGCGAGATAAGAGTGAGCGAAAAACATCAATTCGTAAGTGCTGGCTTTCGGCTCGCGCGGCAGAATGCTCTCGGCGTGGTGAACGAAGAATGTGAGGATGATCACCAGAAAGCCAAGCGAAACGAGAAATCGCGTTCGTGTCTCGAGCCACGCCTTGTACCAAAGCACGTTCAGTTCTCCTTCACAGTTTCGAGAAAAATGTCGCGCAAACCTACCGGCGCAACCTCGATCGAAGTGGCGCGGAGATCGTGCGCGCGTTCGATTACGGCTTCCACATTACCGCTTGCAAACACACTCAGCTGGCAGCCGGCTCCTCGCACGCTTTCGATTCCGTTCATCCGAAAGTCGGGCTCGCACGGCGTAGTGGGAAAAACCAAGTCAATGCGCCGGTACGACTCGCGCAGATGATCCAGCGAAGCGTCCACCATAAGACGGCCTTTATCAAGAATGCAGACGCGGTCCGCGATGCGCTCTACCTCCGCAATCTGGTGAGAAGAGAAAAACACCGTTGTTCCCTCCGCGCACTGCCCCACCAATGTCTGCAGTAACTCCTCGATTCCGACGGGGTCGAGCCCTTCGCTTGGCTCATCGAGAATCAGCAGTTCCGGCCGGCGAGCAAATGCCAGTAGCAATGCCAGTTTTGTGCGCATCCCTTTGGAGAGCAGCCTGACTTTTCGTTCGAGCGGCAATCCATACCTGTACAGCAACTCCTTTGCCGTCTCGTCGCGCCAATCGCGGTAAAACGAACCCGCGAAACGTATCGTCTGCTCGACGCTCATGTAGCCGTAGAGCGGCTTGTTCTCGGCAACGTATGAAATCTTCCCCCGCGCTTCGCGGCTTTCGTTCGGATCGCCAATGCGCTTCCCCAGCACTGTGCCTTCGCCGGCTGACGGCGCGATCATTCCGAGCAGCATTTTGATTGTCGTGCTCTTTCCCGCGCCATTGCAGCCCAGAAATGCCGTGATGCAGTTTGGCTCAACGCAAAGATTCAGCGCCCGCACGGCCTCCACGCGACCGTACGACTTCACGAGGCCGTGCGTTTCGATCGCGGGCGCATTAGTCATGGTTTCCTCACGATTTCCGTCGGGTGCAGTAGCTCGGCCTCGAACGCTCGGCGGATTTCCTCATCCAGCAATCCGTCATCCCGCAACCGCTCGATCAACTCGCGTATTCGCCGTCGCGCGCCGTGCACGTGGTCCGCAAGCGAGCGCGTCCTTCGCTTCACGCAGAGAAACGCTCCCGAACCTTGCCGTAGTTCCAGCAGTCCTTCGTGCTCCAACTCGGAATACGCTTTCGCTATGGTGTTTGGGCTGACTACCAACTCCTCGGCCAGCGTCCGGATCCCCGGCAATTGATCGCCATCGCGTAACGCTCCCGTTTCGGCGGCATGTCGAATCTGCTGCATCAGTTGCAGGTAGAGTGGCTGGCCCGTCGCAGGATTGAGTTTGAAAAACATTCTGAGTCAAGTGTATCACTGTTAGGATACACCACTACGGCAGTGGCGTCAAGCGTACAGGGAAAAGGCGACCGCGTTCATATGGCGGAAAGGTTGGGAATACTGAGACTTTGAAGAATTGCCGGAGTTTTTACAGCTGCAATGTTCCTAGCGGCGCTTCCTGGGTAGCGATCAGCAACTCGCCGGTAAACGCGCATTCGGCGGGGCGCCGGCGCAGCGCTTCTTCAGCCGAAATCCGCGCCACGTCGGGATTGTTGTTCTCCAGCGAAAGATGCGCGAGCACGAGATAGCGCGCCCGCGCGTCAAATCCATCGGGATCGCACAAATACTCGCTGACCGCGTGGTTCGACAAATGCCCGGTCCGGCTTAGCACGCGCTGCTTCACGACCCAGGGATACGGGCCAACCTTCAGCATGTCGAGATCGTGATTCGATTCCAGCATCAGGCAATCGGCGTCGCGCAGATGAACTTTGACCAGCTGTGGCATGTACCCGAGATCGGTCACCAGCGCCATCTTCACACCGCAGGTGCGAAACGTGAACCCAATCGGGTCGGCAGCATCGTGAGGAATCGCAAATGCATGAACCTCAATATCTCCAACACAAAACCGCTGCCCCGCATGAATGGTCTCGACGCCGCGCAGGCGTTTGCCCAGCCGGTCGGGCAGCGCGCGATGCAGCGCGTCCATGGTCGGCTCGGTGACATACAGCGGCGCTTTCCACATGCCCAGCATCTGCGGCAACCCGTTGCAATGGTCGCTATGTTCGTGGGTAATCAGAATTCCGTCGAGGTGGTCAACTTCTTTCTCGACGGCCGCCAGCCGCGCCAGCGTTTCGCGTTTGCCGAGTCCCGCGTCAATCAGGAGGCGGGTATGCTCAGTCTCGAGTAAGGTGATGTTCCCCGAGCTGCCCGACGCCAGAATGGAAACCCGCAAGCCGATCGCTTCCCCCTCAGTGAGGCAGCCCAGTGCAGCACAACGCGCACCGAATTTCTGCATCATGGCAGAGCGGCAACAGAGCGTCAATGCAGAATGTGAAAAGTTGTCGAAATCTGCGCTAGCAGGCGAGGCGCGAGCGGTCGAGGGTGAAGCCGTTGAGGGGGCCTAGAGCCGTAACGGCGATTTGCTCGGAGCGGAAGAATTCGCGCGCGACCGCCTGGATTTCTTCGCGGGTCACCGCTTCGATTCCGGCAAGAATTTCGTCCAGGGAATAGAATCGCCGGAAATACAGTTCCTGCCGCGCCAGGTTGGACATCCGCGCACTGGTGGACTCCAGTGAAAGCATAAGCGAGCCCTTCAAGTGATTCTTGGCGCGCAGCAGTTCTTCCTCGGTAACCAGCGATTCTTTCAGCTCGCGGAATTCCTTGACGACCAGATCGATAACCTGCCCGACGGTCTCCTTGGCGGTCCCGGCGTAAACGGTCATCATCCCCGCATCGGAATACGGCGTCAGCTCGCTGAACACCGCGTAGGCCAAACCTTGCTTTTCGCGAATGTTCTGGAACAGCCGCGAAGACATCCCACCACCCAACAGATTGTTCATCACCGCCACCGCAAAGCGCCGCTCGTCGGCCAGCGGCACCGATGGCACGCCGATGCACACATGCACCTGTTCGAGATCGCGCTTCGATTCGATGTGAATGGGCGCGTGCGTTGAAGGCGCGTCGTGCTCTTCCGGTTCGCCGCTTGGCTGCAAGCCGCCGAATTCCCGTTCCACCAGCTCCAGCACCTGCTCGTGCTTCACATTACCTGCCGCGGAGAGCACCAGCCGGTCCGGCGCAAACCAATGCTGAAACCTCTGCCGCAAGGCGTCGCGATTGAATTTCTTCACCGTTTCCGGCGTGCCTAGAATCGGCCGGCCCAGCGGATGCTCCGGCCAAAAACCGCGCGTGAAAATCTCGTGCAGCAGATATTCCGGGTTGTCCAGGTCCATCTTGATTTCTTCCAGGACAACTTGGCGCTCTTTCTTGACGTCTTCGGAATCGAACTTCGGTCGCAAAACCAAATCTGCAATTACGTCGAACGCGATCGGCATGTGCTCGTCGAGCACTTTGGCGTTGAAGCAGATTTGTTCCTTGGAGGTGAAGGCGTCGAGCATTCCGCCAACCGAGTCCATCTCGCGCGCAATCGCTTCCGCAGAGCGCCGCTCGGTGCCCTTGAAGACCATATGCTCCATGAAGTGCGCCAGGCCATTCTCTTCCTGCACTTCACGCCGCGAGCCGTTGCGAATCCACACGCCCACGGAAACCGAGCGTACGTGCGACATAGTCTCGGTCAAGACCACCAAGCCGTTCGGCAGAACACGTTTCTGGATGTCGCGCGCTTCGGTCGCCACCGTACAATTGTGACACAGGCGGGCGGAAAGAAGAAATAGAAGCAAAAGTGACGGTAACCACTTGAGAAGAATAGTACTTGCGGGCTCGGCGCGACCCTAGATCAGCTTCTCGTCGGGATGCAGCTTGCCGTATTCGCTGGTGTAATGCAGCGGAACGTCGGCATAAGTGCCCTTTTCGCGCTGGTAGACTTCGCAGGTGTCGAACGGCTTGGAATAGATGTGGATGCTCACCGCCCGCTGGTTGAATTCGGGCAGATTCAGCACCTGGTGCACCGGTTCCAGCGGGTTGACGTAGGCGGGATGCGCGGCGTCCATGTCGTAGATGTCCGTCGGCATAATGTGACACGTGCCGAGCGCCGCGTCACGTTCGTTGACGCGGAAATTTTGCACCCGCAGCCGGCCGATGGGCGCAGACATCCAGCAATTCTGGCCGCGATGATTGTGTACCCGGCTGGATTGGCCAATCTCCCAGCAGATGGTCATGCACTCGAACATATCGTTCTTGAAAATCAGATTGCGCGTGTAGTTGCCCTTGGAGAAGAACAGGTACTTGTCGAGCGTTTCAGGACGAACGGCGTGCGAAAGAATGTAGTCCTGCACATTCTGCAGCGTGAACTCACGCTCTGAAATGGCCGCGAGGCCTTTCACCCAGTCGGCGATGGCCATCGTTTCCGTGGTTGTTTGCTTCTGCACGAAGCACCTCCGAGGGCAATCCGGAAATTAAGGGGATTGCCAAGGAATTATAGCGCGGTTTCCAGGGAAGTAGCGGAGCTTGAGGAAGCAAAGGAGGTAAAGGAATACGGCCACTGCAACGAGGTCGAGCTCTGCGTGCGTGCTATTATTGAAGACTGGCGCGGTTTTTCTGGCGCCGCCAATTCTCATGGCTATCGAACTCCTGGGCAAATCGAAGGACGAACTGAGAGCACTGTGCGTGGAACTCGGCGAGCCCGCGTATCGCGGCGCGCAGCTTTATCATGCGCTTTATGTGGAACGAATCTTCGACCTTGCACAGATGTCGACTCTGCCCGCGGCTTTACGCGAGCGTTTGGCGAACGAGGCGCGGATCACCTTGCCAATCGTGCGGCAGCGGTATGTGTCGCAGGATGGATCGGTGCGCTATTTGTTTGCGCTGCCGGGCTCGGAAACGTCGAAGAAAGAAGAATTCACCACAGAGGGCGCAGAGTCCGCAGAGAAAGCTCGGCCGGTCCGGCCGGCTTCGGTGGAAGCCGTGTTCATGCCCAGCGAAGGCCGGCAAACGATCTGTATTTCGACGCAAGCGGGTTGCGCGGTCGATTGCCAGTTTTGCCTTACGGCGCAGCTTGGGTTGATTCGCAATCTGACGGCGGGTGAAATTGTGGCCCAGGTGCTGCTGCCGCTCGAGGAGCACAAAGCGGGGCTGACGCCGAACACCAACATCGTCCTGATGGGACAAGGCGAGCCGCTGCTGAACTTCGATCCCGTGATGGCGGCGCTGCGGATTCTGCTCGATCCGAAAGGCGTCGCCATTTCGCCCAAACACGCCACGCTCTCAACCAGCGGCATCGTTCCGGGCATCGAGCGCCTGGCCAAGGGGGAAGTCCGGCCGCACCTGGCCATTTCCTTGAACGCGTCGAACGACGAGCAGCGCAACGCGCTGATGCCCATCAACCGCAAATATCCGCTGGCCACGCTGATGAAGGCCTGCCGGGAATATCCGCTGCGTTCGTGGGAATACTTGATGTTCGAGTACGTGATGCTCGGCGGCGTGAACGATTCCCTGGCCGATGCGCGCCGCGTCGTGAAATTGCTGGCGCAACTAAAAGCCGCGAAAGTGAACCTGATCCCCTGGAACCCCGGCCAGCTTCCCTATCACGAGTCTTCCGTCGAAGACATCGACCTCTTCCAAAAACTCCTGATCGACCGCGGCATCCCCGCCTTCGTGCGCCACTCCCGCGGCCGCGACGTAATGGCCGCCTGCGGCCAGCTAGCACTGAACGAAATCGGCACCTCGCCCCTCGCCGTTCTCCCCTAACTCAGCCCCCTGGTAGCCCCGGCATCCTGCCGGCTCCTCGCTGATCCCCGCAAAGTCGCCGTCCAAGCCCCAAACGCAGTCCCAGACAAAGCGCAGCGTTCGCGCTTCAAGACCGTATCCCGACCACGCCCATCAACCGACCGCTAGCCGCACCCTCTTTTCGATAGCTAAAAAACCGCTCAACAGCACACGAGGTACAAAGTTCCGTAACAAAAATATTTTCCTCGCGAACTCCGGCTTCCAACAGCTGCAACCGGTTCGCTTTCTTCAAATCAAGCAGCACCTTGTTCGGCGGCGACTGGTGACCCGGAGGCATCATGTTCAGCCATTGCAGCGGGTTGGGCTCGTCGCCAGTGCGCAACTCGTCGAAAAACTCCGAGGCGTTGGCAAATTTCGCGGCGAAAGCAGAAGCGACCTCGGTGCCAACTTCGTAGCAGCAGCCACCAATCGTTGGCCCAATCGCAGCGAGCAGATCTTGCGGCCGGCAGCCGAATTCCATCTGCATCTGCCCGATCGTCTTGGTGACGATGCGCTGCAAAGTTCCGCGCCATCCGGCATGAATGGCGGCCACCACGCGTTTCTTCGGATCGACCACCAGAACCGGGGCGCAATCGGCGGTGCGCACGCCCAGCAGCAAGCCGGCACAATTCGTGGCCGACGCGTCGCCTTTGCACTGCTTCGCGGGCGCGGCATCGAAGGACCGCACCAAGTCGGAATGAATCTGGTGCAAGGAAATCAAAGTTAGATCGGGAGCGCCAAGCGCCGCCAGGAACCTGCGCTTGTTTTCTTCGACATTTTCGCGCGTGTCCCATTCGACGGCGCCGAGATTCAGCACTTTCTCGCTATTGCTCTCGCTGACGCCGCCAGGGCGCGTGCTGAACCCATGCACGAGCCAGGGAATTTTCGAGAATGCGGGCACTTGCAGCACGTGAACGCCGCGCAGCACACGTTCGGTCCACGGCTTCCCGGCTACGCGGGCCCTCGCCTGTTTGCGGTTGCGGCGCTTGCTTGGCGATGTTTTCGCGGTGGCCACGGCCTTATCAGTATAATCGCAGTTTGCGTGGGAGATCTGAGTTGCGGGGCTGCGGACGCGCGCATCTGCCCCCCGGCCCGCGAATTGTGCCGCGAGCATCGTATTCGGGAATGCGAATATCCCTTCAGACTCGGCGGGTGTAGTCATGGATGCACTGTCTTCCAACCAAGCGCTGACACTATTCGGAAAATGGGAGCGGGAAAACAAAACCATCGTTCTGCTGTTTTCCACGCCGTCCGCGGCCATGTCTTTCAAGAATGGGCGGATCGTGCCGTTCCTGGACAGTTGCCTTATCCTTTCCTTTGGCGAGGAAAACATACTGCGCATCTTTCTTCAGGAAGCGAAGTTTTGGCGTCTGGAAACGGCGGACATTCCTGAAGAATCGCGGGAGATGGTTCCCAGGTTTGAACAATGCGTGCGCATCATCTCTGAGAGTCCGGAGATGCAGTGCTTTCTGTGCGCTTCCTCGGTCCCCGGGTAAGAAGACGTCAACGCGGGAGGAATCTTGATCGTCGGATTGGGCGTGGACATCGCCGAAGTGGCCCGAGTACAGGCGGCGATCGAGCGGCATGGCGAAACCTTCTTGCGGCGCCTTTACACGCTGAAGGAGCGTGAATACTGCGAGCGCTTCAAGAACAAATACGAGCGATACGCCGGGCGCTTCGCGGCCAAAGAAGCAGCTATGAAGGCTCTGGGCACGGGCTGGAGTCGCGGAGTGCGCTGGGTGGACGTCGAAGTAGTGCGCGAGAAGGGCGGCCGGCCCACGCTCAAGCTAGCGGGTGAGGCTGGAAACGTGGCGAAGCGCATGGGCGTGAAGAATATCGCGCTGAGCATCACGCACACGGCGGACCAAGCCTTCGCACAAGTGATTTTCGAGAGTTGAAGTACATCATGCCCGACTGATCATGAAAGTGACAAGCGTTGGCCCACTGGCTCCCTCGGTTGCTTTCCCGACGACCACGCTGAGGACGTCGTTGCCGCTCATCCAAATCGTCGCCTCGGGAGTGTCGATCGACGGTTTCCCATACTTTTTTTTGAGCCCGACCACGGCGGAACTCTTGTCGTTGCCTTCTACGGCATAGCTCAACAGATTCAGGTGCTCATCCTTAAAAGTCGCTGTCAATCCCTGAACGCAGCCCGCGTCCGAGTGCGTTGCGGGAGAGCATCCTGAGTCCGGGTGCGCGCGCATTTCAAATATCGAAATGTTCTCCCATTCGTAGCAATTCTTCGTCCTGGGCGATGAGGCCACGCACTGGGCCTTGGTATGATGCGCAGAGAATGTCGCAGCAGTCTCGCCCAACGTGTCACCTTGCAGCTCTAAAGAGTCGGAATCAATTTTTTCGGGTAGTTTCTGTGCCGATGTCAGCAAGGTTGCGGCGCAAACAAGCAAGAGAATCGACATGCTGTGCATGGGTCGGTTTCACTCCGCGTTCGATGCTAAAGCAACTTTGCCCCAGTCGCCATACCTACTTCACAACAAGGAACGAGCCCAAAGCCAGTGCGTCGATGCCGGAACAGTAGAAGCTGCGGACGGCTTCGCGGGGGTCGGAGACCAGCGGTTCGCCGAACAAGTTGAAGGACGTGTTAACGAGGACCGGGGCTGGAGCGGTTTCGCCGAATTTGTGCAGCAGGCGCCACAACGCGGGGTTGGAGTCTTTGTCGATGGTGTGGACGCGAACTTCGCGGCCATTGAAGGCGAATTGTTCCAGGCCCGAGACCTGATTCTTCAGCGTGCCGAGCGAGGCCATGAAGCGACAGTTGGGCGAGCAGTCGAAGAAATCCGTGGCGCGCTCGGCGGGAACCGAGAGCGCGAACGGATGAAAATCGGCGCGGTGCTTGATGTACTGATTCACGTTGTCGATGACGTATTCGGAAAAGGGCGAGGCCAGGATGCTGCGGTTGCCGAGCGCGCGGTGTCCGAATTCGGTGCGGCCCTGGCACCAGGCGACTATTTTGTCGCGTTGCAGGAGTTTGACACTTTCGGCGATGAGTTGCTCTTCGCCGGACAAATACTTGTAGATGATTTTGCAGTTGTCGAGGACCGCCTTGATTTCCTGCGAGCCGAGCCCCGGTCCGAGCGCGAGTGTGGTCATCGGGGCGCGGCCGGATTTTCCCGAGAGTTTCTTGCGGGCCAGAAAAGCGGCGCCTAGAGCCGTGCCCGCGTTGCCGGCCACCGGCTGCACGTGGACACGATCGAAGGTGCTGCGC
>Ga0187871_10001100_pt1 | contig 24071 bp, 20 predicted proteins | sample June2016WEW_16_1_FD_132988 | JGI IMG/M metagenome (GOLD analysis project Ga0187871, IMG submission 132988) | Peatland microbial communities from SPRUCE experiment site at the Marcell Experimental Forest, Minnesota, USA - June2016WEW_16_10 | ecosystem: Environmental > Terrestrial > Soil >...
AAGCGCGGCTCGAGCACATCCGTCGCCGCGCAACCGCTCCTGGTCGGCGGTCGAACGGGGGCATCATCCAAAACGATTTGATCGGGGAGATCGGGGAAGGTGCTCCGGCAGGTACCGCCTTGCCCGACACTGCCCTCATCCAGTTTCCGCCCCAGTGCGGTAGCAGTCTTCGTGTATCGCTATAAGGCCGCGCGCGCCGAACGCCGTCAAGCACTCTTTCTGGCGACTTTCGCCAGATTTGCCCCGGGGGCTTTGCGCCAAAGGCTTTGCGCCAAAGGCTTCGCCCTAAAGGCTCCTGCCTAAAGGCTCCTGCCTATTCGCCACCATGCTCGGCCGGCCTCATGGGACTCTCCCCACGAAGCCGTATTCCGCGCCCGCCTCGACCAGCGCGTGCCAGAAGCTCCGCGCAAGGCTTCGAAACATGACGACCTCGAACACCGGCGACGCATCGCGCTCATCCGGCGATCGCCAGAAGGTGACTCCCATGTGCGAGGCGACCGTGGATGCGACGTCCCCGACCTGAAATGCGCGCGGATCCACGTCGATCGGAACCAATTTGGCCAGCACATCGCGAACGCGGCCACCCGTCAGCCGAATCAGTACGTAGCCGTCGCTTTGGTCCGAGACCGAGGCGAGCCCCTCCAAATCATCCATCAGCCTCGCGGCAAACTCGTTTCCGCCTCGCTCGGCAATCGCGAGCCACGCACCGGGTCCCGTGCCGGCGAACGCCACGTCGGATGCAAACGCCCCGTCGGACGCAGCGGCGCGCCGCGGCTTCACCGGCAATTCCAGCTCGAAGCGCTGGCGCACCCGCGCCGTCAAGGCTTCCGCCGCGCCTTTTCTCGCGAGAACCGTCGCCAGCCCGAGGCCGTCGCGCACCACCGCCGTGATCCCCGCAGCGCTTCCCGACAGCGGCACATCGGCCAACAAAGGCGATCGGGCCGCGAACGAACGGGCTTCAGACATTGAGACGACCTCCTTCCGGATCGAAGAACAGCGGTGAAACGACCTCGACCTCCGCGTCGCTGCCGCGAATCGCGCAGAAGGCGCGAAGACGTGCGCCGTGCCGCTCGGGCCCGCGCTTCAGGAACCCCAAGCCGATCCAATGCCCGAGCATCGGCGAATAAGCTACCGAGGTGAGGTAACCCTGATCGTTCTCCAGGCTCGCCGCCGCACCCACCTCGAGGAAATGTGCGCCGGCGTACAATCGCGAGGATCGGTCGACCGGTTTCAGGCCGACGAGCGCCGGACGCTCCGGATCGGTGAGACCCGGTCTTTCGGCCAGCACCCGGCCGATGAAGTCTTTCTTCTTCGACATCATGCGTCCGAATCCAAGGTCGGCGGCGGTCGTGGTGCCGTTCAACTCATTGCCGGCGACATGCCCCTTTTCGATGCGCATGACGCCGAGCGCCTCGGTCCCGTAGGGCGTGACCCCGAGTGTTTCCCCGGCGCTCATGATCGCGCGTATCACTGCATCGCCATAGCGGGCCGGCACCGCGAGCTCGTATGCGAGCTCGCCGGAGAAGGAAATGCGGAACAGCCTTGCGCGCATGCCTCGCCAGGAGAATTCAGCGCAGGCAAGGTAGGGAAAGGCGCGGTCCGATACATCGAACGCCTCGCCGATAAGCCGCTCGAGCAGCTGGCGCGACTTCGGGCCCGCAATGGCGTACTGCGCCCACTGCTCGGTAACGGAGACGATCTGAACGTCGAGCTCCGGCCACAGAATCTGCCGAGCGTGCTCAAGGTGCTGCATGACGCCGGCCGCATTCGCGGTGGTCGTCGACATCACATAGCGTCCCTTCGCGAGTTGTGCGGTGGTGCCGTCGTCCATGACGAACCCGTCTTCGCGCAACATCAATCCGTAGCGGCATTTGCCGACGGGCAGCGTCGAAAACACGTTGATGTAGACACGGTCCAGGAATGCGGCGGCGTCGGGCCCTTGGATATCGATCTTTCCCAGGGTCGACACGTCGCAGACACCGACGCCGGAGCGAACGGCACCTACCTCGCGCGAGACCGTCTCCTGCCAATTCGACTCCCCGCGCGCCGCAAACCACTGGGCGCGGAGCCACTGACCGGTTTCGACGAAGGTCGCGCCCCGCTCCTGCGCCCAGTCATGCCCGGCCGTCAGGCGGGTAGGCCGGAAATGCTTGCCGCGGTGCGAACCCGCGAGCGCACCGATGGACACGGGGGTGTACGGCGGGCGCGCCGTCGTCGTGCCGACGCTCGGGATGGAGCGTTCGGTGAGCGCGGCCATGATGGCGAGTCCGTTGACATTCGAGGTCTTCCCTTGATCCGTCGCCATGCCGAGCGTCGTATAGCGCTTCAGGTGCTCGACGGAGCGGTAGCCTTCGCGCGCGGCGAGCGCCACGTCCTCGGGGGTAACGTCGTGTTGAAAATCCACGAATGCCTTGCCCTCGGAATTCTCGACGAACCAGAGCGGACGCAGGTCGACTCGATCCGGCGAGCTTCGCCAGGCTGGAGTTGAATCCACGTGAAATCCGGCCGCGGCGGCGGCGCGCACGCCGGCCTCCGCGCCCCCCTTCAGAGAATCCGCGAGCGCCAGCGAACCGGTGCAGGCGCCCGCCGCACTCATCCCGCGCGGCAGATCGCCGGGCACGAAGGCCGAGATGCCCTGCGACCATTGCGGCTTGCTCCCAAGATGCGTCGAAAGTGCGACGCTCGGATTCCAGCCGCCGGATACCGCCAGCAGATCGACCGCAAATCGTGTGATCCGGCCCGCTCCGTCGCGCACGGAGATACGCGAGAGCCGCTGCCCGCCGCCGGTGCCGACGACTCGAGCGTTCAGCAGGACTTGCACATGGCCGCGTTGTGCGGCTCTCACCAGCGCAGGATCGACCTCGGCTCGCGAATCGATCACGGCTTCCACCGCGACGCCGGCTTGCGCCAGATCCGCCGCCGTTCTCCATCCATCGTCGCCGGATGTGAAAATCGCCGCGCGGCGTCCCGGCGCGACCCCGAATCGATTCACGTAAGTGCGGACGGCGGAGGCCAACATCACACCCGGCCGGTCGTTACCCCCGAACACGATGGGCCGCTCCACGGCTCCCGCGGCGAGCACGCAATGCCTGGCGATGATCTTCCACAGCCGCTGCCGAGGCCGATGCGCCTCCGGGACGGCCAGATGATCCGAAACCCGCTCGAGCGCACCGTAGGTACGGGCGCCGCTCAGGCCTCCGTCGTAGGTGCCGAACACGGTGGTGCGGGGAAAAATCCGCACGCCGGGCATCGAACGCAGTTCTGATTCGATTCGCCAGGCCCAATCGCGGCCACCGAGATCGTCTATCACGTGGCGATCGCCGTTCAGCCGCCCACCCAGCTTGAAATCCTCATCGCAGAGGATGACCCTCGCGCCGGATCGACCGGCCGCCAGTGCCGCGGCAAGGCCCGCCGGACCGCCGCCGATGACCAGTACGTCGCAAAACGCGTGGGCTTTGTCGTAGGTGTCCGGATCGGGCTCATGGGTCGCGCGACCCAGACCCGCCGCGCGTCGAATCAGAGGCTCGTAGAGCTTCTCCCACAGCGCGGCCGGCCACATGAAGGTTTTGTAGTAAAAACCGGCGACGAAGATCGGCGACAGCAGCGAATTGACCGCGCCGATATCGAAAGCGACGCTGGGCCACGCGTTTTGACTCCGCGCCTCGAGCCCATCGAAGACCTCGGCCACCGTCGCGCGAGTATTGGCTTCACGCCGCGCACCGCTGCGCAGCTCGATCAGCGCATTCGGCTCTTCGGAGCCCGCCGTGACGATACCGCGCGGGCGGTGGTACTTGAACGAGCGACCGACGAGGCGCACGCCCGCGGCGAGCAACGCGGAGGCCACCGTATCGCCGGCAAACCCGGTGTATCGACGGCCGTCGAACCGGAATTCGAGGGGTTGCGCGCGATCGACGATCCCGTGATTCGGCAGCCGATACGGTTGCGAGGCGATCCGGTGGCGGGCGGCGGTCATGGCCGGCCAGCCGCGGCTTCGACGCCTGTTCCAGGCAGCACCGCGAGAATCTCGTGGGTGCGGGTGTTGCGCATCACCTTGAGCCAGCTCCGGCATCCGTACACGTGATACCAAAGCTCCTCGTGGGGACCCGCGGGGTTCGCGCGCAGGTACACCTCCTCGAAAAATCGCGGCCCCGCATCGGGTGCCGCGGCATCGGGACGCCTGAACCCAGCGTCGCCACGATAAGAGAATTCGCTCAAATCACGTTCGCCGCAGAAGGGACATTGAATGCGCATCGATCTACCGAAGCCTTTGAGTGGATATTGGGTGTTCGTCTCGGGTCAATGGAGATTCGGCTGGGCGCCTACGCCTCTCTCGTCGATGAGCTGGCCCGTCGCGAATCGATCCAGGCGAAAGGCGCGCGCCACCTCGTGAGGTTCGTCGCGCGCCAGCAGATGAGCGAAGCACCAGCCGGATGCGGGCGTCGCCTTGAACCCGCCATAGCACCAGCCGGCGTTGAGATAGAGCCCCGGGATGGGCGTGTGATCGATGATGGGCGAGCCGTCCATCGACATGTCCATGATGCCGCCCCACGAGCGCAGGACGCGCACGCGGCCGAGGGCCGGCATCAACGCCATGCCCCCCTCGCAGACGTCCTCCACCGTGGGAAGGTTTCCGCGCTGCGCGTAGGAGTTGTAGCCGTCCAGATCGCCGCCGAACACGAGACTGCCCTTGTCGGACTGGCTGATGTAGAAATGGCCGGCGCCGAAAGTCACGACCCCCGGAATGAACGGCTTGATCGCCTCGGACACGAATGCCTGGAGCACATGGCTTTCGATCGGCAGCCGAAGGTCCGCCATGGCGGCGAGGCGCGAGGTGTTGCCCGCGACGGCGAGGCCCACCTTCTGGGCACGGATCGAGCCGAGTGTGGTCTCCACGCCGGTGACGCGGCTGCCCTCCCGCATGAGCCCCGTCACCTCGCAGTTTTGAATGATGTCGACGCCGCGGCTCGACGCCGCGCGCGCGTACCCCCAGACGACGGCGTCATGCCGGGCGGTGCCTCCCCGGCGTTGCAGCAGGCCGCCCTGAATGGGAAAGCGGGCGTTGTCGAAATCGAGAAGCGGCAGCATTCGGCGCACGGCCGCCGCGTCGAGCAGTTCGGCGTCCACCCCGTGCAACAGCATGCCGTTGCCGCGCCGCGCGTACGCATCGCGCTGCGCATCGGAGTGGTACAGGTTGAGCACCCCGCGCTGGCTGACCATGGCGTTGTAGTTGAGATCCTGCTCGAGGCCTTCCCAGAGCTTCATGGACAACTCGTAGAACGGGTTATTGCCCGGCAGAAGGTAGTTCGAGCGGATGATGGTCGTGTTACGGCCGGCATTGCCCGAGCCGATCCAGCCCTTCTCGACCACCGCGACGTTGCGGATGCCGTGAACTTTGGCGAGATAGTGTGCCGTCGCCAGACCATGCCCCCCTCCCCCCACGATGATGACGTCATAGGCGGGTTTCGGAGCGGCGTCGCGCCAGGCGGGAGCCCAGCCGCGATGATGGGTGAAGGCTTGGCGAATCAGGTTGAAGATCGAGTAACGCATCGACGGTACAGTCCAACGATAGGGGCTCGGCGCCGGCGGCAGATTCTACGTCGAATCACGGCGAGCGCGCACGATCGGCGTAGGGAAACCACCACGGTTTGCGCTCGATCGTCCGCGAGATTTCGACCTGCTTGGCCCCTCGCGCCGATACGTCCTCCGGGTCGGCGCCGAGCGCCAGCCGGATGCCGCGATGGCGCAGTCCGCTGAACGGGCCCAGAGCGCCGAGCGAGGGATCGTTGATCCGGAAAAAGCCCCCCGCCATCGACTCCACCGCGCGGACGGCGGCTTCGGCATCACCCGTATGGATCGAGGCACCCGCGGGCGAGATTGCGCGGCTCGAGGCGAATTCCCTCCAGAACTCGAGTGCCTGCGCGAGATCCGTCACCGGCGTGACCGTGATCACGGGGCCGAGGATCTCTTCGCGCATGGGAACGGAGCCGGGCTTTACGTCGGTCAAAATCGTGGGCTGAAAGAAATGTCCCGGCAATCCCGACGGCCGAAACCGCCGGCCGCCGAGGATGAGCTTCGCGCCGGCACGCAGTGTCCGGCCCACCTGGTCTTCGATCCGGCGGGCCGCATCGAGTGAAATCAACGGCCCCAAATCGGTCGATGGCTTGCCCGGATCGTCCACATCGAGAAACCCCACGCATTGGTGCATGCGCTCCACGAACTCGGCCGCCATGGAACGATCGACGTATAGATGGCCCCCCGACATACAACTTTGTCCGCCGCTCATGAGGCGGGTCCATGCGATGGCCGGGACCGCGAGATCGAGATCCGCATTCCGGCACACGATGTGCGCACCGACGGTACCGAGTTCGAGCTCGAGGTGCTTGCCTGCGGCGGAGGCCTCGATCTGCAGGCCAGCGGCCATCGATCCGGTAAACATGACCCGGTCTATCCCCGGATGCGCGGCCAGCGCCCGGCCCACCTCCGATCCCCCAGTGACGAGGTTCGCGACGCCGGCAGGCAACAGCTCGAAGGCTCGCGCAATTTGCAGGCTCGTCAGCGGATTCTGTGCAGGCGGCTTGCAGACCACGCTGCGACCGGCCGCGAGCGCGCGGCCGACGGAGGCCGCCATCACCGGCAGCGGCAAATTGAAAGGCGCCAATATGGCGACCGCGCCCGAGGACCCCGTATCTGCACCGCTGGACGCGGTCGACCCGGCACGGGCCGCGAAAAAATCGAAGCTCGCCGCGGCGGCACTTACGCAATCGAGCGACTCGCATCGCGTCAAACCGCTCTCTCGCGTCGATAGATCGGCAAGCTCACGGGCCCGCGCGCGGATATGACCGGCGATCTCGTGCAGCAACGCGCCGCGCTGCGCGGCCGGCATCGCGCACCATGCGGGTCCGGCGCCTGCCGCGGCGGCGACCGTACGATCGATCTCCTCGACGCCGGACTCGGGCACTTCGCCCAACGGCGCGAGCGTCGCCGGGTTCGTGATCATCTGAGCCATGGTGCGGCACCCCCAACCGCGCAAACGCACGTATCATGCCTGACCAAGATGCACTTCGATCAACTATGTGGCCGAGCGGCCGAGGTGGGGCTCGCGGTGCGCGGCGCATTTCATCCGGAATCCGGTGAATTCGACCGCTCTTTCTCGCTGGGATCGGTCGGCACCATCGTGCTTCTGGGGTTCACGGGCGGTCTGCAATGGGAGCATTTTGCCCGCGCAGCCGAGGCGGGTGACGGCTTGCCGCATCCACTCGATCGCTGGTCCCGCCGGGTGATCGGAGCGCTCGCGCGAGAATTCGACGCGGTGGACGTCTATCCGAGCGGCGATACCGCTGCGCTGCTGCCGTTTCAGCAGCTGGCGCTGCGCTGCGAGCCGGTGCATCGAAGCCCGATCGGGCTGCTCATCCACGCGCAGTGGGGCTTGTGGCATGCCTACCGCGGAGCGCTCGTTCTGCCGCATACCATCGAGTTGCCCGCGCTCGGACCGAGCGCCCACCCCTGCACGAGCTGCGCGGCCAAGCCGTGCCTGGGAGCATGCCCTGTTGGCGCCTTTCGCCCGGGCGCATTCGATCTCGATGCCTGTGTCGATCATGTGTTGAGCGACGCGGGACGGGAGTGTCGGGAGCGCGGATGTCTCGCGCGGCGAGCGTGCCCCCTGGGCACGCAGTTTCGATACGGCAAGCACCAGGCGCGATTTCACATGCAAGCCTTCGTGCGCTCGGCCCGCTGAAACGCGACGTCGAGACCTGCTACCATTCGGTCGGCACCTGCGCCCAAGGAGCGACCCATGAGCACCCCCAATGCCCGTCTCCCCGATTCCCGCTCTGCTCCGTCGCGCGCCCTGGATCATCGGGCCGAGCGCGTCGACCTGGCGGCCGCGTTCCGCTGGTTCGCGCGTCTCGACATGCACGAATCCGTGGCCAATCACTTGAGTTTGGCGGTATCGGAGGATGGCACGAGTTTCTTGATCAATCCGCGCGGCCGTCATTTTTCCCGCATCTCGGCCTCGGATCTTCTCCTGCTGAACTCCGAAGACGGCTCGACTCTACAGCGCCCCGACGCGCCGGATCCGACGGCGTGGTATCTGCATGCGAGGCTCCACCAAAAAGTGCCTCGAGCCCGCTGCGTGATGCACCTGCATTCCAAATACGCTACCGCCCTTGCCTGCCTCAAAGACCCGACGCTCTATCCGATCGACATGAATACCATGCGTTTTTTCGGACGCGTCGCCGTCGACGCCAATTTCTCGGGAATGGCGCTGTCGGACGCGGAGGGCGACCGGGTGGCTGCGTTGATGGACGGCGGCGCCACGGTACTCTTGATGGCGAATCACGGCGTGATGGTCGTAGGTCCTACCGTCGCCCAGACCTTCGACGAGTTCTACTACTTCGAGCGCGCCGCGCAGACGCTCTTGACCTGCTATTCGACCGGCAAGGAGCTCGCCATCGTCTCCGACGAGATCGCCGCCCTGACCGAGCGCCAATGGCGCGACTACGGGCAGCTCGCCATCGATCATTTCGACAACATCAAGGCGATCTTGGAGGCGGAGGATCCGTCGTATAAGCACTAAGGGACGTCGAGCCAGATAGGATCCGTATAGGCCGTTTTTCCCTGAACATCCTGCACCACCAGCGCGTACCAGGTGCTTCGGTCGGCCGTCAGCGTGAACTGTAGATGCGCCTCTCCGGGATGGGCCGTCAAATCCCGAGAGTCGACCACGGCGCCGCGGCCGATCAGTTCGACGTTCTTCAAGCCGGCGACTGACTGCAAATCGACCGCCAGCGTGACCGGGCGGCCGGGCTCGGCCGCCACATGGGTGCCGAACACGATGGAAGGATAGATCAGCGGTCCATGCGACACGTAGGCGTGACCCGCCTTGAGAGCCTCCACGAAGCGCGCCGTGGTCAGCGGGCCATCCGGATGCGCAAAAGTCCGCACGCGCCCGGATTCCTCGTTCCATACATCGTGCGTATCGGTTCCGGCGCTCAGATAATAGCGGCGCCCCTCGTTCCAATAATCCCAGAGCCGATGGACTACCTTCATATCGTCGTCGGGCGCCGAGGCATTGACTTCGATGAGGTCGAATCCCGGGTTGAACCCACCGGGAGCGACGCCGCCGGCGACGCTGGTGAAGTAGCCATAGGGAATGAACGGATGATTCACCTGAATCACGCTGGCGCCCAGGCGGCGCGCCTCCCGGAACAGCTGGTCGACCGTGGCTGTGCCGGTATCGATCGAAAGCTTCTCGCCCAAGGCGAGCGGATAGGCGTTGAAATGGCCCCAGGATGCCGACAGCTCGACGGAGGGAATGAATGGAACATGGCGGCGGGCGGCGATCGTCTGAAGCGTCCGATGATTGACGGTCGAATCGTGATCGCTCACGAACAGCAGATCCAGTCCCGCCGCAAACTGCGAGCGCGCCAGATCCGCCGGCGGCGTGACCGCCTCGGCCTGGTCGGCGTGATGATGCAGGTCCGCCGAATACCAGCCGCGGACCGCCGGGTCGAACAGCCGAGGCAGAGCAACCTGTTGGTCTTCGTCGGTGCTCGAGCGCACGGTCAACGCCACGTCCCGGCCGGGACCGAAGAACGCCCCGCCATGCGACACGTGGAAGCGGTAATCGCCCGGCGCGACCGTGAGGTCCGCCCGGCCTTTGCGGTCGAGCTCGGTAAAGAATGTCTTGCGGCCGAGAAACTCGACCACGGGCCTTTGTCCCTGAACGATGGTGAGACGAGCGTCCAAAGGTTCGGCGCTGCGCGCGTCCACGACCGAAAATCGGATGCGGCCGGGTGCAGCGACGCCCCGAAAATCCAGTGTCGCCGCCGCGCCGGCGGCGATCGATATCGGAACCGAGGCGGTCTGCGAACGGTCTTTGGCGGTCGCATAGAGACGATAGTCGCCGGCCGGAAGCTCCATCTCGTACCTGCCGCCATGACCGATCGACCAGGCGTAGGGCTGGCCATTCTTTTCGACCACCACCACGGGCTCATCGACCGACGCGCCCGCGCCATCCACGACCGCACCGCTCAATGTCCCGGCCGCCAGATGCTTGCGCTCGATCTCGGCGCGCAGCACCGGCGCCAGGTCTCCGCTGCCCCCGACCTGCAGCCAGGCCTCGAAAGTCCGGTTCTCGCCGGGCGCCAGCGCATGCGACCCGAACATGTCGCGCGAAGCGTTGGCGATATGGTCGACGTACGGCGCATGCAAAGCGATGCTCCAATCGCGGTCATACGCGACCATGCGATCGGCCAGCGCACCCTCGGTCGTCCCCTGCTCCGGATCCCGAACGCCCGGCACGCCGAACAGATAGCCGCCTTTGGGCCACAGCGTAAAGCCCGACAGCAGGTCGGGTAGCGCCGTGGCGCCGCCGTTATGCATGGTCGCCCGCAGCTCCACATGGTCGGAGCCCGCCTCGAGCGTGTACAGGGTGGTCAGCGTGACCTGGCCCCAATCGCGAACCGTCCGAATGACGACGCGGCGCGGGCCGTGCTCGATCACCTCCAGATGCTGATAGCTGTTCGGCCATCCCGACCAGTTGTTGGGTATGAAATCCGCGAACACCGCGCGATCGCGCCCGACTTTCCCGTCACGCACCGGGGCGACATCGATGACGGCGCCGCGCGGAATGCCGTAAGGTGGCGGCGTATCGACCGCGAACGCGAAAGCCAGCTTTTCGTTGATGACCGTCAGGTCATGTGCCGCCCGCGCCTCGCCGTCGACGATGGGAGTCGGGCCGACGACGACCCGAACCTGCGCCGCCGCCGGCCAGGACAATACTGATGCGAGCAGAATCGGCAGCGCGGCTTTCAACATGAGATCGGATGCTCCTGGCGATGAGCGTGCAAGACTAGCCGAAGCGGCGGCGTGGCGGGGCCCGAAGTGAGCGGCACCACACCGGCACCCGCTCCACACTTCTTGGCCAGCGCGCCGGTAGAATCCGCGCTACCATTCACCCATGGAATTCAATCTGGGCGAGATAGCGTACCCGCCGACGACCGGCGTACGGCGCGTGCACGAGACACCGTTGATCGAGGCCACGCCAAGCACCCTGAAAGGGTATGGCGCCCTGGTGGATGATCCCGAAAGCTTTCCGATCGAGATCGTGCGCTGGCCCGCGCAAGGATGGCGTCCGATCGACGCAAATTCGGGAGATCAAGGCGGCATCACCGAAGGCGTATTCGAATTCTGGTGGAAAGGCGAAACCCTCTTCGCCCGCAACAACGCCGTCGGCGACAGCTATCTCTTCGCATGGAGTACCTGGCCCGAAGAGGCCGCCGACCACGGCAACGGGGCCGCTCGCGACCGCGCGCTGATTTGGCGGGCGAACTACCATCCCGATGGCGGACAATTGGTGTACCCGCTGCATGGCGAGAGCTTCGTCGTGCCTCTGGCCCTGCCCGGCGACGACGTGACCCCCGACCGGTTCGTCACCTTCTGGTGCAGCGGCACCTGCGGGCTCTACATCCACCCCAACGTCTGGCATGGCGCCTTCGTGCCGCTGGACGACCACGCGCAATTCCTGGATCGGCAAGGCCGCGTGCACGCACGCGTCTCGGTGGATTTCCCCAAAGAGTTCGGCTGCTACCTCGCCTCGCCGCTGCGGCGCCCCTAGGCGCTGCCGAAGCGCTCAATGGCCGGCCTCAATAGCCGGCGCGCTTATCGACCACGTTTTCCAGGGCCTGCCCGCTGCGAAAGCGGCGGAAGTTCTCGATAAAGAACCTCATGGTCAATTGCACCCAATCGGGGTCCACCGTGTGGTCCGCGGAATGCGGCGAGAGCAATACATTTTCCATTCCCCAAAGAGGGGATTCGTGGGGCAGCGGCTCCTGCTCGAACACGTCGAGCGAGGCGCCGCCGATTCGCCTGTTGACCAGCGCACGGATCAGGGCGGCTTCATCGATCACGGGACCGCGGCCCACGTTGATGACGATGGCGTTCGGCTTCATTGCCTCGAACTCCCGATCGGAAATCAGATGATGCGTCGCTCGCGTCAGCGGAGCGGCGCAGACCAGCACGTCAATTTCGCTCAGCATGAGGTGCAGCTCTTCCGGCTTGAAGATTCGATCCACGATCGGGTCGCCCTCGGATCGCTCCGGATTCCGCCGCAGCGCCCGGATCTTCATACCCATCGCAGACCCCAGCACTGCGCACTCACGGCCGATCTCGCCGTAGCCGACGACGCCCATCACCCGTCCGTCGAGCAGCGTCACGTTATAGTCGTGCCATTGGTGGGCGCGCTGATTCTCGATCAAGCGCCTGACCCTCTTGAAGTGATACAGCATCCCGAGCACGGCGAATTCCGCCAACGACCGCTTGAAGACGCCGCGTGAGTTGGTGAGAGGAACGCTGCTTCTCACCAGCGCCGGAAACAGCACACCCTCCACCCCCGCGGACAGTGAATGCACCCAGCGCACCGAGTCTGCGTACTTCCAGGCGGCGGCGAGATCGAGCGGCTTGTAGCCAAGCCCGAACACGACGACCTCGGCGGCCGGCAGCACCTTCGCAAGTTCCGCGAGATCCGCGCTGATCGTGATCTCGGCCGCATCCTCGAGCGGGGCGAGGTAGCGCATGGCCCGGTGATCCGGCGGCGAGATCACCACGACCTTGGTTTTCGATCCGGGCACGATCAGGCTCTGGGGCGCATCGCGTCCGCCTTCTTCAACAAAGCCTCGGCCATGCGGATGCTGGCGTAATCGATCAGCCGTCCATCGAGGGACACCGCGCCGCGCCCTTCCCGCGCCGCCTGGGCCATCGCCTCCATGATGCGGGCCGCCTTGGTCAGTTCGGCCTCGGAGGGGGTGAATACTTCATTGCACAACGCGATCTGCGATGGATGAATCGCCCACTTGCCCTCGTAGCCCAGCACCGCCGCGCGGTTGGCGGCGGCGCGGAATCCGTCGGGATCGCCGAAATCGCCGAACGGACCGTCGATGGGGCGAAGCCCGTACGCGCGGCAGGCCACCAGCATGCGTGTCTGCGCCGCGTGCCATGGGTCCGTCCAGTAATAATCCCTCTTGCCGGCGGCATCCCGATCGGTCAACACGCCCGAGTCGCGGTTCACGCCGCCGATCACGGTGGTACGAGCGCGAGTCGAAGCCGCGTAATCCGCCACGCCGAAGGACATCGCCTCGAGCCGCTTGCTCGATTGCGCGATGCTCTCGACATTCGCCATGCCAAGAGCGGTCTCGATCAACACTTCGAAGCCGATCCTCTTGGTGCGCTTCATCGCCGTTTCGATCTGAGTGACCATCATATCGACCGCGTAAACGTCCGCCGCCACGCCGGTCTTCGGTATCAGAATCATGTCGAGCCGCGGGCACGCCTCGACGATGTCCACCACGTCGCGGTACATATAGTGCGTATCGAGACCGTTGATGCGGACCATCATGGTCTTCGATCCCCAGTCGATTTCGTTCAGACCCTGGATGATGTTCTGGCGCGCCTGCGCCTTGTCGTCCGGCGCGACCGCATCCTCGACGTCGAGGAACACGATGTCGGCCGCCGACTTCGCGGCCTTCTCGAAGAGCGCCGTGTTGGAGCCGGGGACGGCAAGCTCTGATCGGTGAAGGCGCGAGGTCGCGGGCTCGATGCTGGTGAAGCTCATACTCGTTCTCCGTTGCAGTGGACTTGCGTCATCCGGTGGCCCCGAAACCCGCGGCGGCGCAATTGATCGACATGAGGAGCGCGGTTCGCACTGCCTCGCTGCTCTTCGTGCGGTGGGCCCGCAGCAGATGCACTTGCTCCCGGCTCACCTCGTTCAGGGTCTTGAGCCGGCGCGTCAGACGGCGCCGGAACTGAGGGAACCGCTCCGCGATGCAGGCGCCGCCGGATATGCGCAAGATCATCTCGCTGGTGAGCCGGTACTCTTCGGCGACCTGCGAGAATATCGGCTCGCGCACCGCCTCGTCCTCGACCAGGCCGGCGTATTCACGAGCGATCGGCAAATCCACGTGCGAGAGCGTGCGTTCCACGTCGTCGAGAATCAAGCGGAACAGCCGCGCGTCGCGGTACATGCGCTTCAAGAGCTCGAGTCCGCGCTCCTTGCGTACGTCGAGGAACGCCTTGATGCCGCTGCCGACGCCATACCAGCCCGACAGCATATGGCGGTTCTGAGTCCAAGCGAATACCCATGGGATGGCGCGAAGATCGGCCAGTGTTTTGGCCTGGGTCCGGCGGGCCGGCCGTGAGCCGATGTTGAGCATCGACAGCTCCTCCAACGGGCTCGATTGCTGCAGATACTCGAGCATGGTCGGCATCTCCATGAGCTTGCGGTACGCCGACCATGCCGTGCCGGACAGAGCCTCCATCGCCTCATGAAACTCGTGCACCGGGATCAAGGCCGCCTCACGCTCCGAACGCAGAACGTGCTCCACCACCGAGGCCGCCAGCAGTTCGATCTGATAGGCGGCGGTGCCACGATTGGCGTACTTGAAGGAGACGACCTCGCCCTGCTCCGTGACCCGGAATTGTCCGCGAATCGACCCCGCCGGCGAGGCTGCGATGGCGCGTCCCGCCGGCGCGCCTCCCCGGCTGACGGAGCCGCCGCGTCCGTGAAAGAACGCAATGGTCACGCCGAGTTCGCGCCCGAGCCGCGTGAGGGTGCTCTGCGCCTTCGCCAGTTCCCAGTTGGCGGTGAGATACCCGCCGTCCTTGTTCGAATCGGAATAGCCGATCATCACCTCCTGGATTCTGCCCCGCACGTAGAGGCTCCGTTGCACCAGCGGTACGGCCAGCAGCTCCTTGAGAATGGGCGCCGCCCGGCGCAGATCGGGAATGGTCTCGAGCAAGGGTACGATCGGCAAGGTGCAGCGCTCGACGGCGGCCGTGTCGGCGAACAGCCCTCCCTCCTTCGCGAGGAGATAGACCCCCAGGATGTCGGCGGCGCTGCGCGTCATGCTGAGGATCAATGCGCCGAAGGCTTCGCGGTCGATCTCGCCCCGCAGGCGGGCGATGGTGCGGAAGGTCTCGAGAGTCTCGGCCGCATCGGGAGGCAGCCCGTCGTACGGCAGAGTCTCGGTGCGCGGTGCGGCAAGCTCCGCCCGGAGCCACGATTTCCAATCCTCCGAGCCCGTGTCCGGCGGCTCCGCGCCCCCGTGCCGCGCCCGAAACATCGCGGCCAGCGTTTGATTCACCCGCATGCTGTTCTCGCGCACGTCGAGCCGCACGGTGCAGAAGCGGAATATCCCGACCTCCCGGCGCAGCGGCGACACCAGCGCATCCGACAAGCGCGTCGCACCGGCGGCCTGCAGTGCGCCGCGCATGAGATCGAGGTCCTCGATCAGCCGGTCGGCGCTCGCATATCCCGCCTCGCACGGCGGGGAGTTTTCCGGCGCGGAGCCGTCGGACTCGGCGCGAGAGATCGTGACATCGAGTCTCGCCATCATGCAGCCGACGAATTGGCGGAAGATCTCGCCGCGATTACGCGCCGCCAACGCTTCACCCTGCGGCGTAGCCGCGATCGCCTCGGCGACCGCTCGTAGAAATGACTCCGGCAGCTCGAGCGCCTGGTCCTCGATGCTGAGACTGCGCACCATCTCGAGCAAGCGGCTTCGGTAGCGCTTGAGGCTCGCCAGGCGTGTCGCCCACAACGTTCGCCGGGTGACCTCGCTCGTGACATAGGGATTGCCGTCCCGATCCCCGCCGATCCAGGAACCGAACTGGAAGAACGATGGAACCTCGAATTCCTCGCCCGGAAATTGCTTGGCGAAGGCTCTCGAGATCTTCCCCAGAAGCTGCGGCACCACGTCGAACAGGTTTTCGTTGAAAAAATACAGGCCCCAGGCGACCTCCTGCTCGACCGTCGGCTTTTGAAGCTTGAGCTCCCCGGTGAGCCAGAGAAGTTCGATCTCCTCGCCCAGCGCTTCGATCATCTCCTCGCGCTCGCGATCGGTCCAGCGCGGCGATTCGAGCTCGAGCAGCCGCAGATAAATGCGCCGATGGCGCTCGAGCACGGTGACTCGCTTGGCCTCGGTCGGATGCGCGGTGATCACAGGCCGCACCTTCAAGTCGGAAATGGCCCGCCGCACCTCCGATGCGCTGATACCTTCAGCGGCCGCCGCGGCAAAGACGTTCGCGAAGGTGCCGCGAACTTGGTCGTAGCCGCGCTCGCGTTCCACCTCGCGCCGATTGCGCATGTCGCGGTTTTGCTCGGCGATCGACAGCAATTGGAACCAGATACTCTGGGCCTGAAGCGTGCGCGCCAATAATTCCGCAGGCATGCCCGAGGTGGTGCGATCGCCCCTCAAGACGGCGGCCACCATCGGTTCGTAGCGCCCGACCACCTCGAGCAGCAGATCGAACAGCAACTCCGCGCGCGAGAAGCCGCCGGGCGCTTCGCGCATCGACTCAGCCCGCCTTGGCGAGGGCGAGCGCGATCGTAGCGCCGAGCTCCGCCGCACTCGGAGCGACGAGGAGCCCGTAGGATTTCATGATCTCCGATTTTTCAGCCGCACTGTCGCCCTCGGCGGAAATGATCGCTCCCGCATGCCCCATGCGGCGTCCCTTCGGCGCCGTGAGGCCGGCGACGTATCCCACGACCGGCTTGGTCATGTTCTCCTTGACCCACTTGGCGGCCTCGCACTCTTGAGGCCCGCCGATCTCGCCTATCATGACCACGACCTTCGTCTCCGGATCTTGCTCGAACAGCTTGAGGTGATCCAGGAAGGAGCTGCCGTTGATCGGATCGCCGCCGATGCCGACGCTCGTGGTGATGCCGATGCCGAGCGCCTTCATCTGCGCGCCCGCCTCGTAACCCAACGTTCCGGAACGGGAGACGACGCCTACGTTGCCGCGCGCGTAGATGTTGCTCGGCATGATGCCGAGCATCGCTTTGCCGGCGCTGATGATACCCGCGCAATTGGGCCCCACGATGGTGGTGCGCTGTTCTTTCGGATACCGGCGAAGATAGCGTTTGACGCGCATCATGTCCTGGGAGGGTATGCCGTCGGTGATGATGCACACCAGCCGAAGACCCGCATCCGCCGCCTCCATCAGCGCATCCGCCGCATAGGGGGGCGGGACGAACGCCAGGCTCGCCTCGGCGCCAGTCTCTCGGACCGCATCCTTGACGGTGTTGAATACCGGCCGTTCCAGATGAGTCTGGCCGCCCTTGCCCGGCGTGACGCCGCCCACCACTCGGGTGCCGTACGCGATCATTTCCTTGGCGTGGAAAGTCGCTTTGTCGCCGGTGAATCCTTGCACGATGACGCGCGTGCTCTCGTCGATGAGAATGCTCACTGCGCACCCCCGACGCGCGACGCCGCGACCGCTTTGTGCGCCGCTTCGGCCAAGGTGTCGGCCGAGATGATGGGCAATCCGCACTCGGCGATGATGCGCCGGCCCTCATCGACATTGGTGCCGGCGAGACGCACGACCAACGGCACACGAAGTCCCTTGGCGGCCTGTACCACGCCCTGCGCAACCCAGTCGCAGCGATTGATGCCCGCGAAGATATTGACCAGAATCGCCTTGACGTTGCGGTCGGATAGCACGAGGTTGAAGGCCGCAGCCACCCGCTCGGGCGATGCACCGCCGCCGACATCCAGGAAGTTGGCCGGCTCGCCGCCTGAGTGCTTGATCATATCCATGGTCGCCATCGCCAGGCCCGCGCCGTTGATGATGCAACCGATGTCGCCGGTCAGACCGACGTAGTTGAGGCCGAACTCCGCTGCCTGCGCCTCGCGCGGGTCCTCCTCGGCCGCATCGCGCATCTCGGTGACCTTGGGGCGGCGGAACATGGCGTTGTCATCGAAGGACATCTTGGCGTCCAGGGCGAGCACACGGTCGTCCTTGGTCACCACCATGGGATTGATCTCGACCATGGTCGCATCCAAATCGCGAAACGCGCGGTAACACCCCATGATCATGGTGACCGCCTGGCTCACCTGCTTGATGTTGAGCCCCATGCCGAATGCGAGCTCGCGTGCCTGGAAGGCCTGCAGTCCTACCGCCGGATCCACTTGCTCCTGCAACAGGGATTCGGGACGGCTGGCGACGAGATCCTCGATCTCGACGCCGCCCTCCGCCGAGGCGATCACGCGGATACGCTCGATCTTGCGGTCGAGCACGAACCCGAGGTACATGGCGCGTACGAAGGGCTCGGCCTTTTCCACATACAAGCGATGCACCACCTTCCCCTCGGGGCCGGTCTGGTGGGTGACGAGCGTGGCGCCAAGGAGCGCCTTCGCGGCGGCCGCGACTTCCTGGTAGGTGCGGCAGAGCTTGACGCCGCCCGCCTTACCCCGCCCTCCCGCGTGAATTTGCGCCTTGATCGCCCAGTGCCACCCGCCGAGCTCGGTCGCGACGTACACCGCCTGTTCCGAACTATAGGCGACACCGCCCGGCGGCACCGCCACGCCGAATCCGGACAGCAGCTCTTTCGCTTGATATTCGTGAATGTCCATCTTTCCCTTCTACTGGTGTGATCGGCGGAATGTGCCGGAAGCGCCGAGGGCGCGCAAGTTGCGCCGGAAACGCAGTCAATTAACTATATGTAAGTTCTCGGAATATTTCCTAACTTTATAACAAATAACAAATTTTAATCCTATGAACACCAAACTTTAATGCTATGAATACTGAGTCATATCTTGCGCCATTGCGAGCCCTGCGCGGCATCCACCGCTACGCAGAACGCTGTCGCCCGCTCGGGGTTGCACTGCGAGCGCCTTCGAATAAGTTTGTGGTAAAAGAGCCTGATGCACCGATACACGAACTCGAGACTTCTCAAAGCGCTACTGGTCTTGGCGGCGGCCGCTACGACGTTTTCGGCGCTGGGTCGCGGCGGGACTCTGCACACTCCCGGTCAGAAATCCCCCGATTTACCGCCGGACGCCGGCCCGGATGGCTACCGGCAGATCGTTCAAGATCAATGCGTCATCAATTGGACCCAGCACAACGATCCGTCGCCTTGCGAAAAGGTGTTCTTGGCGGATCCGAATGGCGATGGCTCCGGATACGCCTTGCTCGCCGATCCCGACGGCGGCGCGCATTACCTGTTGATTCCCACCCAGACGATGACGGGCACCGACAGCACCGAATTGCTCGACCCCAATCTTCCCAATTACTTTGCCGAAGCCTGGCGCGGCCGTGATCTGCTCTCCAAGTTCGTCGGCCACCCGGTGCCGAGAACGGATGTGGGCCTCGCCGTGGCCACGGCGGCCACGCGCAAGCAGCATCAATTCCACATACATATCGAGTGCTTGAGACCGGAGGTGGTCGATGCGCTGAAGGCGGCGGCCGACAAAGTGACCGATCGCTGGTCGCCGGTGACGGTCGCCGGGTTCCCGTTCGAGGCGATGCGCCTCTCGACCCAGGCACTCGAAGTGTCGAACCCGTTCGAACTGGTGGCGAATTTGAGTCCCGATGCCCGGCATCACATGGGAAGTTACACAGTGGTGTTGGCCGGAGTGCAATATCAGAGCGGCCCCGGGTTCATCGTGCTGACGGGGAACGGCCCGAGCGGCGATCTGCTCCTGGATTCGGGCTGTCTCGTGGCGGGTGGCGGGAGCTGAGGCAACGCGCCCATCATGTCCGCGTGGCGGCCGCTTTCGTGGCGCGCGGGCTGAGCCGCGGGTCCCCGAGCCGCTCGGCACAGGCGTGAAATCCGGCCGACGGCCCGAGCCATCTCAACTCATCCGCATGGGCGAAGAGAGGCGCGTCGCTCCGCAGCGTCGCCAGCCTCTTGAACAGGAGCGCCAGCTCCCGCCGCTCACCCAACACGTCTGCCGGAAACTCCTCGATCCTGCCATAGCGCGTGAGCAGTCTCGCCGCACCTTTCGGCCCGATGCCCGGTATCCCCGGGTAGCCGTCCGCGCTATCGCCGACCAGCGCCAGATAATCGGGAATGAGCTCCGGACTCACGCCGAATTTACCGCGCACACCGTCCGCATCCCGGATCGTCTTGCTCTTTCGATCGACCTGCACCACGCGGGCGGCGCGCACGCATTGCGCGAGATCCTTGTCCGGTGTCCAGATGCACACCTTCTGTACGCGGGGGTCACGCGCGGCGATCGCGGCCGCTGAGGCCAAGGCGTCGTCCGCCTCCAGCTCGATCATGGGCCAAACGATGATGCCCAGCGCTTCGAGCGCCTGCTCCAGCGGATGGAATTGAGCGAGCAGAGCGGGCTCGATGCCGTCGCCGGTCTTGTAGCCGCTCCACAGCTCATTGCGGAACGACTCGATCACATGATCGGTGGCCACCCCCAGGTGCGTGGCGCCCTCCTCGATCATCTGCAGCACGCCGTTGAGCACGCCGATCACTGCGCCGAAGGGACGGTCGCTTCCCTTGGTGAAGCGGCGCAGGCCATAAAAATGGCGGAAGAGCTCGTAGGTGCCGTCGATGAGATGAACGATCACGATAGATTCCCGATGAATGGCGTCACCGTACCCGTAGCGTGCGCTCCGCCCGAGCACCGATGGACGGCCTACGACGCCGGTCAGCCTCCCCATTCGCAGCGCGAGTTCGCGGGGGTCAACCCGAATGGACGTTTCCGCGGGAAACATCTATTCATATCGAATCCCGATATTCCTCATAACTCCTTAACTTATTTATACTTTCATATTCTGTCGTTGGGGAAATCCCAGGGCTCGGCTAGTGCGCGGCCGGCTGTCCAGGGGAGAGGGACGCAAATGCCGCGGCCGCCGCTTGCGCGATCTTCACGTCGTTGTCCTTGTTGAGACCGGCGATCCCAACCGCTCCGACCACCTCTGCGCCCGCCATCAGCGGGACAGCGCCGCGCAGAGCCATGAGTCCTGACGTGGCAAAGGCGGGGCGGCCATCGTTGACGGCGTTCTCGGTCTCCGCACTGGGCCGTTGCAATAAGGCGGAGGTGCGCGCCTTGCCGATCGCAAGATCCGGACTGCCGGCCCGGACTCCGTCCATCTTGAGGAAGGCCACCAGGACGCCGCTGGTATCGACCACGGCGATGGCACAGGGCGCGTGAAGCGCCTCGGCCTCGTGTTCGGCCGCACTCAGCACCTGCTGAGCGCCTGCCTCGCTGATCACCCTTGCAGCCACCGTGGGATCAGCCGCCCAGCTGCTGCTGCCACCGACGAGATAAAAAAGACAGACAAAGGATGCGATCTCACGGCTGTAGAACCTCATAGGCACTCCCGGGCTCCGTCGGTGGTCGTTCGGTGATTGGAAGCAGTATCCTCTATGGCGACTCGAGCGGGTAGCGCTCAACTCGCCCCACTTTCCGAATCGCCGCCTGCACTTCGGGCTTGGCGATCACCGCTCGGCGCCGGGCATCGCGAGTTTCCAGTGCGCGCGGGCCATCGCCGGGACCGCAGGCGTCAAGGACGAGCACAGCCAGCAACGCAAACGCGTAACACGCCTTCAATCCGTTACCCCGCTCGAGCGACAGCGGAGCCTAGCCGCTGAGCGGCTTGATGGATCTCAATCGCCGTCGCGCACGCATCATGAAGGCGCTCGAGGCGCTCACCTCGAGCAGACGTTTCCGCGGAAACGTACATTAATATCGATCCTTGATATGTCTTTTAAGTTATTGATTTATAGTTATAAATGGTGGGACGGCTGGGACTCGAACCCAGGACCAAAGCCTTAAAAGGGCCTTGCTCTACCAACTGAGCTACCGTCCCCAGTGTAGCCGCGCATGATATCCGAACTACGGCTTCGGAGCATCCGCGCCGCGCGCCGCGCGACGAGAGGGGGCGGATGGATGGCTCAGCTCGTGGCTTTACGCGTAGCGCGTCGGATCAGCAACCCCCGCCGCCGCGAATCCAGCCGCCCGCAATCGGCAGGAGTCGCACCGCCCGCAGGCGAGCCCCTCATCGCTCGCCTGGTAACAGGACACCGTCATCGAGTAATCCACCCCGAGCCCGAGGCCGGTGCGCACGATGTCCGCCTTCGACATCTCGAGCAGCGGCGCGTGGATCTCGAAGCGCTCGCCCTCGACTCCCGCCTTGGTCGCGAGCCGAGCGAGGTTTTCGAACGCGGCAATGAATTCCGGGCGGCAGTCCGGATAACCCGAGTAGTCGACCGCGTTCACGCCGATGAAAATATCACGGGCGCCGATGACCTCCGCCCAGCCGAGCGCAAGCGCGAGCATCATGGTGTTGCGCGCGGGCACGTACGTGATCGGAATGCCCGTGCTCGGGGTCTCGGGAATCGCGAGGCTCGAATCGGTGAGCGCCGATCCGCCGATACCGGCGAGGTCGACCTGCATGACCCGATGCTCGCGCGCGCCCAACGCCTTTGCGACGCGCGACGCCGCGAGCAGTTCGGCGCCATGCCGCTGCCCGTAGTTCACGCTGAGCGCGAATACATCGAATCCGCGCGCCCGCGCCATCGCCAGGCTCGTCGCCGAGTCGAGCCCGCCGGAGAGTAAAACGACGGCTGCTTTCATACGTCCACCCTCATTTGCCGGGGACATCGCCCCACAGCACCTTGTGGAGCTGCAGCTGGAAGCGCACCTGCAACCGGTCCGCGAGGATCCAATCGGCGAGCGCGGTGGGCGAGACTTGGGTGTAGCTCGGCGAAAAAAGCACCTGACAGCGATCGGTCAGCGAATGCTCGGCGAGGTACGCCTTGCTCCAGTCATAATCTTCGCGCGAACAGATCACGAACTTCACTTGATCGTGCGGCGTGAGCATCGCGAAATTCTGGGCCAGGTTCCGCGCCGATTCGCCCGACCCGGGAGTCTTCACGTCGACCACCCGAGAGACCCGCGTATCGACGCCGGCGATGCTCATCGCGCCGCTGGTTTCGAGGGACACCCGGTAGCCCGCCGCGCACAGACGGCTGAGCAGAGCCGGACAGTTCGGCTGCGCCAGCGGCTCGCCTCCGGTCACGCAGACATGAGGTGCGTCGAAGCTTTTGACCGTTTCCAGGATGGAGTCGATGTCCCGCCATTCGCCCTCGTGAAACGCGTACGCGGTGTCGCAGTATTGGCAGCGCAGCGGACAGCCGGTCAACCGCACGAATACCGTACGGAAACCTACTGAATCGGCTTCGCCCTGCAGCGAATGAAAAATCTCGTTGATGCGCAGCCGCTCACGCTTCGCTTGTGCGTCACTCAATGCCGCTCCATCGTCTCAATGCCGCTCCGTCGCCTCAATGCTTCTCGGCCGCCATCTTGTCGAGGCGCTGCTTCGCCAGCTGGCCTGCCGGGGTGTCCCCGTAGGTCGTCTGCACCTGGGTCAGCACGTCCTTCGCCGCCTGATATTGCTTGAGCTCGTAGTCGCAATACCCCACTTTGAGCAGGGCATCGGGCACCTTGCGCGACTGCGGGTACTTGTCCACGACCCGCTGAAAGGCCGCGAGCGCCTCCGGAAACGCCTTGTTCACGTAGTAGGCCTCCCCCAGCCAATACTGCGCATTGTCCGCGAGCGGACTGGTGGAATAGGTGGTGAGGAAGGATTGAAAGGCCTGAACCGCCTGATCGTACTGGCCGTTCTTGAGCAGCGCGAACGCCGCCTGATAGCTCACGGTATCGGCCGCACTCGCGCCGCCTGGGGCGGTGTCCGCTGCACCCGAGGATGGTGCGCCGGCCGCTGCCGCCCCACCGGCAGCCGCCCCACCGGCAGCCGCTGCGCCGGCAGGCACTGCGCCGCTCGTCGCGCCTGCGGGCGCGCCATTGCCTCCGGCGATAGCTCCGCCCGATGCCCCACCGGTCCGCAACTCGAGCGCCTTCAGCCGCTGATCCAGATCGGCATACAGGTCGCGCTGCTGCTTGCGGCTGGTGTCGAGGGCATGGTTGAGCACGTCGATATCGTTGTGCATCGAGCGCAGATCCGCCTGAAGATTGCCGAGCTGATTCGAGACATCCAGCAGACTGTTGTTCGACACCACGCGCTCGATCCGCGTCAACCGCGTCTCGAGATCGTTGAGCTTGATCTGCACCGGATCCGTTGCCGGATCCGTCGCGCAGCCGACCAGGGTCAGCGCGGCTGCGCAGACCGCGGCGGCGGCGAGCGCCGATGTGCGCGCGTTCATCACGGCGTGTAGACGAGTTCCACTCGCCGATTCTTGGCCCACGCCGATTCATCGTCCCCTTCCACCGCCGGGCGCTCCGCACCGAAGCTCACCGTGCTGAGCTGGCTCTCCG
>Ga0187871_10001105_pt1 | contig 24014 bp, 18 predicted proteins | sample June2016WEW_16_1_FD_132988 | JGI IMG/M metagenome (GOLD analysis project Ga0187871, IMG submission 132988) | Peatland microbial communities from SPRUCE experiment site at the Marcell Experimental Forest, Minnesota, USA - June2016WEW_16_10 | ecosystem: Environmental > Terrestrial > Soil >...
GACGCCGGGGCGGTCGCGCTGGGAGTTTTGTTCCGTGGTGAAGAGTTCGCGGGTTACGTCCGCGGCGTCGTAGGCGTAAAGGATGGCTGGGCGGCCCGGGGGCTCGTTCCAGTTTTTCGAGGATGCGGCCCAGACGATGGCGTCCTTCGAACCGTTTGCGGAGATGACTGGCGTTGCGCCGGAATCGAGAAATCGAGTAGGTCCCGAGGCCTTCAACTTCAGTTGGGCGTGGTCCACGGCAAAGTCTTCCACGCGCGTTTCGCTGCCGATAAAGAATACATTTTGATTCCAGTAGGCCATGGCTCCGAAGGCGCCGTGGGAGGCGGCGATGGTTTGGACGGCGTGGGAATCGTCATTGGGTTGAAATTTGCCCATGCGGTCGCGATCAATGACGTAGATCTTGCCTTCCTTTCCGGCGGCGACCAGCACGTGGGGATGCGCTCCCGCTTGATCGGGGAGCAGGACTGGGCCGCTGGAGCCGAGATCGTTGTCGCGATCGTTGAGCTGGGCCTGATTGGAGGGCGTGAAATAGTCCAGAAGCGTGAAGTTTTGTCCCCGAGAGCTTAATTTCAGGACGGTGTCGCCGAAATCCCGGCCATTTGTTGCTGCGTCAAATTCGCCGTTTCCGGTGACCACGAAGACGTTGCCGTCTTTGTCCGCGGCTGGGCCGGCGTCGCCTTGCCAGATGGCGCTGTCCGTAGCATCGGGCGAGGTGTTGAAGACCGCTTTCTGCGCAAGGGTGTTCGCGTCATAGGCCATAAGCCAGCCGTGGTAGGGACCCACATCGCACGACGAACCCCAGGATAGATAGACGGAGCCGTTCGCCAGGAGCAGAGCGGCGCGGGGGTTTTCCCGTTGCGGATCGAAGGCAACCTGTCCGCCGGCTTGTCCGCTTCCAGTTCCTTTCACCGAGGCTTTGATCTCGACCGGCCCGCCGAATTTTTCGGCGCCGCTGGTGATCGCCAAAGCATGAAGCCGCTGCCGAAATACATCGGCGGAGAGAAGCCCTTTATGTTCCTTGGTTCGCGCCAAGACGTACAGCGTTCCCGTCTTGGGGTCGATCACCGGGGTGGAGGTGATTCCGACTTGCGGGACGATGAAGAAGCAACTGGTGTCCCGCTCCGACAGGGGAGTGACACCACCGGCGGAATTGGCGAGGTTCACGTGCCAGAGCGGAGCGGAAGGATTGTCGGCATCGAAGGCATAGACGCTGTCGTTTTCCGTGGCCACGAAGAGAACGTTGTGTTTGCCTTTGCCCGGGATGTCGACGCCGGGCAGGTAGAGCGGCTGGGCGTATACGTCGCCGTCTACTTTGATGGTGAACAGTTTGCCGAATTGCGCGGCGTTGACGTTGGCTGGAGTGAGAATTGTTTCGTTGAGATTTGCGCCGGTGCGCGCGTTGTCGTATTGAGCCGTCAGCAATTGCGCTGGAGTTGCGGATGAGGCGGCAGTCTTTGTGGTGACGAGGGCAAGCGGAAGATTCTCGTCCTTGCCCGCTGGCTCGGAATCATCCTCCGCCTCGGTCACTACTTCGGCTGCCGCGGGGATTCGTGCGGGAACGACTTCGATGGCCGCGGAGGTTGTTGCGGAGCGGCCGGGCGAATTTTCCTGGCCATTGGTGAAATCTGAGACGCCGGTTCTGTCGGTGCGGGTGTATCCGGCGCTGCGTGTCGTTTCGTCTCCCGAGCCGCGTGCTTGCTTGATTTGGCCGCGACTCCGCGAGGAGCCGTCCATCGGCAGATTGGCGTTCCCGAGGGCAGCCGCGCTCGCCTCCAGAGGGACGAGCGAATTTTTCGCCGCGGAACGTTTGTGGATTGTGGCGGCTTTCCCAGCGTCGATCGCCAAGAGGGAGAGGAGCGCGAGGAACGCAACCGAAACGATACTGCCCTGGAGCATTCGGGGAACTGGCAACGACGTTGCGGGAGCTTCGATACGTTCCCAGGCGAACAACCCATAGGCTGATCGGATCCACGGCGCGGCAGCAGAATCGGCCGCGAACAATTTTTGAAGGGCGCATCGAACAAACCACTGACGCGCCAGCGACAACAGGACATCGGCAAAGAGATGAGAGACACCCTGGCGCTGCGCGACCTCGTCGAAGATCCACAGCATCTCGCCGGAAAACTCGGCCCGGAAAGACGGCGGGTGCGCGCGGAGGAGGCAGCGATAGAGAAAACGAGAAAGAGCCATTACGTCCTCCTTGGGTTGAAGCCGCGCAGGTGGGATCGCGCTTCCCGCAGTACGCCGTCGAGGCGTTCGACTTCCAGCGAGAGCACGCTTCGGCCAAGGCCTTTGAGGCGGTAGTAACGGCGACGGGGATCGGCCGCCGAGGAGCGCGGCGAGGCTTCTTCGATCAGGCCGTGAACGATGAGTTTTTTCAAGTTGTCGTAGAGCGTGCCGGGCCCGAGCTTGTATTGACCGGCGGATTGACGGGCGATCTCTTGCATGATGCCGTAGCCGTGCAAGTCTTCGCCGGCCAGCGCCAGAAGGATGTGCAGCGCGGCCGGGGAGAGCGGAAGAAATCGGGTTGGGTCCGGCTTCATACGGAATCCGATATATCGGATTCCGAGTATGGATGTCAAACGATTTTTACAGGCCAGCGGCTTCCCCCGAGAAATGGTTCAGGCTGGCGATGCGTGCGGCCAAGGGGTAGGATTCTGTGCGTCCGTGTTTCTGAACGGATCGCGTCCCGCATTCGGAGTTGGCGACGTGGCATTTCGTGGAGGAAATCGTGATTGTTCGGCGCATCTTGGCGACGGCTGGGCTGATTTTCTTGATATTTGGAGCCGCGGCGGTGGCTTTGGCGGGGCGAAGAGCGGACTCGACGAATTATTGGGGCTTCGATACCGCGAACCTAGACAAAAGCTGCAAACCCTGCGACGACTTCTTTCAGTTTGCGATGGGCGGGTGGATGAAGGCGAACCCAATTCCGCCGGAGTATCCGAGGTGGGGTTCGTTTACCGTGCTGCTCGACAAGAACCAACAGAACCTGCGACAGATTCTGGAGGCTTCCGAGAAGGCAAATGCGGCGGCGGGTTCAAACGAGCGGAAGATTGGCGACTTCTATGCGAGCTGCATGGACACAGCGGCGATCGATGCCGCCGGGACGAAGCCCATTGAGGCTGAGATGCAGCGGATCGCGGAGGTCAAGACCGAGGCAGACCTGCAGGCGGAGGCGGCGCGTCTGCAGGAGCGGGGAATCGGCGTGATGTTCCGGTTTGGGTCGCGGCAGGACGCAAAGGACAGCTCTCAAGTGATTGCCACCGTGAACCAGGGAGGATTAGGACTTCCGGAGCGCGACTACTACCTGCGCGAGGATGAAAAATCGAAAAAGCTGCGCGACGCTTACGTGAAGTACGTGGCGACATTGTTTGCATTGCTGGGCGATTCGGGGGACAAGGCGGCTGCCGAAGCGGCCACCGTGCTAGCGGTGGAGACTTCGCTGGCTAAGGCTTCGATGTCCAACGTGGACTTGCGCGATCCGGTCAAGACCTATCACAAGATGACGGTGGACGAGTTGCAGCCTCTGACCCCTGATTTTTCATGGCGGGCCTACTTCAAGACCGCGGGCCATCCCGATTTGCAGGAGCTCAATGTTGGCCAACCGGATTTTTTCAAGGCGTTGAACGCGCAATTGACGGCGACGCCGCTAGACGACTGGAAGACGTATTTGCGCTGGCGGCTGGTGGATACCACAGCCCCGGGACTTCCGGAAAAATTCGTGACGGCGGATTTCGAGTTTCACGAAAAGGAGTTGCGCGGCACGAAGGAGATTCAGCCCCGGTGGAAGCGCTGCGTACAGTCCACGGACCGGAATCTCGGCGAGGCACTGGGGCAGCTTTATGTGGAGAAATATTTCCCGCCGGAGGCGAAGGCGCGGGCGCTGGAGATGGTGCACAACCTGGTGGCGGCGCTGCACGACGATTTGCAGACGCTGCCATGGATGGGGCCGGAGACGCGGACTCAGGCGATCGCGAAACTGCAGGCATTTGGCGTGAAGATCGGGTACCCGGATAAGTGGCGGGATTATTCGGCGTTGAAGATCGATCGCGCGTCGTACATGGACAACGAGCTGCGGGGCGCGGAATTTGAATTCCAGCGGCAGTTGAACAAAATCGGCAAGCCGGTGGATCGCACGGAATGGGGTATGACACCGCCGACCGTGAATGCATACAACCGCAGCAGCATGAACGAGATCGTGTTTCCGGCTGGGATACTGCAGCCGCCCTTCTACGATCCGAAAGCCGATGATGCGGTGAATTATGGCGGCATGGGCGCGGTGATCGGCCATGAAATTACGCATGGCTTCGACGACCAGGGAAGCAAGTTTGACGGGAAGGGAAACTTGAAGGATTGGTGGACAGCGGATGATTTAAAGAATTTTCACGAGCGGTCGCAGTGCGTTTCCGACCAGTTCGACGGATACGTGGTGGACGGCGACCTGCACGAGAACGGCAAGCTGGTGCTGGGTGAAAGCATCGCGGACCTGGGCGGATTGACCATTTCCTACGCGGCGTACGAGAAATCGCTACAAGGAAAGCCGCGTCCGCCGGATAAGGATGGATTCACGGCCGAGCAGCGATTTTTTCTGGGTTGGGCCCAGGTGTGGGGTGCGAACGAGCGGCTGGAGTATACGCGACTGCAGACGAACACGGACCCGCACCCCCTGTCGCGATTCCGTGGCGACGGGCCGCTCTCGAATATGGCCGAGTTCGCAAAGGCGTTCGGGTGCAAAAAAGGCGACACGATGGTGCGCGAGAAGGTCTGCAAAATTTGGTGATGGGGCACGGCGGTGCGAGCGGGTGGAGCTAGCCTCTTGCGGGTGCCGTTCGCGCGCATTTTCGGCTTAGAGTTAGCCGCCCTCAACGAAAGCGGCGGGCTCGGCGAACGGAATTTTACGGATGGAAGTGGTGTCGGAGTCAATCGAAAGAATCGTGGGAGCCGCAGGAAGTTTGCAACGCGGAACGAAGCTAGAAATGGAAGACGATGCCGAGCGTGGCTTGTCCGTAGTTTTGCGATTGGCTGAATACGTGAGAGTTTATGTAGTCCGCCTCGATGCGCACGGCGAACTGCGGGACAAAGCTGTAGTCGACGCCTCCGCCTGCTAACACTTCAAACCCATTCTTTCCACCGAGTCCCGTCTGCGGGAGGATGTGCATTCCGCCGGCTAAAACATGAACCCACGGGTCGAGCCGGTCGTGGCCAAGGGTAATCTTTGGCCCGGCGCCGTAGCCCAAATACTTGACGTCCTCGCCCGCTTTGAAGACCGCGGGCGCGAACGCCGAGGTCGCGGCACCTTCAATCGCCAGCCAATCCTTAACGAAATAGGAGAGCGAAGAATTCAGCCCCACCGCCGTCGCGAAATACACGGACGAGCGGAACCTGACCAACGCTACACCCAAACCGAGTTGCCACCGCTTATCGCGTTCCGAGTAGTCATAGCTCGGAACCGGCACCGCAGGCGGAGCTGGTGATGCGGATTCGGCGGCGGCTACCGGCGCAAAGGTGGCCAACGCTGAGGAAGTAGCGAGCGTTCCAGGGCCGGCGAGCGAGTCTGCGCCGAATGAATTCGAGAAGTTGGTGAGAGACGACGTCAGAGCCAGATCGGACCGCACTGAGGGCGGGCTCGCGGCCGATGTTTGCGCAAAATCCATGGCCACGTTGTCGTTCGCAGCCGGCACCGGCGCAGGAATTTCATTTTGCGCGCGCAGCGCGCTCGACATCCCCAGTAGAAACACCGCGACCGCTGACAACCTCTTCATGATTCCCCTTCGGAGGGGTCGACCCTCAGAGCTTCTGGGCAAGCTATGGTCTTACGGTAAACAACCCCTGGCACTCTGTCCATGCTCTTTCGCAGCGTGGCTGCACGAACAGCAACATGGATCCCGGCATACTTGCCCTTGGAACCCGTGCGGTGCGGAAAGGTTGTTCTAGCGGCCGTGGCGGAGGTAGTCGTCGGTCTTGTTCAGCCAGTCTTCGCGGGGCGGGTTGAATACGTCCAGGTCAATGGTGTCTTCCAAAGCCCAGGCTTCGTGGGGCATGTGGGGGGGAATACAGAGAACTTCGCCGGCACGCACCACGATTTCTTTTCCGTCGATGGCGAATTTGAGCGCGCCTTCGAGGATATAAGTGACCTGCTCGTTGTGGTGATGATGCAACGGGACGTGCGCGTCTTTCTTCATCAACACGCGGGCCAGCATGACCTGGTCGCCCACGACCATTTCGCGGTCGATCAGCGGATTGAGTTTTTCGCGCTCAACCTTATTCCAGGGAATATATTTGAACGTTGCGGGCTTGCTCATTTCGTTCCCCCGTAAAGTTTTGCGGCGTTGTCATGCAGATACATGTGCGCCAGCTCGAGCGCTTTCTGTTCGTTGAAGGCGCCTTCCGAGACGAGCTCGGCAAGCGCTGCCGCCACGGCGGTGCGCGAGCTCCGCGCCGACAGCCAAAAGCTTTCCTCGGCGCCCAGCGCGTCGTTGAAGGGAAAGGCGTCCGAGGCGTACATCATTTTTTCCGGATACAGCGTCAGCATTTGTTTGAGCACGTCTTTGAACTGCGACGGGTATAGAAATTCCGACTGGAACGAAGTGTCGAGATAAACATTCTTGACCGCGGTGAGCAGCGCCGCTTCCTTGTAATACGGCCAGCCGCCGTGCAGCAAAACGAAGATCTGGTTCTTGTAACGCGGGTCGCGCAGCACATTCTCCAGATTCAGCACGTCGCCTTTGCGCAGGCTGAAGTAATCGCCGATACCAACGGCGCTGTGAAAGTGCGTGGGCAGACTCAGTTTTCCGGCCTGGTCGATCAGCACCCGAAAAATGTAATCCTGAAAAACATTGTATTCCTCGGCCGAGGGCACACCGCCGGCGTGGTATCTGTCGTAAATTGCGGCGGCGGTGGCTCGCGGAGGGTCGGTAAAATAGAGCGAGCGAAAATAGGCCGCTTCAAACTTCATGGCTACGCCGCCACGCTTCTTCTGATTGTCGGTGAGCGTGCGGCGAACGAAATCTTCGTAGCCCGCGAGATCGACGGGCAGGCCGTCGACGCCCTCCAACTTTTTGTAGCGCGACAGCATTTTTTCCTGAAGCGGGATGTAGACGCCCATGTCGGGCGTGCTGGCTGTCTGCGCGGTATTGTCGAAGGGATAGAAGAACGAGTCGACGAAGAAGACCCAGTGGAAGCGCTTCGGATCGAGGTAAGGAGCCATCATCGCGCGATTCGCCAGGACCACTTCCACGTTCAATTTGTCGAGAATGGTATCGAAATACTTCGTGTCCCCGGCTTTCTCGGACGTTTGGGCCTTATCCGCGAGCCATTTGGCGTGTTCCGGCGCGAAATCATCGTAGGGGTAGCCGAGAAGCGTTTTGGCCGCGGTGACGAACTCGTGGTTGTCGGCGCGAGTGCGGAGGAAGTCGGTTTCGTTTGGCGGCGCGGCCATGGCGTCCACGTCGCTGTCGTCGCCGAAACCCGGATGCGCGTGGTTATCGTAGAGCGGAATTTTTTCAATTTGGGCTAGCAGCCGATCGTAGGTTTTCTGGAGGTCCGGCCCCGGGAACGGACGCGCCTGCGCCCCCGCCGTGCCCGCCAGAGCAAGCCCGGCAAGCGCCAAAAAAACCGAGTGAATCAAATGTTTCATTTTAGGTTTTCTCCGGCCTAGTCCAGCGAATATCTGCTTCGCCGCCAACAGGTTCTGTAGCCGCCTTTTCAGAAGGCGAAGTTAGATGATGTACCGGCATAGTCTTCAAGCCGAAGCTCTACTTTTCTAGGTTCGCCCCGCCTCAGCGCGACACAGCCGCTCGCCAACGCACCGACACCCGCTCGATCCGTTCCAATGCTTCTTCGAGCAAGTTGCGCGCGCTGACCAGTGAAAATCGCAGGTAATTTTTCCCGGCGGGACCAAAGGCCGCGCCTGCGATTCCCGCGACCCCCGCTTCTTCCAGAAGCAGTCTCGCCACTTCTTCCGCGGGAAGCCCGGTGTCCTCGATATTCACCCAGGCGTAGAAGGCGCCCTCCGGCGTCTGACAGCGAAAACCCGGAATCGAGTTGAGCCTCGTGACGAAGAGGTCGCGGCGCTTGCGATATTCGGCGACCATCGCATCGACGGCGTTCGTGGAGTCCTGCAACGCTTCGATGGCCGCGACTTGCGTGAACTCCGCTGTGCAGGTAAAGGTGTTCAGCACCAGCAGGTCCATCGCCTCAATCAGTTCCCTCGGCGCGACCGCGTAGCCCAGCCGCCACCCGGTCATCGCAAAGGTTTTCGAAAATCCGTCGATGATGATGGTGCGCTCCGCCATCCCCGGCAGCGCGTAGACCGATTTGTACTCGCCGCTAAACAAAATTCGCGCGTAGATTTCGTCGGCCATGACCCAGAGATCGTGTTTCACGGCGAGCGCCGCGACTTGCGATAGCGTCTCCTCGCTGAACACCGTTCCGGTGGGATTATTCGGCGAATTGAAAATCAGCACTTTCGTGCGAGGCGTGATCTTCGCGGCGATCTCCGCGATGTCGGGCTGAAACTGATTTTTCTCTTCCAGGAAAAACGGGACGGCCTTGGCGCCCAAGCCGCGGGTAAGCGACGGATAGATAGGAAAACCCGGGTCCGGATACAGGACTTCATCCCCAGGCTCAATCAGCGCCATCATCGCCAATGCCAGGGCCATTTTGCAGCCCGGCGCGACGAGTACCTGCTCCGCCGCGACATTCAAGCGGCGCGTGTGCTTCAAATATGCCGCAATAGCTTCCCGGAGCGCAGGAATACCGCGCGGAGACACGTAGCGGTCGCGCCCCTCGACCACCGCAGCGCGCACCGCATCCACGATGGGCGCCGCGGGATGAAAGTCCGGCTCGCCGAGCTCCAGGTGGATGATCGAGCGACCTTGTTTCTCGAGTTCTTTCGCGCGCGAAAAAACCGCCAGCGCGCCTTCGCCATTCAGTTGTGAAACACGGGTTGCGATTGGTCTCATAGTGGCCCGGGGAATCGTATCATTTTGCAGCGGGAAGTGGCGTCACGGGAATATGAAGCCCGTCGATGAAGCGGGGAAACATCTCAAAGGCCGCGGCGGTCAGGAATAATTCCACCAGTTCCGCATCTGCAAACGCGCCTTTCAACTCCGTGTAAAAGGCGTCGTCCACCTCGCGCGGTCCACGGTGCAAGCGGTCGGCCAACCGGAATCCAAGCTTCTCTTTCGCGCTGTAAGGTCCGCGTTCGAAAGCGGCCAAGCCGGAGATCTGCTCCTCCGAGGCTCCTTTTTTCCTGGCAGAGGCTTTGTGCGCGGTGATGGCGTACTCGGATTCCAGCAGGATGGAGATGCGCACGGCGACTAATTCCTTGTACCAGCCGGTCAGGGCGCCGTCGCTCAGCAAAGCACGCAGGAATCCCGCGACGCCTTGCGCGATGCCCGGCGCATACGCCAGCACCTTGAACATGTTGGGCACCACGCCACGCTGCGCTAAAAGCACGTCGTACAGCGCAGCGGTATCCGGCCCTACCGCGTCCTGTTCGAGCAAAGCAATCCGTGAGCTGTTTGCGGCCATGAATTCCCTCTGGGCTTAGACCTTCTCGCGCAAGAACGAAGGGGCAAAAACGTAGGGGCGCATTTTCTGCGCCCCTGCCGTGCCAGTATAAATCAAACGGAACTGTCTAGAACGCGTACCGCAGCGAAAATTGGATTAACCGCGGCGTGCCCAACGTGCTGGTGATCTTGCCGAACGGAGTGTTCGGTTCACCGATGGTTTCGACGTCGGTCACTGCTGGGTTGCCGAAATTCGCGTGGTTCCAGATGTTGAAGAAGTCGGTGGTGAACCGCAAGCTCTGCCGCTCGGTGATCTTGAAATTCTTGATCAACGAGAAGTCCCAGTTCTGCTGCCCGGGCCCACGGAAGGTGTTGCGTCCCAGGTTTCCGAAGCCGGTGGTGCAGAAATTGGGATCGGTGAGGCACTGCGTTGGATAGAGCTCAGCCGCCGGGGTGAAAGCGGCGGGATTCAAGTACCCGTTAATGCGGGTGCCGATGCCTCCGCTGGTAAGGCCGTCCGCCATCGTTTCGCCCGGCGCGAGGCTGGCGGTCAGCACGCCCGGGGCAGATCCCTCACCCAGGAACGCCGTTCCGGCGCCGGAATCCTGAACCGAAAATGGCGCACCGGACTGAATGATGGTGATGCCGCTGACCGCCCATCCTGCCAGCAGCCTGTGCTTGATTCCTTCGGCCCCCGAGAAGAACGGCAGGTCGTAGCGGTAACTGAGAGCCAGCCGGTGCGTGCGGTCGAAGTCGGAAAGCCCGCGCGAATCGGCCAAGGTGGATTCGTCGTTGAACGCAGTGTTAAAGGCGGTGTTCCCCGTCGAGGTCGCATCCGTGGACCGCGAGAACGTATACGCCGCCTGGAAATAGCCGGCTCCCCAGCGCCGCGACAAGGTGGTCTGGAGCGAATTGTAGTGCGAGTACGCGTCGTCCGCGAACAACTGGAAGCCGCTGTAGCCGTTGATCCCCTGCGCGGCGGAACGCGCGATGGCGTTATCGAAAGTGTTGGTGGTGATCGAATTGCCGTCGACCACCACGGGGTCTTGCGGCGTCGCATCCAGCGATTCGAGACTGTCACGCGTCTCGCGCAGGTGCGTGCCCTTGGTGCCGACGTAGCCGACCTCCAGAACCCATTGCTTTCCGAGCGCCCGCTGTATCGTCAGGTTCCATTGTTGCGTGCTCGGTGATACGAAATGTCGCGGCTCGGCGAGTCCGAAGATTCCCAGCGTCTGCAGCGGGCCGGGGCAGCCGCTTCCGCCGGCGGTTCCGTAGTTGGCTGCTTGCGTCGTGTCGCCTCCAGGGAAACCCTGAAACACGTTCAAGCAGGGAACGAAATTCGGGTCCAGCGTGCCGGCCTGCGGCAACGCGTTCGGGTTGGGGTTGGGGCAACCGGGTCCCGGCGTTTCCGAGAAATAGGTGCTCAGGCAGCCGGGTGAACCTCCACCGAACGCCACCGGAAGGAATGGCGTCTGAAACGACAACTGGTCCGTGGCGCCGACGTCTTCGCGCACGTAATAGATGCCGTATCCGGCGCGAATCGTGGTGGTGTGGTGCCCGAACAGGTCGTAGGCCAGCCCGATGCGCGGCCCGATATTCGTCGAGTAGTTGTTGTTGAACGTCGTGTCGTTGGCGTTGCCGGTCAATCCCGTCAAGTTCAGGCTGTTCACGCAAGAGGGATAGATGAACGGGAACTCCCCGGCATTCGCGAGCGACGGATCGAGATTTCCGATGTGGCAAAGATCGTCGTGAAATGCGCCGAAAATTTCGGTGCGCACCCCGAGGTTCAGCGTCAGGTTGGGCCGGATCTTCCAGTCATCCTGCGCGAATACCCCGTAGTTGTTCGAGCGGTATTCGTGAGTGGACAGGCCGCCGCCGCCGAAACTGAATTCCGGCTCGCCGAGAAGGAAATTCTGGAAGTCGGTGTTGCCGTTGGGCGTGTTGGTGAAAAAGAGTTCGCCGTTGAATACCTGGGGGAAGTTCTTATCCAGGTTCACGCGCGTGAACTCGCCGCCGAAGCGGAACACATGCTGGCCCTTTACCCAGCTCACGGTGTCCACAAAATTGTCGTTGTTCTGGTTCTGCGACTGGTTGCCGAAAGGAGCGGGTCCGATCTCGAAACCGGAGCTTTCAAAAATAAATTTGTAGATCGAGTCGGTCACGCTGTTCGTCGGCCGGTCGATTCCCAGATCGCTGGTAGTCACCGGCGGCACGTTGCTTAGCACGTCGTTGATGTGCACGAAGCCGAAGCGAAATTCATTCACCAGCGTCGGCGAGAACAAGTGCGTCTCGGTGACGTTCAGGAAGCGCGAACGAACCGGCGTGTCGAAGGGAAAGTTCAGCGACGAAGAGCTGACGCTGCTGGCCAGCGTGCTGCCCAGCGATTCCTGCAGGTCGCCGGCGCCGAAGGGAAGGAAGCTGGAAGAATTGGAGAAGAAAAACCGCACCGAAATTTTGTCCTGCCCGCCGCGAAATTCGCGGTCCCAGTTGGTGGTGAACTGATCGTCGTTGTAGGTCCCTTGACGGCTGATGGCGAACGCGCCCGTCGCCGGGTTGCTGCTCGGAATCAAATAGCCGTTGGTGGTCCCGCCAAACTGGTTGCTCTGAAAGTTCAACAGCTTGAGCACCACCGGATCGATCGCCGTCGTGGTATTGCCGAAAAATGCCTGCGAAATCGAGGCCTCCGAGCGGTTCGTCGGAAGCGACGGAATGTCCGTACTGATGAACGTCCCTGGCGAAAGGCCGCTGACCTGCCGCGTGCCCTGGTAGTTCGCGAAGAAATATCCAAGTTTTTCCTTCACGACCGGGCCACCTACGCTCCCGCCAAAAATATTCTGTTTGACCGCCGGCCGCGGCAGGCCTTCGCTGTTAAGGAAGAAATCGTTCGCGTTCAGCACGTCGTTGCGGAAAAATTCATACACGTCGCCGTGATAGCTTCGCGTCCCCGACTTCAGGATCGCGTTGATGTTGCCGCCGCCGTTGCGGCCCTGGCTGGCGTCGTACAGCGATGTCTGCACTTTGAATTCCTGGATCACGTCCGGATTGGGCAGCGGCACGTAGGTTGCCTGCGCGACGTTGTAGTCGGTCGCGCTGATTCCTTCGATCAGATAATTGTTGTTGTCTTCGCGCTGCCCGTTCACGAACAGCTTCACCGCGCCTCGTCCGATTTGTGCCGCCGCGTTCAGATCGCTCTGCGCCCCGGTCGACAGCGTCAAAAGTTGCTGGTAGTTCTGCGAGGCCAGCGGAAGCTCGCGTACCGTTTCGGTGCCGATCGATTGGCCGGTGGTTGCGTTGGTGGTTTCAACGCTGGTTACTTGCGCCGAAATCTCCACCTTTTCGGTTACCCCTCCCGGCTTCAGCGTAATCGTCACCCTCACCGTTTCCGTGACGTGCACTTCGATCGCCGCGCTCTTGGCCTCCGAGAAGCCCGACTTGTTCACTACCACCGAATACGTCGAAGGAGGCAGCAGCGTGATCGTGAACGCTCCATCTGCGTTGGTTGCCACTCTCCGCGCCAGCGCTTCGGTGCGCGTGTCGATGATCTGTACTTCCGCGCCGTCCACCGCCGCGCCGCTGGTATCGATCACCAGGCCGCTGATCGCGCCGGTGGCTCCTCCCTGCCCGTACGTTCGGCCCCCCGCCAGCAAGCCCGCAAGAAACACCGCGGCCAGCAATAGTCGATGAATGCCTCGCATAATTTCCCCCCTCAGATCCCGGACCGTTTCCCGGTCGCAATTTAGTATTCAATACAAGGACGACACGAGAACGTTCGCGAACAACGACATCCGCTCACGAACACATTGAAGAGTGACTTGGACTCGAAGAGTGACCTGAACCCCATTTGGACCCCGTGTGGAAACGAGCCGACACTACCCCCATATCGTGAAACTAACGTTTCACTTTGCGGCTGTCAAGCCAGCCATCCATGAAAGTTTCCGTTTGGTCCCATCGAACTTCGCCACCCCTGGCCGCGTCCCCCTTGACGCCGCCCACCCTAACCTCGAGTATAGGAGTATGATGCTGTGGTTGGACGTTTGTAACGGGTGTCGTGTCTAATTCGTCTCATTGGTAGCGCGTCCCCGCTAGGGGGTGACCATGTCGTCCAGAAACCTGCTTCACGCGGCTTCACTAACCTTATTCTCTTTGCTGTTCGTTGCCGCAAGCCCTTCCTTCGCCGATTCCAGTCACGTCCGCATCATTCGCCTCAGCCTCGTGCAAGGCAGCGTGCGTTTCGCCCGTGATGTCAAAGGCGATCCCATGGCCAGCGAGAATGTCGTTTGGGAAAACGCCGAGCTCAATCTGCCGATTCGTCAAGGCTACGTCCTCGCCACCGACAACGGCAGCCGCGCCGAAATTGAGTTCGAAAATGGCTCCATGGCCTTCCTTTCTAACGGCTCCGTTCTCGAGTTCTATGACCTCTCCCTGGAAGACGGCGCAAAGACCACCCGTCTGATCCTCCGCCAGGGCACCGCCTCTTTCTTCGTCAATCCTGCCAATGGCGACTACTTCAGCGTTACCGGGGGCGATTTCAGCGTGGAAGCCGACGGCCGCTCCAGTTTCCGTCTCGACAATTTCGACGACGGCAGCGTCGTCAACGTGATGAAAGGCCATGTTTCGGTGCTCCGCAAGAATCAAACCACCGCTCTCGTGAAGGGCCAGTCCCTGTCGATGCGCGCCAGCGATTCCTCATCCGTCAGCATCGCGGCCCTCACCGAGAACGACGATTTTGACCGCTGGGTTGCCGGCCGCACCGAAATGGTGCAAGCCGCGACCATCGCCGCGCAGCCCTATGTGAACTCCTCCGGCTATTCTTCCGGCTTGGCCAGCCTGTACACCTACGGCGGCTGGTATCCCTGCGCCGGCTACGGGAATTGTTGGCAACCTTACGGTGTCGGCGCCGGTTGGTCGCCCTTCGCTAGCGGCTTCTGGTTCTCCGATGCTTCCATCGGTACGTCGTTCATCGGGGACCAGCCGTGGGGCTGGCTGCCGTATCACTATGGCGGTTGGATTTTCGATCCGGGATTGGGCTGGATGTGGTCGCCCTACGGGCTCGGCAACGGCGGTGTTTATGCGCCGGTAACCGGAATCTGGCTGCACTCAAAGACCGGACCGATCGGCATCGTCCCGGTGCATCCGCTCGACGCTCGCGGCAAAACTCCGATCAATCTCGCCAATGGAGTATTTCCCGTCAGTGCCGGCGCCATTTCCAGCAGGGTCCCCGTCAGTGCCGGCGACGAATGGAAACCTGTGAAGAGCATTCCACGCAACACGCTCACCATGAACAGTGTCGCCGCAGCTCCGCCAGAGAGGGTCTCTCGCACGCTGGTCGGAGGCAACCTTAGCGCGCATGTCGTCACGCTGGATCGCAATTCATCCATTGCGTACGACGCGAATGAGCATCGCTTCGTCAATACGAACGTGGTCGCCGCGGATTCTGGCGCGCACGCGCAAGACGGAGTCGTAGCTGCGGAACGTGCGACCGGGAAAACTGGTTTGGTCCCGGTACCGTCCAACACCGCGGCAATGCGCGCGACAGCGGGCACGGCAGTTCCGGCGCGCGCGTCGCTTCCCGCTCCGCGGGCAATGACGCCACCTCCAGCGCCGCGTTCCGCGGAATATGGACGCAGCGGACCCGGCGGCGGCGGCTTCGATGCATCCTCGCGGTCTTCGTCTGCCACTGCGAGCGCGTCCCACGCTTCTGCGGCCGCGTCTTCCGCTTCCTCGGGCGCCCGGTCTCACTAACTCGGCTCAACTTTTCTCGTAGGGGCGCAGCACTGCTGCGCCCCTACTAGCCCGGGCTGACAAAGTATCGCTGTCGTATTCCTGGTTGGAATTCCTAGTTGGAAAAAAACTGTGTTCAACTGAAAATCATCCCCGCATAACCCACGACCGCGCTGGTATCCCCGGAAACGTCCGCAGAGGTCGCATAGCGAACGAGTTCCGCACGTTTCGCCCCAAGTCTTTCCAGCGCCGTGAGCATCGCCGCCGCCGGGCCCAAACCGCACATCGAAATTTTTTCGTTTCTGCACGTGTCGTAGAGTCCGCGGGCGTTTATCGCCAACAATTGCTCGATCGCTTTTCGATCCTTCACCCGCGTCACCGCGTCGTCCTCGTAGTGATTTAAATCCGAAGTCGTCAACAACAATATTTCCTCCCGCGACTCGGCTAGAACGCGGCTCACCGCTTCTCCCACGCTCAGCAAATCTTCGAATCGCACCGTCCCCAAAGCGACCGGGACAAATGTGAATCCCGGCGCCAGCACTTGCAGAAACGGAATCTGCACCTCCAACGAATGTTCGCGGCTGTGCGCCACGCCGTCTTCCCGCAACAATGGACATGCTGCCCGCAACGCCTGCGCCAGCGGCTCATCAATCGGCGCATCACCCAGCGGCGTCCGCCAGGCCCCGCTCGAAAGAATCGCAGCTTGTTCGCCTCGTGGAAAATGCCGCACACCCAGGATCAAAACTTTTTTTGGCAGCGCAATGCGAGCGAACACGCACCCTGCCACAGGTCCGGAGTACACGTAGCCCGCGTGGGGCACGAGGCACGCCTTTACGGCAACCTTGTTGGTGCTGGATTCTGACTGCGTAAAGTGTTGGACTGCGGAGGTCAGTTCAGCAGGATGGGAAGGATAGAAGCGTCCGGAAACCGCAGGCAGGCGGAGCACAAAAGCTCCCGTGACTTGCAAAAAACTCTTAGAACGACCGAGACGGCTTCCCTTTTACCTGGATGGCCTTCCGCGAACTCGGATCGTACATCACCGTCACCTTGTCGCCATGCTGGTAGCCGCCCTTATCGATGACCTGCTGCATCTTCGCGGAAGCTTGCTGGGACAACGTGAATGTCTGAATCCCCAGGTCGTTGCCCTTCGCGCGCACCGTAATCTGCGCGGTGTTGGCGTTCATCACGTATCCGTCGAATTTCGCCAAACCTGTCGGCTTCGGCTTTACCGCGTTCACCACGATGGGTACCGCGGTGTCTACGATAATCGGAGCGACAACAGCCGGTTCTTGCGCCGAAGCCGGCGAACACCACAAAGCCGCCAGCGCTACCGCCGGCAGGCTCAACCCCGCGACTCGGCGAATCCATTTCATTCGATATCGTCCGTCGCAATTCGCAACGATTTCAGAAAACGCACATCCTGCGGCGTCATCGTCAGCCGCGCCACCGGTTTGCGGTCCTGGTCCTGCTCGAACGACTCCTGATCCACCTGAATCCGTAACGACTCCAGAAACCGTTTGTCCTGGGTCGTCAGCGACGTCGTCTCGCCGGCCGATCCATCGCGCTTGGCCAGCCCGATCGTAGCGTCCAGCTTCAGTACAATATCGTAGCCATGCGCGCGCACCCCGGCGATCGCGCCGGTGATTCGCTCAGACTCCGACACGGTGTCATTGATTGCGTGACCCAATTCACGCAGCAGATTTTTCAGGTTATCGTCGAGTTGCAAGGTTGGTCTCCCCTAACCTCAATAGTTATTTTAGGCCCACGTTTCGTCGGACACAAGAGACCTTGAGGCCGTTGTCTCCAAAGTGTTCACAGCCCTTTCGTTCAGGTAGCGCCACCTCGATAGTCTATCGGGCGTGCGTGATCGCGTTGTCTGGCGCCTCATTGCCTCATTGTGGGGGTGCAGCACCGCTACGCCTCAGCTTGCCCGGGCTTCCCGCGCCGGTCGCCGATTCTGCGCTAAGATGTTGACATGGCCTCGTCCGTGCAAAGCGTTCCAGCCCCGCCCCAACACGGTTTCCGCCGCCTCTGGCGCGTCCTCAAACAACTCTTCTACGAAGTAACCGGCGCGCTTTTCGGCCTCCTCGCCTTCGCCTGGCTCAACGTCACCTTCCGCGCCTGGACCACCCGCGACGTCGCCCACTGGCTGCTCGCCGTCCCGCTAAGCGTAGCCGCCCTATTCGCCTTCTTCGCGATCACCTCATTCCTCCGCGCGAGAAAGCTGTAATCACTGAATGGCGAAAACAAAAATTCCTGGCACGCCTTCAAAGGAACGCAAGGAACAATTCACCACGCTCTCCGGCCTGCCCATCGATCGTCTGTACACCGAAGAAAATCTCGCCAACTGGAATCCCGAAGACGCCCTCGGCTATCCCGGCGAAGCTCCCTACACCCGCGGCATCTATCCCTCGATGTATCGCGGCCGCCTCTGGACCATGCGGCAATACGCAGGCTTCGGATCCGCCGCCGAATCCAATCAGCGCTATCGTTACCTCTTAAGCAAAGGACAAAGCGGCCTTTCCGTTGCCTTCGATCTCCCTACTCAAATTGGAATGGATTCCGATCACCCGCTCGCTCTCGGCGAGGTCGGAAAAGTCGGCGTCGCCATCGACTCGCTCGAAGACATGGAAACGCTTTTCGAAGGCATCCCTCTCGAAAAAGTTTCTACCTCGATGACCATCAACTCCACCGCCGCGATCTTGCTCTGCCTTTACGTTGCCGTCGCAAAAAAACAAGGCGCCAATCTCGCAAAACTTTCCGGCACCGTGCAGAACGATATCCTCAAGGAATACATCGCTCGCGGCACGTACATTTATCCCGTTCGCCCCGCCATGCGGATCGTCACCGACATCTTCGCGTGGTGCCGCACCGAGCTCCCCAAATGGAACACCATCTCCATTTCCGGCTACCACATTCGCGAAGCAGGCTCGACCGCGACCCAGGAAGTCGCCTTCACCCTCGCCAACGCCATCGCTTACGTCCAGTCCGCGCTGGACGCCGGCCTCAATGTCTACGAATTCGCACCGCAGCTTTCCTTCTTCTTCAACGCCCACAGCGACCTGCTCGAAGAAATTGCCAAGTACCGCGCCGCGCGCCGCCTCTGGGCCCGCATCATGCGCGAACGCTTCTCCGCCCGAGACCCGCGCTCCCTCTTGCTTCGCTTCCACGCGCAAACCGCCGGCTCTTCGCTAACCGCCCAGCAGCCCGAAAACAACATCGTCCGCGTAGCCATCCAGGCCCTGGCCGCGGTCCTCGGCGGCTGCCAATCGCTCCACACCAATTCCCTCGACGAGGCGCTAGCCCTACCGACCGAAGACGCGGCGCTCATCGCCCTGCGCACCCAACAAATCATCGCCCACGAAACCGGCGTCGCGAACACTATCGACCCGGTAGCAGGCTCCTACGCCATCGAATCCCTGACCAACGAAATCGAGAAAGGCGCTGTCGCCTACATCAACAAAATCGACGCCACCGGCGGCATGCTGAAAGCCATCGAATCCGGTTATGTCCAAGGCGAAATCCAAAAAGCTGCCTATGAATACCAGCGCAGCGTCGAACGCCACGAACAAGTCGTTGTAGGCGTAAACGAATTCATAGCCCCAGAAAGAGCGGAGGGCGACCGCTCCATCCCCACCCTCCGCATCGATCCACAAATCGAGCAAACCCAAATCGCCCGCTTGCAATCCCTCCGCGCCAAACGCAACGCCACCCAAGTCCAATCCGCTCTAACCGAACTAGCCCGCCGCGCCTCCACCACCGAAAATCTTGTCCCCGCCATCCTCACCGCCGTAGAATCCCTAGCCACAGTAGGCGAAATCTCCGACACCCTCCGCCAAACCTTCGGCGAATACCAGGAATCCGTAGTCATCTAGCGCAAGCATTAGCCCCCGCACGCCGCCCCCATATAGGCACGCTCTCATTGTAGGGGTGGTGCTTGCTCCGTCCGGTCTATGCGTCTTTCTCGCTGCATCCGCAAGCCGACAGTCAGTTGTCCACTTCTTTCACTAGCCGTTCTCCGTGATCTCCCGTGCCTCCGTGGCTAATCCCTCTCTAGAATTCTCGCCCCTGCCCCAACGCACAGGCTGTTTCCCCGCTCCGCGTGTAGTATTCTGGCCGCGTCGTGCCCGCCATTAAACTCATCCTCGCTTCCGCTTCCCCGCGCCGCGCCGAAATCCTCCGCGACGCCGGCTTCACCTTCACCGTTCTCTCTTCCGCCGTGGACGAAACTCCCATTCCCGGCGAATCCGCTCAAGATCTTGTTCAACGCCTCGCCGACGCCAAAGCCGAGCTCGTCGCTGCCCGTGCCGTAGGTCCCGCCATCGTCATCGCCGCCGACACCGCCGTCCTCATCGACGGCGAAATCCTCGGCAAGCCCCGCACCACCGACGACGCCCATCAGATGCTCTCGAGACTCTCCGGCCGCACCCACTCCGTCGTAACCGGCGTAACCGCTATTCGCCTTCCCGATGCCGAGCGCCGCAGTTTCATCGAAACCACCCACGTCCATTTCGCCACGCTCTCCCCCGAGGAACTCACTCGCTATCTCTCAACCGAAGAACCCTTCGACAAAGCGGGCGCCTACGCTATCCAGGGCCGCGCCGGACGCTACATCCCCCGAATCGAAGGCTGCTACTACAACGTAGTCGGCCTCCCGCTAGCTCGCCTCTGCCACAGCCTCTCCGAACTGGGTTGGTCCGAGGACTGAAAAAGTGCTTCGCCGATCTACGTGCTTGCCGCCGCGATGTTCAAATAACAATTGTTTAATCAATGTGTTACAGGCCGTCACTGGGACGACAAAGAGGCCGCAAGAGCGAAGTGAAAAGTTGCGCTAAAAGGAAGAGAAGCAGCCAAGGTTTTGGCCTTAGCTGCTTCCCGGGGTGTGTCCTCGAAGTGGTATTAGTTAGATAGACGTTGGAAGGCGCCACTGGGTTACCCCCCAACACTCGTTCAAAATCACCTACCCGCGATCATTTCAGTAAGCCTGCTGTTTTCATGCATATATGCCGATGCAGGTCGGACAGGAGGCGCAAAAAAAGAGGCGCTTTCGGATCAAGCGCCTCTGTAAATCTTCATTTTTTTAATCGTCGATTATCGAACCGTGGCTATGCCTTCTTCTCTTCCGTCGGCTGTGCCGGTGGAGGAGCGGCCTGCACCGGAGGGGGAGGCGGCGGTGGAGTGTGGGCCGCGCCTGACATTCCTTCTTTGAAGTTACGAATTCCTTCTCCCAGGCCCTTTGCCAGTTCAGGAATCTTGCGCCCACCGAACAACAAAAGGATAACTGCTAGAACGATCAGCCAATGAATTGGACTTAATTCGCCCATGAACAACCTCCACGCGGACTGCATTTTCGCGCGCTATCTTCACTCTAGCGCAGGCCACCTTGCACGGCAAGCCAGCCGACGCCTCTGCGGGTAGCCTATAGGATAACACGCTCGTCGCCAGCACGGCGCGTCACGCGCTCCCGATCCAGGTATTCCAGCAATGGGATGGCATACTTCCGGGTGATCCCGGTCAGTTCCTTGAACACGGGCACGGAGATACGTTCACCTTTCGTCTTCTTATACGCGGAAAGCCGCTCCTTCAGATGCGCCAGCGCGTCGCGGTGAAAAATCAGCTCCGGCGTGATCCGCACCAGGCTCTTTTCGCGCAGCAGGATCTGCAGAATCCGTTCCGCGCGTTTCGCTTCCACCGGCAACTTGCCCAAGACTTCCTTGACCGCGGGAACGGTCAGGCCGGCGCCGGCAAATGCGGTTTCGATCTGTTCCTTCGCGCGCGCCTCTTCCGGCTCTAACGTGATCGCCGACCCTGCGCGTTTTACGAGTTCACCCTGCAGCTCGAGCTTTTTCTGCGCCACCAGCTCTTCGAGTGCGGCGCGGAACGTTTCCGCGCGCACGCGCCTTCCTAGGCTGGATCGCAGATCTTCGCGCGAAATTCCCGGCAGCAATGGGTTCTCTTTCTGAAACCGCTCCACGCGCGCCGCGATTTTCTGTCGTGCCTCTTCAAACGCTTTCGCGGGCACCAGGATCAGAGGTTCCGCCACACTCTTTGTACGGCCTGCCGCTGTCAGATTTCGCGTGACCTCGCCAATCTCCGTGTCGAGCCAGCCGGTTCGTGCAGCAATATCAGCGAACCCGATGCCACCCAGCGCACGCTCCGCCATCGCCGACAGGATTTCCACCCTGTCGCCGCCTTCCAGCGTTTCGAGGAACGCGACCCGGCCGGTGTCTCGAATCATCGGGCGTCGCGCGAGCGCATCCAGTACTACGCCGCCGCCAATTGTATTCACCGGTGAAAATTGCCGCACGATGAAGCGATCGCCGGGCAGCACGAGCACTTCCTCTTGCAGGCGCAATTGCGCGAACGCGCTTTGCCCAGGCTCCAGTTCGCTCACGCCGAACAGAAAGATCTCCGCGACCGTCTCCGATGTTCCCGCGTGAAAATGAACGCGGCTGCGCTGCTTCAGCTTTGGCGCGGACGGCAGCAGCTCCAGCCGCGTATCGATCCTGCGGGTGGCGCGGAATTTTCCCCGACTCGCCAGCACCATGCCGCGCTCTAGCGCCGTATGCTCGATCCCCGCAAGATTCACCGCAGTGCGCTGCCCTGCTACCGCGCGTTCCACCGCTTTCCCGCCTGATTGCACGCCACGCACGCGTAGCAACTTCCGCGGCGGAAACAGTTCCACTTCATCCCCCGCGCCGACGCTGCCCGAAATCAGCGTTCCAGTAACCACCGAACCAAATCCTTTGATCGTAAACGCGCGATCGATCGGTAAACGAAAATGATGCGCTGCGTCTTTGCCGCGAACCTCGCTGGCCGCTCGATGCAATTCCTTCTTAAGCTCCGGAAGGCCGGCACGTGTCTTCGCGCTGACCGCAACAATTGGGGCATTTTCCAAAAATGTATTGCGCAGATATTCCTCGACTTCCAGCCGCACCAATCCCGCGGTATCCGCGTCGACCAGATCACTCTTCGTCAGTGCCACTACGCCGCGCTTTACTCCCAGCAGCCGGCAAATCTCAAAATGCTCTCGCGTTTGCGGCTTGATCGATTCGTCCGCCGCGATTACCAGCAACACCAGATCCAACCCAGCCGCCCCCGCCAGCATGTTGCTGACAAATCGTTCGTGCCCCGGCACATCCACAAATCCGAACCGCACGCCGTGTTCTTCGAGAAATGCAAAACCCAGATCGATGGTGATCCCCCGTCGCTTTTCTTCCTCCAGTCGGTCCGGATGCGTCCCCGTCAAGGCCTCGACCAGCGCAGACTTGCCGTGATCGATGTGTCCCGCGGTTCCGACGATAACGCTCTTGGATGCCGTGCTCATGGAGTCAGGAGGGTGAAGCGCTTTCGATATTACAGGAGACTGAAATTTGCGGTCCAATATGGTCGCGCAACGCTTCAAACGACAGCGCAGCACATTTAACCATATCTAGGCGGCTCACATCCAAAACGCCGGAGGTGGCGCATGCCCGATCGATCGCTTTTGTTGCAGCGCCTTCAGATCGAACATCCCATCATCCAGGCTCCGCTCGCAGGTGGCGGCGACACGCCAGCGCTCGTGGCCGCGGTCAGCAACGCCGGTGGCATGGGTTTCATCGGCGCGGCGTACAGTACGCCGGAACAAATCGTTGAGTTGGGGCGCGCGGTCCGTGCGCGAACTTCCAGACCATTCGGCATTAATTTATTTGCGCCGCTTCCGCCGCCAGACCTCAACAGAAATGCTGAACCCCTCCTGCAAAGGCTGGCGCCCTTCTTCGCGGAGGTTGGACTGCCCGCGCCGCCAGCGCCGGAACTCGCACCAGTTTCCTTCCCACAACAACTCGCGGCCTCGCTTGAGACGGGCGCGTCCGCATTTAGTTTCACCTTCGGAATTCTGCCCGCGGATGCGATTGCAGCCATAAAAGCGCACGGCACGCTACTGCTTGGCACCGCGACGACAGTGCAGGAAGCCGTCGAGCTCGAAAAAAACGGCGTCGATGTGGTGGTGACCCAAGGCAATGAAGCAGGCGGCCACCGCGGAACCTTCGACGGCGACTTCAACCCGGCAATGATCGGAACGATCGCGCTGGTTCCGCAAGTTGCCGACGCTATCCAACTACCCGTCATCGCGTCCGGCGGAATCATGGACGGCCGCGGCATCGCCGCCGCTCTCGCCCTCGGTGCCAGCGCGGTGCAAATGGGCACGGCGTTCCTGACCTGTGACGAATCCGGAGTTCCCAATGCCTACAAGGACGCGATTCTGCACGCCCGCGAGGACCAAACGCGCATCACCCGCGCTTTCTCCGGCAGGCCCGCGCGAGGAATCGTGAACAGATTCATGGCGTCCTTTGAATCCGAAGACGCAGCCGAGACCATCCTTCCCTTCCCGCTGCAGAACAGCTTGACTCGCCCGCTCCGCGCCGCCGCAGCCAAACAAGACCGCGCTGAATTTCTTTCACTCTGGGCAGGCCAGGGCGTTCGCATGGCTCGCCGCCAATCCGCCGCCGATTTGATGGCGCGACTTGTCCAAGAGACCGACGCAACGATCGCGCGTCTATATTCCGCCAGAACGAAGACCGCCAACGCCGTTGAATGAGAACAAGCTCCCGCGAAGAATGCGCAAGGTCAGCTGAACCGGTGGAATTACTTCGCGGCGGCGATTTCGTCGACGATGGCTTGCGCTGCGGCGCGTGGGTCGGGGGCGGCCAGGATCGGCCGGCCTACTACAAGAAAATCAGCGCCGGCTTTGATGGCTTCGGTGGGCGTTGCGGTGCGGGCTTGATCGTCGTTTTTCGTTGC
>Ga0187871_10001106_pt1 | contig 23999 bp, 21 predicted proteins | sample June2016WEW_16_1_FD_132988 | JGI IMG/M metagenome (GOLD analysis project Ga0187871, IMG submission 132988) | Peatland microbial communities from SPRUCE experiment site at the Marcell Experimental Forest, Minnesota, USA - June2016WEW_16_10 | ecosystem: Environmental > Terrestrial > Soil >...
CCAACTGAGCTACAACGGCGAACTCGCGCCGGCTCTGCCCACCGGGAGCTGAACGGTGACCTTCCGATCACGGACGCTCTACCAACTGAGCTACAACGGCGAAACTTTTCTCCCGCTGGGAGCTGAACGGTGACCTTCCGATCACGGACGCTCTACCGACGGTCCCGCGAACTCTTGGTGGACAGGGGAGGATTCGAACCTCCGTAGCTCGCAAGGAGCGACAGATTTACAGTCTGTTGCCATTAGCCGCTCGGCCACCTGTCCGCACCCGCAATACTCCCACCCAAAAGCGAGAAACATTTACGGGGAAACTCCATCATACTAGGAGCACGAGCCGATTCGCAACCGGGGATTACGAGCAAGGCGGCTGCGATACCACGAGGAGGGCCTTTTTCCATCGCCAACTCCTCATCCGGGCCGCGTCCCAGTTCGCGATTATCCATCCTCTATTCAGCACTTCTCGGTGATTTGGGAGCAGTTGGAAGTCCAGCACTGGCTCGCGTTTCCGGCCCCCTCCATCGCCACGGCCATGCGTGGCTTTGCCCCTTCAGGTGTGCGGCCAGCCGCAATGCAGCCCGGAAGATCGGGTACACGCGAGTGGGAGCGACCAGGATGGGATACCGGCTCATGGCGGATCTGGTCTATGCCGGAATCTCCAGTTGCTCCACAAGCGTCGTCGGCTCCGGAATGGCCTCGCCGTGCAGTCTCATGCCTTCGATATGGAATTCAATCGCTTCGCGGATCAGTTGCCTGGTTTCTTCCAGCGTGACGCCGGCAGCCACGCACCCGGGGAAGTCCGGGACGTGCGCGCTGTAGCCCGTGGCCGTTTGTTCAAAAAAAACCGTGTACTTGTTCATTTCAGTCCCGCTTGTTTCAGTATAGACGCCTGCGTCTTCGCGCCCAAATCCTGCGATGGCGGACCCGCGATGGTCACCGTTCCCGGCTTGACGGGATGATGATACTGGCGGTGGCTGCCACGCGTGCGCGCCAATTTCCATCCGTCTGATTCAACGCGCCGTATGGCGTCCCTGACCTTCATTTCGGATACCAGTCCACGGTCCTTCCACCCAAAGCAAGAATCATTCGCGGAGAACCTGCATAATAGTGTCAGGCAGTGGCGCCAATCTCGTGTTCTTCGCCGAAAGCACGGGGACGATTGCCGAGTTTCCGAATCCGGCCGCGCCCCGGCTGCGTCCAAGGCCAGAGAGGGGAATCACGAGAATATGTTGATCCGCAAGCCTGCCGATCTTCGCCAGCGAGACGTCACTCCGAAACAGGTCTACCTGAACCGGCGCAAGTTCCTCGCCGCGGCGCCGGCGGCGTTTCTCACGGCCCGCGAGTTGCTTTCGCCGCGCGGCCAGGCCCTGGCCGGGACCAAGCTTCCCAACCTGGCCAAGAGCCCGTTCAGCACCAGCGAGCCTGTCACCAGCCCCGACGTGGTCACGCACTACAACAACTTTTACGAATTCGGCACCAGCAAGAACGAACCCGCGCGCTACGCGCAGAATTTCAAGACCAGCCCCTGGACGGTCTCGGTGGAAGGCGACGTCGCCAAACCGCGCAAGTTTTCGATGGATGAAATCCTCAAGCTGGCGCCGCTTGAAGAGCGCATTTACCGTCACCGCTGCGTGGAAGCCTGGTCCATCGTGGTGCCCTGGGTCGGCTATTCGCTGAGCGCATTGCTCAACCAGGTTCAGCCCACCGCGAAAGCCAAGTACGTGGCGTTCGAGAGCTATTGGGATTTGAAGCAGATGCCGATGGCGCGGCCGGAAATGGCGGGAATCGGCTTTCCGTATGTCGAAGGGCTGCGCCTGGATGAAGCCATGCACCCGCTGGCGATGCTCGCGGTGGGCATGTACGGCGAGACGCTGCCGCCGCAGGATGGCGCGCCGGTGCGGCTGGTGGTGCCCTGGAAATACGGCTTCAAGAGCATCAAATCCATCGTCAAAATCAAGCTGGTGGGCAGCCAGCCTCCGACCACGTGGAATATGGCCGGTGCGCGCGAGTACGGTTTCTATTCCAACGTCAACCCCAACGTGGATCATCCGCGCTGGAGCCAGGCCAAGGAGCAGCGGCTGCCTTCGCTGTTCAAGAACCATCCCACGCAGATGTTCAACGGCTATGCGAACCAGGTGGCCGGCTTGTACTCCGGGATGGATTTGCGCAAGAATTATTGACTTGGATTCCGAAGTGAACGTCGGCGAACCTGCATTCCCACAGCGGAGCATCATGAAACAGCCGGTTTTGAGTCAGTCGCGCTATGAAGATGAAAATGGCCGCCACCAGACGCCGGGCGAGCAAAGTGGGGCAGGTCCCCGACCTGCCAACCCGCTGTGGCTTCAGCCCCTGGGAAGCCGACAGGGGCTAAAGCCCTCGGAAAGCGCGCTATCGGCGGCACGGCTGAAGCCGTGCCCTGATACGAGGCGGCCAACTTCGGGATTGGGGATTTAGTCCATGCTCAAAAGCCCTTGGACGAAGATCCTGCTGTTCGTGCTCTGCCTGCTGCCGTTCGCGCACCTGGTGGCCGTAGCCCTCGCCTATGTTCTGCAACCGGACTTGAGCACCGGCTTGTGGCGCTTCCTGGTGCCGAGCCTGCCGCCGAATCCGCTCGATTTCTTCACCCACCTCACCGGCGATTGGACCATTCGCCTTGTCGTGATCACGCTGGCCATCACGCCGCTGCGCAAGCTGCTGGGGGTTCCGGACCTGATCCGCTTCCGCCGCCCGATCGGCCTGTTCGCGTTCTTCTACGGCAGCCTGCACTTCCTCACGTATCTCTGGTTCGACAAGCTATTTGATTTTCACGAAATCTGGAAGGATGTCGCCAAGCGCCCGTTCATCACCGCCGGTTTCACCGCTTTTGTGCTCATGGTGCCGCTGGCTCTCACGTCCACCAAGGGCTGGATCCGCCGCCTGGGCGGCAAGCGCTGGCAGCGGCTGCACCGGCTGATCTACGGGACCGCCATCGCTGCCGTGGTGCATTACTATTGGCTGGTGAAATCGGATGTCCGTTTGCCCCTGTTCTACGGCGCGCTGGTCGCTGTGCTGCTGCTCTACCGGCTGGTGGTGAGCCTGATGCGTCGCGCGCGTCAGCGAACTGCGACGGTGGGAGGGGCAGCCGCCGAAACCTAGGTGGGGCCGGTCCCCGACCTGCCAACGCACCTCCTACACGATCAACATGCAATCCCCATACGAATAGAACCGGTACTTCTCCTCCACCGCGTGCCGGTAAGCCGCCAGCGCCAGGTCCTGGCCGGCGAAGGCGCACACCAGCAGTAACAGACTCGTTTGGGGTAAGTGGAAATTGGTGAGCATGGCTCCGACGGCGCGAAACTGGAAACCGGGGTGAATGAAGATGTCCGTTTCGCCCTGGCAGGCTTGGATGTGGGCGCGCTGCGGCAGGTCGGGGACCTGCCCCACCATTGCCGCTGATTCCAATGTGCGTACGCTGGTGGTCCCGACCGCGACCACGCGGCCGGCGGTGCGGATGCTGGCGGCGGCTTCCGGGCCGACTGAAAAGCGCTCGGCGTGCAGGCGGCCTTGTTCGACTTGCGCGGCGTGCAGCGGCTGAAATGTCCCGAGCCCGACATGCAGCGTGACGCAGGCGACCTCGGCGCCGCGCGCGCGGCATTGGTCGAGAATCTGCGGCGTGAAATGCAGGCCCGCGGTGGGAGCGGCCACCGATCCTTTTTCGCGCGCGAACACGGTCTGGTAGCGTTCGCGGTCGGCGGGTGCGTCGGTGCGCTTGATGTACGGCGGCAGCGGCACGTGGCCGATCTTTTCGAATTCTTCGAACGGGTCGCCGGCGGTTTCGAAGCGGATGCGCCGCTGGCCATATTCGCCACGCGCGGCGATCTCGCCTTCCAGCCCGCCGCTGAAACGGATTCTTTCGCCGGTGCGCATCTTGCGTCCCGGCCGCACCAGCGCGTCCCATTCTTTTCCGTCGGCGCTGACGGCGCGCAGCAGGAAGACTTCCACGCGGCCGCTCAGATGCTCGCGCAGCTTGGGATTGTTCTTGCCCACGGCTAGCGAGTGCACGCCGGCGCGGTGGCCGAACAGGCGCGCCGGAAAGACGCGCGAGTCGTTGAGCACCAGGCAATCGCCCGCGTGGAGGAACTCCGGCAGCTCGCGAAACTGCCGGTCCTCCCATCGGTTCTCATTGCGGTACACCACCAACATGCGCGATGCCGCGCGGTCCGCCAGCGGCTGCTGCGCGATCAACTCCTCCGGCAGGCGATAATCGAAGTCCGCAACATCCATGCAGCCTTCACTGTAACGCGAGAGCGCGCGCGGAGACGGAAGCAGCAAGATAGGCGAACGCGCCGATGGGCGCCGCGGCGGCCTTACGTCTTATCGTCTTCCTCGGGGAAGATCAGGTGCGTCAGGTCTTCGACTTGTTTCTCGCGCGAAGCGTCCCACCAGCCGGCGGCAAATGCAGCCACGGCGGCGCCCCAGATCACCAGGTCCGTGAGATCGAGCGAATGCCGAAAGGCCACCGCGCCAAGGCAGACGACGGTGCGGAGCACCCAGCCGTACAAATACGACCGTTTCGACCGGCCCTTGCGCACGCCCACCACGGCGCGTGCCAGCATATGCGCGCAGCCGATGCCGATGATGCCCACCATGCCGCGCAGGAACTCGAATGACATCTCCTCTTACCATGCCCCACCGCGCGCCCGGTTGCAAGTTGGAGCAACTTTGAGCCACAGATGAACTTAGTACAGATAAACACGGATAACCCAATTCTCTTCAATCTGTGTTCATCTGTGGCTGTTATGCTCTGGTATTTTTCAGCAAGCTCTGAAGCACGCCCTGCCGGGCGCCGGATACAATAAAAGCTCATGCGGGCCTGGAACCGGGCGAAACTTCTGTGGGGCTATCTGCGGCGGCGGACGACGCTCGGCGCGCTGCCGGTCGAATACATCGTCGAGACCACGGCCAAGTGCAATCTCTACTGCCCGATGTGCCCGCGCGAAACCCACGCGCAGCCCAAGGCCGACATGGCCGACGCCATCTTCGAGCGGCTGGTCCACGAATCCGAGGATTCGGCCGAGCACATGATGCTGATCGGCCTCGGCGAACCTTTCATGGACCCGCGCATCTTCGACCGCATCGAGTATTGCCATCGCCACAGCATCGCGACGCTGCTTTCGACCAACGGCACGTTTCTCGATGAGCGCCTGGCCGGGCGCGTGCTCGATTCGCCGCTGGATGAGATTACGCTGAGTTTCGACGGCGCCAGGAAAGAGACCTTCGAGTTCTACCGCAAGGGCGCCAAGTTCGAAAAGGTGCGCGACAATTTCGTGCGATTCGCGCGCATGAAGCACGAGCGGCGATCCAAGTTGCAGGTGGTGGTGCAGATGGTCTGCATGGAGGGCAATGCGGGCGAAGTCGGCGATTTTCTGAACTTCTGGAGCGGCCTGCCCGGCGTGGACCAGGTGCGCATCAAGGAAGACGAGACCAACCTGATGCGTCCCGACGCGGGCCACGCCGCGGGGGATTGGAAACACCCCTGCCACTACCTATGGCGCGGCCCGATGTACGTCAAGCAGAACGGCGACGTGTATCCCTGCTGCCAGAGCTACATGCTGGATGGCGCGCCGCTGGGCAACCTGGCCGGTCATTCGCTGGTCGAAATCTGGAACTCGGCGGAGATGGAGCGCATGCGGCGGCTGCACGTGGCCGGGCGGGGCGGGGAAGTGGATGTCTGTTCGCGATGCTGCACCACTATCCCGCATCCGGCGCTGGTGATCGGCAGCCTTGTGCTGCACGGCCACGCGGTGCGGCGCCTGTTGCCGGTGGTGGAGCGGCTAACCTATCTTTCGAAGCTGCCGCGGCGATTGCTGCGGCCGCCGAGAAGGATAAGGATGGGGTAGGGATCAAGACCGACGCGAAACGCGCCGAAGAGCGCCGAGACGAGTCTCGGCGCGGCAGACACGAGTGTCCGCGCCACATCGGGCTGGTTGCGATTGGCGGCCTCAAGTTGCGCCGGAGCCGGGATTCCATGGCGGGTTGACGGCGAAATTAAAGTAGAGTGCGCCCTCGATGTACGGAACGTCCTTGCCACTTAATTTGGTGGATCGGAAGACCCATTGAGTTGCCGCGCACTCCTCGTCTAGAAATCAGGAGGCTCATCCGTGGCGCGGACACTCGTGTCTGCAGCGCCGAGACTCGTCTCGGCGCTCTCGCCGTTGTCCCAGGCGCTCGACCATCGGTAATCCGACGCACGGAAAGCGAGTCCCGCGTGAACAGGATTCTCTTCGATGTACGCGGCGATTCGCTGCCATTCGGTCTCGTTCCTGACCGAATGGTCGTAGGACTCGGCTTGCCAGAATGCCTCGCCGGTGCGGCCCAAGATCAAGTTCGCCTGCCGGGCTGTCGCTCCTTTGAGCGACTGTAGCAGCCGCGGTGGCGCGATTTTGGGCAGCAGAAGCACGTGAACGTGGTTCGGCAGAATTACATAGGCTGCCAGATCGCAATGTCCCAACTGCATGCCGCGCTGCAAAGACGCCGTTATCACCTCCGCAACCGGCTGCTGCGCCAGATACCGTGGTCCGGTGGAAGCAGTGTCGAGGTAGCGATCCATCCACACGAAAGCTGCTCCCGAGGAAAGCTTGTGGGGAGGAGGATATTTGGCGTGCGGAAGGCTGCCGTGGAGATGCCAGGTCACAAACAGCCATCGGCCGGGCGGAAACTGGTGGGGCAGACGGCGGCGAGAAACCTGCACGACACGGTAGTGGGGCAGCGGGCGTTGGATTCTCAGGTTGAAGCGAAGAGCGCCGAGACGAGTCTCGGCGCGGCAGACACGAGTGTCTGCGCCACGTGCACTTATTTGCCAACTACCAGCACGTGGAATGTGTCGGGCAGAATGGGCGGGCGGACGCGCTGGCCCGGCTGGGCTTCGGGCATCGGGCCGAATTCGGCGGTGAGCAGGTAGACTTTGTGGGTCGCGGTGTCCACGGCCATGGTGCGTGCGCCGGGTTCGGTGGTCACCGTGTCGACGGCCTGCCATTTTCCGCTCACCAGCTTCACCAGCGTCAGCGTCCCATCGCGGCCGTTGGAGCTGAAGGCCAGGCCCGTGCCGGGGTCGTAACCGGCGGCATCCGGTCCCTGGCCGATCTCCGGGGTCGCGATGACTTTCATCTGTTTGATATCGGTCACCGCCATCGTCTTGTTGCCGCAGACGGAAAACACTACGCCGTCCTTGGCGTCGATCGCCAGGCCGGAAGGCCCGTCGCAAGGATCCAGCTTGGCGGTCCGGGTGACGGCCGGTTTGGCGGCATCGATCTCCACCAGTTCCGACTTGTCTTCGATGTTGTCGTAGAGCTTGCCATCGGCGCCGGCGGCGCAGAACTCCGGTTTCCCGCCGAGCGGGAATGTCGTCAGGACGGCGTTGGACTTGGCGTCGATCGCGGTGGAATCGCCGGAACGGCCGTTGAAGGTGAACACGCGCTCGGTCTTCGGCTCATAGCAAATGGCGTCCGGGTTTTGTCCCGTCTGGATCTCGGCGTTCTTGGCGAACGTGGAGAGATCGAACACTGTCACCGAATTCGATTGCCCGTTGCTGATGAATCCCTTGTTCAGCCCGGCCGCGATTGCGATGCCGTGCACGCCGTGCAATTCGGAAACCGCGCCTAGCACGGCGCCTGTAATGGTATCCACAATCGCGATGCTGGTGCCGTGTGAGACGTACAGCCGATGATTGGCGCCATCGGCGGTGACGTAATCCCAGCCGCCGGTTCCGCCGATTTTGATCTTGTTAAGAACGTGGTAGCCCTCCGCGGCGAACGCCGCTGCCACCATCAGCACGAGTGCAGAAAGTCTCTTCATGGTCACGCTCCTTCGCTATCGTTGTCCGGCCTTAAGATAATACCGCACGGCCGGAATTATCTTCCACCGGGCGATATCGAGTAAAATCAAGCTGTTGAAAATTGTCGCTGCGCCGAGGCGCACGCGCTCAAGGGGGGCCTGCAATCGTGAACCTCTACGTGCGAGGTGGAAAACTGGTTTTGGCGGCCGCGACGGCCGCGTCTGTGGCCGCGCTGGCGTTCTTGCCGGCCTGGGCGCAGCCTCCGCAGCCGCAGCCGCCGGCGGTGCATGGTCCGTGGATGGACAAGAGCCTGCCACCGGACAAGCGGGCCGACCTGGTGATGGCTGAGATGACGCTCGACGAGAAGATCCAGCTCGTCCACGGCACGGGCGGCTTCTCGGGGGCCTCTCCCCGCTCCAATGGAGGCGCCGGTATGATCGAGGGCATACCGAGGTTGGGGCTTCCGGACTTGCAGTTGGCCGATTCAGCGGTGGGCGTGCGAAGCGCCGCCAGCCGCGGCCGCTACGCCACGTTGCTGCCGTCCACCATCGGCGAGGCCGCCACCTGGGACCCCAAGCTGGCCTTTGCATACGGCGCTTTGATCGGCCGCGAGCTGCGCGACCAGCAGTATAACGTCACCCTGGGCGGCGGCGTGGATATCACCCGCGAGCCGCGCAACGGCCGCAATTTCGAATACCAGGGCGAGGACCCAGTGCTGGCCGGAAAGATGGTGGCCCAGCTCATCCGCGGCGTCGAGAGCCAGAACGTGATCGCCGACGTGAAGCATTACGCCTTCAACGACCAGGAAACGGGACGCAACATCGGCAACGTCAAGCTCGGCAAACGCGCCATGCGCGAAACCGACCTGCTGGCGTTTGAGATCGCCGTCGCCGAAGGGCAGCCCGGCATGGTGATGTGCTCTTACAACAAGTTGAATGGGGATTGGGCGTGCGAGAACAGTTACCTGCTCGACAGCCTGCTGAAGAAGACTTGGGGGTTTAAGGGCTTTGTGCTGTCCGATTGGGGCGGGACGCACTCCACCGCCAAAGCCGCGCTGGCCGGCCTCGATAACGAAGAGCCGGGCTGGAGGTTTTTCGGCGACGCGCTGAAGGCGGCGGTGACGAATGGTGAAGTGCCCATGGCGCGGCTCGACGACATGGTGCATCGCATTGTCCGCACCGAATTCGCGGCGGGGATAGTGGACGATCCGCCGCTCGGCCGCGTGGTGGATCCCTTTGCCGGCGCCGAGCTCTCTCAGCGGATCGCCGAGCAGGCTTCGGTGCTGCTGAAGAATGACGGCAGACAGCTTCCGCTCAATGCCGCGGCGGTCAAGTCGATAGCCGTGATCGGATCTCATGCCGATTCTGGCGTGCTCTCCGGCGGCGGTTCGGCGCAGGTGGATGCGCCGGGCGCCGAGCGGACCCGCTTCGGCGGCGCGCTGGTGTGGTTTCCTTCGTCGCCGCTCGTTTCTATTAAAGCCATGGCGCCCAAAGCCAAGGTGGAATTTAACGATGGCGCCGACCCGGTTGCCGCGGCGGCTTTGGCCAAGGCTTCGGAAATCGCCATCGTGTTCGTCAACCAACCCACCAGCGAAGGCCGCGACGTTCCCACTTTGACGCTGCCCGATAAACAGGACGACCTGGTGAGCGCGGTGGCCGCCGCCAATCCGCACACCATCGTGGTGCTGGAAACCGGCGGCGCGGTTGCCATGCCTTGGATCGGCCGGGTGAGAGCCGCGCTCGAGGTCTGGTATCCGGGTATACGCGGCGCGCAAGCCGCGGCCAACATCCTTTTCGGCGACGTCAGCCCGTCCGGAAAACTGCCCGTCACGTTCCCCAGGACCGATGCCGATCTGCCGCATCCGCAAGTCCCCGGCATCAGCCTCACCCCCATTCAGGGCGAAGGCGGGCGCAGACGGCTGCCCGATTTCGATATCGATTACACCGAAGGCCTGAAGGTTGGCTACAAGTGGTTCGATGCCGAAGACAAGCAGCCGCTGTTCGAATTCGGCCACGGCCTCGGCTACACCACGTTCGCCTATTCCGGCTTGCAGGCCTCGATTGACAGCGTGTCGTTTACGGTGCGGAACACGGGCAAGCGCGCTGGCGTTGAGATTGTCGAGGTCTACGCCGGGCTGCCCGCCGCCGCGGGTGAACCGCCCAAGCGGCTGGTGGCGTGGGATAAAGTCGCGCTGGAGCCGGGCGCATCGAAGATCGTCACCTTGCCGCTCGATCCGAAGTTCCTGTCGATCTTCAATGAGCAAAAGGACGATTGGGAACTGCTGCCGGGCGAGTATAAGATCTTCGTCGGCGGTTCTTCGCGCGATACGCCGCTGGCAGCCTCGGTTAACCACTGATGCCGCGCAAAAGGCCAGCCGCGCCCCGCTCGAAAAGCCGAAGCTCCCGGCGGCGGGAATTTGCGCCATAATCGAATCAAGCCGCGCGGTAACGGGTGGGAGCGGGAAGAGGCGCGGCGAACCTCGATGTCAACGGCGCCCCAGTTGTGCGTGTCCGGCCGCCTCGCCTTGCCGGTCTGTTGCGGCGTGCTGCTGGCTGCCGCGCAGCTAGTGGCGCAGGAATCGATGTCCAGTGAGACGCCGGGCGGAACGGTGCGCCTCTTCGCCTCCGATAGTGCGGTGTTGGAATCGCCGGACGCGCGCAAAGACCTGCCGTGCACCGTAACTCCCAGCAAGCCCACGCTGGGCTTCGACCTGAAATTCCACACGGGGTACGAGGTCGGCGTTCCTCTCAAAGAACTGGCCGGCGACGGCAACCAGCTCACCATGGTCTTTCGCGTGGTTCCCGACGGCGAAACCGTCGATCCGGTCTATTTCTCGCAGCACTTTTCGGTGCCGCCCCTGGACGACGTGGACCGCGGGCCCGCCTTCCTGCTGGGCGCTTTCGACGTCGGCGAAGGCAAGTATCACATCGATTGGCTGATGCGCGACCGCACCGAACGGGTCTGTTCCTTCCACTGGGACGCCGAGGCCGCGTTGCCTCCGCGCGACCGGCAAGTCGCCCTCGATATCGCCGCCGGCGCCGTGCGACAGTCCGAAAACGATACCTTCAAGCCCGAACCGCCGGTCGTGCGGACCCATGGCGATGCGCCCCTTAGGGTGAAGGTGATCGTCAATTTCGCGCCGCAGGACGCCGCCGCGGCGACCCTCCAGCCGATCGAAACCAGCGCCCTGGTTTCCATACTGCGCGGCATTGCGCGCGAACCGCGCATCGGCAAGTATTCCCTGGTCGCATTCAATCTCCAGCAACAGAAGGTGATTTGCCGCCAGCAGGAAGCCGCGCAGATCGATTTTCCGGCCCTGGGCAACGCTCTGCACGCGCTCAACCTGGGCACCACCGATTTGAAGCGGCTGGCGCAGAAGCACCCCGGCTCGGAGTTCCTGGCCGGCTTGATCGCCGCCGAAGTGAGCCAGGCCAACGACGGTCCGGACGCGATCGTCTTCGCCGGACCCAAGCTGGGCGTGGAAGACACCATTCCGCCCGATGCGCTGAAGCAACTCTCCGACGTGAAGGTCCCTGTCTTCTATTTGAGCTTCAACTTGAATCCAACCGCCAACCCGTGGCGCGACGCCATCGGAAATGCGGTTAAATACTTGAAGGGTATGGAATTTACCATCAGCCGGCCGCGCGACCTGTTCTTTGCGTGGAATGAGATCATGGGCCGCATCGCGAAGGGCAAATCGGGCGCTACGGTTGCGGGTAACGCGCCCTCTCAGTAGGACGTCAAACGCATTAGTCCATGCGAATCGCTTTCATCGCGCTGCTTGTCGGTCTGCCTTGCCTGGGCCAGCAGTTGGATCTCATGGAGAACCTGGCGCCGAATCTTCCCACCCCGCAATTGGTGGTGCAAAAGATGCTCGAGGCCGGTCACATCAAGCCAGGCGAAACTGTCTACGATCTGGGCAGCGGCGACGGGCGGATTCTGATCGCCGCGGTGCAGCAGTTCGGCGCGCGCGGGGTGGGCATCGAGATCCTGCCGGACATGTGCGCGAAATCGCGCCAGCGCATCAAGGAGCTCGGGCTGGAAGACAAGATCACCATCGTGGAAGGCAGCGCCCTGCACGCTGATCTGCGGCCGGCCGACGTGGTAACCATGTGCCTGCTCACCACCTCGAATGAGCGGCTGCGCCCCATCCTCGAAAAAGCGCTCAAGCCGGGGAGCCGCGTGGTCAGCAGCGAGTTCCCCGTCAAAGGCTGGCGCCCCTTCGCCGTCGCCCACGTCCGCGAAGGCTCCATGGAACATATCATCTACGTCTACAGCATGGGCAAGACGAAGTAGGCCGGAGGTAGGACGGACGATCGGTTTGTGTCGTCTGTCTACATCGTCAGTCCGGACGGCCCGCCGGCCCGCGAAATCCCATGAAAGCCTCGGTAACGCCGGCGATCTTGTCGCCGGTGATTTGCCGCGATGCCCGGAGCTTCGGAGCGGTTTCTCTGCCCTGTCCGGATGGTCCGGCCGAATTCGCAGCCGACGGCGCCAGCACCAGCTCATGAGGTAGGACGGACGATCGGTTTACGTCGTCTGTCGGGACGGGCCACCCGAGCTCACGATTGGCGGCGCCAGCACCAGCTCAAAATACACCAGCGGATCGCCTTTGTAACTCACGCGGGCCACCTCGCGGTATCCGCACTTGGCATAAAAAGCTCCGGCGCCGGCTTCCGCATCGAAGGCGTCCAGACGAATGGCGTCGGCGGGCCATGCGCGCGCAAGAGCTTCGGCTTCTTTCAGCAGGAGACGGCCAACTCCCGTGCGCTGCAGTTCGGGATGGACCGCCATGCCGGTCAGGTACAGGGGTCTGGTTGCCGCGGTGAAGTACGCCGTATCGATGGCCCAAGGCTTCTTTGTGGCCAGGCGCAGCGTGCCGGCGATGCGGCGGTCGGCGCGCGCAATCAGGATTCGCGAAAACGCAGGCTTCCGCATCGTGCTCAGGACGCCCCGTTCGGTCTGCCCTGACGACCAGTGTCCCTGGCCGAACTGGCGGGTGAGCTCCTCGGCGACAGCGCAGTGAAGCGCCGCCAGCGCGGCCGCATCGGAGTTGGTCGCAGCTTCGAAAACCAGTTTCATCTCTTGACTGACCAGGCTCGCGGTTTTCTTTAGGCTTTCTACCTTAACCCATTGACCACAACGGCAACCAACACAAGGACAGCAAATCCGTCCGAGACCATCACCACGGTTTCCTTCAAGTTCCGCTCGGTCCGCAGCAGATGACCCAGCCCTGCGAACCCGTAATACAGACCGCCCACGATTGCAGCGGGAACCAGCCACGCCGGCCGGAAGATGGTGCAGACTCCGAGCGTTCCCATGGCGAGGTTCCCGAATCCAATTTCCCGCACAATCGGAAAGGCTTTGACGTTGTCGAGGTCGAAAATCTCCACCGCCGTAAAACGCGGCTGGCCTACCTGCCTGATACCGGCCAACAACAGCCGCACGCCGCAGGCCCAGAAGGCGTACCATTTCCCAACCAGCCCGGCGATGCTCGCGCCATGCGGCGTCAGCACGGCTTCAAGGATGACGGACGCGGCCGGCAGGATCGCCAGCAACAGGACCACGCTCACGATGTACATGGGATCTTCACCTATTCTCCGCGAAGCGAACGCGCCACTCAAGCGCGCAGCGCGATTTTCGGCGGCGGCGGCTAGCGCCGGAGGAACAGCGCAATAGCCAGGAGCACAATAGCAACCGCAGTCATCGCGCCCACTAGCCAGGCGCGGGAATGCGGCAAGGCTGGCGCCTCTGTCCGAACGTCAAGCTGAGCGACGGAAGCTGGGGCTTCTTCGACCTGCTCCGCGGCATCCGCCGCTCCGCCCGCTGGAGTTTCTTCCGCGTTTTCAGAGAGCCCGATTTCCTTCAGGATTGCTGACTTTAGGCTGGGTAGTTGCGCAGCGAGGCGCGAGCGCATCCATTCGGGCAGTGGAGCGGCGATCTCGGCAAGTTCCGCCGGGGTGTTGAGCTGGTTGACCGAGAAGCCGAGCAAATACGCCAGCCGGCACGCCACATGCACGATGGTCACCTCGTTCAGAGTGCCGGTCGGCGGCTCGTGATGGTGAATAATCACTTCCACCAGGGAGTCGGGAAGGCCCCATTCCCGGGCCAGCCACGCCCCCGCCTCCAGATGGTCCACGCCGAAATTGGCATGCTCCAACTGGATCAGGTCGATGGACTGCCCGTCAGCCCCAGCCAGCATCGCCGCATACTCGGCCGTGTATGCGCTCAGCAAGCCGAGCCGCCCGATGTCGTGCAATAAGGCCGCGGTGAACACTTCCGCCGGCCGCTGGCCGCACTGGCGCGCCAACTCCGACGCGATCAGAGCGCACGCCAGGGTGTGGTGCCAGCACGGCTTCAATATCTCCATTTTGGTGGCGCTACTGGTGTAGCCCGCCATGGCGATGAGCAAAGAGAGCTCGCGCGTGCGATCCACTCCCAAGGCCGATACGGCCTGCAGGACGCTGCGCACCTCGCAGTAACTCGCCAAATCGGCGGCGCTGGCCCGATTGATCAATCGCCCGGAGAGCGCTGGATCTGTGGCAATGCAGGCCGCGAGGCTGGAGAAGCTGCTATCTTCATCCGACAGAAGCGACAACACCTTCACCGCGACGGCCGGAAATGGGGGAACGTTCGCCAACCTCGGCGGCATCGTCTTCTTCGGCGCGTGGTTGTCCGTATCCACCACGAACGTCACATCGACCGGTACCGATCTGGATTAGAGGGATGTTGGCAGGCATTGAATGCTAACGTTCGGTAACCGCAAGATCGTCCCAGCTTCCGGCCAGACGTTCTGCCTGACGGGGCAGGCCGCGGGCCCGCGAAATCCCACGAAAGCCACGGTAACGCCGGCGGTCTTGCCGCCGGTGACTTGCAGGGATTCCCGGAATGCACTCGCTCGAGGGGCCAGCGCAGGAGCGAGCCATCGCTCGCCCCTCGCGTCCGCCTATTCGATCATGAGCGTGAATTGCGAGGGCGCGGTTCCTGCTTCGCGCAGCACATAGATGACCTTGCCGGAAAGGACGCTGGCGTCGTGGATGGTCAGGAGTTTGAACCCCGGACCGCCCGAGTCCGACAGCCGCATCCCTGGCTGCCCTGCATGGAAATCGGCGTCCGACCCGGCGCACAGGGCCAGATGGGTACCCGCCGTGTTGTTCTCGAATGCCAGTCTCAAAGGCGTGCGAACTTCGGTATCGAATGGCATCCCCGTCACCAGGTACTTGCCAAAGGCTTCCACAGTTCCGGTGACCGTGAACATTGTCGATGCCCTCCTACCCCTGATAGTGGACCGATCGGCGCAAGCGTTACATCAATTTCGAATTTCGGGGACAGTCGCGTCATGAGGAAAATCTCACCCGCAAAGATGAAAATGGTCACGAGCCTCTCGACCTAGAATCAACTACTTGCGAGACCATTTTCGAGGGAGGCTACGGAATTCCGAAATTGGAGCCGCGGCGAATTTGGGAGTTTCGTAGCCCGAAACCCCTTGAGTTGAACTGTAAAAGCCGTTCAGCAGGATGGGCGTGCTCAGGGTTCTCGGGACGATAGTGACTGGACGGCTGTTTCGAGAACAGAGTCACGGCCGGAGATGATGTCGGCACGAGTTAGATGGGCTGGTATATCGGGCTGTATGCCAATGCCGACGAACTCGCGGCCGTCCGCAAAACTGTTGAGCTTGGTACAGACGCGTGCAGCGCCGCCGCCGGGCAGCTTGAACCTGAGTGCCGTGCCTGTGCTGCCTCCAGTAGGTTCTCCGATGATCTTGCCGCGATGCGCCTGAGTGAAGACGGCAACAAAGTTCTCGGCGGCAGAGAAGGTCCGAGGGCTGGTCAGCAGAACGACAGGGCCGGAAAAGTGCCGGGCAGGATCCGGATCTAAAGCATCGTCGGGAAAATGCAATGGGGTCTCGGCTCTGCCCCACGCGCGGTAGGTGGCAACCCAGCGCGTCAAGTGGAATAATTGGCCGGGCGTGGTTTTGTCGATGAGCGTTGCGAGAATATGGTCTCCGACAGCGCTGTTGCCGCCGCCATTTCCGCGCAAGTCAAGGATGAGCGCGCTGGCTTTACTGATTTCGGGCCAATGATTGTCCCACTCTTTCGCGGCGGTATCGTTGCGATAGACATCGGCGCTATTCCAGGTGATCAGAGAGTTGTTGCTCCTGGGCATAAAAACATCGAAGCTGTTCAGCGCCACATAAGCGATGTTGCCCGGTAGGAATTTCAGGCCAAAATATGGAGTGTCTTGCGGGGCGCTCTTGGTGACTTCAAACCGATGTGTGCCCTGCTGTCCTGAAGGCGTCTGGGTGCCGAGCGTAAAGGCGGTTCCGATTGGCGCGCTAAAGAGATCGTAATCGTAGGTATGGCTGTTGCGGCCCTGTGTGGTCGAGGCGTTCACGAATGGGGCCACGTTGCGCTCAGCCCAGCTTATAGCAGGTTCCGAGTTAATGGTCACTATCTCGTCGCCGGCATGCAGGCCCTGCAGGTCCGCGGCAGGGTCGCGAGAACCAATAACGACCAGGTGGCCATCAACCAACCGGGTTTCGAGGGGCAAGCGATCCATTCTGCTCCCCATCGGCTCAGGGTAATCGACCCAGGTATGACCGTCCTCCAGCAGAGCGTAGAAGCTCCGGAGGACGCGGTAGTATTCATTGGTTGAGCCAGCGGCGAGAACCTTCGGGATAAAGTCCCGGTAAGTCTGGTCCCAATTAAGCCGCGGTACGTGCCAGAAGTTGGAAAAGCCGAACTTGGCCTGAGCCCAAAGCTCGGCGAGGCCCGCCAGCTTTTCCGCATCGCTGATATTTGCCGCGTAGGGAGTGGCGAATGCGGCATCTCCCCACTGTCCATCTTGCTGAGCGGCCATGACGGTGATCTGCTCGAGCAGCGGCTGCCACCGCGGATCGGCGTGGAGCGAAACGAAGTCCGGTTCGGCTTCAACGCCTTTGCGGTCAATGTAGCCATCCTCGCTCGCATGACTGAGAGTTTCGAACGCAGATGCGCGGTCCCCTGCGAGAGCCTGCGCGCGAGCAAGGTTGTACTCGACCTCCGCGCGTTCAAAGTCCCGAACAAGCGGCAGGGCGCGCATATAAAGGCCGGCGCTTTCGCTGAAGTGCTTTGCCTGGGAAGCAGCCTCGGCTCGATGAATCAGGTCGGCGCTCGCAGGAGCGGCCACCTGACCGGAGAGCGGCAAAGCAAGAAGACAGAGTAGGGCAAGAGAAGAAATGCGCAGCATGGCAATAAGCGTCCCTTCATGCGATGCGTCGCGACGCGAGCATAAGGGATTTACATGACCCGATTGTATCATGGAATTTTGGGGGAAAGGCTACGAAACTCCGAATTAGGAATTGCGGCGAATTTGGCGAAAGCGGTGACGGCAGAAGCGGTGACAGGCTACGTGTTTACCATTTTGCGCCTGGCCGAGAAAAATGGAAACACGTAGCCTGTCACAGGTTGTTTTGTCACAGGTTGTTTCTCAGATTGACGGAAAAGCCAGGCTGCATGTTTCCCGGACCTCTCTCGCCCAAAGAGCCGGAAAACGCGTAGCCTGTCACCGTTTTGAATGACCGCGGTTCAGCCCGCTGCGGACGCGGCGGTCCCGGGTGCGGCTTCGGCTGCGATTTTCAGCTCGAGGCCGAAAGTCTCTTTCACGCGTTTCCGAAAGCTCTCGGTGTCGAGCGCGTTGAAATCGATCCACTGTTCGTCGGTCAAGCCGGCTCGCCACGCCAAAAAAGGTTCGGCGGTCGGCCCGGCTGGATGCCGCAATTTCCAGGTACCGCTTTCGATCACGTCTCGGATTACCCCGGCGACGATGGACGGCGGCGACGGCTGCTCCAGGACCGCCTGAAACAATGCGGTCATGTGCTTGGCCTGACGGTACGGCGAAGGAGGCGGATTGTCGAGCGCGCGCGCCATCGCCGTGTCGATGACGCCGGGCTCCACAATGGCAACGCGCACGCCGAACGGTTTCATCTCCTGCGCTAGCGCTTCGGTGACGGCCTCCACCGCGAACTTCGATGCCGAGTAAGCGCCGAGCGGTGAAGACGAGATCTTTCCCGCCACGGAGGTCACATTCACGATGCAGCCGCTCCCACGCTCGCGCATGTGCGGCAGCACCTCGCGAATCGATCGCAGAGTCCCGAAGTAGTTGGTCTCCATGATGGCGCGAACGTCCGCGAGGGGGAGTTCCTCCACCGAGCCGTGCCGCTCCATTCCGGCGTTGTTGACCAGCGCGTCGATGTGCTCCTGCTGCCGGTAGACTGTCGCAAAGCAGGACGTGACGGACCGGTCGGAATCGACGTCCATCGTGAGGATGGTAATCGGCAGCCGCTCGGTGGCCGCGCGCTGACTTAGTTCCGGAGCGCGTGCCGGGTTGCGCATGGTGGCGTAGACCTTGTGGCCCGCCCTGCCAAGTTCTAACGCGGTCGCCAGTCCGATTCCGGAGCTGGTACCGGTGATCACTACGATTGCCATCCTTCTTCCCTCCACGATTTCCGCTCTCCGCAGGTGTTGCGGAGCGCACTTCTCCCTCGTCACTCCCAGGCGGCGAATTTCCTCTACAGAGCTAAGATGTGCGGGCACCCGCCCGAGACGCTCATGGCGCTGCGAAGTTGACACGTGTTTCGGGTGCGCCGCTGACGGCCCTGCGGTTAGCGGCTGCGGGAATGGCCGTGTTTACGGTTTCAAGTTGACCGCTCCCTCCGGTCGCGGCTCCGTTAGGATAATCGCCCGCGAGCAACGGCCGCGGGGAATGGGGTCGCAAGCTCGGCGAGGGTGCAGCGGCGCATCGGAGCCGCGACCGGAGGGAGCGGTCCTGCCGAATAGGGCTTTCGCCATTCAGTCGATCCCCGCTGATTCACTTTACTGAGCTTGCTCGTTACGGCTGCCGCCCGCGCCGCGACGCGGTTCTGCCGGTCGATGCCGCGCCCGCAAACGGGGCGCTGGCAAGCTGAAGCGCGCCTACCGTTGTTGGCGCGACTGCTCAGGTCGCAGGGGGCTTCCTCTTATGCCAATCCGTCCTGGTCTGAAACTCCTTGCCAATAGCTAGGAGCGTGTTCTCGGACCAGGGCGAGAGCGGTGACAGGGCGAAAGCGGTGACAGGCTACGTGTTTACCATTTTGCGCCTGGCCGAGAAAAATGGAAACACGTAGCCTGTCACAGGTTGTTTGTCACAGGTTGTTTTTGTTTTGGTTGTTCTGCGGTTAGCGGCTGCGGGAATGGCTGTGTTTGCGGTTTCAAGTTGACCGCTCCCTCCGGTCGCGGCTCCGTTAGGATAATCGCCCGCGAGCAACGGCCGCGGGGAATGGGGTCGCAAGCTCGGCGAGGGCGCAGCGGCGCATCGGAGCCGCGACCGGAGGGAGCGGTCCTGCCGAATAGGGCTTTCGCCATTCAGTCGATCCCCGCTGATTCACTTTACTGAGCTTGCTCGTTACGGCTGCCGCCCGCGCAGCGATGCGGTTCTGCCGGTCGATACCGCACCCGCAAACGGGGCGCTGGTAAGCTGAAGTGTGCCTACCGTTGTTGGCGCGACTGTTCAGGTCGCAGGGGGCTTCCTCTTATGCCAATCCGTCCTGGTCTGAAACTCCTTGCCAATAGCTAGGAGCGTGTTCTCGGACCAGGGCGGACCTACTAACTGGATGGCGACGGGCATGTCATCGGCGAAGCCACAGGGTAGGACTAATGCCGGGAGGCCGGCCAGGTTGCCGGCGGGGATGAGCGAATCGAAGCCGGTGTTCGGCGTGTCTCTCGGCGTGTTGCGAGGGGCGGCGCCGGGCGCGGCGGGGGGCGGGGAAAGCGGCTGATCGACCTTGGGCGCAATGCCCGTTCGGGCCGGTGCGATGACGGCGTCCAGGTCGCCCCACATCAATTGAATGGCGCTCTGTAGCAGGCGGCGTATGCGCATCGCTTTCAAATAATCCTTGGCGAGGATCTCCTGGCTGGCCTTCAAACCGGCGATCTGCGATGGGTCGGCCAGCTCATCGACCTTGCCGCTCGAAATGAGAGGCTCGAAAATGGAAGCCTGCTCGGCGCCCAGAATGGCTGACAGTACCGCGCCGTAAGGATACCCAGGGAGAGTGGCTTCCACCAACTGGACGCCGCACGCCTTCAGCGTCTCGGCGGCCGCGGCGAAGGCGGGGCGCGCGGCCGGGTCGGGACGGTCGGCGAAATTGGCGGTGGCAATGCCGATCCGCAATTGCGTGAGCGGCCGCGCGTACTGCGGGGCGTAATAGAAGCTCTTGCCGGCCGAGCCTGGGTCTTGCCCATCCTTGCCGGCAATCTCGTGCAGGATCAGCCCGCAATCCTCGGCCGAGCGGGCGAACGGGCCCAGCTTGTCGAGCGTCCAGGAGAGCGCCATCGCGCCATGGCGGCTCACCAGGCCGTAAGTGGGGCGCAGCGCGGTCACGCCACAGAACGCGGCCGGCGTGACGATGGAGCCGCTGGTTTCCGAGCCGATGGCGAAGGGCACCAGGCCGGCGGCGACGGCAGCGGCAGGGCCGCTCGAAGAACCACCCGACCAGCGTGTGCGGTCCCATGGATTGAGACCAGGTCCGAAGAGCGAAGCCGCCGTGGAACGGTAGCCGCCGCCGCCGGCGAGTTCCACCATGGAGAGCTTGCCGGTGATCACGGCGCCCACGCCATTCAGCTTTTCGATCACGGTGGCGTTGAAATCGAACACCTGCTTGGCATAGGGCCTGGCGCCCCAGGTGGTGGGCAGGCCGGCATAGCTCAGCAGATCCTTTACCGCATAAGGGACGCCTTGCAGCGGGCCGCGCAGGCGGTCACTCTTGAAATCCTTATCCACCGCGTGGGACTGGCGCAGCGCCTGCTCCTTAAGCGACAGCGCCAGCGCGTTGTAGCGCGGGCCGAGCTGCTCCAGGCGTTCGGCGAATGCGCGCGTCAGCTCCTCGACCGAGAACTCCTTCTTGACCAGGCGGGCGTTCAGCTCGGGTATGCTCGAAAAGAAAACGTCGCTGCCGGGGGCGGCCATGATCTAGACCTTGAACTGAAAAGCCGGCTCGGCCGGCATGGGCACGGCCTGGCTGGCCAGCGTTTCGCCGTTGCTTTTGACCCGCGCGCGCGCCATCAGCAGCTCCTCGTCCGCCGCCGCCGGAGGCTGGGCCGCGGTCTTGGCCAGCGCCACTGCCGGCGCCAGCGCGGCTGCCAATTGCCGTCTGGTGAGTTTCATTTTCCCGGTACTCCGTTGGGATGGTGCTCCAACGCCTCCACGGCCGCTTTTTGCATCACGGAGCGCGGCGCGGTCTCTCCGGTCCAGATTTCAAACTGGCCCACGGCTTGTTCGATGAACATGTCGAGGCCGGGAATGGCGGTTTTGCCCTGTTCCTTGGCGCGCCGCAGCAGGGCCGTTTCGTGCGGGTTGTAGACCATGTCGAAGACGACGTCCGCCGGAATGGAGCCTTCGAAGAAACATTCGTCCACGTGCGGGAACATGCCGAGCGGCGTCGCGTGCACCACGGCGTCAAAGTGGCGCCCGTCGAGCTGCTCCTTGGCCAGCGCGTCGGCGGCGCAGATCTTGGCCAGCGCGCGGACGCGGTCCGGGTTGCGGCCGGTCAACGAGATTTTGGCGCCGGCATCGGAAAGCGCGAAAGCGGCTCCGCGGGCCGCGCCGCCGTTGCCGACAATCAGCACGGTGGATTTCGGCAGCCGCAGCAGACGCGCCAGCGGGGTGGTGACGCCCAGCACGTCGGTATTGGCGCCACGCCAGCGGCCGGCCTTGCGCCACACCGTGTTGACCGCGCCGATGCGCTTGGCCAGCGGATCCACCGCGTCCAGGTAGCGGATCACTTTCTGTTTGTGCGGAATGGTGACGCTGAAGCCGGCCAGCGGCAGACGCTCCGCCATGGTGAAGAAATCGCGCAGGTGCGCCGGAGACACCAGGAACGGCAGGTAGACGGCGTCGGTGCGGCGCGCCTGAAACGCGCGGTTGAGCACCGAAGGCGAGATGGAATGGCGGACCGGATCGGCGATCACGCCATAGACCTTGGTGGCCTTGGTCAGCTTTTCCACGCGGTAAAGATGGCGCAGATAATGCCCGCTCACCTGGCCCGCCGCGGTGCTTTCGGCCACCAGCGGAGCGGCGTAGGTGAAGGCGCCGCCGAAGACAGGAGAAAGGACGCGGGTCGGAAAGCCCAGTTCGCCCATGGCCAGCACCACCATCTTCTGTTTGGGAAGCGCGCGCGCCGCCGCCAGCACGCGAACGTTGTCGGAGGGTTTGCGCGCGGTGGTGACGATCTTGTATCCGTCCGCCGTCACCCGCATCATACGCGCCACCACGGTATCGAGAGCCGGCGTGGCTTCGAAGTTGTGGTAGGACACAATAACCTGAGCGCGCCCGCGGAACTGGTGCAAGCGCTCCTGTGAAGTCTCGGCGCTTTCGATTTCCACATCCACCGCCTGCGCCCCGCTGCGGACGGCTTCATCGAGCACTGCCATTTGATCCTCGATACTGCCGTTGAACTTTCCGTGGTTCTGATGGCGCCGGCAGGTGGCCAGGATCAGCGTGTCGGGGAATTTCTCGAGGAAGCCGCGGATGGCGGTGGCGCCCTTGATGGGCTGGTCGAGGAAGTCGAGACGGAATTCGAGGAACGTCTCACCCGACTCAGCCTCGCGGCGGGCGTGGGCGAGCAGGCTCGCAACGTCCGGCAGGCCCAGCGCGATGCATATGCGTGGGAGAGACCTGGTCTGCGCCATCGTCGGGAATTCCCAGATTACCACAGGGGGTCCAGCGCGCCGCGTTCGCGCGTGCCGGTCTTGACAGGCGCTCATGCCGACGACCGGCCCCCCAGACGGGGGTGTCGAGAAGAGTCTCGACAGGGCTCACACAGGTTCCCCTGCTCGCGGCGCTCTTCAGCTCGCCATGTGATAGACTCTAGATTCTCAAAATCTGATTTTCGGAGAAAAAAGCCTTGAAGCTCGCTCCGGTTGATTACGTCATTCTGGCCACGTACTTTGCCATGGTGCTGGGCATCGGATGGATGCTCCGCAAGAAGGTCGCGACCAGCGGCGATTTTCTGCTCTCCGGCCGCGCCGTCCCGGTCTGGATTACCAGCCTGGCTTTCATTGCCGCCAACCTGGGCGCCCAGGAGCTGATCGGCATGGCCGCCTCGGGCGCCAAGTACGGTATCATGACCGCGCATTTTTATTGGGTCGGCGCGATTCCGGCCATGGTCTTCATGGGCCTTTTCATGATGCCGTTTTATTACGGCAGCAAAGCGCGGTCGGTGCCGGAATACCTCAAAATGCGATTCGACGAGAAAACGCGCGGCTTCAACGCGTTCACTTTCGCCGTGATGACCATCTTCTCCTCGGGAATTTCGATGTATGTCATGGGGCTGCTGATGCACCTGGTGCTCGGCTGGAGCTTCAGCACCTCGGTGCTGGCCACGGCCGCCATCGTGCTGGCCTACACCTATCTGGGCGGCCTCACCAGCGCCATCTACAACGAAGTGCTGCAATTCTTCCTGATCGTAGCCGGCTTCGCTCCGCTCGCCATCCTTTCCTGCGTCAAGGCCGGCGGATGGCATGGCATCGTGTCGCGGCTACCCTCGAACATGACGCACTCCTGGACCCACATGGGCAGCGCCGCCGATAACCCGATGGGCGTGGAAGTCTTCGGAATGGTGGCTGGGCTCGGCTTCGTCCTGTCGTTCGGTTACTGGTGCACGAACTTCCTGGTGGTGCAGCGCGCCATGGCGGCCGATTCCATGTCGGCGGCCAGGCGAACGCCGCTGTTGGGCGCGATTCCGAAAATGTTTTTGCCGTTCGTCGTCATCCTGCCCGGCATCGCCGCCGTGGCGCTGGCGCAGATGAGCGCAGCCGGCGGCGCGCATCTCTACGACCTGCCGGTGAAACTATCGGGCGGCGTCTGGGTGAAGGATTACGACCAGGTGCTCACCACGCTGATGGCCAAGTTCTACCCGGCCGGCATCCTGGGCGTCGGCCTCACCGGCCTGATGGCATCGTTCATGTCGGGCATGGCCGGCAACGTCACCGCCTTCAACACGGTCTTTACTTACGACATCTACCAGAGCTACATCCGCAAGGGCGCGCCCGACCGTCATTACCTTACGGTGGGCCGCATGACCACCATCGTGGGCGTGGCGCTCTCCATCGGCGCCGCTTACCTGGCGCAGTATTACAACAACATCATGGACCTGCTGCAGTTCGTCTTCGGCTTC
>Ga0187871_10001109_pt1 | contig 23973 bp, 21 predicted proteins | sample June2016WEW_16_1_FD_132988 | JGI IMG/M metagenome (GOLD analysis project Ga0187871, IMG submission 132988) | Peatland microbial communities from SPRUCE experiment site at the Marcell Experimental Forest, Minnesota, USA - June2016WEW_16_10 | ecosystem: Environmental > Terrestrial > Soil >...
CGCTCGGCAAAACGCCGGAGGGCATCCAGACCTACATGGACCGCAACGCCTACGAAAGCGATGGCGTCCTGCCGGTCGGCCGCGTGAAGTGGCACACCGACTTCATGGGCAAGATCGAAAGCGGCCTCTTCAAGATGATCGCCATCGGCCTCGGCAAGTTCGCCGGCGCGCAGCACTATCACACCTACGCCTACAAGCTGGGTCTTGAAAACGCCATCCGCTCCATCGGCCGCACGGTGCTCGAATCCGGCAAGATCCTGGGCGGCCTGGCTATTCTGGAGGACGCCAATCACAATACGGCCAAGCTGGAAGCCGTGCCGGCCGATGGCATGGAGCGGCGCGAAGAAGAATTGCTGGCGCTCGCCAAATCCTGGATGGGCCGCATCCCCATGGACCTCGATCTCCTGATCCTCGACGAGATCGGCAAGAACGTCAGCGGCGCCGGCATGGACAGCAAGGTGGTGAACCGCAGCGTGCTGGGCGATTACAATCCCTGGCCGGATACGCCGCGCATCGAGCGCATCTTCGTGCGCGACCTCAGCGACCTCACCTACAACAATGCGGTCGGCATAGGTATGGCCGATATCACCACAGACCGCCTGGTCAATCGCATCGACTGGGTGCCCACGCGCGTCAATTCCCTGACCGCCTCGACGCCTTCCGCCATTCGTACGCCGGTGCACTTTCCTACCGACCGCGAATGTCTGGGAGCCATCGCGCCCACGGTCGGCAAGTTCGATGTGCGCGAAGTGACCATCGGGTGGATCCGCAACACCCTGGAGCTTTCGCAAATCGCGATGAGCGAAAACCTGCGCCCGGCGATCGAGCGCAACCCCATGCTCGAAATCGTCTCCACCGCGCGCGACATCGAATTCGATTCCACTGGCAACCTGGTCACGCCCGTGGCCGCGCCGGTGCCCTCCGGGCTGGTGGGGACGCCAGCCTAAAATACCCGCCAGCCTGTATAGCCATCCGCGCGCTTCCACCGTATTCTGGAGGCAGTGGGATGCCTGGAAACCGCTGGACCAAACCGGAAATAGAATCGCTGGTGGATCAAATCGTCCATCTGGCTAAGCCGCTGCCGGAGATCGATATCCCCGGCAAGACGCGCGCGGCCATCAACAACCAGCGCAAGAGACTGCAGCGCGCCGGTGTTCTGAACGGCTCCTTCGCCGGCCGCGAAGTGCGGCCCTGGACCTTTCCCGAACTCAAGAGACTCACCGCCTTCACGCAGGATTATGGCTTCAGCGCGTCGTTCATCGCGCAAATGGGCTTGCTGCCCGGGCGCACTAAGGACTCCATCGGCAAGATGATGGGGCGGCACGGCCTGGGCGATCCCGCGATCAAGGAACGCGCCCGCCAGGCCTGCCGGTTCGATGCGCGGCGGCGCGAAGAATTCCAGCGCTTCCTGCTCGGCGAAGGACGCATGCTGCCCAGCGCGGCGATCGCGCGGCAGTGGGGACTCGCGCAGAAGACCGTTACCGCATACCGGCGCAGGCTGGGCATCCGGCTATCTTGGCGGGAGGCGCGCTCCTCCGACGATTTCCGCCGCCAGCAGCGCAAACGCGCCGCGGCCTTCGTTGCGCGCACCCGCGAGCGATGGCAGCAGTGGCGCGAGCGCAAGAGATTGGCTTGGGAGAGACTCCGGCGGCAACTGGCTCAACGCCCCGATTGTCCGCCGGTGCGCGTGTGCGAGTCCTGCGCGGAGCCGTGGTACGCCGCGCGCGAGTTCTTTCACGTGCGCACGCGCCGCACGCCTGCCGGCGCCAAGATCACTTACTGCCGCATCTGCCGCCTGTGCCGCGCCGAGCGGCGGCGAAAACCAGATGCGGCGCACGCGCTCGTACGGGCCGCGTCGGCACTCATGCCGGCACATGGTTTTTCGCCCGATGCCGCCCAGCCTTGCGGTGATTAGCCGCCCTAATCACCGCATATTATGCGGTGATTACCTTGCCTTTCGCGGCGAATAATTGCTATAATCTCCGCATAGGCTGCGGAGAATGTATATCCACGAACTCAAAGACTGGCCCCACTTCCACTGGGACCAGGAGCGCCTCGCCCAACCTCTCGCCAACATCCGCTACCGGCAGGGCCGCATGATCGGCCACATGGAAGCGCTCGGTTTTGAGCTCCGCCAGGAGGCCGTCCTCCGCACACTGGCCGAAGATGTGCTCAAAAGTACCGAAATCGAAGGCGAAAAACTGGACGCGGACCAAGTCCGCTCCTCCATCGCCCGCCGCCTGGGTATCGACATCGGCGCGCTCAAGCCCGCGGACCGGGCCGTCGATGGCGTGGTGGAAATGATGCTCGACGCTACCCGCCACTATGATCACCCGCTCACCGCCGAAAGATTGTTTGGCTGGCATGCAGCCCTGTTTCCCACGGGCCGCAGCGGCCTCACCAGGATCACGGCGGGCGCATGGCGCGACGACCGCACCAGCCCGATGCGGGTGGTTTCGGGTCCCATCGGCAGGGAGCATGTGCATTACGAAGCGCCCCCCGCAAAGCGGCTTGGCCGGGAAATGCGAAAATTTCTGGACTGGTTCAACAAAACGGCGGTCCTCGACCCCGTGCTGAAAGCCGCGCAGGCGCATCTCTGGTTCGTGACCATCCATCCGTTCGACGACGGCAACGGCCGTATCGGACGCGCCGTCGCCGATATGTCCCTGGCACGTTCGGAAAACAGCCCCCAACGCTTCTACAGCATGTCGGCCCAGATCCGGCAGGAGCGCGCCTCCTACTATGACATCCTGGAACGGACGCAAAAGGGCATTATGGATATCACGCCCTGGATGGACTGGTTTCTCGCGTGCCTGGGACGCGCCATCGATGGCGCCCAGACCACACTCGCCGCGGTCCTCTACAAAGCGCGCTTCTGGGAATCGATTGCCGGCGTCCCCATCAACGAACGCCAGCGCCCGGTCCTGAACCGCCTGCTGGAGGGCTTCGAGGGCAAGCTCACCACATCGAAATATGCGAAACTCGCCAAGTGTTCCCAGGACACCGCCCTGCGCGACATCCTGGCGCTGGTCGAACGTGGCGTTCTCCTGCGCGGCACCGAACGTGGGCGCAGCACCGGGTATGCTCTGGCGGATGTTTCGTAGCCGCCAGCTTACGGGACCGTGCTTAGCAACACGCCGATGGTATCCGATACCCCCAGGGCCACCGCCAGATCCGCCTTCCCGTCCCCGTTGAAGTCGCCCGCCGAGATTGCGGTCGGATACGTGTAAGCGGATCCTCCAATGAAATTCGTGGGTTGGTAGTCGAAGCCGCCATCGCCCCGGCCTACCAGAATGGCCACCGCGCCATAGGCGTTAATCGCCGCCACGTCCAGCTTTCCGTCTCCATTCAAGTCCGCGGCTACCACTGCGTTTGGGCTTGTGTTCACCCGATAGCCGACGTACGGTTGAAAACTCCCGTCCCCGCGGCCCAGCAGGACCGCAACCTCATCCGTAAGAGCGTCCGTTAGCGCCAGATCCAGCTTGCCATCGCCATTGAAATCCCCTACCGCTACTGAAGACGGGCTTCCCGCGGGATATGTCACCGGCGGTTTGAAGGTGCCGTCACCGTTCCCTAACAGGATCGCGGCGCTGCTGCCGAACACCGTGACCAGGTCCAGTTTCCCATCGCCATTGAAGTCGCCTGCCGCCAGCGCGGCCGGGTAGCTTCCCACCGCGTAAGTCACCTGTGTTTGAAAGGTTCCGTCGCCATTGCCGAGCAGGATCGAGATATTGTTCGAATAGTTATTGACCACCGCCAAGTCCTGCTTGCCATCGCGGTTGAAGTCGCCGGCCACCATCCCGCACGGAAAGCTTCCTACGTTGAAGGTTTCCCCGGTCCGGAAAGTGCCGTTGCCGTTGCCCAGCAGGATTTCGACGGTGCCCGGAAAGAGCGGATTCTCGCCGGCGTTGAAGCACGCGATGGCCACATCCTGATTCCCGTCGCCATTGAAATCCGCCACTGCGATCGCTTGGCACTGCCCCACCGCGGCATAACTGCTCGTCTGGAAGGTTCCGTCCCCGTTGCCCAGCAGGATGGCCGCGGCGTAACTTACGGCCACAGCCATGTCCGCCTTGCCATCGCCATTGAAGTCGCCCACGGCGATGGCCGTCGGGTACTGGCCGTCGAAATAGGCGGTGGCCTGGTCGAACGTCCCGCTTCGCTCGCCCGCGTAGACCGAAACGTCCTCGCCGAGGAAACTGGCCGCCGCCACGTCCATGACGCCGTCCCCGTTGAAATCCGCAACGGCCAGACCGTCCGCCAACTGGCCGCCGCAACCGGCGGGAGCCTCCCAGCTTCCCTGACTGTTACGCGCCAGGATCAAAAATCCGCCCACCGAAAGGTTCGCGACCGCCAGGCCGGGCTTGCCATTGCGATGGAAGTCGATCACCACCGCCGCGCCATACCCGCCGAAGTCGTTCTCCAGGAACACCGGCGGCTGGAAGGTGCCATTGCCGTTGCCCACCAGAAGGGTGACGCCATAGTTGCCGCCGGTAGCCAGGTCCAAGTTTCCATCGCCGGTGAAATCCGCCGAGACCACGGATTGCGGCGTATGGTCGCCCATGTTGTAATTCACCGCCGGCTGGAAAGCGCCTCCGCCCTTGCCCAGCAGAATTGAAATGTTGGAGGAATAGCTGGCTACCGCCAGGTCGGGCTTCCCATCTCCGTTGAAATCGCCCACCGTCACCCACAGCGGCTCATCCGCAACCGCATAGTTCACGGCCGTCCGGAAGGTGCCATCCCCATTTCCTAACAGGATCGAAACATCGTTGGAGGTTTTGTTCACTACCACCAGGTCGAGCTTGCCGTCGCCATTGAAATCCGCAACCGCGACGAAGTCCGGCTGCGTGTGCGCGTTGTAAGTTGTCTGCGGCTGGAAGGTGCCGTCGCCGTTACCGAGTAAGATCGAGACGTTATTGGATCCCCTGTTGCTCACGGCCAGATCGGGTTTTCCATCGCCATTAAAGTCGCCAATGGCAATACCGGAAGGCGTTACGCCCACCGGGTAACGTCCGGCGGACAGAAAGCCATCGGCGCCATTGCCGAACAGAATCGCGACGAGCCCGGCGGCGTCGCCGGCGCCACAGGCAACCGCCAGATCCGGTTTCCCATCGCCGTTCAGATCGGCGGCGGCCACGCTAGCTGCAAGTCCCGCCACGCCGTGGGCGCGCGCGGCATGAAAACTGACCGGTTGCGCCGGCGACGCACACACTGTCGCCAAGCCGAGCGCGGCCGCAACTCCACACGCGCGCGAGATCCTAAGCCTGAGAAATGGCATCGTCCCTCTCCTTACATCGAATCGACGCTATCACTGCGCGCGGCAGCGGTCAACCGAGGAGAATCCCCAGCTTCTTCCCCACCCGCGCAAACACTTCCAAAGCCCGGTCCAACTCCTCGCGCGTGTGCGTCGCGGTGACGATGGTACGCACCCGCGCCTTGCCTTCCGCCACTGTTGGAAACCCGATGCCGGTAGCCAGTACGCCTTCTTCAAACAGTGCCGCCGACAGCGCGTGCGCCGTGCGCGCCTCTCCCACAATCACCGGCGTAATGGGAGTCTCGCTGACTCCCGTGTTGAATCCGGCCGCGCCCAGGCCCCGCTTGAAATAGCGCGTGTTGTCCCACAGCTTTTCAATGCGTTCCGGCTCTTCTTCCAGCACATCGAACGCGGCCATGCAGGACGCCGCCACCGCCGGCGGATGCGAAGTCGAAAACAGGAACGGCCGTGCCCGGTGGTACAGAAACTCGATCAATGCCCGGCTGCCGCACACGTACCCGCCCAGCACCCCGATGGCTTTCGAAAGCGTGCCCACCTGAATATGCACGCGCCCGTGCAAGCCGAAATGGTCGATGGTGCCGCGTCCGTTGCGCCCCAACACTCCGGATGAGTGTGCGTCGTCCACCATCATGATGGCGCCATGCCGTTCGGCGGCTTCCACCAGTCCCGGCAGCGGCCCAATATCGCCATCCATCGAAAACACGCCGTCCGTGATCAGCAGCTTGCGCCCGGGCTGACCGTCCAACTCCGCCAGCTTTCGTTCCGCCGCGGCTGTGTCCTTGTGGGGAAAGACGTGTATCTTCGCGCGCGAAAGCCGGCAGCCGTCGATGATGCTGGCGTGATTCAACTCGTCGGAAATAATGTGGTCTTCGGGAGTCAGAACGGCCGCCACGGTGCCGGCGTTCGCCGCGAACCCGGATTGAAACACGACGCACGCTTCCACGTTCTTGAAGCGCGCGATGCGTTCTTCGAGCTGCATGTGCAGCGTCATGGTGCCGGAGATTGTGCGCACCGCGCCCGACCCCACGCCGTAGCGCCGGGTGGCCTCCAACGCCGCTTCGCGCAGCTTGGGATGCGTGGTCAGCCCCAGATAATTGTTGGACGCGAGGTTGATTACTAGCTTGCCGTCGAAGCGCGACTCGGCGGCGCTCTCCGATTCCAAAATGCGCAGCCGCTGGTAGGTTCCGGCCCGCTTCCAGGCTTCCAACTGCTCTCCCAGGTACGCCAGAGGATCGTTCATATTCCCCAGTCTAACGTGGGACAACCCGGTGGGGCGGCGCCATGCGCCGGCAAGCCCGCCCTATTGCGACTTGCCTTGTTCCAGCGCAGCCTTCCGCGCCGCCGCGCTCTTTACTGCGCGCGGTTTGCCCTGCGGCTCGGAAACCGCTCGATCCGCGGATTGCGCTCGTTCGTGCGCCTCTTCAATGCGCGCTTGCCGGTCGGCAGCCGCCTGCTTGGCTTTTTCGAAGCGGATGGCCTCAGCCACGCCCGCTGCGTCCGGGTCCTTCTCCGCCGCAGTCAGGGATGGCAGCCCCGCCAGGGCGCCTGCCAATCCGAGAATCAACGCGAGCTTGCTGTGTCGTAACATGAGTCTTCCTCCTTGGCCCAGTGGTACAAGCACCTTTTCTGCCAATCTCCAGGAAGTTGAAAGCAAAGCACGTGTGCCCGGACGCCACGCAAAATATGCATACTGCGTGTAGGCAATCTTACTGGCCGCGCATCCCTTTTAACGCGCGAGCTTCAACACCAGGCCGGGTGGCTGCGGACGCTGGGCCGCCCCCGCCGGGCAGGCAGCGCCCAAGGGAACGCAGCGCGGAGCCAACCGATTCGGCGTTCCGGCAGGTGTCCGGCCGGCCTCGGGAGTCGTTCCGGTTTCGCTCGCCTCCACAAAGTTGCCGGCTATGGTCGGATAGCCATATCGCGTAACGGGGAACGGATTGGCGGCTGCCTTCAGCTTCACGGTTCCGTTGCCCGTGCCGCTGGCCCCCGAAGTCACCGTCAGCCACAGCGGCAGGGACGAGACATTCCATTGGCAACCCGCGCCGGCGGTGACTTGAATACTCAGTGGTCCGCCGGTTTGCGGGAAGGTGGGGTCGTAAGTGGAAAGTGTATAGGTGCAATCGGACGCCACCTGCGTAATGGCGACGCTGCCGGTCCCGATCGCGATGCTTCCGGTGCGCGCCGCGCCGGTGTTGGAGGCTACGCCGATGGCCAGCGGTCCCACGCCGGGGCCCTGTCCTCTAGTCACCGTAATCCAGGAAACGTTGGGTGTGGCCGTCCACGCGCAACCGCTGGGCGCAACCACGCTCAAATCCAGCGTCCCGCCAAAAGAGTAGAACAGATAGGAAGCCGGCGAGGCAGTGTATGTGCAGGCGGGTGTCTTCCCGCTGACTTCCGCCACAAAACCCGCCTCACGGCCTACACCGTCCGCGGGCTGGAATGCGCCGGCCGTGGACGGAAAATCCGTCGAGAGCGTTTGTCCCGCCACGATCGCATTACCGCTGCCGTTAATGGCCACCCCATACGCGAAATCGGAACCGGTCCCGCCCAAGTAAGTGGAGTAAGCCAGCTTACTGCCCGCGGTGTTGAGCTTGGCTACGAAAGCGTCCGGATAGACCTCGAGACCGGCGTAGACTGTGGCCGAATTGGTGGGATCCACAGCCGTGGCAAGAATAGTATCGCCCGTCAAACCGGCGGGCAACCAGGAGGAACCGGCATTGGAACTGACCCACATGCCGTTGCCATACGTTCCCGCATAGAGGACGGAGGGTTTCGAAGGCGCAATAGCCATGCTGGCCACCCCGTAGTCGTTCAACGAGGTCCAGGTGCTGCCGGAATTTGTGCTCTTCCAAATGCTGTCGTAGACGTTGGCATACACTACTGCCGGCTGTACGGGGCTTACCATCACGCCGGTTACATAAGGATTGGTGTACCCCGTGAAAGTCAACTGCGTCCAGGTCTCGCCTGAGTTTCCGCTTTTGTAGAGTCCCGAATCCGTGGCGGCATACAACACCGCCGGAAACAGAGGATTGATCGCGAGACCGTAAACCGCATAGTTGAAGGTAAGTCCGGTCAAATTAGTCCATGTGGCGCCGCCATTCGTGCTCTGGGCCACGCAGGCCGGGTAGAAAAACAGGGACGAGTTCCCATTCGAGATATACAGCGTACTGGGCGTAGCAGGATCGGCCACTATAGTACCCACGCCGCAAGGCGCGATCCCGGCAAACGTCCAGGTAACTCCATTGTCCGCGCTCGAATACACGGAAGCTTCAGAAGCGGCATAGACCGGCCCTCCGGCTGTGCTGAAAGCCACAGCCGCCATGAACGAACCCAGAAATGAGCTGACGCCGGTCCAGTGCGCGCCGCCGTCCAGGCTTTGATACAAGCCGGCCGCGGTGGCCGCCAGCAAATGCGCGCCCGAAGCCGGGTCGATAGCCATGGAGTAGGGTTGGTCGCCCAAGCCCGCGTCCGACTCGTTCCACGACGATCCGGTCGAAGTTGTCTTGAACACCAGGGTTGAATTTCCGGCGAGGCTGGGCTGCAAGGCCGCTGTCATCGGAAAGTCGACTGAGATTGTGGAGCCCACGACGGTTGCATTTCCGGAGCTATCCACGGCGATTCCGTAGGCATAATCGTCGCGCCCGCCACCCAGGTAGGTCAGGTAACTCCAGGCTGTGCCCGACGCGTTGAGCTTGGCGACAAAACCGTCGAAGCCTCCAGCCAGCTTTGGCTGGGGCGCCGATGCGGTCACCGGCAGGTTCGGCGAGGTCGTGGATCCGGTGACGTAGGCATTGCCCGACGCATCCACGGCAATAGCGGCCCCATAGTCTTCCTGGCTGCCGCCCAGATACGTCGAGTACACCAGAGTCTTGCCGGTCTTATCCAGCATGGTGACAAAAGCGTCTTCTACGCCGCCGAAGATCGGCTGCGCAACGCCTGTGGTCACCGGGAAACCGCTATAGGCGTATCCCGTCAGGTACACACTGAAGCTTGAGCTCACCGCGACGGCCTTTGGATTCGCGCTGCAATTCCGGCCGAAGTAGGTGGACCAGGCTAGCGCCGAGCCCTTGGGGTTCACCTTGGTGACGAAGCCGCAGGAACCGTCGGACGAGGTCTGGTATGCGCCGGATGTGACCGGGAAGTCCGATGAAACGGTTTGGCCTGTGAGATAGGCCGCATTGTTGGAATCTACAGCAACGCCGTAGCCATAGTCGTTGCTGGATCCACCCAGATAGGTGGAGTACTCGAGCGCATCGCCCGCCGCGCTGAACTTGGTTAAGAACGCATCCGTCGCTCCGTTCAAGGTGCCATAGATTGGATTCATCACCGGGAAATCCGTTGACTCCGTGTAGCCCGTGACGTAAGCGCTGCCGCTGCCATCTACGGCGATCGAATAGGAAAAATCGTATAAAGAGCCGGCCAGGTATGTCGAGTAAACCAGGCTGGCTCCATCGGCGGCGAGCTTGGAAACAAAAATCGCGGAAGAGCCCGGGAAGAACGGCTGCTCGGGATTCACTAGCGGGAAGTCCATGGACTCGGTAAAACCGGTTACATAGGCGTTTCCACCGGCATCCAATGCGATGGCCTGCGCCCAGTCGTACGTGCTGCCGCCCAGGTAAGTGGAATAAACCAGCGACGGATCGATCACCAAGGCTTGGCGCGCGTCATGGGGTCCCACGGCGAAGCCGACCGCATGGGCGCCCGTGAGCACATACCGGCTTTCAACCTCGTGCCGCGCACCCGCGATTTCCTGATAGGCCAGCGGCCTGCGAAAGCGCACTGCGCCGCTCCCGGTTTCCAGCACCAGGTCGCCATTGCCGTCCACCGACACACTGCGGGTTCCATCCACCGCCAGGCGGATGGCATCCGGATCGGCATTGGGGGCCACTAGGAAATCATATTCCACGCGGCCTTCATCGCCATAGTAGGCCAGATCGATCCCCGGATAGACGCGCGGATACTGCACGCGCTGAAACGTAGGTATATCCGTCCGCCAGCGCTTGGGATCGTTCCCCAGGAAGTAATTCACCTTACCCGGCAGCGGCTGGCGCGCCAAGGCCGCCGCCTCCTGGCTCGCGCCCACCAGCCGTAACTCAATCGTAACCGGGTCGGCCGATTTGCCGCGCCGCAGCGAGATGCTGGCGTTTCCCCGCGAAAGAAAAACACTGTAACCCCCTCCCCGGGCCATAAAGTCGACCCTCGGCGGCGCCTGGCCCCGGTTCTCTTCGAATGCCAAAGGCAACTTACTCAGCTTATCCACGATTTCCGAAGACGGAGCGGCGCCGTGTAATATCGAGCTCGCACTAAGCAGCGCGAGACTCGTCAACATCGCGTAGTGGCGTGTCATGGTCCGAAATCTACTCCTGGATGACCGGTATGTCAAGACACCATACGCGCCATACGGACTGTTGGTTACGTTCGAGTACAATCGGACGAATGCACCACCGCCAGCATCTGGTAGCCGTAGCCCGCGGCGACGCCCCGGCCGACCGGCTCATCCAAGGCGCACGCGTTGTGAATGTCTACTCCGGCGAAATTCTGCAAGCCGGCGGCGCTAACGTTGCGCTGGCGGGCAACCGCATCGCCTATGTCGGTCCTCGCCAACTCGCGGCCCACGAGATGCTGGACGCCACTGGTCTCTACCTCGCGCCTGGATGGATTGAGCCGCACGGCCATCCCTGGCTCTTATACAACCCCGTAAGCATGGTCGAGGGCATCCTGCCCGGCGGCACCACCCTGGTCTTCAACGACGATCTCTTCTTCTACCTGCAAGCCGGACCGGACGGTTTCATACAAATGCTCGACGCCTTGCGCGGCTTGCCCGTACGCTATCGCTGGCTCGTCCGGTTGCTTTCCCAATCGCAATATGACGGTGAAGCCGCGGATTTCGCCCTCGAAAAGCTGCGGCCGCTGCTGGCGCGCGAGGAAGTGGCCGGGGCCGCCGAGCTCACGCGCTGGCCGGAAGCCGTGCGCGGCAACGCGTGCGTGCTCGAGGCCATCGCCCACGCCCGCGCGCTCGGCAAGCGCGCCGACGGCCATACCGCCGGTGCATCTTATGAGAAACTGAACGCCGTCGCGGCCGCCGGCATCGGCGCGTGCCATGAAGCCATCACCGCGCGCGAAGTCATGGACCGATTGCGCGTCGGCCTCTGGACTATGCTGCGCCACAGTTCCCTTCGTCCCGACATGCCGGAACTGGCCTGTGCCATCACCGAAATGCGCGCCGATACGCGGCGTCTGATGCTCACCGTGGATGGTCCCGCGCCCGGCTTCATCGCCCATGGCGGATTCATCGACGAAGCCTTGCGCCGTATCGTGGCCGCCGGCGTGCCCCCAGTGACCGCCATCCAAATGGCTACCATCAATCCCGCGACTTACTATCATATGGACGAGGAAGTCGGTGGCATCGCGCCCGGCCGTCTGGCGGACTTGGTGCTGCTGCCCGATCTGGAACGTTTCCGGCCCGTGCGCGTCATCGCCAATGGCGTGGACGTCTTCCAAGACGGCCGCCTCTCCGTCGATTTGCCCACGCTTGACTGGGATGCGCTGGGCATGCGCCCGCGATTCGCTCCGCTCGCTTCGGAGTGGCGACTGCCTGCCAATCTCCCGGTCATCGAATTCGCGAGCAACGTCATCACCCGCGCCGGCGGCTTCCATCCGTGGCGGTACGATGCCGTACCGGATGGCCTGGTGCTGGCGATTCTGCTCGACCGCGCAGGCCGCTGGACTGTCTCATGCTGGCTGCGCGCCTTTGCCCCGGGGCTGGTCGCGCTCGCCGCCACCTACAACACCACCACGCATCTGCTGGCAATCGGCCGCCATCTGCCAGCTATGCGCCGCGCCGCCCAATCCGTAATCGAAATGGGGGGAGGCATCGCCACCGCCGATGGCTGGCAATTCCCATTACCCATCGCCGGCATGATGTCGCCCCAGCCGTTCGCCGCTACGGTTCGCGCGCAAGCCGACTTGGAACAGCGTATGCGCGCCGCCGGCTTCCCTTTTGGCGATGCTCTCTACGCGCTGCTTTTCCTGACCTGTGATTTCCTGCCCGGCTGGCGACTTACCCCGCGCGGCGTAATAGATGTAAAATTCGGAGAAATCGTCGCTCCCCCCGTTCCCGCCTGACAGGATTGCCTGCGTTTGCCCCCTGCCTCCCGATTTCTCAACATCGGCACGCTTCTCTCCCCGAAAAACCGTATTGCTTCCGGAGGCGACCGGTGGTATGCTCAGCCAATTCGTGTTTACCCAATCTCAGTAGAAAAGGAATGCTCAATGAAGAAAGTCAGTCTAGCTATCTCCGCTAATCTGGCAGGTCTGCTGGTTGCCGCGCTTCCCCTGGCGGCGCAGTCCTCGGATTTGCTAAAAGAACTCGCTCATCCCCCGTTGCGCCACGTTGCGTCTCCCGCCTCCGGTCCCACCGGCTTTGGTCCGGTGCATATGCTGGAAGCTTACAGCTTCCGCGATGTCCGGAACATGGGCGGAGGCCAAGTCATCGCCCTTGTGGATGCCTACGACGATCCAACCGCCGAAGCCGATCTGGGAACTTTCAGCACGCAGTTCCAGTTGCCGGCTTGCACTTCAGCCAACGGTTGTTTCAAGTTGGTCTACGGAGGGGGCAAGAAGCCGCCGACCGATACCACTGGCTGGTCCAATGAAGTCGCCATCGATACGCAGTGGGCACATGCCATAGCGCCCGCGGCCACCATCATGCTGGTCGAAGCCCAGAGCAACAGCTTTGACGACCTGTTTGTAGCGGTGGATGCGGCGGTTGCGAATGGCGCTACCGTGGTTTCCATGAGTTGGGGCGGTGGAGAAACTCCTACCGAAAGTGAGTCGGATACCCACTTTGAAGTCCCGGGTGTGACTTTTGTATGCGCCTCCGGCGACGGCGGACACGGCGCCAGCTATCCCGCAGCCTCCCCGTTTGTGGTGGCCGTCGGTGGCACTACCCTGACCCTCAATAGCAACGCTACTTGGGAAAGCGAAACTGCTTGGGCGGATTCGGGCGGCGGCGAAAGCGCATATGAAGCCGAACCCAGCTACCAGGAAGGCGTCCAGACCAGCGGTTTTCGCGGCATCCCCGACGTGGCCTATGACGGCGATCCGAACACCGGCATTCCGGCCTACAGCAGCCACGCCTGCGCCTTTTGCTATACCGGTTGGACGCAGTGGGGCGGCACTTCTATCGGCACCCCGCAGTGGGCAGCCCTCTTCGCTCGCGCCAATTCCCTGCGCATCATTGCGGGTAAGACTACGCTGACGTTGCCGCAAACCATTCTGTATACCGCTCCCGCCGCCGACTTCCACGACATTACGTCGGGCAGCAATGGCAACTGCGGCACGCTGTGCAACGCCGGCCCCGGATACGATTTTGTCACTGGTATAGGCTCCCCGATCGCCGACCTTCTGATTGCGAAACTGGGCGGCTCCCAGTAATAAACCTGGTAGAAAGCGGGTGGCCGGCGGCAATTCGCCTGCCACCCGCGAACCTGCTCGGAGAATTTAGCCGCTCCCCGTGGCGGCTGCCGTCATCCCGCGCCTGAACCCCTGCGAAACCACTGTTAGTACTACTGTGACTTGGCGCCACTGGGCAACGGTGATATTCTTACCTCGATCTGTCCCCAAAAGCCCGCGCAAGGAATAATTTAAAATGACGCAGATTCGGTTCCGTTCTTTTGTGGAGCTGGCCGTTGTGCTGGCCGCATCCCTTCCATTGGCGGCGCAATCCGCCGATTATGGGACGTTTAACCCCGACGCTCCCGGTTGGGCCCGCCCCCCCATCGTGGTCCTGCCAGGAACCGCCGACAGCCCCGATGTGAGCGGTTACTCGCCCAGTCAAGTGCGTTCGGCCTACGCGCTTGCCGGCATCGCTAACGAGGGCGCCGGACAGACTATTGCCTTAGTCGATGCCTACAACAACCCCGACGCCGCAACGGACCTCAACACCTTCGACACAGAGTTCAGCCTGCCCGCATGCACCACCGCGAATGGTTGCTTCAAGGTGGTCTACGCCACCGGCAGGAAGCCGGCCAATAATTCCAGTTGGGCTGGCGAGAGTTCCTTGGATATCGAGTGGTCGCATGCCATCGCGCCGCAGGCCAAAATCATTCTGGTGGAAGCCGCGTCGTCCAGCACCTCCGCTTTGTTGAAAGCCGTGGATGTCGCCGTCTCAAATGGCGCTACCGTGGTTTCCATGAGCTGGAGCGGTGGTGAGTTTAGCGGTGAAATCGGCGACGATTCCCACTTCAAGACCACCGGCGTGATCTTCTGCGCCTCTTCGGGCGATAGCGGCCACGGCACCGGGTATCCCGCCGCTTCGCCGTACGTCGTCGCGGTGGGCGGCACCAGCTTGGATATTTCCGCCGGCGGCGCGTGGCTGAGCGAAACCGCCTGGAGCGGCAGCAGCGGTGGAGAAAGCACCTATGAGTCCGAGCCGTCCTACCAGACCGGCTACCAAAGCAGCGGCAAGCGTGGCGTACCGGACGTAGCTTGGGATGCCGATCCGTCCACCGGCGTGGCGGTCTACTCGAAGTACGGGTTTGGCGGATGGGTCGAGGTCGGTGGAACCAGCGTCGGTTCGCCCTCGTGGGCGGGCCTGTTCGCTATCGTCGAATCCAGCCGCGTGGCGGCCGCCAAAGGCCTGTTGACCCAGCCGCAAACGCTCCTGTATCCCGATTCGGAAACCGATTACCATGACATCACCTCCGGTACCAACGGCGGCTGCGGCACCCTGTGCACGGCCGGCCCGGGATATGATTTCGTGACCGGAGTGGGATCTCCGCAAGCCAACCTGCTGGTTCCCGCGCTGGTCGCGGCCCCCTAGTTATCGATTTGAAGCGGGCCGCCCGGTTTGTCGATCCGGCGCGGCCCAACCTTATTGAACGAAAGAGGAGTTTTCCATGAAGCGCATGTGCCTCCTGCCGCTTATCGCGGCTTTTTCTCTCGCGGCGCAATCCACCCGCACCGCCCATCCCACGATCGTCATTCCGCCGCAGCCCGACGCCTTGGGAAAGCCGACCGGCATCTTTCCCGCCAAAATGCAAACTGCCTACGGCTTCAACCTGGTATCCAATCAGGGGGCGGGCCAGGTGATCGGCATCGTGGACGCCTTCGACGATCCCAACATCGAATCCGATCTCGGAGTCTTCACCAAGCAATTCAGCCTGCCGGCCTGCACCACGGCCAACGGCTGCTTCCAAAAGGTCTATGCCACCGGAACCAAGCCCAAGAAGAATTCCAATTGGTCTAGCGAGATCTCGCTCGACGTGGAATGGTCGCACGCCATCGCGCCGCAAGCCAAGATCATGTTGGTGGAAGCTTCCGGCCAGACCAACGCCGAGCTGTATCAGGCCGTGGACGTTGCCGTGCAAAACGGCGCGACCGTGGTCTCCATGAGCTGGGCCACCGACGAATATAGCGGCGAAACCAGCGACGATTCCCACTTCAACGTGCCGAATGTGACCTTCGTTGCCGCCTCCGGCGACAGCGGCCACCAGTCGCTGTATCCCGCCGCGTCTCCTTATGTCGTCGCGGTAGGCGGCACTGAGTTGACCATCTCTTCGAGCGGCGCCTGGCAGAGTGAAACCGCCTGGAGCGGCAGCGGCGGCGGAGTCAGCGCTTATGAACCAGAGCCTACCTATCAGGCTGGCTTTCAGACCAGCGGCTCGCGCGGCATTCCGGACGTGGCTTACGACGCCGATCCCTCAACCGGCGTGCCGATTTACGATTCGGTCGGCATCTACGGATTGTTGGGCTGGGTGGAAGTAGGCGGCACCAGCATGGCGGCGCCGGAGTGGTCCGCGCTATTCGCCATCGCCAATTCCATGCGCGCCGCCGCCACCAAGAGCCCGCTCAATCAGGTGCAATTCGACCTGTACCCCATCGCGGCGGATTTCCACGATATCGTCAGCGGCACCAACGGAACCTGCGGCGCGCTGTGCACCGCCGGCCCCGGATACGACTTCGTCACCGGCCTCGGCTCCCCCATGGCCAACCAGATCGTCCCGGCCCTGGTCGCCGTCCCGTAGAGTGTTGTGGGGCAGGCTCGCAGCCTGCGGCGGCCTCGCAGGCCGCCAGCGCGCGTAGCGCGTTGTTGTAGCTACGCCTGCCCCTTGCCCTGCATCTTCGCCGCGAACCGCGCGGTATTGACGATGGCCCGCTCATGCGTGCCTTCGCCGCACTTCTCCTTCTCGTCCCAAGCTTCCACCCGGAAATTGACACGCCGCCCGTCCACCCCGATCACCTCGGCCTTGAAGGTGACGGTCATGCCCATCGGCGTGGCCGCCAGATGGTAGACGTCCACATGCGTGCCCACCGTGTCGTGGCCCGCCTCCAGCAACGGCAGCACTGCGTCGCGGCAAGTGCGCTCCATCCATCCAATCATCCAGGGCGTGGCCAGCACCCGCGCCCCCTCCAGCCCCAGAAAATTGATGGCCACCTCGTTATCCACCAACAGCTTATTTTCGAGTTTAGTTCCGATCGCGATCTCCGCCATGTCTCCTCAGCCCTTCAGACCCGCCAACACGCCCCGCATATAACTGAACGAGATCTTCATTCCCGGCAGCGGATTGTCTCCATTGATCTCGTATTCCAGATTCACGCAGCCTTGATAGCCGATCTTCTGAAGCTGCTGGAAGATGCCCACCACCGGCATGATGCCCTCGCCCACGTCGCACTGAATCGCGTGCGGCTCAAACGTCCGCAGGTCTTTGATGTGCATGTCGAACAGCCGGCTGCCGGCCTCCGCGATGGACTCCACCACGTTCGCGCCCGCGCGCGCCGCGTGCCCCAGATCCATGCACAACCCACAGCGCGGGTCCATGTTCTTCACCACCTGCAGCACGGATTGCGGCGTCGGGTACTGCTTGTCTTCCGGCCCGTGATTGTGGATCGCGATGCGGATGTTATACTCCTTGACCAATCGCTCGATCGCGCCCAGATTGCTGTGCGTGGGCGCGCAAACCATCATGGGCATGCCGCATATCTTGGCGTATTCGAAGTAGCGGCGGATATCGTCCGGATCGTCCTTCGCCAGCGTGATATTCCCGCCGCTCACGATCGTGAGCCCCGCGCGCTCGAATTCCTTCCGCCCGCTTTCCAGCTCTTCCGGACTGCTGCGATACGGCAGGTGAAACTCCTTCACGCTGACATACGGCGTGCGCAGCTCTTTGATGCACTGGATCGCCAGTGTCCGGTTATACTCGCGCAACGAGTAGCTGGCCACGCCCAGCTTGATCCCGCCGGTGGTCTCTTCGGCCGCCGCGCCGCGTCCCGGCGCGCCCAGCCCCGCCAGTCCGGCCACCGCCAGGAACCCGCGGCGATTCAGTTCAAAGCTCATAATGCAACCATTCTACATGTAGGGCGGCCGATTTTGGGCAGGATTGCCCGCCCTACAATCTTTGAATCCCACCGCCGCCGCCCGTACTCCATTATGATATCTGGGTGAGTTGCATGACGGCTCAACAAGTGGATCAGCCTTACATCCTGGCCTGTCTCGAACTGCGCGGCGGGAATCGACTAGGCTCGTATTCCGCCGAGCTTCCGGGACTTGCCGCCTGGGTTTCCTGCCGTCCGTTGGGCGCGTCCCAGCAGGGCGGAGATCTCTACTACCTGTCGGCTTGCAGCCAGGGAGTCATTGCCCGCGTGGCCCTCGCCGACGTCGCCGGGCATGGCGAGGTCGTCAGCGCCGCGGCCGTTCGCCTGCGCGATGCGCTCCGCGAACACGTCGATCATTGGGACCAGTCCATGCTCATCCGCCGCCTCAATGAGACCATTCTCAGCGGCGCGCCCCGCTCCCGCTATGCCACGGCTTTCCTGGCGAGTTTCTACCGCGAATCCGGAGAGCTGTTATTCACCAACGCCGGACATCCGCCTCCGCTGTGGTATCGCGCCGCCGCGCGCGAGTGGAGCCTCCTGCTCGATTCCACGCCGTATAGTAAAGAGATCGTGGACCTGCCTCTCGGTATGATCGCGGGAACCTCCTATAGCCAGACTGCCGTGCAATTGGCCGCGGGAGATCTGCTGCTCCTGTATACCGACGGCATCAGCGAATCCGTGGACGCTTCCGGCGAACAGCTCGGGCTGGACGGCCTGCTATCCATCGCGCGCTCGCTGCCGGTCGAATCCGCCGCGGCCGCCGGCCAGGAACTACTATCGGCCGTTGAGCGCTTCCGCGAGTCCGCGCCGCCGGACGACGATATAACCGTGCTGGCGCTACAACGCGGTGGAGGATCCGCGTGAGTCTGCCTCGCCTGCACGAATTGTGGGGAGGCCAATCTTGGCCGCAGCCGCCTTTTAGGCGGCCAGAGCCGGCTGAAAGCCGGCTGCGGGCAGAATTGCCCGCCCCACCAGAGGCCGTTTCATGACCCCGGACTCGCCCTGCCTCCACCTGAAATTCGCCATGCCCAGCGACGCCCGCTACCTGCCCGTCGTCCGCGGCGCCATCGCCCCTTTGGCCGCCGCCATCGGTTGGGACGAGCCCGATTGCCTGGCCATCACCCTGGCACTCGATGAAGCTCTCGCCAATATCATCCGGCACGCCTACCACAACCGCGCCGACGGTCTCATCGAACTGGAATGCCGCCAGAGTCCCGACGGGTTGGAAGTCACCCTGTTGGACCATGGCGAGGCTCCCGACAAAACCAAAATATGCGCGCGCGCCATTGCCTGCGATCAGCCGGGCGGACTCGGCACCCACATCATCAAAGAAGTGATGGATACAGTCTCCTATCAGGCGACCCCGGCGGGAAACCGCTTCGTCGCCACCAAGCGGCTCAAAAGGACGCCATGAAAATCTACATACGCGATGCCGGAGAAACCAAGATCGTGGAAGTCGAAGGGGACGTGGACCTCGGCACTTCCCCGGATCTCCGCCGCACCTTGTTCGATACCCTGCTCCACGCGCCCAAACTGGCCCTCAACCTGGCGGCCATCCGCTACATCGATAGCTCCGGCATCGCCACCCTGCTCGAGGTGCTGAAGCACTCGCAAAGCCGCAACAAGGAATTTGTGCTGTTCGGCCTAAGCCCCGCCGTGCAGCAGGTCTTCCATCTCACGCACGTTATCCGGATCTTTCAGGTTTTCCAGACCGAAGAAGAGGCCCTGGGAAGCGCGTGATGCAGTTCGTGGCGGAAGTGGGCGCCGCAACCGAGCGCAGTGTCGCCTACGTGGGCGGCCTGGCCCAGTTGTTGGGGAAATCCCTGCGCCTGCTGTTCCGGTCGCCGCTGAAGCGCAGCCGCCTCGCGCATCGCACCGTGCATCAAGCGATGGCCGTCGGCGTGAGCGCACTGCCCATCGTCTCGCTCATCACGTTCTTTGTCGGCGTCATCATCGCCCTGCAGGGCGCGTACGAGTTGCAGCGCCTCGGCGCCATGCAGTTGGTCGCCAGCCTGGTGTGCATCTCCATCACCCGCGAACTCGGCCCCCTGATCACCGCCATCGTCGTCATCGGACGATCCGGCTCCGCCTTCGCCGCTGAAATTGCCACCATGCGCGTCACCGAAGAACTGGACGCTCTGGAAACCATGGCCCTCGATCCCGTCGCTTTTCTGGTAGTGCCGAAATTCCTGGCCATGGCCGTGATGATGCCCTGCCTCGCCGTCTGGTCCGACTTCATGGGCGTGCTCGGCGGCTGCGTGTTTGGCGTGGTCGGCGGCAACTTCACCTTCGGCAGCTACGTCATCGCCACGCGCGATGCCCTGGTCGCGCACGACATCACCACCGGAATCGTCAAGGCTCTGGTCTTCGGGCTGGTCATCACCGCGGTGGGCTGCCAGGAAGGCTTTGCCACCGGCGCGGGCGCCGAGGAAGTCGGACGCTCCACCACGTCGGCCGTGGTCATGTCCATCCTTTTGGTCATCCTGATCGACCTCGTCTTCACCATCTTGTTCTACCTGGCGCGGGGTGCCGCATAACATGGCCGCACCCTCCCCTCCCGCGCCTGTCATCGCCGCGCGCGATCTTCGCGTCCAATACGGCGAACGCGAGGTCCTGCATGGACTCACCTTCGAAATCTTCCATGGCGAGACTGTCGTGGTGATCGGCGGTTCCGGCTCCGGAAAAAGCACCCTGCTCCGCACTTTGGTAGGCCTCGAAAAGCCGTCCTCCGGAGAGGTCCGCATCAAGGGCGTCGACATCACTAAGGCTTCCGCCCGCGCGATGGACGACATCCGCAAGAAGATCGGCCTCGCCTTCCAGGGCGGCGCATTGATCGGCTCGCTCCTGGTCGGCGAAAACATCGCGCTGCCCTTGCTCGAACACACCGATCTGAAACCCACCACCATCGAGGTGATGGTCCGCATCAAGCTGGAACAGGTAGGCCTGAGCGGCTTCGAAAACTACAGCCCCGCGCAGCTTAGCGGAGGCATGAAAAAACGCGCCGCGTTCGCCCGCGCCCTGGCCATGGACCCCGAGATTCTGTTCTTCGACGAACCCTCCGCCGGCCTCGACCCCATCACCGCGGCCGGCATCGACGATCTCATTCTGAATCTAAAGAAGGCTTACTCCATGACCATGGTGGTGGTGACCCATGAGCTCGCCAGCGCCTTCCTGATCGCCGACCGCATCATCCTGCTCGACCGCGGTAACATCGTGGCCATGGGTCCGTCCCAGGAAGTCCAAGACAGCCGGCACCCGCGCGTCCGCCAGTTTCTCGACCGCGTGGCCGATACCACCCAGGACGACGATGTGGACCACCTCCGTATGTACACGGAAGGGATAAGGTGAAAGGATAGAAGCCATGCGCGAACGCACTCTCGTGGGGCTGTTTGTTCTAATTGCGGGCGGCTTGTTGATCGGCACGATGCTGACCATTTCCGGCGGTCTGGGCGCCGCGGCCGTGTCTCACCGGGCTTATTTCAAGTTCGCCGGCGGCGTGCAGTCCGGCGCGCCCGTGCGCTACGGCGGTCTCAACGTTGGCAAGGTAACCCGGGTGCGCGTGGATCCCGGAAACTCCACGCGCATCGAAATCGATCTCGCCGTGGACCGCGATGCGCCCATCAAGACCGACAGCGTGGCCAAGATTTCCACCCTCGGCCCGCTGACCGACAACTACATCGAGATCGACACCGGCACCCGGCAGGCCCCCTTGGCGCCGCCCGGTTCCGAGTTGCCCTCGGCCGAGGCTTTCGGCCTGCCGCAGTTGGGCGATGCCGTGCAAGGCATGATGCCCGATGTGCACAGCGCGCTGCAGAAGCTGAACGTGAGTCTCGACGGCTTGCAAGTCACCATCGCGCGCGCCAACGATCTGCTTAACGACCGCAACCGCGCCAGCATCGGCAGCTCGCTTGATAATGTCAATCGTTTGGTCGCCGATGCCCGGCCCAAAGTGACTGACTCTCTCAATAACTTGAACGGCCTGCTCAACGACGCGCGCCCTAAAGTCTCCGCCAGCCTCACGAACGTGCAGGATCTGACCAAGGACCTCAACGCCAAGCTGGGTCCGCTGTTGGACGACGTGAAAACCACCACCGCCCGCGCCAACGATACTCTGTCCCACGTGGATTCGACGCTGTTGGAGAACCGTCCGGACGTCCGCGCGACCGTGGTGGCCTTGCGCGATACTCTGGCCCAGTTGAATCAGACACTGGATCAAAACTCGGCTAACATCGATGAGTTGCTGGATAACATCCGTATGTCCACCGAAAATCTAAGAGCGCTTACGGAAACCTTGGAGCGCGCCCCCGCCAGCCTGATCCGGGGCATCAAGGTGCCCGAGCGCAAACCTGGAGAAAGGTAGCACGGGCTTTAGCCTGTGTCTGGGCCAATAACCATATGCGCACCCTAGCCGCTCTATCCATTTTGCTACTCACAAGCTGTGCCACCACCCGCCCGGTGCATTACTACACGCTAGCCCCCGCGTCCGGCCCAACTATCCAAACGAAACCGGATGGCCCCACCATCCTTGTGGCCGCCATCGTGACTCCCGAGTCCTTGCAGGATGCCCGCATCCGCTATCGCGCCGGAGCGAACGAAACCGGCTCCTACGAATATCATCGCTGGACCGAGCGCCCCGGCGCGATAATCCGCGACTCGCTGGTGCGCGCGCTGCGCGCCTCGGGCAAGTATCAGCGCGTGCTGGAAGCCTCCAGCGCCGCCATGGGCGATTACCTGCTGCGCGGCAAGCTCTACGAATTCGCGGAAGTCGATAACCCCGCCATCCAAACGAAGATATCCCTCCATCTGGAACTTATCGACAAGAAAACCAACCACAGCGTCTGGGACCACCCCTTCGAGCGCGAAGAACCGTCGAACGGCAAAGATATCAAGGATGTGGTGCAGTCCATGGACCGCAACCTGCAACAAGTAGTGAACGCCGCCGCCGCCGAAATCGACCTCTACCTATCCGCCCATTGGAGGGCGGGCAATCCTGCCCGCAGCCGCCTTTCAGGCGGCTCTTCCTAGCTAGCTATCACCAAGCATGCAGATGCCATCGGATACGTCAAACGCCCGCCGCAAACGCTCCGAAAGAGATGTCGGCTGCAAAGGGCCTCACCAAGGATGAGGCAGTCGCGGATTTCAAACAGTGGCGCGCCGGGAAGCGTCGATCGAGCTAGAGGAGGGGATAGGTATATTCCCGGCACGTCACCGTAGCGCCCGCAAAATCCGCATGCAGCTCCTCTCCAGCGTAGAGCGCCGTGAAATCAGTGCCGTTGTTCGTGACGAGGGTGTAATCCTCCCTGCGGATTCTCCCCATTAACTGCCAGTCCTTGCACCCGCCAAGCCCGAGGAAGTTCACGTGGTCGCATACATGCCCGGCATCATGCGCCAGCGTGACGAGCGAAGTGTGAAGGCACTCATCGATCGGGAACTTCATCGACTTGCGAGACGCCCTTCGCTAACCCGCCGCGGCCGACGCTTGGCCCACGGTCGCGCCACAGGACGCCCCCTGCGCGGAAACGCCTTCACGTACATCGGAGCCAACTCGACCTTCTCTCGAGTGAGCGCCGGATAGCCTTCCAGGATCTCCGCCACCGTCGCTCCCTGTGAAAGCATGTCGGCGATCGTCTGGACGGGAATCCGAGTCCCCCTATACACCGGTGCGCCGCGCATAACCTCCGAGTCGGATTCTACCATGCGCCTTGCCTCAGTCAGGCGGCGCAGCCCCGCCTCCACCTCTTTGCGCGCCGACTTACACTGGATGAGGATAACTCCCCCCTCGGAAACGGCCATCACGTCGATTCCCGGATTCTGCTCAACCGCGCGCGCCACGCGGCGCCGCGCGGCCAACGGCAGCGACCGCAATCCCCTGGCTTCCAGCCGAAGATAGATGGCCTGAGATCCGGAAAGCAGCCGCTGGACGGAATGTCCTTCGCGGACCCATTTAGGACGGATCAATTTGTACTCGATCGCCTTGTGTACCGCCGGGAGCGGAAGGCCGGTGACAGCCGAGACCTGGGAAGGCGTATAGGCATCGTCCTGTGTGGCAACCGTCATTGATATTATTCTACCCTAAAGCGGGAAGGTTTCGGTAGGGTGCCTCAGCCATCATTGAGCAAACGCCATACCAGGACTGGAGATTAACGCCCTCCGCGGGTCCTTCCGGCGTTATGTTTGTCCAGTTTTGATGCGCCCGAACCCGGATACACAAAAGCGCATAATCCCGCACAACGACAAAAAACGGCGACCATAAAACCCTACCCCCCACCCCCCCCGTGCACCCACAACCCCAACCAACCCACACACCCCCCCCCCACCCCCCC
>Ga0187871_10001111_pt1 | contig 23932 bp, 13 predicted proteins | sample June2016WEW_16_1_FD_132988 | JGI IMG/M metagenome (GOLD analysis project Ga0187871, IMG submission 132988) | Peatland microbial communities from SPRUCE experiment site at the Marcell Experimental Forest, Minnesota, USA - June2016WEW_16_10 | ecosystem: Environmental > Terrestrial > Soil >...
AGCGTTGAACAGGGGCCAGTACCTGGTGCCGCGCATGACCCGCGACGAGCGGCGGGAGGCCATCGAGAAGCCGGCCCGCGCGGCGGGCGCCGAGATCGAGGCAAGCCTCGCGGAAATGCTGCTGAACGAGGCAGGGGACGATGCGGGCCAGCTTCCGGTGCTGCAGCACACCCTGCGCCGGACGTTCGCGGCGTTCGAAGGGGGGGGTGGGACGGGCGCCATCAAGCTTGGGCATTACGAGACCGCCGGAAAGCTGAAGGATGCGCTGAACAGGCACGCCGAGGCGTTGTTGGACGATCCGGCGGACCCGACCGGCGGTTGGACCGGAAAAGTGTTCCGGTGCTTGACCACGGTACAGGGCGGGCGAAAGGTGCGGCGGCAGACGGAACTGGGCCTCCTTTACGATGTAGTGGGCGCACGGGACGATGCGAAGAAGGAACTGGTGCGGAAGGTCATCGAAAGGTACTCCGATCCGGACTGCTCGATGCTGGCGCTCAAGGGCCCGGACGACGCCGGGAGGATGATCGCCGATATCTCGCACGAGAGCCTGATCGCGATGTGGACGCGCCTGGGCCGGTGGGTGGACGCGGAGGCTGAGGCGGTCCGGGTGTATCGGATGGCTGTAGACGACGTGTCGCACTATCGCGGAAAGGGGGCGCAATGGCGCGGCGCGAAACTGGAAGAAGCCTTGGGTTACATGGACCCCCAGCGCGGAATCTGGAACCAGGCTTGGGCTGGGCGTCTGGAGGCTGGCACACCTTATGGAGATGTCTGCGCTTTTCTGACGGCGCAGAAGGACGACCAGGAGAAGGAGGTTAACAAGGACCTGGCAGCCGCCGTGGCGCTCGCTGGTGCCGAGCGGCGACTGAAACGCTGGGCGTTCGCGGCAGCCGTTCTCGGGATTGTTTTGGCTGGTCTCGGCTTATGGAAATCATGGTCCGCCTACCAGCAGTACCGGCAGCTCAAGCTCGCGCCGGAGTTGGAACTGCGTACGCAGATCGCCGCGTTTGACGACATTCTCAGACAGATCCCGGGCCACGAGCGGGAGCTGAAGGACCAGATCGCCCGCGAGCCGGACCCCGCGAAGAAGGAGAGGCTCAAATCGGAGCTAGGGAATCTGCCTGAGCGGCAGAGATTGGTGCAGGAGCAGAGGAGCGCCGCGGCGGCTATGCTGAGCGCGGAGTCGAAGCGCCGGACCCGAGTCAATCCGGTCGACGGTCTCACCTACGTCTTCATTTCTCCGGGCGCGTTCACAATGGGCTGCTCGCCCGGGGATGACGAATGCCACGACAACGAAAAACCGCCCCACGCGGAGCAGATCGCAAACGGCTTCTGGCTCGCCCAAACGGAAGTCACGCAAGCTGCCTGGAAGAAGGTGATGAACAACATCCCAAACCCAAGCTACTTCAAGAGCGATCAGTTGCCCGTCGAAACCGTCGACTGGAACCAGGCCGGCGCTTACTGCAAGGCCATCGGCGGGCGGCTGCCCACGGAAAGGGAGTGGGAGTACGCGGCGCGCGCCGGCACCACCGGAGCGCGCTACGGACCACTCGATGCGGTGGCGTGGTTCAACGAGAATAGCGGGGGAACCACTCATCCCGTCGGCCTGAAACAGGCGAATGCGTTCGGACTTTATGACATGCTTGGGAACGTGTTCGAGTGGACAGCAGACAACTACGACCCGGCTGGACAGTTCAAGGTAATTCGTGGGGGTTCTTGGGACGGCGTTACCTGGCTCGTCCGCGCCTCGGACCGTGGCAGGTTCGGGCCATCGAATCGGGACGGCGGTATTGGGTTCCGATGCGTGGGGGAATTCCGTTAGGAGTTTAGTATTTTGTGTTTAACGGGGGATTCCAAAGGGGGCTGGCCCCCTTTGGGGAAAATTTTTGGACGGGACGGCCAAATGACAGAGATGGCGGCAGCGGTTCGGAAAGCTTGCGCAGGCCAAGCAGGCGACGACCCGAAGGGCTCGCTTGCCGCCACTCTCCAAGCAGGTGCGGGCATCTCGGGCGTGGCGGACGTTCCCGCGTCGCGGACGGGATGAATCCGGCGGCCCAGCATGGCATAGGGCGGACCCCTTTCTCTACCCGTTGGCTGGCATGGCTGAAATGGGAGAGCCCGCCAACGCGTTCACGGACGTTTTGATTCACTAGATCGCGGAAACTCAGGATGCGTGCGGCGAGCGTAGCTCGCCGGCGACCGCAAGAGTGCGGTCGCGACAGGCACGAGCGCCTGCGCCACGGAGTTGCGATGCGGAGGGCGCCCAGCATGGGATACACTGGCTGGGTGCGCGTGCGTCCACCCGATCCGGAGTACGTCGAACTCCTCCTGCCTTACGGCGAAGCGATTCAGAAGCTGGCACTGGCCGTGCGAAAACTGATCCTGGAAGAGGCTCCCGAAGCCAGCGAGTTCGTTTACGAGGTGTACACCATCGCCGACCACTTCAGCTTCACCGAGCGACCCAGCGATGCGTTCGTCTTCAGCACCACGCATGCCAATTGGGTGAATCTCGGGCTTAATTTTGGCGCGCTGTTGTCCGATCCGGACGGCTTGCTGCGTGGCGAGGGCAAATTGATCCGGCACGTCCGGATCGCGCAGGCGGCGGATCTGGACGCTCGAGGCGTGCGGGAGTTGGTAAGAGCCGCCATCGCGCTCGCGGAGCGGCCCGAAGGCAAGGTGGGTAAGCCTCGGACCGTTGTACGCAGGGCGCAATCGGCCAGGAAGCGCTAGACAGCGGGACGCCAGAATGGCGCGGGCACTTTTGCCTTGGCGTGCCCGCCAAGCGCCGGCAGGAGTGCCGGCGCGGCAGACTGAGAGTCTGCGCCACGGCGTTTCGATTAGTATTGTGATCCAGTGGTACTAGAGGCTATTCTTTACTCATGCCATCCAATTTGGAATACCGCTCCCGCGCCGTTGGCGCCCTGGTGCTTTTGCACGAGCAGCATCTGCGCCGATTCGTCCAGACCTGGAGGCTGGCCTTGGCGGGTTCAGTGAGCCTGCCAGCGACCGACGACCCCGCCTACATATCGCTCGGAGCATTGGGACGGCACGTGCTGTCCGCGGCCGGCGGCTACATGATCTGGATGTGCGAGGTGTTGGCGCTGCCGGACCCTGGAATCCGTTCCGCCCCGGACGCGGCTACGATAGTCCGCGAGGCGGACGATTACATGGAGCACGTATTGGAGCGGTGGCGGGCTCCGCTGAGCGAAGTGTCCGACGGAAGATTGGAGACTCCCGAGTATCCATCGCGATGGGGGACGCGCTACTCGATCGACTCGATGCTGGAGCACGCGGTGATGCATCCCATCCGCCACGCCTTCCAATTGGATGGGCTGCTGAAAGGTCTCTAAAGGCTCATGCGCCGCGCTATGTTTTTCCTTCTGCTGGTTGCGAGCCCGACCGTTGCGCAACAGCCCTTATTCCGGGTGGTGGATTTGGACGTTGGCACGACGGATCGGGTCCAGTTCGCGGATGGCAAGAGCGCGACGGTGAAGCTGCTTTCGACCGGCGAGACGCGCGACCGGGTCCGTTCGGCCATCCGCGACGCGCGCGTGGAGGTGGAGGTTAATGGCGCTCGCGCGACGCTTTCCTGCGGCAATTACCGCCTTCCGGTGGCCGTGGGCGGCGCGCAAGTGGACTGCGCGGTTACCAAGGCCTACTACGGCGACAGCAACGCCGACCACTGGGCGCTGGTGAAAGACGCGCGCCTGCGGCTCTGGCCCGCCGGATCGCCATACATGCCGGCAGGCTCTTTTGTCTATCCGGTGCGGCAGCGCTGGTTCGCCACGCGTACGCAAATGGCCAACGAGCCGACCTACGTGGATGGCGGCGAGAGGATGGGCGCGCGCCAGGTTTACTATCACGCAGGCCTGGATATCGGGGGGGCGGAGGGCATGGTGGATGTGGTGGCTGCGACCGGCGGACTGGTGGTGGGAGTTGGAAGCGCCGTGCTCGACAGCGAGAAAGGCAACGCCAGTCTTATTCCGCAGCACAACGACACCATTTGGGTATTGGATGAGCGGGGCTGGTACCATCGCTACACGCACCTGTACTCGTTCGATCCGGCGGTGAAGCTGGGCGGACAGGTGGAGATGGGGCAGAAGGTTGGCACGCTAGGGAAGGAGGGCGGGAGCGGCGGCTGGTCGCACCTGCACTACGAGATCCTCAGCCGGCAAGCATCCGGCAGATTGGGGACGCTCGAAGGCTATGCGTTCTTATGGGAGGCCTACCTGCGGCAGTACCAGCCGCACCTGATTGCGGTGGCGCGGCCGCACCAGGCTGCACTGGTTGGGGAGAAAGTGCGGCTGGATGGCTCGCGGTCGTATAGCGACTCGCGCATCGCACGGTTTGAGTGGACTTTCACGGATGGCGGGAAGGCGTCGGGACAGAGTGTCGAGCGGATCTACTCCCAGCCCGGCACGTACAGCGAGATCCTGAAGATCACCGACGGCGGGGGCCGCACGGACTACGATTTCGAGACGGTGAACGTGCTCGATGCGCAACATCCGGAGCAGACGCCTCCGTCGATTGAGGCGGCCTACTGGCCAACCACGGGCATTGCTCCCGGAGCCTCGGTAACCTTCAAAGTCCGGACGTTTGGCACTACCGATGGGGAGGAGGCCTGGTCGTTTGGCGACGGCGGCACGGCGCGGACGAAGTCGGATGGTAATGTAGTGCCTCTGGCGAAGGACGGGTTCGCCGCCACGACGCACGTTTTCCAAAAGCAGGGCGATTACATCGTGCGTGTGGAGCGCGACAACCGGTTGGGCCAGAAGGCCATTGCGCATCTGTTGGTGCGAGTGGGCGACGCCGAAGCAACGAAGGCTTCAAATTCAAAGAGGTAGTGTGCCTTGGACCGAGGCTGTGAGGCGCCCGCACGCCTCCTGAGTTTCTACATTTTGTTCGCTGTAGTGGGGCAGGCTCGCAGCCTGCGCGGGCCTCGCAGGCCCGCTCTTCGGCGAGCTGCGCTCGCCTCCATAGGCTAAAGCCTATGCCACCACGCCCTGCAAAAAAGCCTGCCAGATCCAGAGCTTCGCGGCAGGCGGCCTACGAGGCCGCCGCAGGCTGCGAGCCTGCCCCACCAAAAGGCCAAGCGGGGCCAAGCGCGATGGCGGCCTAAGAGGCGGCGTGGTTAGTAGTTCAGATTGGAACTGAAGTCTGGTGTGACACCGGCACGAATGGCGCCGATCCACTCGTCGAGCTTGCCGTAATCGAGTTTCCAAAAACTCTTGCACGCGGCCAGGTATTCGAGCACCGGTTGGGCCTGGCCTTGCGCGAGGAGGTCTTTGGCGAGTGTCAGGTTGGGGCCGAAACTGTTCAACTGTGGCGACCCCGGCGTGGCGCCCGCGGCCAACAGTTGGCTGGCCGCGTCGTTTGTATTGCCCTGCCGTAGCGCCACCCGGCCCAGCACGAAGTGGCCGTAGTAGATGGCGTTGCCGTAATTCCAATCTTTAGGAAACTGCGGCGCCATCCGCAATAGTTCCTGGGCATGAGCGGTAGCCTTGGCCAGGTTGCCGGTTTCAAACGCCACCTTGGCCAGATTCACCAGTGCGTAGAATCGTTCGAGACCGCTCTTTGCGGCGGCGGCCGATACCAGCGCCGCGTAGCGGTCCGCGGCGGTGGCGGGCGGCAGGTTCATACGCGCCAAAAGCTGGTACAAATCGTGCGCGGTCCGGGCTTCGGCGTCCTCATCCGACGACCCGGCCGGTGCCTCCAGGCTGGCGCACAGAGTTTCGGCGGTTTTGTAACCGCCATTGGCATCCGACGGTTGGCGTGCGCGCACCATCTTAACGATTCCGCATTCCTTTTTAAGCGCCGGAATCAGTTCGCTGTCGTCCCGCACTTTATATTCCGCGGGGACTTGAAACATCTTCTCATCGGGTTCGTCACGGCTCAACTGGGTGAGAGTTACGAACTGGGTTCCGTACCGCGGATCGGTGTGCCGCAAGGTGATGTTCATGTGCAGTTCGTCGGAATACCAATACTCGTCCGTAATTGTCAGCGGCCGATCGTTCCGGTCCGCGCCTTGCGGAATCGTTCGGGATTCAAGGAAACCGTGCACTATCAGGCCGTCGATAGAGGACCAGCCCAGGTCTTCCGGCCGATTCCCCGGCCGAGCGGCCCGCGCAGGGTCACGCGGTTGCGGTGGAGGGAGAGTGGAAACGGCTGCCTGCAGTGTGGCGGGGGTCAGCGTAGTCTTAATGCGTGCCGTGGGATCGAAAATGGTGATGTCGCGGATACGCCCCTGGCCGTTATCGGACGGCGTCAGATAATAGCGATTCTCATTGTGCGTGCGGCCTTTCGAGTCGCGGGCAATCGTGGTCATCGTTTTGGTGGTCACCGTGGCGCCATCCGCCAGCGTTTGCGTATTGTCCATCATGGTGGTTGCGCTAAACGGAGCATTTGGAACGGCGGGGATGTTGACAAGCGAAAACCACATGGATAGGCCCGCTGGGGCGGCAGGGACGTTCTGGCCGGCCGTTTGCTGGGCTGATGCGGCGGCAGGGATCAGCAAGATTGCAGCGCAGGCAGGAAACCAAATATAGCGAAGCATCGGCGTTACCCTTATCAAGTATAGTGATTTCTTTTGGCTGGGCGTTACAGGTCCTTTGCGCCGGTTAAGCACGACATAAAAATGGAAGGGCGGGAAAGGCTCAAGGAAGGCTGCTGGTATATCGTCCGGTTAGTTCCTTAAAGATTGGCGGCGCAGCCAAAATGCCAGATCCGCGCTGGCCCGCAAGCGAGCACGACCTTGCCCGCTCACTTTTCCCAACCTGGAATGCCGCATAATTTGTGGGGCAGACCTCCAGGTCTGCGCGGGTCCTCCAGGACCCGCTCTTCCCCTCCGAGCACAAAGAGGGCCGGCGTTGCACGCCGGCCGCAGGACTGGAGTCTGCCGCACAATTGATGCAGATGTTCCGGAGTGGGAAAGTAAGAGGTATTGGGCAATCCTGCCTTGACGGTAGGCGCCGTAGAAACAAGAGCCGCCTGAAAGGTGGCTGCGGCCACGATTGGCCGCCCTCCGGTGCAACTGAACCACCTTTATTCTATAGAGGATTCGGAGAGATCAGTTGGCGCCGCCCAGCGTTTCGTACTCCTGGCTGTCCAGAATATATTCCACCAGCGTTACGCTGGATAAGCCACGATCGAGTTGCCGCGTCCAAAAAGCCGCTTCTCGCGGCACTGGAGGACGGCCCAACAGATATAGGTACATCAATCCGATGGCCGTTCGGTTACCCCGCGGGCCAGACTCGATTTCACCGGCAATTTCGGCCGGGCTCGCGAAGTGCGGGAGAGAGCCGCCCGGAAGCGCGCTTCTGTTCCGATATTCTTCGCTACGCAGGATGCCGCCCGCCACGTCCTGCTCCGTGATGCGGCCGCTGGCAAGCTGCGGCGACAAAGACCGCCATGCATCTTTGTCCGCATCCCGATCCAACAGACTCAAATAGGCCTTCTCGGCAAACGCTCCCCGCCGGGCTTCGGGCGTTTGGATGAGACTGAGGATTAAGCGCGCCCGGCCGCCGTCCCGGCCATCGAGGGCGGCTTGGGCGGAGGCCGCTTCATCGGGCCGCGGCAAACGTCCCAGAATGCCGACATAGGACCAGCGGACGAACTTCTCGACCGGCGAAGGCGTGCCGGGCGAGACGATCTCCAGCCGCAGCGGAGCGGACGACCCGGCCTGCGCGCCAGGGTCTGGCCGGAGCCAACAAGTGAGTAACTCGGCCGGGCTGCGTTTTTGCCATTTGGAGATCCCATCGAGTGTGTGGGCATAATCCACGCCGGTGGCTACGGGGGCAAGAAATGGATACCCTTCGGGGAAGTATCCGGAATAGCCATTGACCGTGGCCACGCCGGAGACGAGTTGCGCCCACATGGAGGCAACTTGCAATTCCATGATTTCCGACGGACGGTCGGAGGCGCCGCTAACCAGGAAAGAGTTGCATTGCGGCTTCAGTTGGGCGATGTAATTCAGCGCGCGGCGCTGAAAGGCTTGAAAGTCATAGTGCTGTATGAAGTTGAACTGCTCCAGCACGACCACCGCGCCCAGCAGTGCCGCGGGCGCCCACCCGCGGCTTGCGTAGATTCTGTCCAGGCAGGCGGCCAGCGCGATGCTGAATGGGAAGAGAAGAAATACACCCCATCGCGCGACGACCCGCACGGCAGGGGCTGCTGGAACGGAGCGGTATACGGCCTGCCAAAGGGTCCAGCCGCCGGGGAGCGTGAAAGTGAGTGCAAGCACGACGACGGATGCCAGAAAGATGGGGCGAAACACGGGACGGCGGCGGAACCAAATGGCCCCCGCCAGCACCAGAATTCCGGTGATTACGCCTACGCCATTGGCCCGCTCCCAGTACCTTCCGACGCGCGAGATTCGCGGAAACCAGCGGATCCAGGAATACAGAAGATTGTTATCGCCTGCATAGATCCAGGAACCCAGGGTGGGCATAATCATAGCGTCCGGGCCGGCGCCCCGCAGGTTGAGTTTACCGGCGGCGGCGAGGTAATGTTCCAGGGTAAAACCGGTGAGACAAATGAACACGGCGGCGGCGGCGATCAGGGCAGGCCAGAAGCGGCGGACTTGCCCAAACAAAGCCTGGCGCGGCCCGCGCGCGATCAGGCTCACCCCCAGTGCCACCATCAGCGAGAAACAAAGGAACCAGCCAAAATAGAAGCACGAAATCAATTGGAGTGCGACCGCGGCGCTGGCCAAAGAAAGCCACAGCACTGCCTTTCCGCGCGGCGCGTCTGTGCGCAGTTGCAGGAAACGGATCAGGAACCACACGGCCAGCACCACATAAAACTGAAACCAGAGTTGGGCGTGCTCAGCCTGCAGTTCGTTCACCCGGGGGCTTCCGAAGGCGAAGAAGTAAGCGCCTAACGCCGACGGCAGCCCGCGCAGCTCCATGACCTTGCGCAGGAACCCGTACATGGCGAGGAAGTTCAGGATGGAGAGCGAAACGAACCAGAGTTGGTAGGAACCGCCGGGATCGAAGCCCAGAGCGCGCCAGACGGCGTAAAAGGGGAGCACGCCAATCAGGAGTTCCGAGTAAGCCAGCGAGTTTCTTTGGGGATAGAAGAAGGCAGGGTCCCAAAAGCTCTGGTGCACAATGCCTCCATGCAGCCATTGGTATTCGTGTTCCAGCACGTAGTGGAGGAAGGCCGTGTCAATGCGGCCGCCGGGAATCTGTGTGCCGCGTCCCAAAACAAAGCGGTAATGCACCAGGGCAAGCCCGAGGAGAAGTATGCCGAGGGGAATCGCGGCGCCGATCATTCCTCGCGGCCGGCGGGCGGCGGCGGCCCGCGCTCCAATTCGGGATGTCGGGGTCATGATAGAGCCGGCCACCGGTCCTTCTGCCCCGCCAGAGGCTCGGCGCAGGGCGGGAACCCGCCCCATGTTCTTGTGGCCGGAATAGTCACCGTGTTAGGCGAGGCTGCAAAGTCCTGCTCTCGGGTAAGTTCATTGCTTGTCCAAAAATTGAAGTATATCGCTTACGGCCGCACTGTGCGGGCGCCGCTGTGGGTGTACTCTGGTCAGCATCCGGCCAACTTGTGTGTGAGTGTTTTATCCGCGTGCCGCGATCCGTCGCCCCAAGCCCTTCGGCGTCTCCACTCTTATGTCGCAACGCGGCGCGGAGGGTATATCGGGTTTCATGAATTGACGCGCTTGTCTCAGCTATGAGATCGGCGGCGTGTACATACTAGTCATCCGCCACGCGCGGTATGCGATGGTGCCCTCCAGGCTGAATACCTGGGTGCCGGTGATGGTGCCGGGCGTGGGCAGAATCTCGATGGCATAGCCGGTTGTGTTTTGTAGGAACCCCGCCAGGAAGAAGTAGTTGGCGTCGCCCAGCAATTGAGCGCTTCCCAACGCAAACGAATATACCCCCAGGTCCACACTCAACACGGGGGTAACCTGCATGCCGGATTCGTCAACGGTCAGTGCCATGCCCCGGCTGTCGCAGTCACTCGGCCCGCAGTCGCTGCCTAACTGAGCGAGCCGCGTATTGCCGTTGTCGAACAGGTCGAAGACGCCTGTGCTTTCAAAGGCCGCCTCGTGTTGGTGCGAGAACCACGGCCAGGGATCGTTATAGAGGTTGTTGAAGCCGAAGTCGCCGTCCAGGCCCATCCGCCACAGAATATTCCCGGCGCCAGTCCCGTCTTGATAATCGACACGCATCACCCAGTCCTGGTGACGCGACGACCAGACCAAATCCCCCTTCGTACCGGCGTCCTGCGGGGCCGGCCAGTAGTACAGACTGTTGCCATGCAGCCAGTCGCGGGCTAAAGGCGCGATGCCGTTGCCCAGGAGCGACACGGGCGGACAGCCGGATTGGTTCACCGCGCAAGTCTCCCCCAGCACGGCCGCCCGGTTGATATCCAATTGAGGCGGTCCATTCGCGTGCTCAAACGCGTCAAAATACCAGACAGCCTGCCAATTCTCATCGAGCACTACGATCATGTTCCCTATAATGTCGACTGGTAGGCCGCTGGTGTCGCCCTGGGTTCCCGCCGGGTAGATTTTTTCAACGTCCGCGATCACCGCGCTGTAACCGTTGGGCAGAGTTTGGATGAAATCATGATCGAAATCGTCCAGGCAAGCCGAACCCACTGGGGCCGGCTTGGAGATGGCTGTGCACGGTTGCGCATCCGTCGCTCCCAGCGCCAGCAATTGCTGCTGGATTACACCCGTGTTGGTTTCCCTTACGAGGTTACCCGCCCAGTCGACCTCGCGCAGCAATTGCAGGAGCTGCGTGGCCGGATTCCAAGCGGGACCGCCCTGAATGGTCAGAATCGTGTTTTCGAGGGGGCGGGTGAATAGGTCCGACTTGGTTGCGGGGTAGTAGTACCAAAGAATCTGGCCCGAAAAGTCCGTCGCGACCTCCGGGTAACCAATCGATTGGCCGGGCAATGTGGGGCCTTCGAGAAGTATATGATCGCTCGTATCCGCCCCGGAGCCGGCCGGTACGGCTACAGTGAATTCAGGGAAAGGACTGTTGGTTGGAAGAGCTCCGGTCTTGAATCCTATGATTGGTCCATCCGTCACTTTGCCGGCCACGTCTGTCTGGCTGAACATGTGGTACCAGGAACTCTGGTGCATCCCGGCAATTTCGAAAGTCGTCGTATTGGAGGCGTTGCAAGGAGTCCAGGGTGTCGTTGTCCCCGTGGTGGCCTTGCTTTCCGTAAACTTGACACGCATTTTGCCGCCCGCCGGACACGGTGGCGCACTGAACAATGCCACCAGCGGGTTAGCCGTCGCTACCGCCACTGGCCGCGTGCCGGTCACCAGCGGATTCACCTGGAAGCTGGCGATGGACGTAGCTGTTTCCCCGGAAACGAAGTCCTTGGCGACCACCTGGATCTGGTAGGCGCCTTCGATCCCGGTTGGCGTCCAGACGAATGTCTGCGCAGTCCATGTGCCGGAACTATAAGTCCCCAGGTTGAAATCCTTAACCATGGCCATCTGTCCACCTGGCGGAGCTGCGTTGAACTGGAAAGTTAACGGCCCTGCATTAGTATCCGTGGCCGCGACTGTCCACTGGATCGTGGTACCGATCACTTGGGGCGGCGTGGGCGAAGATGTCACAGATTGAATTTGCACCGCGGCGAAAGCCGGCATCGACAGCGCAAACGTCCCTATTGCGGTTAGCACATGGATCCTGGCCATCCGATTTCATCTCCTTTCTCTATTCCGAACGGGGGCTCGCAAGAGGCAGTATAGCGACGCCGTCCCGGTGAGGTCCGGCCATGAACGCGTGCGGTTAGGGCGCATACGTTTTGTCGATGATATCACGGCGCGACGGGTTTCCGGTTGGCGTTCCGCGGCCGCAACGGCGCATGAAAAGACACGCGCTGGCGCGTGGGCGGCCCGAGAGGCCGCCGGCCGGCCACGGGCCTGCGCCACGACTGCCGATCACTGAAAAAAATGGCCAAAGTCCAGTGAGAGGCCGGGGAGCCTGTCCCACTGGTAGAATCGTTGCAGGATGTCCACCGCCGCGCCCTCGCCCTCCCTGCGTAGCTTGTTCTCCGAGCTCGAGCAGTTGTTCCAAACCGAAACGGAAGCGCGCGTCTCCACCAGCGTGCAAGCCGCGGAGCGGGCCTTGGCCGAACATTTGAACCAGGCGGTGCGGCGCTTGCGCCAGGCCGCGGCCTTCCCCGAGATGGCCGCCATCTTATGCGACGCTTCGGTCCCGTTCGCCAATGCTTGCGGCGTCTTTCACGTCAGAGAGAACACCATCGGCGGAGAGCGCCTGCGCGGCGCGGCCAGCGATGCGGCAGCGCGCTTTCGCGAGATTCGTTTTCCCGCAGCCGAAGCGGCGGCCTTTGCCGGCGGCATTGATTCACGTGAGCCGGTTGTGGCGCTTTGCTCCGCCGCCGAGGTCTCGCCAGCCGTGGTGGAAGCGTTCGGCCACGCGCCGGGCGATAAGGCCTACCTATTCCCGCTGACGGTGGATCAAACCACGGTCGGGATGCTGTACGCCACGGGCGCGGTCGACGCCGCGGCTCTGGAGTTGTTGGCGCAGGTGACAGCCGCGGTGATGGAGGCGCGACAACGTCCCGCCAGGCGACGCGACAGGCCAGAAAGCCTATCCCACCTGCCTCCGGATTTGGTGCACATTGAGCCGGCCTCCGCTGTCTCCGCCAGCGCCGCCCCGGATTGGGACGATCTGAGCCCGGCCGACCGCCAACTGCATCTGCGCGCGCAGCGCTTCGCCCGCGTTAAGGTCGCGGAAATGCGCTTGTACCGGCCCGATGCCGTGAAAGCCGGACGCGCGCAGGTAGATCTGTACTCCGCCTTGCGAGAGCCCATCGATGAAGGCCGCGAGGCGTTCCGGCAAACGTTCGTCACGGCCAGCAAGACCATGGTCGATTATCTTCATTTGGAACTGGTGCGCACATTGGCGAATGACAATCCTGCCTGGTTGGGAGGAGAATATCCTGGGCGTCTGGTTTGACAGACCGCTTCCTTACGGGCGCGGCTCGGTAGACGGGCGGGGCTCGGTAGCCGTGCGCGGCTCAGTAGCCATCTGCCTCCTGGCGGCCGCGGCCTTTGCGCAAACCGCCGAATCCCTCGGCCGCGCCTACCGCGAATCCCCCACCCCCGCCCACGCCAAGATGCTGCAAAGGTTCGCGGCCACTCACAAAGACGTCAACGGCGCATTGGCGTATCTCACCCTGGGCGTGGTTTCATTCGAGCAGAAGCGCTTCCCGGATGCCATTCTGCATCTGGCCGCGGCCCAGCCGCGCCTTCCCAAGCTGGCGGACTACACCGCGTATTACCTGGCCGCGGCACATGCGGAAACCCAAGACAACGCCGCCGCGGCGCGCGAAGCGGCCGTGGTGCGGAGCGTGCCGCTGCGCTCCCCGTTCGACGCCAAATCCATCGTGCTGCAGGCGCGTGGCCTGGCAGCTTCCGGCGCCGCCCAGGAAGCCGTGCGCATGCTGCGGGAACGCTACTTCGACCTTCCGCAGCCGGATGCCGACCTCGCGCTGGCCATAGCCTACGAAGCCGCCCGCGACCTGCCGCACGCCGCGCAATACTATCAGCGGGTCTACTACGAATACCCCACTGGCGATCCGGCCACGCGCGCCGCCGCCGCGCTCATCACCCTGCGCGACGGCATGGGAGCGGCCTATCCCGCACCGGCGCCGCAAGCCATGATCGAGCGCGGCCACAAGCTGCTGGCCCAGCGTGAATACACGCGCGCGCGATCGGAGTTCGAAGCGCTGGTGCCGCAGCTCAGCGGCCCGGAACGCGACCAAGCCCGCGTGGCCATAGGCGCCGCCCAATATCTTGCAGGCGACGTTTCCGGCGCCTATTCGCGACTGCGCGGCTTGGAAATCTCCGACCCGGAACCGCATCCGGAGGCAAACGCCGGGCGCCTTTATTACATCGCCGAATGCGCCCGCAAGCTGAACGACGAAGACCAGATGATGGAGGCGGTCAAGAAACTCGCCAAGTACGGCGATTCCCTGTGGCGCTATAAGGCGCTGACGGCCGCGGCGAATCGGTTCCTGGTGACCAACCAGCCCGAAAAATACGTACCGCTGTACAAGGCCGTTTACGAGTCGTTTCCCGATCAGCCGCTAGCCGCATCCAGCCATTGGCGGGTCGCCTGGGCGGCCTACATCCGCCGCCGGCACGACGCGCGCGAATTGCTGCGCGAGCATTTGCAGAGGTACCCCGGGCACCCCTCGGCCAGTGCCGCGCTCTATTTTCTGGGCCGCCTGGCAGAAGCGGACGCCGACTATCCTGCCGCCCGCACCTTCTATACCCGGCTCTCGGCGCAGTTTCCGAACTACTATTACGGCATCCTGGCCCGCGAGCGGATGCACCAGCCGAACATCGTGGCGGCGGGTCCTTCGGATAAGACCGCCAAGTTCCTCCGGCCCATCGAATTCCCGCCGCACAAGCCTGGGGTGGCGAGCGCGCCGGATGCCGAAACCGCCTTGCGCATCGTCCGCGCGCGGCTGCTGGCATCCGCCGGATTGCCGGATCTGGCCCAAGCCGAGTTGCGCTTCGGAGTACGCAACGGCGGCCAGCCTTACCTATTGGCGATGGAACTCGCGCACAGCGGCAAAACGCCGCACGAACGGTTGCGGAATATCAAGAGCGCCGCGCCGGATTACCTCTCGCTATCCTTGGAAGACGCGCCGCCGGCGTTCTGGCAACTGCTGTTCCCTTTGCCTTACGAGCAGGACTTGGTGCGCGACGCCAAACAGCAGAACCTGGACCCTTACATGGTGGCGGCGCTCATCCGGCAGGAATCCGAATTCGACCCGCAGGCGCTTTCCCCCAAGCACGCTTACGGACTCACGCAGGTGGAGCCGGCCACCGGCCGAGCACTGGCTCGCCGCGCGGGGATCAAACATTTCAGCAATCGATCTCTGTTCCAGCCGGCTATCAACCTGAAGCTGGGCACAACCTACTTGCGTGGGCTGCTCGATCAGTGGGGCGGCAAATGGGAGGAGACGCTGGCGTCTTACAATGCGGGGAAGTCGCGCGTGAACGACTGGATTACGTGGAACCAGTACCAGGAGCCGGCTGAATTTGTGGAATCCATCCCATTTACGGAGACGCGGGAGTATGTGGAGGCGGTGTTGAGAAACGCTACGGTATATCGCCAACTCTATGCCAACAAAGCTCCCGCGAGCCGGACGCCCAGCGCACGGCGGAAGCGCCCGGTCCGTCAAACGGGCCAGCCCCCACCGCGTAACCGACAATTCACCCAATTCGCCTTCCTTTTTAACAAAAAATGTGCGAATCTTAATTTAGGCAACCCACTACATTAAGGAGCCGAAACTCTAGAAACACGACGATAGGAGTGCTGTATGCTGCCAGGTTTCCTACTTCCCGAAACGACCATCCGCGAGGCCGGCGCAGGCCCCGACGTGGACCTCGGCGATTCCCGGGGCGTTCCGATCCTTCTCACACTCGGCATCACTCGCATCATTGAGCAGGAAAGCCTGGATGTTTCCATCTGGGGTTCCGCGGACAATGTCGAGTGGGGAGCCAAACCCATCGTCTCCTTCCCGCAGAAATTCTATTGCGGCACGTATCAGATCCTGGTCGACCTGCGCGCTCACCCGGATGTTCGATTCCTGCGCGCGAAATATCAAGCCCAGCGCTGGGGCAAAGGCGAACCCAAGCCGCTCTTCGGCGCGTATGTTTTCGCACAGGGCGCGCAGCAAGTCCTCACCATGACCGCCTAGCCCGATAATGATCTCCTACCACGAAGCTCTCGACCTGTTCCGTTCCGACGACCTGATCGGTATCGGCATGGCTGCCGACGCCGTACGCAAGCGGCGCCATCCGGAAGGTGTGGTTTCGTACATCATCGACCGCAACATCAATTACACGAACTTCTGTACGGAATATTGCAGTTTTTGCGCGTTCTACCGGCCCATGGGCCACGCCGAAGGCTACGTCCACGACCACGAAACAATTTTTGCCAAGATCCAGGAAACGCTCGACCTGGGCGGCACCGGCGTGCTGATGCAGGGCGGCCTGCATCCGGACCTGAAGATCGAGTGGTACGAAGACCTGCTGCGCGCCATCAAGCAACGCTTCACGATTCACCTGCATTGCTTCTCGGCGCCGGAGATTACCAATATCGCCGAAGTCAGCGGTTTGAGCCTGCGCGATACCATCGCCCGGCTGCGCGATGCGGGTCTTGATTCGATCCCCGGCGGCGGCGCGGAGATTCTGGACGATGGCGTCCGCCACCGCATCAGCCGGCTGAAGTGCTCGACCTCGGAATGGATCGACGTGCATCGCACCGCCCACGCGCTGGGCATGCGCACCACGGCTACCATGATGTTCGGCTGCGGCGAGACGCTGGAACAGCGCATGAACCACCTGCGCATCGTGCGTGAGATACAGGAAGATACGGGCGGCTTCACAGCCTTCATTCCCTGGACGTTCCAGCGCGAGAATACCTCGCTCGGGCATTTCGTACATGAAGAAGCCACCGCCGTCGAGTACCTGCAGAACCTGGCGATTTCCCGCATTTATCTCGATAACATCGAGAACATCCAGTCGTCCTGGGTCACGCAAGGGCTGAAGACCTGTCAGCTAGGCCTGCGCTTCGGCGGTAACGATGTGGGCAGTATCATGATCGAGGAGAACGTGGTCTCCGCGGCCGGCGCGCATCACCAGGCCAGCGAAGAAGAACTGCGCCGCATCATCCGCGACGCGGGGTTCATTCCCAAGCAGCGCGACACGCTGTATCGCACTTACTTCTTGAATTGAGGTAGCACGGGCTTCAGCCTGTGAACTAGTAGATCGACCACGGCGTCTTCATCCGACGCCTATCGCCGGGCCAGAGGAAACGGCTCTCTTGAAGTTGGCCGTGGACAGCGTTCCGCGGGCAGAGCCTTTTCGGTTCGACCCGTCACCGGTGCGCGCCCAGGTCAAACCGCCGCACAATTTCCCGGTACGCCGCATCCCCCCTTACGCAGTCGAGGGCCTCGTCCACGCGCAGCGGAACCATCGCCGGCTCCATACGTTCCAGGGCCCTCCGCAACCAGGTCAGCGTTTCGGCCTTCCGCCCCAACCGGCCGTATGTTTCGGCCAGCGCGTAGGCCGGCAACCGATCTTTGGCGTAGAGTTGCCTTTCCACCGCCAGGATGCCTTCAAACATCCCCTCATAGCCGCCCGCCGCCAAGCCTTTTTCGCCCGCCGCCGCGACGGCCAACCCCTGGCTATCTTGTGTGAGCGTGTACAGCTCGCGCATGTCGGCCAGATACGCCGGATAGTCCTTCATCGAGAGATACACGGCGGCCAGATAGAAGTGGCTACTGGAAAACTGCGGCTCCTGGGCCTCAATCTGTTTCAGCAACGTCATCGCTTCACCGAAACGGCGCATGCGAAACAGCAGCAGTCCTTTGTCGGCCAGGATGGCGTGGGACGTAGGATCCAGCTTGCGGGCGATCTCGATCTCATCGAGAGCTTCCGGCAGGCGGCCGATGGTCATCAGGAAATTGGCCCGCCAGTGGTGCGCCAGAACGTAATTCGGGTTTAGTTGGATTGCGCGCTGGAATTCGCGGTCCGCCAGCGTGGCATCCCAGTTCCAATAGAACGAGACAAACGCCAGGGAATTGTGGGCTTCCGCCGAAGCGTCGTCCAGTTGCACCGCCCTGCGCGCCGCGTCCAGCGCCTTGGGATAGGCATCGTTGGCCGGCATGGCCGAAAACTCGCGCAGCAGGTTGTAACAATCCGCCAGGCCCACATACGCACTGGCATAGTTGGGGTCGCGCACGATCGCCTGCGCGAAATAATCCACTGCCGTGCGCAGGCTTTCCGGCGTGCGCTTGTTCCAATAGAACCGGCCTTGCAGGTAAAGATCTTCAGCGCCGGCTTTGGCCGGACGGACGCCGGCGATAGGCTGCTGGCGCCGGTTGAGTAACAGGACTACTGTAGCCAGGCTCAGCAACACAAGCGGACCCGCCACCCACCAGATGGAGCGGCGCGCCCGGATTGCCGGGAGAGGCACTGGAGCGGTCTCCGGCGGCTGCGAATCTGGCTCGCGTGCCGCTTGATCGGCCCCGCTGGCCTCCAACCACCGGCTAAGCTCGGCGGTATATGCGGATACCCGTCCCCGGCCGCTGCCGGGCATGCGATGGACGGGCAGGCCGCGTTCGGTTTCCCATCGCTTCACAGTCCGTTCGCCGCAATCCAGGAACGCGGCGATTTCCTTCCAGGAATCCAACCGCCGATTGGCCTCCGGACGGCGGTCGATGGGCTGCGGGTAACGATTTGGTCCCATAGGCCTGAAATGGCCCGTCATGGCCTGTCATGGCCTTTTGCACGGGGGGCTGACTGACCTCATTATAAACGATGACGGCGGCGGGATCCGGGTTCAAGAGGTACCGGACCGGCTACTGCTGCCGCGCGGCCACGCCGCAAAAAGAGGAGGCAATCTAATGAAGACGTTCCGGGTTATGACTCGCATCGCCGCCGTGACCGCGACGCTGTTACCCTTATGGACACCGAAGCTGCGCGCCGCGAGCGGCGCCCAGGATGCTGCGACTCGCGCCCACATCGACAACTCCTATGCGAAGCTTCCCTTGCAGTTTGAAGCCAACCAGGGACAACAGCCTGTCGAGGTGAAGTTTCTTTCGCGCGGCAAGGATTACACCGTCTTCCTCACCCCGGATGGCGCAACCCTCTCACTGCGGAAAGTGCGGCGCCAGATCCGCCTCGACAAGCCCGGGCCGCCCGTAACCGAGCCCGAACTGGAAGCCGCAGCCGACCTGCGCCTGCGTCTGGAAGGCGGCAATCCGACCGTCAAGATGACCGGAGGCGATCCGCTGCAGGGAGCAGTCAACTACTTCATAGGTAAAGACCGCGCCAAGTGGCGCGCCAACGTCGCCACGTATTCGACGGTACGGTACCAGCAGGTTTACCCGGGCATCGACCTGGTTTTTTACGGCAACCAGCGGCAGCTTGAATACGATTTCGTGCTCGCGCCGGGAGCCACTCCGGACGCCATCCGGTTGTCCGTCGAAGGGGCCGAACGCACTTCTGTCGATCCGGCTTCGGGCGATTTGGTGCTGCAGGCGGCAGGCGAGGAGATCCGATTTCACAAGCCGGTGGTCTACCAGCCCAAGGCTGCGGACGCTGCGCGCCAGGAAGTGAATGGCAGCTACCACGCGGACCACGGTCATGTAACCTTCGAGGTGGCATCTTACGATCACGCGCGCCCGCTGGTGGTCGATCCGGTATTGGCCTATTCCACCTTCCTGGGCGGCTCCAATGACGACTATGCCGCGGCCGTAACCACGGACAAATCCGGGAACGCATACGTCACGGGATACACGTGTTCGGCGAATTTCCCCACCACCAGCGGATCGTACCGTCCCACCCCGCCGGGTCACGGCGCGGGGACATACTGCGAGGGCGACGAATCCGGCTCCGGCGCGGATGTCTTCGTTTCGAAATTGAACCCCGCCGGCAGCGCCCTGATTTTCTCCACCTATCTGGGCGGAAGTTACGAGGATGCACCCAAGAGCGTCGCGGTCGACTCGGCCGGCAACGTGGTGGTGGCTGGCCAAACTCTATCTCCCGACTTTCCGGTTACAAACTCTTCGATTTGCGCGCCCATCAAAATCAATATGGGCAGTTGCGTCTTCGTCACCGAATCCACCTGTCAGGGCGGCCCGTACTTCGCCTCCGGGAACTACGGAAGTTTCATTACGAAACTGAATCCCACGGGATCCGCCTTAGTCTGGTCGACCTTCATCGGCGGCAGCGGAAACGATAACATCGCCGCCATGGCGCTGAATAGCGCCGGCGATGTGTACCTGGCCGTGAATACCACCTCCACGCCGCAATACGATACCCAATGCACAGGCAACCCTCAAGTCACCTTTACCTGGCCTGTGACCGGGACCGGTTATGAGACGGCGCCGCCCGCCAACGGCTGGCAGATTGCCACGCATCAGGCCTTCACCGTGGTCAGCGGCGCGGACGGAACCACCCTGCTGTACTCCACGCTATTCGGCGCGCCATACAACGTCGCGGGGACGGGCGGGGTCGAATACTTCTTCTCTCTTGCCGTAGATAGCGCGGGCCAGGCCTATATGGGCGGCGAAACCACTGCCAGCGACTTCCCTACCACCACGGGAGCCTATCAGACGGCCTGCGCAGCTTGTTTGAATCAAGACCGGCAGAACGGCGTCGTGGTAGGCTTCGATCCCAGCCAGAGCGGGGCCGCGTCGCTGCTTTTCTCCACATTTCTGGGCGGCAACGGTGACGGCCCCGACGGGATCGCATGCCCCCTGCAGGACGGCGTAAATGGGATTGCGCTGGATACTGCCGGCGACATCTACGTCACCGGGTCGGCCTGCTCCACGGACTTCCCGACCACCGCCGGCGCCTATCAGAAGGCCGACCCGAAGGCGACCGGCTGCAACACCTCAAACGCTTTCCTGGCCAAGCTCAATTCCACCGGCTCCTCACTCGAACATTCGACTTTCCTGAATGGCACGGCCTGCAACGGCGCGGCAACCGGTTATGGTGTAAGCGTGGATTCAGCCGGCAATGCGTATGTCACTGGAGCTACGAACGACGCCACATTTCCAACCGTCAATCCGATCCAGGTTCCCAGCGACGATAGTAGCGTCTTTGTCACCGAGTTCAACAAGACTGCGTCGGAAGTGCTGTTCTCGACCGGGCTCGGCGTCGGCAGCGGCGACGCAGGTTACTCGATTCACGCCGATAACTATGGCAACATCTATGCAGCCGGTCTTACCGGCGCATCGTTTCCGACCACCACGGGCGCCGTGGAAACCACTTATGGCGGCGGCTTGGAGGACGGCTTCGCGACCCGCATCGCACTTACCCAGGCAGACCTGGCCGTAACCGACTCGGCGCCGACGACGGTTCTTAGCGGGGCGCACCTGACTTACACCATCGCTGTCGCCAACAATGGGCCCAATACGGCGGAGGTAGTCACGCTCAGCGACAGCGTGCCCACGGGGACTACGTTCGTCAGCGCGGCTACCACGGCCGGCTCTTGCAAGAAGCCGGCTGCCGGCGCCGCCAGCGGCACGCTGACCTGTACGGTGCCGTCGCTCGCCAATGGCAGCGGGTTTACCGTAAGCATGGTGGTGAAGGTGGCCGCCAAATCCGGCAAGACCGTGACCGACACAGCCAGCGTCGGTTCATTGGTCTTCGACGCCAACACCACGAACAACTCAGCCACGGCTACTACGATGGTGAACTGAGCTTGTGCTACCAGCGGGGCTCAAGCCCCGCGCCGGCTAAAGCCCGCCCTCCAGTTGTCGATTCGGCAAATGTAGAAAGTCGAGAGACAGGCTGAAGCCTGTCCCACCCTGGCCTAAGCCTAAGGATTCTCGATCATCCACGCGTTGAAATCGTAGGTCTGAGCCTGAAACGCCAGGTACTTGCCATCAGGAGACGGAACCGGCCACGCAGGCCATTGGGCGCGATCGTTATGGCTCAAAACAGTCACCTTGCCTGCCGTGGTGACGTGCAATAAGTCGAGCGTGAAAGAGGTCACGAAGAAGCCGTCGCCATCCGCCGTCCAGGCTATATAGTCTGCCTGCCAGCGCGCGGCCACCGGAACTTCATGCCAAGCGCCATTCGCCAGGATCAGTATATCGTCACCGGAGCCCAGCACCGCCACGCGGGAACCGTCCGGCGAAACATCCCAGGCCCAGGTAAGCATCCGGGGAGCCCAGCGGTCGGTCTTCCCCAGCAGACGCCCTTTCCCGCGCACAGTATCCAGCGAGTAGAACAGCAACTCGCGCCCTTGTTTCTGACTCAATACGCAGGCGACGATCTTTACGGGACATCGATAGTCGAAGCTCTCGGCAGCCGGCAACGCGAGCACCTGCTCGGGTGATCCACCGGCCATCGGCAGGCGCATCAGACGCTGGGATGCGGAACCGGCGTGATCGTGGTACAGAATCCAGGCGCCATCCGGGGTTGGCAGGGCATCGCTCGGCTGATCTCCGGGAAGTTGCACTACGGCTTGGGCCAGGCTTTCGTGCGGAACCTGGCGGAATATCTCCTCCTTGCCGTTGCGATCGGAAGTAAAGAGGATGGCCCGGCTGTCGGCGGTCCAGGAGTCGGGGGTGCTGCCGAGGCCCCGATTGTCGAGCGTCAAGCGGCGGGGCGGGCCCAGGCTGTTGCCATCGCTGCCCAGCTCGCCTACGTACACGTCAAGCTGGATACGGCTTTTCAGGAAGGCCAGGCGCTTTCCGTCCGCGGTGAGTGTCAGGCAATTCGGATAGAAGTCCGCCCACTGCGCCAGCCGCGCCGGCTTCCCGGCCGCTTCGCCCTTGCGAACGTCGACCGGGATTGCCCAGATGCTGTATCCGTAGCGGGTCAGTTGGGTTCCGGTACGGTCGCTGGCGGGAAAAAAGAGGCGCCCATCCGGCGACCAACTCAGGCAGCCTCGACCGTGCATGCAATAGAGCGACGTCGCTGCGGGCAGACTCGCCCCAGAGACAAGGGTGCGGGCCGGCCCGCCGGCCGCCGGCCGGATTTCGATGGCCGCGGTACGGTCAAACTGGCCGCCTTCCGTCTTGCTTTCGCGACCTCTCAGGTAGGCGATCCAGCGTCCATCGGGGGACCAGACGGGGCTGAGGGCCTGCTCTCCGTCTTCGGCGTCGAGCAGCTTGCGCGGCGGCTCGCCGTTGATGGAGGATACCCACAAGTCCTTTCCGCGCAGTTGGGGATCGCCGTTCTGAAAAGCGATGGACCGTCCGTCCGGTGAGATGGCTGGCCAAAGTCCGGCGTGCTGGATGAGGCGCGGAGGGGCTTGGCCCACCGTGGTGATGGCCCAAATATCGTATTGTCGGGCAGCGCGTACGGCGGCGATCAGCTTGCCGCCATCGGGGAACCAGCGCAGCCCGGTAATGTTGCCGGGGATCCACTCCGGTGGCACGGCAAGGGGATGGGTTTCGCCGGAATCGATCGAACGCACCCACAGCCCAGTGCGGTCCAGGAAGGCCAGATGCTTGCCGTTTGGAGAAATGGCGGCGCCCGCCAGCCAGTTTTCGGTCGGATTGGCGGTGAGTTGCCGCAGGACCGGCTGGGTGGGAGTTCGTTCGGCCCAGCGTGTCCAGCGGTACGCCGCGACGATGGCGCCAAGCAGGCTCAGCAGGGCTACCGAGGCAACCAGCCGCGCGCGGCGCTGGGGCCGGGAGGAAATGACCGCCGGCGGCGGTGCGGCAGGATCCGGCCCGCCCGCCTCCAACCATCGGCTCAACTCGGCGGTGTAAGCGAATACCCTGCCGCGCCCGGTTCCAGGCATCCGATGGACGGGCAGGCCGCGCTCGGGTTCCCAACGTCTGACGGTCCGTTCGCCGGAGCGCAGGAATTCAGCGATCTCCTTCCAGGAATCCAGGCGCCGATTGGATTCCGGGGGGCGGTTGATGGGCTGGGGATATCGTTTGGGTCCCATTGGCCGTGAATGGCCGCTCGTGGCCGCTTATTGTTCTTTGCTCCGAAGGGCAACTCTGCTCATTATAAACGAGGAGCTCTCGGCAGACTCACTATTAGCGGGGAACCCGACGGTGGATGTTGGTAATGAGGGTACCGTTACTGCCGCGGGCGCCCACTGGAATGAAGTAGTGTAGATTCGTATGAATAAGCCTTTTCGAATGATGGCGGCATCTGTGGCCGCGGTGGTTGTGCTCGCCCTTGCCGGAGCGGCCATCCCGGCGCAGGCCCAAACCCCCACCACCCTTTACGATTTCCCTGGCGGTAATACCGGGTTTAACGATCCGGAGGCTTGGGCAACTGCCCAGGGACGCGATGGCAACCTGTACTCCACGTCCATTTCCGGGGCGTTATTCCAGGCTACGCCCTCGGGAACGGTGAATATCTTTGCCAACATTGGTTATGGCGTGATCAGTGGCGCGACGCTGGGCACCGATGGGAGCTTCTATGGCACAAATC
>Ga0187871_10001112_pt1 | contig 23931 bp, 17 predicted proteins | sample June2016WEW_16_1_FD_132988 | JGI IMG/M metagenome (GOLD analysis project Ga0187871, IMG submission 132988) | Peatland microbial communities from SPRUCE experiment site at the Marcell Experimental Forest, Minnesota, USA - June2016WEW_16_10 | ecosystem: Environmental > Terrestrial > Soil >...
GTTATAGCTAGCCGTGATTGTGACTGGCGTACTCACGCTCACCGCCGTGGTCGTGATCCTGAACGCCGGCGATACGGTGGCTCCCGCAGCCACTTGAGCCGACGCCGGCAGCGAGGCGACGGCCGGGTTGCCGCTCGTAAGCTGCACGGTGGCGCCGCCGGCGGGGGCGGGAGCCAGCAGAGTGACGGTATTGGAAGCGGGCGCCGGCGCGCCACCCACTACGGATGTGGACGAGAGATTTAGAGCGGCAACGCCATCCGGGCTTACCGCGATCGTAGCCGTGACGCTGACTCCGGAGTACTTAGCGGTGATGGTCACTGGGGTAGCGACCGCGACGTAACCCGTCGTAATGGTAAATGGCGCGGAAACCGACGCATTCGCCTTCACGTTCACCGTAGACGGAACCGCACCCACCGACGGATTGGAGCTGGAAAGGTTGATGGCGATGCCGCCCGCGGGCGCCACTCCGGCCAGGTTCACGATATTTGTGGTCGTGGATAGCCCGCTGACGATGCTGGCGGACGTCAAGACCACCGAGCTGACTTCGACAGGTTCCACCGTGAGAGTCGCGTAGGCGATCGCTCCGCTAACACCGCTCAAACTCGCGAAAACGGTGACCGTGGTCTTGGTAGAAACCCAAGCCGTAGTAATGGTGAATCCGGGCGAAACGGTCGCGCCTGCCGCGACGGTGACCGACGCCGGCACCGACGCCACCGCCGCGTCGGAGGTCGTGAGATTGAAAACCAATCCACCGGCGGGCGCCGGGCTGCCCAGAACCAAGCTGTTCGAGGTTAGGGGGCTGCCGCCATACACGGTCGTCGCGGCCACGCTGATAGAAGCCGCGATAGGGTTCACTGTCAGAAGAGCGGTGGCGTTGGCTCCATTCACACTGGCCGTGACCGTCACTGGCGTGCTGGAGGACACTGCCGAAGTCGCCACGCTGAAAGCGGATGAAACCGTCGCTCCGGCCGCCACGCTCACCGAAGGCGGCACGGACGCCACCGCCGGGTTGGAGCAGAATAGATTGACCATCCATCCGCCCGCGGGCGCGGGGCTGCTGAGTGTGACTGTGTTCGACGACAAAACATTGCCGCCGACGACTGCATTCAGGGCAAGGCCAATCGAAACCGTGAAGGTGGCGCCGGCGCCGCTCAGGGTGACCGTCTGCGGCCCTCCGGGAGCGTTATCCGCGATGGTCAACACGCCGGTTTGCGTGCCCGCCGCGGTTGGGCTGAAAGTGACGGTAACGGTGCAAGCGTTCCCTGGCGCAATGCCGCCGGTGCAGTTGTTGGTTTGGGAGAAGCTGCCGCCCGCGCTCACGTTGCCGATCTGCAACACCGCGCTTCCACTGTTGGTCAAAGTGACGGTTTGCGTTCCGTTGCCACCCACTTGCACGTTGCCGAAATTCAGGCCGGCGCTTGAAAGCGCAACGGCGGGCGATTGCAGCACCACGGAAATCGTATTGGACCCGGACGATGCCAGAACCGCATCGATGCTGCCATCGTTGTTGAAGTCGCCCACCGCCAAAGCTGTCGTCCCCGAGACTGCCCCGGATTGTAGGATTGTCGAGAAAGTGCCGGCATCGTCGTTCACCACGGCCGTGAAGCCGATGTTGGCATTGCCGCCCATCAACAGTTCCAGCGAGCCGTCTCCATTAACGTCGGCGGCCGCCAGCCCCACCAGTTTCGGGGAGAGACGCGTAGTCTGGCTAGGTTCCGACTTGAACGTGCCGTCCCCTTTGCCCAGATACACGGAAAGGGATTGGGCGAGGTAGTTTACCGCGACAAAATCGAGTATACCGTCTCCGTTGAAATCGGCCGCCACCAGCGATACGGAATCGCCGGTGTTGTAGGCTACCCCTGGAAGGTAGCTGCCATCGCCGTGATTCAGCAGGATAGTGACTGTTCCGCCGGGCGTAACGTCGTTGCCGACGGCCAAATCCAGTTTGCCGTCGCCGTTGAAGTCGGCGGCGATCAGCGCATCCGGGCTTTCGCCCGCGGGATAGGCGAGTTGCGGAGCGAAGGTCCCGTCGCCATTGCCAAACAGGATGGACACGCCGTTGCCGGCTTGGTTGGCTACGCCCAAGTCCAGGTTGCCGTCGCCGTTCAGGTCCGCCACCACGACCGCGGACGGCCCATCGCCGGTGGCATGTACAGTCTGCGATCCGAACGTGCCGCCGCCGGCGCCCAAAAGGACCGAAACGGTATTGTCCGACTGGTTGGCGACCACCAGATCGGGAATGCCGTCGTGGTTGAAGTCGCCCACGGCGACGGCCATGGGGGCGTTGCCGGTGGGGTAGTCCACCTTGGCCGCGAAGGTCCCATCGCCGTTGCCCAGCAGGATGGAAACCGTGTTGGCGCCCGAGTTCGACACCGCCAAGTCGAGCTTGCCGTCATTATTGAAATCGGCGGCCACCACCGACGATGGACCGGAGCTCGCCTGTATCGTCGAAACCGCCGGAACCGGCGCGGGGCTGGGGTAAGCGACCGGCAGCCAGACCACGTTGGACTGGCCCCCGCCGGGGCCCGGGTTTACTACGCTGACCGATCCGGTACCAGGGGCGGCGACGTCGGCTGCGGTCAGCGATGCCGATAGTTGCGAATTGCCGGTCCATTGCGTGATGCGCGGGGTTGCATTCCAGTAGACAACCGAGCCAGGCACGAAGCCGGTCCCGTTTACTGTCACGGTCAATCCAGGGGCGCCGGGCTGAACGGCCGTGGGCAACAGCGGCTGATTCACCAGAGGCACGGGATTGGGCAGTCCCACGCCCGAAACCGCGACGGTGTGCGGGCTGTCGGGAGCCGCATCGGTAACGACCACCGTGCCACTGCGCGGACCCGTGGCCGCGGGGGAGAACGCGACGGTAATGATGCAGTCCGCGCCAACTGCCAGCGACGCGCCGCAGGTGTTGGTCTGGGTGGCGTCGCCCGAGGCTGCGATAGCCGCGATGCTGAGCGAGAGTGTGCCGATATTGCTTAGAGTGACCGTCTGGGACGGACTCCCCGTGCCGACGGTTTGCGGAGCGAATACGAGACTTGAGGTAGATAGGGCCGATTCTACGCCCGGCAGTCCCAGACACGTGCCGCCCATCGAAACGCTTTGCGGACCGCCGGGCGCATTGCCGGAGACGGTGATAGTGCCCGTGCACGCCCCGGTTAAGGGCGCGGCGAGCATCGCATTGATGGTGCAACTGGCGCCCGGCGCCAGATTGGTGGGGCAGTTATTGGTCTGGGCCGCGGCGCCGCTGGCGGCAATACTCGCGATGGCCAGCCCCGCCGTCCCGGTATTCTGCAACGTTACAGCCTGCGGCGGGCTGATGGTGCCGGCCGCCTGCGCGGGGAAGCTCAGTTGGTTGGCCGATAGCGACAGTACTGGCACGGCGGCCGTCCCAAGGCCTGCCAACGGGACGGTCTGCGGACTGTTCTGGCTGTTGCTGGCGATAGTCAGTGCGCCGCTCTGCGATCCACCCGACTTAGGAGTGAAAGCCACTGCGATCGTGCAACTGGTCCCTGGAGCCAGAGTCGCTCCGCAGGCGCTCTTGGCGGAAAACGGTCCGCTGGCGGAAATGGTTCCGACGTTGAGCGGGGCGCTGGCGTTATTGAAGAGCGACACGCTTAGAGGGCCGCTGGTGGTGCCGGTGGTTTGCGGTCCGAAGCTGAGCTGCCCTGGAAAAACCGACGAGTTGGGACCGCCGTTCGTAATAAAATAGGCGGCGCTTTCTTTGCCGGACATCACGATCACGGGGTTTTGATTGCTATCCAGAACCAGCGCCGCGTCGCCCCCCGGACTGTCGAAGCCGGCAAAGTCGTTTCCGGCCAGCGGCACGGCCCAAGCAAGCTGCTGTGCGGCGACGTCCAACATCGCCAAGTAGCCCGGACTGCCCAGCTTGGCCGGGTAGGCCGCCTCCGGCAGCATCAGATAAGGCTGGCTGGCCGTGCCGTAAGTGGTAAATATTCCGGCCTGCCAGTAAGTCGACTGGGGCGCGCCGCGCGCCGTCAGCAGGTTACTGACGTTAATGCTCTCCATGACGCTGCCGGTATTGAAATTCCTATGGTAAATACTGGGATCGTACTGGATCTGATGCCAGAAGCCTCCCTCGGGACGCGGGTCCAGGGCGAAGTTGCAAGTGACCTGGTGACTCGATGGGCCAAGAGCTACCTGAAACAGAAACGCGCCCGACGTTCCGTTGTCTTGTACGCCGAATATAGTGGTGCCCACTTTGTCGCCCGGCAGAATGCCCGCGCCATCGAAGTAAACGTTGTTGCCCACGCAGAGCGGCGAAGCGCCCGAAGGTCCGTGGATCACCAGGTTCCACGCCGGGCTGATGGGACTGGACAGATTGGCGGGGTCTATGTCGAGCGCCCACAACGCCCCTTGACTTTGATCGTTGGCCAGGGCGGTTATAACGTAGACGCGGTTCGGATAACTTCCGTTGTTCACGCAAGGAGTATTGATGGTTGCGTAGTAGGGACCGCTATTACCGGCTTGGTAGAGGTAGGTGCTTCCCACTACCGCACCGGTGGTGCCGCTAAATACGGTCACCGGCGCGGCCGCCGTGAGCACCACGCCGACGGAAGCGCCGCTACCGTCGCCCACGACGATGGCGTCCGGCGCCACATCGCAGTCCGCTCCCTGCGAGATCGCCGTGACCGCCGTTACCGCGCCGCCCGAAATCGTAGCGGTGGCCGAGGCTCCGGGGCAATAGCCGCCCGCCAGAATCACGGTGGCCGCGGTATATCCCGCCCCGCCATTGTTAATATTGAAGGCTAGGGTGCAGTTGCCTTGCCAGCAATCGGTGAGCGGCTGGGGGTCGGTGGCCGCGACGATGGCTCCATTCGGAGTCGGCACCAAACCCACGGGAACGCCTCCAGGATTGGCGGTAACCCATGCCACGCTGCCATCCGGGTTGAAATAGTAGACATGCTGATCGTCCGCCACCGCCATACTCCCGTCCACCTGCATGATGGGCAAGCCGGAGTAGGTATGATTATCGAGCAGGGCGCCGGAACCCCACAGGATGTTGCCGTTTCCATCGTAGACCACGATGGCATTCCAGGATTGCCGGTACGAGCAGGCCACCCGCGCGCCGTTGGAGACGCAACCGTCGCCCACCGAGACTCCGACATTCGACTGGTCGCTGCTCTTGACGTAAACGCCGCCGTTGGTTCCGGGCGGCATCTGCGCCACGAAGTCGGTCATCTGGGGATTGCAATGCCCCATCGAGCACCACCCGGGCGCGGGCGTGACCTGCGCCGCGAGGGGCGTCAGAAGACACCAAGCGGTCAGTGCCGATCGGCAAAAAAAACCTGAATTCTGCAGCATCCGGGGTTCTAAAAGACTACCGCAGGATGAACTCGAATGCAATACCAGAAGTTTGTTTATTTTGTTTTCCGGAAACTGCGGGAGGTCCCCTGCGTCTCGGCTTGCCGCCACTCCCAGCCGAAATAGTCCCTGCGCCATTCCCAGACGTAGCCCCGATGTTATAGAGCCCGAAGCCATCTGGACTTCCGCGAAGCGGCGCCCCTTTGCAATTCCGCTTCCGCCCTCTCGATGAGCGCGCCAGCTTCAGTCTCGCTGCGTCCCTGGTTGACGTGTACGATAAATGTGCGCGGCCGAGGCTTTTTCGACTCCGCCGAACTGCGACTTGCAGGAGTCGTAGAATTGCATGACTTCGTCGGTCGCGGGCCGCTCGAAATCGCAGGCGAATTCGTCCATGGCCCGCCTGAGACGAAACCCCTGCTCCGCTGCCCGCCGCAGAGCCGGCTCATTGACGCCGCTGCGGCAGATACCCTGGCGGATCTCCCTGCTTACCTCCGCGTCGATGGTCGTGTGATCGATGGGGCGCGGGTTCCGGCGCGGCGCTCCGGCACCTTTTCCGCGTTCGCCGGTGGACCAACTTGAACTTCCCCGGCGAATACGCCGCCGTCGTCCCGGTCGGAATCACCAACTCCGGCGTAATTGCGGCACAGCTATCGCCCTCCGGCGCCGGGCTGCTGATCGCAACTCCCACAAATTAGGCTCAGAAAAGCTTCTACATGGGCTGGAATTTGTAGTCCTGGCCCGCGAGGGGCACGTGGGCGGCGACGGCTAGCATCACCACAACTGGACAAAGCGACCTTAGGTTCATGTAGCGTACTCCGTTAAAAGAAGCGGTGTAGAACGACCGGCCGAATCTTCCTCAACGAGTCAACGAGTTCGCCCGGAACGCGCTCGCCCTTGATCAGCATGGCCATGTTCAAACTCTCCCGTGCCTAGTTCTTGGGAGTTGCGATCAGCAATCCTCCGGAGGGGGTATATTGGGCCGCGATCGCGCCGGAATTAGTGATTCCCACCGGAGTGGCGTCGTCATAAGGGAAGGGAAAGTTCAGATCCGTCCATACGCCTGTGTCGGCGTTATAGGAGAAGGTATTGTTTTTCCCACTCTCCTCCACGTAGTACGTGCCAACAATGAGATCATCGCCGTTGATCCCATTGAAGGTGGTATAGGTGGCGCCGGGATACTGAAACAACTGCATCTTCCCCGCCACGTATACGAATCCAAACAGATTGAGACCGTTCATGGTTCCAACCCCAATTCCCTTCGTGTTCATTCCGGCGAATCGTTGGATTGTAGTGATACTCGCTGAATGGCAGGGGCGTGAATGTGCCTTTGTCGTATAGAAAGCCGTACTGTTGGACGGAACCCCCCGGCATCAGGTAGTTCCCGGCTAGCACGCCTGTCGACGCGCTCAGGCAGCAGTACTACGCCAGGGTAGGAAGGCAGCCCCGTGAACGTTCCCCCATTATATAAATAGTTCTTGCAGATCGCCATAAAGACCGAGGATTTCGTTGTTGTCCGTGATACCAAGAAAGGAGGCGCCGGCGGTTCCCAGGTCTATCGTGTTGCACGCGCCGCCCTTGTAGACAAAGGCGAGCGAGTACGCCATGCCCCCGTTGAAGGCCGACCCGACGATGGTGCCCTCGTTGTTGATGGCGCTTGGAAACGCAGTGTAGCCGTCGCAGTAATCCACCACCTGGAACGTATAACTCCGGGCCATCAGCGGCGCGTAGTGTCCGAAGGCCAAAATCGCAGTTGCCAGGCACGATGCGCGTGTGCTCATAAGAGGCGTCTCCGTCTAACGTAACGCTTCAGGGCGCCGGAGACACACAGCGCCGAGTGGCCTTTTCGCGCATATGGTCCTCTTTTTCCCGTCAAATCCGATGCAAATCGAATTTGCGTCATGATATCCCGGCTTGGATAGATGAGTCAAGCAGTTCTTATTTAGGTTCCGGTGAACATTCTTCCGCAATGTGACGCCTGCCCGCCGTCCCTCGCTTAGCGCCCACCGAGGTCACCGCATGTTACGCTCGGCACATGAGCGGCCCGGATGCGGAAGGCTCCAGCGTGGCCGTCCTGGCGGAAAAGCCTTCGGTGGCGCGCGACATTGCGCGCGTGCTGGGCGCCACGAAACAGGGGCAAGGATACCTGCACGGCAACGGCTACGTGGTCACGTGGGCCATCGGCCATCTGGTCGCCCTCGCGCAGCCGCACGAGATTCAGCCGGAGTGGAAGCAATGGCGGCGCGACCTCCTGCCCATGCTGCCCCGCGAATGGCCGCTGGTAGTCTACGAAAAGACGCAGCCGCAGTTCGAGGTGGTACGCAGGATCCTGAACTCGCCGAAGGTGGCGAGATTGGTGTGCGCCACCGACGCCGGCCGCGAAGGCGAACTGATTTTTCGCTACATCTACGAGGCCGCCGGATGCCGGAAGCCGTTCAGCCGCCTCTGGATTTCCTCGCTCACCGAAGACGCCATCCGCAAGGGCTTCGGCGAATTGAAGGACGGCGCGGCATACGATCCGCTGGCCGACGCGGCGCGCGGGCGCAGCCGGGCCGACTGGCTGGTGGGCATGAATCTCTCGCGCGCCTACACCCTGGCCATGGACGACCAGCTCTCGGTGGGCCGCGTGCAGACGCCCACGCTGGCCATGCTGGTGGAACGGGAACTGGCGATCCGCGCCTTCGTGCCGGAAGATTACATCGAGGTGGTGGCGACGTTTTCCCCCATCGCGGACGAGAAGTATCAGGGCACCTGGTTCCGCGAGCCGGTTAAGGATTCCATCCAGATGGCCATGCGTCTCGCCGCCGATGGCGCGGAGGCGGACCGGATCGTGGAGCGGGCGCATACGGGCGCGGCGCACATCGAGGCCATCCAGTCCGAAACGCAGCGCATGGCGCCGCCGCCGCTGTACGATCTCACGGAACTGCAGCGGCACGCCAATCGCCTGTATGGCTTCAGCGCGCAGAAGACGCTCGAAACCGCACAGGCGCTCTATGAAAGCCGCAAGCTGATCAGCTATCCGCGCACCGATAGCCGCCACCTTTCGCAGGATGTGGCGCGCACTTTGCCGGCGGTAGTGCGGGCCATCGAGCAGCCTTACCAGGCGCTGCTGGCGCCGGGCACCGGAGAGCGTCCGCTGGGCCGCCGATTCGTGGACGATGCCAAGGTGACCGACCACCACGCCATCATCCCGACGACGGTGCGTGCCGGCGATCTCTCGGCCGATGAACGCAAGATCTACGATTTGATCTGCCGGCGGCTGCTCAGCGCGTGGCACAGCGATCACATCTGGGCGGTGACCACCGTGATCACCGCTATCTCGAACCCCGGCGTGACCGACCACTATCACACCACCGGGACTGCCGTGCAGCAGGTGGGCTGGAAGGCGCTCGATGTGGTCCCGGTGCGCCGGCAGGAGCGCGCGCCGGAAACGCCCACGCTGCCGCCGGGATTGACGCAAGGCCAGTCGCAGGCCGTGGTGAACGTGGAGGCGCTCAAGAAGAAGACCCGGCCGCCCAAAAGATTCACCGAAGCCACCCTGCTGACAGCCATGGAAACGGCAGGCAAGACCCTCGACGAGAAGGAATTGTCGGACGCCATGAAGGAGACCGGCCTGGGCACTCCCGCCACGCGCGCGTCCATCATCGAAGTCCTGCTGACGCGCGGCTATATCGTGCGCGAAGGGAAGATGCTGCAGTCGACCGATAAGGGCATCCATCTGATCGAGGTGGTGCATCCTGAGGTCAAAAGTCCGGCCATGACGGGCCAATGGGAGGCATACCTCAAGCGCATTCAGCGCGGCACAGCCAAGCTGGAACCGTTTATCGCCGGCATCGAAGATTATGTGCGGGAAGTCGTGGAAAAGGTGGGCAAGGCACAACCACCAGCCACCACCCACCAACCACCAGCCACCACCCACCAACCACCAGCCACCACCCACCAACCACCAGCCACCGCGAGCGCCGCGAGCCCCACGGAATTGCTGCATAGCGTATTTGGGTACGAATCGTTCAGGCCGAACCAGGAAGCCGTTTGCGAAGCTGTGATCGCGGGCCGCGATGTACTGCTCGTCATGCCCACCGGCTCCGGGAAATCGCTCTGCTACCAGCTTCCGGGCGTGGCGCGCGGCGGCACCACGTTGGTCATCAGCCCGCTGATCGCGCTGATGGAAGACCAGGTGGCCAAGCTGAAGGCGCAGAACTGCGCCGTGGAGCGCATCCACTCCGGACGCGACCGGGGAGCCTCGCGGCAGGCTTGCATCGACTATCTGGAGGGCAAGCTGCAGTTCCTTTTCGTGGCGCCGGAGCGGCTGCGCGTGCCCGGCTTTCCGGCCATGCTGGCCAAACGCAAGCCGAACCTGGTGGCCATCGACGAAGCGCATTGCATCTCGCAATGGGGCCACGATTTCCGCCCCGACTACCGCATGATCGGCCAGCACCTGCCGCATTTCCGTCCGGCGCCGGTGATCGCCATGACCGCCACGGCCACGCCCCTGGTGCAGAACGATATCATCGAGCAATTGGGGCTGGGCGAGCCCACCCGTTTCATCCACGGGTTCCGGCGCGCCAACATAGCCATCGAAATAGTGGAAGTGCCGCCCAGCGAGCGGGCCGATCTCGCGCGCGAACTGCTGCAGGATGACGCGCGCCGTCCCGCCATCGTGTATGTGCCCACGCGGCGCGAGGCGGACAGCTTCGCCGCCGAATTGAAACAGGATTTTCCGGCGGCGGCGTATCATGCCGGCCTGGAATCCGCTCTGCGCAAGAAGGTGCAGGACGCTTTCTTCAAGGGGGAATTGCAGGTAGTGGTGGCCACCATCGCCTTCGGCATGGGCATCGACAAACCCGATATCCGGACCGTGATCCACACCGCGCTGCCCGGGTCGCTGGAGGCCTATTACCAGGAAGTCGGGCGCGCCGGCCGCGATGGCGCGCCGTCGCGCGCGATCCTGATGCATGCCTACGCCGACCGCCACACCCACGATTTCTTCTTCGACCGCGATTATCCGGATGTGTCGGTGTTGGAGCTGATTTATGCGCGCCTGGCGTATGAAGCGCGGCCGAAGGAGATGGTCCAGAGCATGGTGCGGATGGACCCGGACGTTTTCGACAAGGCGCTGGAGAAACTCTGGATCCACGGGGGCGCGGTGGTGGACGCCGCGGAGAATTTGAAACGCGGTACCGATGTCTGGCGCGAGTTGTATGTGGCACAAGCTGAGCACAAGCTGGCGCAGATCGAATTGATGATCCGGTATACGCAGTCGAGCGAATGCCGCATGCTGGGGCTGGTGCGCCATTTCGGCGACTATGCGGACGCCCAACAGCGCTGCGGGATTTGCGATTTCTGCGCGCCGGACCAGTCGATTGCACAAAGTTTCCGGCCGGCGACGGATGCCGAGCGGAAAGCCGCGGGGCGCATCGTGGCCGGGCTGAAGAAGTCCGGGCGGAAAGCTACTGGGCGGCTGCACAGTGAAGTGTTCGCGGACTATTCGCTCGATCGGGACGGGTTCGAGCAGTTGCTGGGCGCCATGGCGCGCGCCGGATGGGTGGAGATATCGGAAGCCTCGTTTGAGCAGGACGGGCGGCGGGTGGACTACCGGCTGGCGGCCCTGAGCGCGGCCGGACGGGAACTGGACGCTACGGCGATGCCGCCGTTCGAGATGAAGCTGGAAATCGAGGCGAGCGGGAAACGCCGGAAGAAGGCGCGCACCGCGCATCGGGACAAAGTGCCGCGCAGGCGGGAGAAAGCCGCTATACCCGCCAATGCGGGGGTGGAGAAGGCGTTGCGCGACTGGCGTCTGGCCGAGGCCAAACGCCGCGCGGTGCCCGCTTTCCGTATTCTGTCCGACAAGGCGCTGCAGGCCATCGCGGCGGAGAAGCCCGCGACGACTCGCGAGCTGCTGGAGATCCCGGGCATCGGGGCGCGGTTGGCGGAGCAGTATGGCGCCCAGATCTTCCGCATTCTGGAGCGGGAGTGAAATCCAAGGGATTCGTGGCGGGTAGTATAGTAGCAGAGTAAAGGCGAAACGCATGGGCGAACGGATCAGAGCGATTGTCAAGCCCGAACTGCTTGTCTGGGCACGCGAGAGCGCTCATTTCCAGTCTCCGGTCGCAGCCAAGAAAGCCAACCTTTCCGTTGAGCGGCTCCTGGACTGGGGGGCGGGACGAAGTTCGCACTATTAACCAACTCCGGACCCTCGCCAACATCTACAAGCGTCCGCTGGCCGTCTTGTTTATCTCAGAGGCTCCGCAGCAGTTTGATGTTATTCGGGACTTCAGGCGTTTGCCTGGAACGGTAGAGCGGAGTACCGCCCCGAGTTGGCGCTAGCCGTGCGGCGCGCCAGATTTCGCCTTGCATAGTTGGGCCAAGAGGAACGGCGGACTTTTCCTGCCGCTAGACTCCAAGGTTGGAAGCGCGCCGCGCCTAACTCTTGCCCGCAGGCTTGATCGCGAAGTCCCACACCTGCATGTTCGTCTTACCCGGCGTGTACTGGACCACGGCGTACTCGCCGGGATCCATGGGCTTCATCGGCCACAGCTTATATAGGCCGTCCTGCGTCATTTGTTTGCGGAAGACCTGCACCTCGATAGGCTCTTCGATGATTTCCTTGCTTACCGGAACGGTGGTTATTTTTTCGACGACGCGGATGCCCTTCTCCGGCGTGAGCTTGACGATTCCAAAGCGTTCCTCGGCCGAGAGCTGGATGTAGAATTCCTGCTCGGGATTGCCGAGGACCGTCTGCGAATGCAAGCCGTCCAGTTCCAGAGTGGCTTTTCCGGTCACCGCCGGAATCGGCGCGAGGACCTGAAGGACGGTGCGGCCTTTGTTCGTGTGCACCTTCGATTCGGCCACCTTGATGGGCTTGACGTTGTTGTCCTCCACGTAATACACGCCAGGGTCTTGCGGGATTTTGGCGACTTCAGCGCGGACCTCGTGTACGGCCTTCTCCTCTTCGGCGATTACCTTGGTCTCCTCGGAGACTTGGGCCTGGCGCTCGGCCACTTCGGATTCAGTGCGCTTCAGGTCGACCAGGTCGAGCGGGATTTCTTCCCACTGGCTGCGCTCCACGCTATAGTAGCGCACCCGATCCGTCTGTACCTGGTATTCACGCACCAAGTGAAAGCCGCCATCCTTCAGGTAGAGCTTTATGTTGGCGGCGAAAGCCGCGAGGGCCAGCACAAACAACGCGATGATGGCTCGCCGCATATCCTCTATCGACTAGTTTAGCGCCACCTGGGGTTTCATCCTTATAATGAGATTTCATGAAATATCGCAAGCTGGGCAGGACCAACTTCGAAATCGGCGAGATCGGCTACGGCGCGTGGGGCATTGGGGGAACCCAGTGGCTCGGCGGGACCGACGACGAATCGCTGGCGGCGCTGCGCCGGGCCATCGAGCTGGGCTTGAACTTCATCGATACGGCGCTGGCCTATGGCGCGGGACACAGTGAACAACTGGTGGGGCAAGTGGTGCGCGAAGCGTCGGCCGGCGCTGGCCGACGGATCTACGTGGCCACCAAGGTTCCGCCGAAGAACCAGTTGTGGCCGGCGCGCCCCGGCATCGGCATTGAACAGGTGTTTCCATACGATTACATCCTGCGGTCGACGGAACGCAGCCTCAAACATCTGGGGGTGGAAACCATCGATCTGCTGCAACTGCACGTGTGGAATCCGGAGTGGATCGCACGCGACGAGTGGCGGCGCGCGCTGGAAGAGCTGAAGCGCTCCGGCAAAGTGCGAGCGGTGGGAATTTCCATTAACGACCATCAGCCGGATTCAGCGCTCGAAATCATCGAGACTGGCCTGATCGATACGGTGCAGGTGATCTACAACATTTTCGATCAAACTCCCGAGCGCAGTCTGTTTCCGCTGGCGATGGCGCGCAACATTGGCGTGATCGCGCGCGTACCGCTGGATGAAGGCAGCCTGACCGGCAAGATCGACGAGAATACGCGCTTCGCGCCGGGCGACTTCCGCGTGGGCTACTTCCGGGGCGACCGCAAAAAGCAAGTGCGGGAACACGTGGAGAGCCTGCTGCGGGATCTCGGCGTGGAGGCCGCCAGCTTACCCGAAATCGCGCTGCGCTTCTGCCTATCGCATCCGGCGGTATCCACGGTGATTCCGGGGATGCGCAGCCTGCGAAACGCGGAGGCCAACTGTGCAGTGTCCGATAAAGGACCGCTGCCGCCGGAAACCTTGGCGGTGATCCGGCGGCACGCTTGGGACCGCAATTTCTACGATTGAGACGAAGAGCGGGGCTGCGAGCCCGCCCCACTACACGTCGTAATAGAGCGCAAACTCGTAGGGATGCGGCCGCAACCGGATGGCATCCGCTTCGTTCTTGCGCTTGTAGTCGATAAAGGTCTCGATCAATTCCTCGGTGAACACGTCGCCCTTCATCAGGAAGCCGTGATCGTCTTCCAGGCAACTCAGGGCTTCGTCGAGCGAGGCAGGCATGGACGGAACGTTGCGCATCTCTTCCGGCGACAGATCGTAGATGTCCTTGTCCAGCGGTTCGCCGGGATCCATCTTGTTGGCGACGCCGTCGAGGCCGGCCATCAGCATGGCGGCGAAAGCCAGATACGGATTGGCCGCCGGATCGGGCGGGCGGAACTCGACGCGCTTGGCTTTGGGACTGGCGGAATACATCGGAATGCGGCAGGCCGCCGAGCGGTTGCGCCGCGAGTAAGCCAGGTTGACCGGCGCTTCGTAGCCCGGCACTAGCCGCTTGTAGCTGTTGGTGGTGGGCGCGATGATGGCAGAAAGCGCGCGCGCGTGCTTCAGCAGGCCGCCGATATACCACAGCGCCAACTGGCTCAAGCCGGCGTAGCAATCGCCGGCGAACAGCGGCTTGCCTTCCCGCCAGATGCTCTGATGCGTGTGCATGCCGCTGCCGTTGTCGGCAAACAAGGGCTTCGGCATGAAGGTCACGGTCTTGCCGTATTGGTTGGCCACATTGCGGATGATGTACTTGTACAACATCATGTTGTCGGCGGATTTCACCAGCGTGTCGAAGCGCTGATCGATCTCGCACTGGCCGCCGGTGGCCACTTCGTGGTGATGGCATTCGATGCGCAGGCCGCACTTGATCATGGTCTGCACCATCTCGCTGCGCAGATCCTGGTAATGATCGGTGGGCGGGACGGGGAAGTAGCCTTCTTTGTAGCGCGGCCGGTAGCCCAGGTTGTCCTTCTCGCGGCCCGAATTCCAGCGGCCTTCGTCGGCGTCGATGAAATAGTAGCCGGAATGGTGGTTTTGATCGAAACGGATGTTGTCGAAGATGAAAAACTCGGCTTCGGCGCCGAAAAACGCCGTATCGCCGGCGCCGGTGTTCTTCAGGTGCAGTTCGGCTTTCTTGGCGATCCAGCGGGGATCGCGCTCGTAGTGCTGTTTGGTGATGGGGTCGATCACGTCGCCGATCATCACTAACGTGGCCGTTTCAGCGAACGGATCCATGAACGCCGTCGTGGGATCCGGAATCAGCAGCATGTCGCTTTCGTTAATGGCTGCCCAACCGCGGATACTGGAGCCGTCCATGCCGAAACCTTCTTCGAAACTGCTTTCGCTGAGCTCGGTGATGGGGTAGGAGACGTGGTGTTGCAGGCTCGGGATATCGGTAAAGCGGAGGTCCAACTGCCGGGCATCGTTGTTCTTTGCGTATTCCAACACTTCTTGCGGATTCATTCTTCCTCCATGGGGAATGGCACGTGGGTATGCCTTAACTTGGGTAGAGCAGATTACCGTTTAGGATAACTAAGGGAAGGGCGGGGGTCAAGGGCGGGGGAGCGTTCAGGGATCAGCTTTCAGCTTTCAGCTCTCGGCTTTCAGCTTTCAGGTACTTTTTTGGAAAGCATTGAAAACAAGGCGGCAGCAATGTGGTGCGCACTCACGGGCCAGTCCACGGCTAGCCCTTCAGTTCAGGCGTAACCAGACGAGCCGGCCGATCAGGTGGCGGAGGTGAGCCAGAGGGCGGGCAGGTTCGTAGCTGGCGGAGGCGTAGGCGAACGTGCGGTTTGGGTCTTCATGCCGTAGGCGGTGCTTCGCGGCATGGCCACCTGCGTCAGGTCGAGCGGATCGTGGGCCGGAAGGCGTGCTTAATGACCGGACGGGCCGGCGGGGGGCTGGCCGGCCGCGGTACCAGGCAATCATGCGCCCGGAGGTCCCGAGCGCGCGGGGCGGGCCCTTCCGGCCGAGCCGGGCTGAGGCGCCTTTCCGCGGAGTCGAACGGGACGACAACGGGGCTCTTTCCAGTTGGATTAGCATTAGCGCGAGCCGACTGGCGGCGGACTCGTTGCGAAGATCTTGCCGAACGCCCCGATCCTGAGGTCCGACGCAGGCCGACAAAGCAAGAAAAAGGCCCCATCAAGGTGGCCGGGACTCTCAAATCAGAACGGAGGACTCCGGGCGAGGCAGACTCCGGCACTGTTACATCGTACAGATACTCCCTTATAGAATAAAGGTGGTTCAGTTGCACCGGAGGGCGGCCAATCGTGGCCGCAGCCGCCTTTCAGGCGGCTCTTTTTCTACGGCGCCTACCGTCAAGACACCCGAAGCCGACTGAAAGCCAGATGCGGGCAGGATTGCACAATACCTACTTTTCTCACTCCGGAACATCCGATTAATCGTGCGGCAGGGCTCCAGTCCTGTGGCCGGCGTCCGCGCCGGCCTCTTTGTGCTCGGATCAGGCTCATTTCGTTGCGGGGAAGAGCGGGTCCTGGAGGACCCGCGCAGACCTGGAGGTCTGCCCCACAGATTATTTTGGCTGCGCCCCCAATCTAATAGGGAACTAACCGGACGATATATTAGCGTGCGCCGGCGTCCAGGTATTCGATCCAGCCGTCCATCATTTCCATTTCACTGGCTTCACCCCAACGCACTACCTGGGTGGGATCGGGGTTCAGGGGATTATTCCGAGAGTTGTCGAAGTGCGACACAATGGCCAGCCGGGTGCCCTTGGGTATGAACTTCGGCTCTTCCATCCGGTAAGTGATCTGCCAATTGAAATTGTAGTGCGGCACCAGGAGCAGCGTCTCTTTGCGGCCGTCGGGATAAGTCGCGTCGAAGCGCGCGTCCTTGCCGCGCAGATGCATGTGCGGCGTCAGGCTGGTCAGGTACATGTCCTGCTTAAAGGTGTGACACTCGGTGACTTCCACGTTTGGGTCGCCCGCGGGTATGCGGAAGAAGTAGTTCGATAAGTCGACCCGCTTGGCGACTTGCCGGGGCGGCTCCTTGGCGAAGATCAGGCCCACGGAGGTCACGTCGATTTCCGGTTTCTTCGTGGACTTGGAATAGTGGATCTGGAAGCCGAGGCTGGAGCCGGCTGGAATCTTGCGCGCCGTTCCCTCCGGGTAGATGTCGGGGCCTCTTCCGGGAAGGTAGGAGCCGATCAGGCCCCAACTCCCAAAGTTTTCGTCGCGCGGCTTGTCGCCGGGCCAATAGGAATTGTCGTCGACGATGCAGCCGTCGTCGATCACAGGCGCCTCGGGGCGCATCCAGGAGAGCTTGCCTTCGTGTACCTTGAGCCAGTCCGCATAGGCAGACTGCGGGTCCGGTGTGGCTTCGTTCTTCGTACTGGCGGGTTTGGGTTTAACGGGCGCGTTGACGAAGACGTGCGCATGGTGGACGATTCTGCGATTGCCGGGACGCAACTCGGCCGCCACGATCCACTTGTCTTCCGTGAAGTTGGTGGGGACGGTGAAGTGTTCGTACTCATCGGGCCCATCGGCCGTTAGCGAGTGCGGGGGGATGGAGACGATCAGGTCCGGCTTGCCGATGCGCCAATCGGTCGAGAACACGGGCGGCGCGGGGAGACGGCGGGGATCGCCTTCCGGGGAGCCTTGATCGACCCATAATTTGATAGTCGCGATTTCCGCGCCGCCGAGGCTCCAGTCGTTGGACCACTTACCGTAGCGCGGGTCGGCTTTCCACGGGGGCATCTGACGGGTAAGCACAGCTTCGCGAATCGCGACGGCCCAAGGACGCGTTTGCTGGTAGGTGAGCAGCGACATGGGGGCAATGTCGTCGGGGTGGTGGCAGGTCGCGCAGTGTTTATAGAGGATGGGCGCAACGTCGGCGGTGTAAGTGATTTCGGCGGGGAAGAGAGCGGATGCGGCCGGCAGCAGCGCGGCGAGTACCAGGGCTGGCGACTTCATGAATGCCTCCGAGTGAGTGTGGTAGGCACGGGCAGATTCGAACTGCCGACCTGTCGCTTAGGAGGCGACCGCTCTATCCATCTGAGCTACGTGCCCGCAGATCCTGCAAGGGAAGCGCCGATTGGAATCGGCGCGCAGGATACCATCCTGCCCCATAGGCCAACCCTATTATTATATCGTTGCTTCGGCATAGTGCTTCAGACCTTTGCGCCCGATGTCGGTGCGGTAGTGCATTCCATCGAAATGGACTAGGCGCGCGGCGGCGTATGCGCGGTCGATGGCAGCCGCAAGGTCCGGACCGGAGGCGGTGACACCGAGGACGCGGCCGCCTGCGGTTTCAAGTCCGAGGGAGCCTGCGCGCGTGCCTGCGTGGAAGACGGTAGCGCCGGTGGCTTCGGCGGCTTCGATGCCATCGATCGCCTGGCCTGCGGCGAACGCACCGGGATAGCCGCCGGATGCCAGCACCACGCACACGGATGGTCCAGGCGCCCATTCGATACGCGTGTCGGGCAGCACGCCGCGCGCAGCCGCCAGAAGCAACGGCGCAAGATCGGTCCGCATGCGATGCATGATGGGCTGTGTTTCCGGATCGCCCAGGCGGACGTTGAACTCCAGCACTTTGGGGCCCGCGCTGGTCATCATCAATCCGGCGTAGAGGAAGCCGGTGAAGCCTGTAGCTGCAATGGTGGGGCGGATGATGCGATCGAGGACGGTGCGGCTGTCCGCCGCGGTCAGGATGCGGGAATCGCAGTAGGCGCCCATGCCGCCCGTGTTGGGGCCTGTGTCGCCATCGAAGACTGCTTTGTGATCCTGGGTGGGTTCCAGCGGAACCACATTGCGGCCGTCGCTCAGGACGATGTAGCTGACTTCTTCGCCGGTCAGGAATTCTTCGATCACGAACGGCGGCTTCAGGGATGTGAGTGCAGCTTCGGCAGTGGCGCGATCTTCGGCGACGACTACGCCCTTACCCGCGGCGAGCCCGTCGGCTTTGATTACGACAGGGTAGGTGAAACGATCGAGCGCGCGGCGCGCGGCGGCGGCATCCGGGGCGGCCACGAAGGCTGCGGTGGGGATGTCTCTTTGCTGCAAAAAGTTCTTTGCAAAAATCTTGCTGCCTTCGAGCTGCGCGGCCGCCGCGGTGGGACCGAAGATCGCGTGGCCGCGCGCACGGAACGCGTCGACGACGCCAGCTACGAGCGGGGCCTCGGGACCCACGACCGTCAGATCGGCTTCCACCGATTCGGCAACCGCGAGGTGGGCGCCTGGCGATCCGTCGCCCGCCGGCACACACTCCGCTACACGCGCGATGCCCGGATTTCCCGGAGCTACGAACACGCGCTCCACTTCCGCGCTCTGGGCGATTCGCCACGCCAAGGCATGCTCGCGTCCGCCACTGCCGACGATCAAGACCTTCATAGCCGATACAATGATAACAATGCACGAGACGTACGACGTGGTAGTGATCGGGGCGGGACACGCCGGATGCGAGGCGGCGCGGGCGTGCGCCCGTATGGGCATGCGGACGGCCATGGTCACAATGAATCTCGACCTGATCGCGCAGATGTCGTGCAACCCCGCGATCGGCGGTATTGCGAAAGGCCACCTGGTGCGTGAGATCGACGCGCTGGGCGGAGCGATGGGCGAGGTGACGGATGCAGTCGGGATTCAATTCCGGCTACTGAACACCAGCCGCGGGCCGGCGGTATGGTCGCCGCGGGCGCAGTGCGATAAGAAGATGTACAGGGCGCGCATGCGCGAAGTGCTGGAGCGCGAGCCGAACCTGCGCATCAAGCAGGCGGAGGTTGCGGCTTTGGAGATCATGGGCGATGGCTCCGGGCGCCGGGCAACGGGTGTGCGGCTGCGCGACGGCCGGACCATATTCGCTGGCGCGACCATTGTCACGACCGGAACGTTCCTGAACGGTCTGGCACACGTGGGCGAGATGCAATATAGCTGCGGGCGAAATGGCGAAGCTCCCTCGCAGCTTCTGGGGGAGCAGTTGCGGACCTTGGGCCTGCCCTGGACGCGCCTGAAAACGGGAACACCGCCGCGGTTGGACGGCCGCACCATTGACTGGAGCCGCTTCGAGCCGCAGGCAGGCGACCCCGTGCCGACGCCTTTTTCATTCCTGACGGACCGGATTGACCGGCCCCAGGTGGAGTGCCACATCGCGTACACCACCGAAGAGACGCACCGCATCCTGCGAGAGGCCATCCCTCGATCCCCTCTGTATAGCGGTCAGATCGAGGGGGTCGGGCCACGCTATTGTCCATCGATCGAAGATAAGGTGGTGAAGTTCCCCGATAAGCTGCGGCACCAGATCTTCCTGGAACCGGAGGGCCTAGACACCAACGAGGTTTATGTCAATGGGATGTCCACCAGCATGCCGATCGACGTGCAAGCGGCCATGGTGGCGTCGGTGCCGGGATTGGAACAAGCCGAGATGATCCGGCCGGGCTATGCGATTGAATACGACGCCGTCGATCCGCGGGAGCTAAGCCACACGCTGGAAGTGAAGTCCATCCGGGGATTGTATCTGGCCGGGCAAATCAACGGCACGTCGGGGTATGAGGAGGCGGGATGCCAGGGCTTAGTTGCGGGGATCAATGCGGCGTGTTCGCTGCGCGGCATGCCGCCGGTTATCATCGGACGCACTGAGGGGTATACGGGCATCCTTGTGGACGATTTGATCACGAAGGGCGCCGACGAGCCGTACCGCATGTTTACTTCGCGGGCGGAATTCCGGCTGCACCTGCGCATCGATAACGCGGACGAGCGTCTAACTCCGGTTGGCCGGCGTGTAGGCCTGGTTACGGAGGAGCGGTGGGATTTGTTTTCGCGTAAGCGGCTGCAGAAGGAGCGCCTCACCGGGGCGCTGCGGCTCCATCGGCACGGACAGTGGCTCAAGCGGCCAGAGGCTTCGATCGGCGAACTCGGCGATTGGGTGCGGGAGACTCTGGGCGAAGAACCCGCGCGCGGGGTGCTCACCACCGTCGAGACCGAGATTAAATACAAAGGCTATATCGCCCAACAGCAACGGCAGATCGAGCGGATGAAGGATGCCGAGCGGAGGCCGATTCCCGGTGCTTTCGGCTTTGCCGGGATACCGGGGCTGTCGCGCGAGATTCGTGAGAAACTGGAGCGGGTTCGTCCGGAGACTTTGGGCCAAGCGGCGCGGATTCCTGGCGTGACCCCGGCCGCCATCGCCATTCTGGATGTCTACCTGAGCTTGAGTCATGTTCGCTGAGCTGCTGCGGTCGAAGCTGGCCGGCATCTGCGAGCTGTCCGATTGGCAGGTCGCCCGGTTGCGACAGCACTATGAATTGCTCACGCGATGGAACCGGGTTTTGAGCCTGACGAGCGTGCGAACGCTGGAGGAGGCGGTGGAGCGCCACTATTGCGAATGCCTATTCGCCGCTTGCCATCTGCCTGAAGATGCGCCTTCGATCGCCGACATCGGGTCGGGAGCCGGCTTTCCGGGCATCCCTATCGCGATTATGCGGCAGGGTTGCCCGGTTGTACTGATTGAGTCTCATCAGCGGAAGGCGGCTTTTCTTAAGGAGGCATCCCGGGATCTCAGTAACGTTCGGGTGCTTGCAAAGCGCGCGGAGGCTGTGGCTGAGCGCTACGAATGGGTGGTTTCGCGTGCCGTGCGGTATTCGGATATTGCGAGGACCCTAAAGAAATTGGGGCGAAATGCCGAACTTTTGACTGGGGAAGTGCGCGCTGCGGATCTGGGCGGATTCGAGTGGCGGGAGCCGATCCAGCTCCCTTGGGGGGATCGGCGGCATTTGTGGATTGGAAGCAATCCGGCGGGCTGTTTCACGTGAAACACTTACGCCTTGTTTCACGTGAAACAGGTCGGGATCTGTCACACGCCGATCAATCGTGGTAGCATGGCCGCTTGGGCAAGATCCTAGCTATCACCAATCAGAAGGGCGGCGTCGGGAAAACAACCACCGCTATCAACGTTGCCGCAGCTCTAGCAGCCAGCGATCTCCGTGTCCTTGTCATCGACTCCGATCCCCAAGGTAATGCCACCACGGGAATGGGTGCCACCAAATCCCCGGAACGCCCTAGTTTATACCAAGTGCTATTGGGCGGCGCTGAAATCGCCGACGCCGTAGTGCATACGGGATTCGAGGGTTTGGACTTGGTTCCCGGCGACAAGAACCTGGTCGGCGCCAACTTGGAACTGGTGGATACTCCCCGCCGCGAGTTTCGCCTGCACGACAAAGTGACCGCCGTCCGCGCACAATATGATTTTATCCTGATTGACTGCCCGCCGGCGCTCGATCTCCTGACGCTGAACGCCCTCATCGCCGCCGATTCCGTTCTCGTCCCGATCCAATGCGAGTTCTTCGCTCTGGAGGGTATCTCCGAACTAATGGACACCATCGAGCGGATTCGCAATTCATTCGAACACCCGCTGGAAATCGAAGGCATTCTGCTCACTATGTTTGATGACCGTACCAACCTGACTCGCCAGGTAGCCCAGGACCTCAGAGACTTCTTTCGGGACAAAGTCTTCGAGACAGTCATACCGCGCAGCATCCGGTTGGCTGAAGCGCCCAGCCATGGCCAGAGCATCTTGGCGTACGATGTCCGCTCACGTGGCGCCGAGAGCTATATCCGGCTCGCCAAGGAGATTCTCGACAATGAACAAAAACGTGGACAATCCGCGCAGGGCGCTCGGTAAAGGGCTGAGCGCCCTGCTGCCGACGCGGCCCACGGCGCAGCCTCCGGACGAGACTCCGCATTCCGGCGAAGAAGTCGCGAATCTCCCTATCGAACTGATCGAACCTAATCCGCTGCAACCCCGGCGCGTCTTCCAGCATGACCGCATCGAGGAACTGGCTCAGTCCATCCGCGCTAACGGTATCATCCAGCCGCTAGTGGTCCGGCGGAGGGCGGAACGATACCAACTGGTAGCCGGCGAACGCCGCTGGCGCGCGGCGAAAATCGCCGGAATTACCCATGTACCCGCAGTCATTCAGGAAATCCCCGACGAGCGGCTGCTGGAAATCACCTTGATCGAGAACATTCAGCGGGAGGACCTGAACGCCATCGAAACCGCACAAGCGTTCGACCGCCTGTGCAGGGAACTACAGTTAAGTCACGAAGACGTGGGGCAAAGGACCGGTAAAGACCGGTCCACGATTGCAAACCTGATCCGGCTGCTGCAGCTTCCGCCGGATATACAACAATTGATCGCCGAGCGAAGGCTATCGATCGGCCATGCCCGCTGTCTCCTCACACTGCCCACGGCCGAATTACAGAGGGAGGTGGCCGAGAAATCCGTGGCGCAAGGTTGGTCGGTGCGGCAGGTCGAGCGGCTCACACAGAAGATGATGGAAGACCGCAAGCCCAAGGCGGTCGATGAAGTCCAATCCGATCCCAATGTGAAGGCAGCTATCGAGGAATTGGAAAGGGTGCTGGGAACCAAAGTTCGAATCATAGAGCGGGCCAAGCAGAAGGGCCGGATTGAAATCGAGTATTACTCCGCGGAAGACCTGGACCGAATCTACGCCGCAATCGTCGGCGAAACAAGATAACTATTTTAGAATCTTTAATATAGAAGCGAGCTCCGAGCGGATTCCGGGCAGTGGATCTGGCGTGAACAGATGACCCTGCTTCCGGTCGGGTACTTTCGGTTTGCTGGCTTTGGAATCGTCGTGGAGGGATTGCCGCGCTCCCTCGATGGTGTACCGCTTGTCGTACAACAAGTGCTTGATTTTGAGCAGAAGTTCGACGTCTTTGCGCCGGTACAGGCGGTGCCCGGTTCCGGACTTCTTCGGAGCAAGGCTTGGAAATTCGGTTTCCCAATAGCGCAGGACGTACGGTTCGACGGCCAGCAAACCGGCCACCTCGCCGATCCTAAAGTACAACTTGTCCGGTATCTCCGGGGTCTCAGTGGGTACTGCCGGATCTGTCATCAGCCTTTCGTCATACTACCTTACTGCGCGGGGATTGTCACGGTCAGGCAACCGAATGACAGCCCGGCCGGGTGCTTAATTAACAGTTTTGGGGAAACCGCTCCGTTAAAGACGCTCTGCCGCACATTCGCCGGATATTCGCTTTGCCTAGAGCGTCTTCCTTGATTTTCGTGGGCCGCAGGCCCATGGCGACTTCCTTGACGGTCGCGGCTCGGTAATACTCGCGTTGATGGTGGTCTCACTCCGTTCCATCAGGCGCCGCCGGAGGCCCAGCCTGAGCCGCAACTATAAGGGAGCGGTTTCTATCGATCAGGATCCCCAAAACGGCTAAGCACCAGCCCGGACAGCCCGGCCGTATGAGTACGCGGGCCTCGCTTTTGGTAACATCAAAAAAGCTCGGTGCGGGCCCTTAGCTCAGCGGTTAGAGCAGCGGACTCATAATCCGTTGGTCGTAGGTTCAAATCCTACAGGGCCCACCAGCATCTCCTTTTCAATTCAATGATTTGCTTGCACGCTTGGCGCGCA